>Ga0070707_100006831_pt1 | contig 10567 bp, 8 predicted proteins | sample KBSK5502metaG_FD_65468 | JGI IMG/M metagenome (GOLD analysis project Ga0070707, IMG submission 65468) | Corn, switchgrass and miscanthus rhizosphere microbial communities from Kellogg Biological Station, Michigan, USA - KBS K5-50-2 metaG | ecosystem: Host-associated > Plants > Roots >... | reverse complement strand
TATCGGGTCGAGAAGACGCTAGTCGAAAAGAAAATCTCGGATACAACCAGGACCCTGCAGGCAAAGATTGATGCAAGCACGTCGGCGGATTATCGTCGAGCAGCAGCTGGAGTGATCGAAAGTTTCACTGACTCAATGCTCGCCTATCTCGACAGCCTGGCTTCGGCGCGCAACGATCTCGATGAATTAGCGAGAATCGCAGATGCCAGACTCGCTCTGGCGCGACGTGGTGGCGATCCGGACAAAATCGCACACGGGCTGGAGCAGACAGCTAATGCTTATCGTAAGGCCGGAGATTACGCCAGGGCCCGATCCGCGGCAGAAGAAGCTCTTACGTTGCGCACTAACGATCCGCGCCACAGATGGATCTATGAAACCTTCTATCTGCTCGCTCAAATCGCCGACGATGCCGATGATTGGAACGCAGCGCTGGCTCGTTATCGTCAGGTAATCGAACAGACCAGGCCCGGAGTGCTTCCCGGCATTTACGATCTCAGCGCCGAGTCCCGCGAGGATCTCCGCCCGGCTGAGGCGCAGATGAATAACATTGATTTCCTCGCTCGCGCCGGAAAGGCACTCGATGCCCGAATGGCGATTGGCAGAATCCTCGCGCGACAAGGCAACTATCGCGAAGCGGATCGAGAGTATCAAGCAGTGCTCGACGCGGCGCCAGAGCTTTACGCCTTCGGCGCTCCCGACGAAGCAGACCTGCTGCACTGGCTGCGCTCGAGCAGCCACAATGACGTCAAGAGCGTTGACGTCGCGGTGCATCGCCGTCAAACCGGCGTCACGCCGGCTAAGGATGAAGAGGAGCGTCTCAATCTAGCCTCGTTAATGATCAATTCCCATCGCTCGATGATTCTTAGCTACCGCGCCATGCTTTTTGAAGACGAGAACGATCTTGATAACGCTGTCAAAGCTTATGAGCAAGCAAATGCGTTGAGTGCGAGTCTGGTCGGCGGCAGTCTTTCGCAGTCGGGCATTTATGTGGCACTGGCGAGGATCGAGCGCGAGCGCGGTAATTATCAGGCGGCCGAGGCTCCCATCGAGGCTGCGCTGGCCGAATTCGTGCGCCGGAATGAGGCCTGGGGCATCGCCAGTATGCTGGTATTCAAGAGCGCGTTGAGGCGTGACCAGGGTCGTCTTGCGGAATCGAAGCAGTTGGGTGAAGACGCTCTTAAGATTGCGCGTCCCCTCGGATCACGTCCGCAAACGGCTGCGATCCTGCGCACGCTCGGACGAACTGAGAGCGAGCAGGGCGGCGAATCTCTCAAGTCTTCTGAACAACATTTGCGCGAAGCTCTGGCCGTCTGGCGCGATCTGGGTTTGCGCGCGCATGCAGCCTATACGTTGGACAGTTTGGGATTGACGCTCGAGCGCTTGGGGCGCGATGAAGAGGCTTTGGCAGCTTATATTGAGGCCGTCGGAATCGTTGAGACTTTGGCTGGCTCTCTCTCTACGAATGTGAGTTCTGAAACCTTCAATGCCAGCCGTGGAAATCGCGATCTCTACGATCACTTGATCAAACTGCTGATTAAGAAAGGCCGTTCGGCTGAAGCGCTGGTGTATCTCGAGCGCGCCAAATCAAAGGCGCTGGTTGATGCTCTGGCAGGTGCAAACGTAAAAGCCAAAGACCCACAGGTGACCGCTTTGCTTGATCGTCTGCGTGAGCAAACCGACGCCTTGCGAGTCGCCGAACGGGAACTAGCTACCGAACTGGCAAAGCCGGAAGCTAATCGAGATGAAGTGAAGATTACTGCTGCACGAGCAAGGCTGACGGAAGCGAAGAACAAGTATCTCGAGGCGGTTGAGAAGGTGAAAGTCGCCAACCCCTCGTATGCCAGCCTGGTCGCCGTTAATCCAACTGACCTGTTTGAAGTACGCAAGCGTCTGCCGGACAAAACTCTTTTGCTCGAGTATTTTCCGACCGATAACGAGCTGTACATCTTTGTCGTAACGCGTGATGCGGGTCCGGCCATCCGCACGATTGCAATCAAGCGTACTGACTTAGCTAAGCTCGTTATGCAGTATCGTGAAGCGCTGGATGGCGCCAGCGAGCCCAGCGTGCTGGAGCGTTCGGCGCGCGGAGTGCTTTGGAAAGATGACGGCAAGCAGGATTTCAAGAATGACATTGCGCCGATCAAGGATGCGACTGTGCGGCTTTACCAGGCACTGATTGCGCCGGTGCAAGCGGAAGTAGACGCGGCGGACACGCTTTTGATTGTGCCCGCGGGCGAGCTTTACTATCTACCGATTCATGCGCTCGGACGCGCGACTCCGGACGGCTCGCTTAGTTTTCTGATCGAACAGAAACATTTCGCTTACCTGGCTTCGGCTGATTTGTTGAATGCAGTGGCCTCAGTCACGACTGTGGATAACAGCGATGGTTCCACGCGCCCTCTGCTGGCGATGGGAAATCCGGACGGCAGCCTGCCGGCGGCAACTGAAGAAGTTTCCTCTCTGGGGAAGATATTCATTCACGCGAATATCATCACCGGCAAAGACGCCACGGTTTTGCGCATGACGCAATCAACTGCGGGCATCTCTTACATTCATTTTGCCACGCATGGCTTCATCAACAGCCTCGAACCGAAAGAGAGTTATCTGCTGCTGGCCGGTGATCCCGGCCGCCTTTCAGTCAAGGACCTCGTCGAAGATAACTACAAGCTTTCGTTTAGTGGGGCGCGCCTGGTTACTCTGTCAGCCTGCGAGACAAACATCGGCGGTTACGATCCGAGCGCGGTTTACAGCAGTCTCTCGCGCGCCTTTACAAAGGCGGGCGCGCCGACCGTCGTAGCCTCGCTCTGGAGCGTCAACGACACTTCGACGAAAGACACGATGATGTTCTTCTATAAAGAACTGGCGGCGGGACAATCAAAAGCCGAGAGTCTGCGCCGCGCACAGCTCGCCGTCATGCACGATCCCCGCTTTGCCCATCCTTACTACTGGGCGCCATTTATTGTTCTGGGTGATTGGAAGTAGCGATTTCCAGCCTTAACACAGGTACTGCTTCATTTTCAGACCAGGAACTTCCTTTTAGCTGGGAGCGCGGACGTCTCGTCCGCAGTGAGCGCGGAGCGCGAATGAACTAATTCCCACGAATTAATCGAAACACCGAGACGACTTCACGCCTCCGGCGCGGTGCGGACGAGACGTCCGCGCTCCCAGCACTTACTGAGCTTTGTTTTCAAACCTAATTGCCCTTCTCGTCGACCATCGAGAAGACGATTCGCGACAACTCAGGGTGAAAACTGTCCAGAAAGCCATGCGTGGCAAAGTGTATGTAGCGATACTGCGACAGTTCGGTGCTGGTGGCCATCTGCCGGCTGGCGGAAAAATCCAGCGCCTGTTTACCTTCGCCCGCAGGCACGAGAGCGAGAATCTGCCTGGCCTCGTCACGCGTGGCGGCCAAACGTGGAATTCCCAGGTTTGGAATTCTTTGCCTGTTGACGCAGCCAGCTTCTATTTTATTCTCGCCAGCACTACCGGGCGCTTCTTCCTTGTAAAATCAAACAGTGAGGGTTGTTGGTTCGAGCCTTTCTTGAACGAGCTGTTGCTACCGTCTCTCGAGAAGATGAGTAACTTCGTCCGCCCACCCTGACCCACACCGATGCTTTTTAATTCATTCAGCGCCAGCGTTTGATACTTCTGCTCGATTTCGCTATACAACTTCGGCACGCGGTCAACGCCAAACTCCAACCATTCCACCAGGGTGATGACCTTATCACGCGGTTTGAAGTCTGCCTCGCCTGCTTCTATCCCGTCGTGAGTCAGCGCATAACTAAGTAATCCCTGTTGAGTGAAATCCGTTTCCAGGGCCACGTCGTCGCTTTGCGTCGAGGTGAGAATCTTGATTCCTTTGTCGGACTTTGCGATATCTTCCCCCTGCCACGGTCGCGCCTATTAACTGCCAGCTCCTCAAAGCCCCTGGAACTCATTTCTTGATCCGAAGGCCTCTTTGCGGACTGAAAGCGACGGAGTCCAGCCGGTCCGAATGGCCAGTCTGCAGGACCAGCTCGGGCTTTTGCGCCTTGCACATAACTGGCGCAAAAAGTATCAGCCAAAAGAGCAAGTATAGACGTGGGAGGAACCTCGTATTTTTCATTCGGTCCAATCGCAAGATCATTCAGTTGCCGAGGGAGACTTGAGACAGAATCCCATTGTTCCTGAAGATTCGCCGCCCAAGCGGAATCCAACGGAATCGCAAAAAGTGTACGCCATTTACGCTGCCGCAAACCTCGGTGGCAGCGCACCCGTCTCCTCCTCCTCCGCCTCTGGTGCGAAGCAGATTGGGTTTGATGTTCAGCTCATACAGAGGCAAATGCTAAGCCGGCATCGCGCCGGCCATCATGGCCGGGCCGCCCTCGGGTTCACTGGGACGTGTACGCAGGAGTGCCGGGTCGACATTCTTCAACTCATAGAGAGACTTGTACAACCCTTCGCGTGCGAGTAACTCGTCATGAGTGCCGGTGTCCACAACCTTGCCCTGGTTCAAGACGATAATCCGATCGGCCACGCTGGCGATAAAATTCAACTGGTGGCTGATGACAAAGCAAGTGCGCGGATTCGCACCCTGGGCATAATCCCGAATTACCGTGACCAGCCGGTTAATATCCTGGGCGCCCAGGCTCTCGGTCGGCTCATCCAGCAGCAGGACTTCCGGCTGGCGAATGAGACAGCGTGCCAGTGCGATTAGGCGCTTCTGGCCGCCTGAAGGAAATGAGTCGCTGATGATTGTGTCATAGCCCCCGGGAGCGTTAGGGTCGGCTGACCGGAAAGTTAAAATAACATCATGTATCTGCGCGAGCTTGCACGCCTCTTCAACCTCGGCGCCGGTCGCATCGGGTTTGCCCAGCCTTACGTTCTCTCTGATCGTGTCCTTCAGGAAGAAAGGAAACTGCGAAAGCTTTGACACCTGCGTTCGCAGCGAATCGAGGGTCACGTCGGTCGTATCAATGCCGTCAACCAGCACCCGGCCCGAGTCGGGATCTAGGAAACGCAGAATGAGGTTCATGATGGTCGACTTGCCGCATCCTATCGAACCCACGAGGGCAATAGTCTCACCCTCCTTGATGTCAAACGAAACACCGTCGAGGATTTTTTGTCCGAGGGTGTAACTGAAGACGACGTTGTCGAAATTCACGTTGCCGTGAATCTCCGGCATTCTACGCGCGTTGGGTTTTTCAACCACCGATGATCTGGTATCCAGAAGTTCGTAGGTAGCAATGATGCCCGGAAGCATCGATTGATAAGCCGTGTACGAAGAAATGATTCCCTGGACTGGCGTGAAGGTGTTGGGCACGAGCCCCCAAAACGCGACCACGCCGGCCAGTCCCAATCCCAGCCGGGGCCCAAAGGCGATGCCGACTCCCAGCACCAGGGCGGACGTAAGCGCGATGTAAATCTCAGAGTTGGTATTGGTGATTTGCATCCAGATAAAAACTTTCGCGGTTGCTCGCGTCGCCGTTCTGACGGCCACGCTGAATCTCTTACTCCGTGCCGGCTGCGCGTTAAAGACCTGGATGTCCGCCATGCCGCTAAGGGACTCGTTAAGTTCTCCGCTCAAATCGCGGGTCGTGGTCATGGACTCGTTCGCGGCACGCTCTAGTTTCTTGAGCGCATAACGAAACAGAAAGAAAGCGAGCGGCGCGATGGCGAACGAGATCAATGTCATTTGCCAGCTCAACCCGATCATGTAAAGCAGAGCAATTGCGAGCGCGATTGCCTGCACTAGCGGCGGCAGCAGCACCTGCGTCAGGACGCGCTGTACGTTCTGTGTTTCGTGAAGAATTCGCTGCATCAGGGCGCCGGTCTTCCCGCCCGTGAAGAAATCAAGGGAAAGGTTTTGCAGATGATTGTAAACACGCTCCTGGACTTCCGCGTGCAGGTTTTGCTCGAAGATTGCCATCATCCAGGTGTTTACTAAACGCAGCAATACCACGCCGACAGTCGCTCCGGCCCAGATCACGAAGATGGTGGTGAAGCTTAAGGGCGTCGCCAGCCATCCTTCAAAGCCGATCGTGCTGGGGTTGGCCTTGCTGTAGAGCGAGCCCGTCATGCCCCAAACATTTCCCATTCTGTTTCCCTGAGCGGCCTCGCCGAGGATTTGCACCAGAGGTCCGAAGGCGGCGGCGATTACGAATGGCGCGAGATTGCTCGCCAGGGTCAGCAGCATCGTTGCGGTGACGATGCCTTTGTGATTACCCAGCATTTTCAGCGCGCGCCGCACGTAGGGCCAACCCTTAACCTTTGGCGCGTCGATCTTCATCATGCCGCCGGGATAAGGCCGCGCTGACTCGGCACCTTCGGGCGCCGGTCCGCCGCCGGGAAAGTCTGGTGGCGTGGCGCCATCTTCAATTGGAACCATTCCGGGCTGGGGGGAATCGGACATAATTGCCTCCTCTGGACGTCAAGAAATGATTTGCTGCTGAAGACTAAAAAGCTTCCGCAAAGAAAACTGGTGAGCTACGCACCAAGTCGTCGAGGTGTCGGTGTGTTTAGAACTCTCCCGAAGAGCTTGGCAAAAACGGCTCGTTGGAGCGCCCCATAATACTTATTGTCAAGCGGAATGTAAAAACTTTTTCGTGCTCGACGCGCCCCAGCCTCCGTGGTTGTTTCGGGATGCTGTTAATAAATCGGCGGGCACGGCCAGATGCAGGATTGTTCCATGTAGAACCAAAATTGTGCTCATCCGGAAATAGCAGCGACACCATCGGCCATAGGCCTGAACATCACTTTCGGGAGTTGCAGCTTCGAGCTTAGTCGCGTTCTCAGCGCCTGGAACCGTCTCGCCTCGCTGTACGAGGTGCGATTCGGCTATTTTGATCTCCTTATACTTCTGAAGATCGCTGTCAGGAATAACAAAGGTCCTCGTTCATTGGCCTTTCTCGACCACCGTGCTCACAAGAGCCATAATTCGTTGTGTCTCCTTTTCAATGGGTAGACTAAACACGATGCCGGGGAGAGGCTTTCTTCGGCTTTAAGTCGCTATTGTGGAAGAAGGTAGATCCGCAAAACACAAACACCTGCCGCCGCGTTTCGGCGATCAGCAGGTGTTCGTGATTACTGTGAAGCTGTCAGCGCGGCAAATCATGGAACCCGCGCCGATGCACTCAGCGATGTGTTTAGTAAAGCGGCGGGCACGGCCAGCTGCACGGCTGATCCTTGTACCACCACTCTCCGGCCATACGGAAGTAGCATCGACACCAGCCGCCGTAGGCTTGCACATCGCCTTCCGGACTTGCCGCTTCGAGTTCCTTCGCGTTCTCCGTACCAGCGACCGACTCGCCCGATTGGGCCAACTTCGATTCCTCTACCTGAACCTGTTTGTACTTCTGCAGGTCGCTGTCGGGAATGTCAAAAATCCTCGATGATTGGCCTTTTTCGGCCATTGTTGAAACTAACGCCATGGTTGTCTCTTTCTCCTTTCGAACAGTTAAGGGTTATACCGGTCTTTGAAGAACGCGGTTTTGGTAGTTTTGTTTTCTACCTCGATTCACTTGCTTGGCAAACGTCCGATGATATAGACGCAACGCCTTACTTTTTTTGCACTAAGGGGCTAAGAAATTCCGTACGGGAGTTACGGAAGACCCTCAGACAAAAAACCGCCGACAGGCCCCAGTAACCGCCATAAAAGCAAACCATACGGGATGGGTTTGAATCGAGCGGGGGCACTCTATCATCGATCAATCTGGTTGACAAGCCAGATTTTCCTGATTAGGACACGGCACCGAGACAATCTTTCAGCACCTGCTGAAGGCGCTCTTCGTCGCCGTCGTAGAAATGTCGGACGACGCCTGCGCGATCGATAATCGCCATCGTGGGGACGCCGGCGGCGCCGTAAAGATCCTGTGTTTGCTCGTCCTCTGACGCTCCGACGCGGAAAGTCAATCCGTGATCATCGACCATCTTGCGCATCAGGGCGAGTTCCTCGGCTTGAGCTTCAGGCGTTCCGCGATAGGCGAGATAATGCCGCGTGAGCGCGATTACGTTCAATCCGCGCGGGCCGTATTCCTCGTCCATGCGCTTCAGCTTGGGAAACATTTGCTCGCAGGGTTTGCACCAGGTAGCCCAGAACTCGAGCAGCACCACTTGTCCGCGCAGATCCGCCAGGGTCGTCGGCTTGCCGATGATCCATTCCTTAACAGAGATCTCAGGGGCGGGTTGGCCCAGCAACTTCAGACGGCTTTGATAATCCCTCAGCTCGACGAATACTCGATTGGCGTACTGCTTTTGTTCGGTCGTTCCGGTGGCCTTAATCGCCTTGAGTCGTTCACTCGCAAAAGCCACTTCAGTTTCCAAAATCTCCAACGCCTGCGCGACGGTTCCATTGGTCAGATGGTACTGCGGCAGCATCATGGCGAGGACGAAACGCGTCTTATAGCCCAGGTCCTCGTCCTGACGAGCCTCGTCAAGCGCCGATTGCAGCGTGGCTACTGCGCGATCCATTTCGCCTTTTTGCTGGAACTGAAAGGCCTGCTCGAGGACCGATTGGAGCTGCGGCGGTAGTTGTCCTGGGGTTGAAGTTTCTGAAGCAGCAGGCGTGGCTGAATTCATAAATGATCCCGTTGGTTCGATGTTCTCCGGTTTTAGAGAACGGACATGCTACTCTGCCTCGACACTGACAGTCAAAAGCGAAGGTAGATAGGTTGCGTTCAGAGTTCAAACTTTAGTTTGTCTGTTTGCGAAGTGGCAAGCTGAAGCTTGAACTCTAAACCTCCAAATGTATAATGCGTCTTCGCAGGTTCCGGTCTTAATTGTTAGCTGCTCGAGAGGCGAAGCTCAGTTGGTTACTTGAGGCCTAGCGCCGCCAGTATCTTCGCAGGAAGTAAGATTGCACATGTCCGACAATAACAATCCGACAGAAACAAATCGTGGGAATGGCGGGGAAGCGACGCACGCGGAACAAGTGAAGGAGAAAGTTGCGGCTATAGATATTTCGAATTCCTTGTCCGCGCCGCTGAAACAAGCCATCGACGATATTCTCCAGGTTGCTGCCGATTCCGTGGGTTCGGCGGACGCATCGGTGCTGATCCGGGACGGTCACGAGGGCGGGTTGAGATTTCTGCTTGCCGTCAGCGAGTTAGAGGACAAGTTACTGAAAATTCGTATACCGCCGGGAAAGGGAATTGCCGGACTGGTTTTTTCCACCGGTCAGCCGATGGCCGTCAATGATGTAAGTTCGGAAGGATCTTTCTGGTCTGGAGCGGACAAAGCTGTCGGCTTTAAGACGATCACGCTCCTGGCGACACCGCTGCGATCCGGAAACGAAACCATCGGGGTACTGGAATTCGTCAATCGCCCGGGTGAACCGCCGTATCCGCCTTTTACGCCTGAAGAAATGGACCGGGCCGCGCAGTTCGCCGACACCATCGCGCACCTGCTCAACTCCTATGAGTTGGCCGTGCTGGTTGAATCCCTTTTCGATCGGATTATCAAAATGTCGGTGGAGTCCGGAGAATCGGGACAGGCCGACAACGACCTGCGCGAGTGGCTGAAGAGCAGCGACGCGGCGCCCGAACATCGCGACCTTTTGTTGCTGGCAGTCTCTCTGCGTGAGATTGTCGGCCGGGGACAGGCAGAGCGCGAAATGTGTCGCGATTTGCTTGAGACTCTCGCGCGTTTTACCGCGAAGAACTCGGCATCCAGTTCCAGTTACTTCAATTTCTAACCGTCACATTTGCTTTGGAACAAGGAGAGATGACAAATGGCGCAGTCTGATTCTGCCGTTGCAACGAACGCTCTCAGCGACTTGTGGGCGGGAATCCGACCGGAAGACCTGTGGCAGGGCCGCACCGGTCGCGGTGTGCGCGTCGCCGTGGTGGATAGCGGAATCGACACCGAGCATCCCGCGCTCAAGGGCAAGGTCAAAGGATCGGTCCAAGCTGTTCCAGAGGGCGGCCAGATCACTTTCGAGCCTTCGACCTCGGGGGACCAGGCGGGTCACGGCACGGCCTGCGCCGGCATTATTACCAGCATTGCGCCGGACGTCGAGCTCTATAGCGTCAAGGTTCTGGGTCCAAACGCTTCGGGTTCAGGCGAGATGTTCCTGATGGGTGTTGACTATGCCATCAAACAAAAGATGCAAGTGGTCAATTTGTCTTTGGGAACGACAAAGCGGGATTTCTGGGGACCTTTGCACGAGTTGCTCGATCGGGCCTATCGCGATCGCGTAATCCTGGTGGCCGCGGCAAACAATCTGCCGCAGGCGAGTTCACCTTCGATCTTCTCTTCATCACTGGTCTCGGTAATAAAGAGGGCCGGCGGCGAGCCTTTCAATTTCGGATACCAGTATGGAGATGTAATTGAGTTGGTAGCGCCGGGCGTGCAAATCGAAACGACCTGGCCGGGAGGCGGCTATCGTCAGTTAACCGGAAACAGCTTTGCTTGTCCATACATCACCGGCATTATCGCGCTGATGCTGGAAGCGCGACCCGATCTGACTCCCTTTCAAATCAAAACCATTCTTTATGCGATTGCGCAAAGGAATAGAGAGAACGCCGACAAACAGCAACCGACCGCCCAACCTGAAACTGCTCCGGCCTAGCTTCGGCCGGTAAGCCGGTGG
>Ga0070707_100006830_pt1 | contig 10569 bp, 10 predicted proteins | sample KBSK5502metaG_FD_65468 | JGI IMG/M metagenome (GOLD analysis project Ga0070707, IMG submission 65468) | Corn, switchgrass and miscanthus rhizosphere microbial communities from Kellogg Biological Station, Michigan, USA - KBS K5-50-2 metaG | ecosystem: Host-associated > Plants > Roots >... | reverse complement strand
GCCCGATCGTGCCGCCGGAAGACGAGACCCGCCGTGTCGACGGGCGGAACCGCACGCCGTCGAGAAAGGCCGGGCTGCGCAGCACATCCGGTGCTTCCAGCTCGTAGAGCGCGCGGTATTTCGGGCTGCCTTTCAGCGCGACGTAGCGGCCGGCGCTCAGGAAGCCGGGCACTGCCAGCAGATGCGCGATGTGCTCCTCGTCGTACCAGCGGTGATATTCGGCCTCGAATTCCGGGTCGATATCGGCCCACACCAGCAGCAATCCGGTGCCGCGCGTCTTGGCCATGTCGGTCTCCCCTCGCTTCGCGGCCATTTAACACCGCGGCGGGGGGCGAGGCGAGGGAGGAGATCGGGCCTGGTTCCGGCGACAAATCCTCGCCAAATCGGCGGCAGCGGATAGAATGGCCGGCCTGCGACATTTCGGCGCAAAACTCGCCGGGTACGCGATCGTGGAGCCCGATACCAAGCACATCATCCGGCAATGGAACCGGGAGATCGAGGATGAGACCCGGCGGCTGGCAGCGCGCAAGGGCGAGGGCCCGTGGCGCGCGGTCGTGTGGGGCGGGCTGTGGCTGTTGTGGCTCGGCGTGCTGCTCGGGCTGATCGGTCTCCTGAGGCCTTTGCACTGAGAGCCGCGTCGTCGGAAGGAAGCATCGATGTATGCCGTGATTTTCGAGGTCGAGCCCGCGCCCGGCCGCCGCCAGGACTATCTCGACATCGCCGCGCAATTGCGTCCCGAGCTCGAACAGGTCGACGGTTTCATCTCGGTCGAGCGGTTCCAGAGCCTGACCCAGGAGGGGAAGATCCTGTCGCTGTCGTTCTGGCGCGACGAGGCAGCGGTGGCCCGCTGGCGCCGTCACGAGCAGCATCGCGATGCCCAGCGCGCCGGGCGTGGCGGCATCTTCCGGAGTTACCGCCTGCGCGTTGCTGCCGTGGTGCGCGACTACGGGCTCGAGGAGCGCGCCGAGGCGCCGCAACCCCCGCCCGAAAACCAGCCTTAAGGCAATTCACGACAGAGACACACAGAGAGCCTAGAGAAAAATTCGTCGTCCCGGCGAAGGCCGGGACCCACCCTTCGGCCGCTCGTGCCTCCGACAAGTGGATCCCGGCCTTCGCCGGGATGACGAGAGTGGGAACTCTCTCGCGATCAAAGCTTGTTCCCCGCGTCTCTGTGTGAATCCTAATCCCACGCAATTTTCGGCGCCGGGCCGAGCTTGGCCGGGCCGAGAAACATCTCGCCATTCTGGATTGTGAACGAGCTGGCGATCGCGGGGCGGCCGTCGGGCCCGGCCTTGGCCAGCATCGCCAAAGCGATCCGCGCGAGACGGGCATCGCCGGGTTTCATGCGGCCGGCCGCGACCAGCGCGCTCATCAATTCGTCATAGCCTTCGACCGCGCCGGAAAATCCGCCGATCGGCTGCAGCTCGTTGTCGAGCGCCAGGGTGCCCGATCCGGTGATCGCGAGCTTGCCCCAGCGCAATCCAAAATTGTCGAGCTCGGCGGTACCGCCGGAATCCCGCCATGCGGCCGCCGCCTGGCGCGCCGGGCCCGGCGCTATCGCTCCTTTGACGGTGAGACCGAAGGCGAAATCATCGACCAGATTGCGAAACGGGCTGGGCGCCTGCGGCACGGTCGCCTCGCGCAAATCGGCTGCCACGGCGAGATTGTTCTCGGTGTGCGTCTCGGGCAGGCGCGACGGCAGGATCAGCCAGAAATGCGCGTTGCGTGCGCCGACCTCTTCGCCGGCCGCGAAGCGCGCCTCGTCGAGGCTGAGCCAGATCGTCGCGCCGCCCTCCGCCGTCGCGGATACCGCGCCACGCGCCGCCCGCGCTGCCAGCGTCGCAACCGGCTTCTCTTCCGTCCCCGCGACGACGTTGAGCCCCTGCGGCGCGGTCAGATGCCAGACCCGGAAGCTCCACGGGTGCGTACTGCCGGACAGCAGCGGCATCCGGATCTCGGCGGCGGGGTTGATCGCCTCGTCGCGCAACGCGACCTCGGTCAGCTCGACGCGAAAGGCGAGCGGAAAGCCGCCGACCCGCAGCCCGCGCCATGATGTCTCGATCTTCTGGTCGCGCGCCGATTGGGCCCACTCTTTCAGGCCGTCCTCGATCTTGCCCGCGACAATAAACCAGAATGCCGCGTAGGCGCCGATGCCGGCGATCAGCAGCAGGGCAGGAATGACGATGCCGAGACGCATCCGACGGCGCATGCCGGATTTATAGCGCCCGCCGTCGAACCCTGCTTTAAATTCCGAATCCCAAGCGGAACGCCGTGAGGAGGATGTCATGAAGAAGGTCGAGATCACCGCCTACGGCGCACCGGAAGAAGTCGTGCATTGCGTCGAGGCGCCGGATGTCGGCCGGCCCGATCCGAGCGAGATCGTGATCGATATCCTGGCCTTTCCGATCAACCCCGCCGATCTGTCGATGTGCCGCGGCAATTACCGGCTGCGGCCACCCTTGCCGGCAACCCCCGGCGCCGAATGCGCCGGCCGGGTCGCCGCGGTCGGACCCGGCGTGACGCAAGTCAAACCCGGTGATCTCGTCATCAACATGCAGCGCGAGAACTGGGCGCAACGCCGCCGCATCAAGGTCGAGGACGCGATCCCGCTCCCGTCCGGCCTGGACGTCGCGCAGGCGGCGATGTTGCGCATCAATCCGGCGACCGCATTGCTGTTGCTGGAAGACCATGTCGCGCTGAAGCCGGGCGACTGGGTCATGCAGGACGTCGCCAATTCGGCGGTCGGCCGTCATCTGATCGTGCTGGCGAACCAGCGCGGCGTGCGCACCGTCAATGTCGTGCGCCGCGACGATGTCGCCGCCGAACTCAAGGCGCTTGGCGCCGATGTCGTGCTGGTCGACGGACCCGATCTCGCCGCCCGTGCGCATGACGCGGTCGGTGATGCGCCGATCCGGCTCGGCATCGATGCTGTCTCCGGCACCGCCTGCAAGCGTATTTCCGATTGCGTTGCCGATGGCGGGGTCGTCGTCAGCTACGGGGCGATGTCCGGCGAAGACCTGGTCATGAGCCGGCCGGCATTGAGCTTCCGCGGCGTCAGCCTGACCGGCTTCAACCTTGGTCGCGGCCTCGCCAAGCGTAGCCCGGATCAGGTACGCGCGATCTACGCCGATCTCGCGATCAAACTGCGCGACGGCGTGCTGGAGGCGCCGATCGACGCGACCTACCCGATCGAGGAGATCAGGCAGGCGCTGGCGCATGCCCAGCGTGGCGGCCGCAACGGCAAGGTGCTGGTGTTGCCGAACGGACCGCTTTGAGCGACGATCCTTCCCGAATTGAGCCGGACACGCCGGCCTGATGGCCGTGCCGGTACAGAATTTGCTGGGATCGTAACCCAGCGCCCGAAGAAGGGAGGCCTCGATGGCGACCAACATGAACCGACGGCAATTCCAGACGGCTCTCGGCTGGAGCGCCGCTTCGATCGCGCTTGCCGAACTGGGGCTGTCGGGCGCGGCCCGGGCGGAGGAGAATTTCACGCTGGCCTCGACCGGCGCCACCTGGGGCGACGGGCTGAAAGCCTCGTTTATCGATGCGTTCGAAGCGAAAACCGGAACAAAGGTCACCCAGGAATTTGCGATCGACTCGGTGTTCACCGCCAAGGCGATGGCGAGCTGCGGCAACCCGCCCTTCTCCAGCGTCGCGGTATTGCAGGCCGAGGCCAATTTCCTCGCCCTGGGCGGCTGCCTGCAGGATTATGACCTGTCGATTGTCACCAACTACAAGGACATCATCGACAGCGCCAAGGAGCCGCCGCGCGCCCAGTTGAAGGATTGGTTCGCGCCGTTCGTCTTGATCGTGATGGGGCTCGTCTACAATACCAAGGAGGCGCAGAAGCCGACCTCGTACCAGGACCTGCTGAACCCGAAATACAAGGGGCGGGTCGGCATCCCGACCTATGGCTGGGTCGGCAATTCCTGGCTGCAGGTATTGAACAAGACGCTGGGGGGCAATGAGGACAATGTCGATCCCGGCATCGCCTTCCTGGCTCAGCTGGTGAAGAAGAACGACGCGGTCATCATCGAGAACACCGATGCCGCACTGAAGGCCTTCACCCGAGAAGAGATCGTCATCATGCCGTTCTGGAACGGCCGCACTGCGGTGCTGCAGAACCAGGGCGTGCCGGTCGCGATCGAATACATCCCCGGCTCGATGCTGGTTGGTAACGGCTTCCCGATCCTCAAGGGCGGCAAATTCATCGAGAAGATGAACCAATACGTCAATGTCACGCTGGACGGCCAGTATCAGATGATGATGACCAAGCGGTTCTTCTATCCGCCGTCGAACCGCAACGCCAAACTGCCGCCCGACCTGGAGAGATACGCCTTCCCGGCGGACAGGGAGAAGAATGTCGTCGCGATCGACTACGAGAAGATGAACGCCCACAAATCCAAGTACCTCGATCGCTGGAACAAGGAAGTGCTCGGCGCCTGAGCCAGATTCTGCGCTGATGCACGTTGAGCCCTCATCGCCTCTTAACTCCCTCTCCGCCCCCCTCGAATCTGAAGGGCGGGGCGGAGAGGGTTGGGGTGAGGTGGGGGCTTCCAGGGCGCTCGTTGTCGCCCACCTCACCCTCCCATCGCGTCGCGATGGGCCCCTCCCTCTCCCCCCTGAAGGGCGGAGAGGGATCTAACCGGGCCGGTCATGTCCGAGCGCTACGAGCTCGAAATCAGCGGTCTCGTGAAGCGGTATTCGCCGCAGGTGACGGTCGGCCCGATCTCGTTCGATGTCCGCCCCGGTGAGTTTTTTTCGCTGTTGGGGCCGAGCGGCTGCGGCAAGACCACGACGCTACGCTGCATCGCCGGCTTCGAGAGCTTGAGCGAGGGCTCGATCCGGCTCGCCGGCGAGCGGCTCGACGACAAGCCGCCGCATCGCCGCGATGTCGGACTGGTGTTCCAGAATTATGCGCTGTTCCCGCATCTCAGCGTATTCGACAACATCGCGTTCGGGCTGCGGCTGCGGCGTGTCGCCAAACCGGAGATGAGGGAACGGGTCGCGCTCGCCTTGCGGCTCGTCGAGCTCGCCGGGCTGGGCGAACGTTTCCCGGCGCAGCTCTCCGGCGGGCAGCAGCAGCGGGTCGCGATCGCCCGCTCGCTGGTGCTCGAACCGCAGATCCTGATGTTCGACGAGCCGCTCTCCAACCTCGACCTGAAGCTGCGCATCCAGATGCGCGACGAGCTTCGCAGCCTGCAGCGCCGGCTCGGCAAGACGTCGATCTACGTCACGCACGACCAGACCGAGGCGCTGGCCTTGTCCGACCGCATCGCGGTCCTGTCGCATGGCCATATCGAGCAGATCGGCACCCCGGCCGAGATCTACGAGAAGCCGGCGACCGCCTTTGTCGCCGAGTTCATCGGCAGCTCTAATTTGTTTCCGGCGCGCATCGTCGGGTATGCCACGCCCGGCACGATCGTCGAGACGGAAGCCGGAATGCGGCTGTGCTGCGCCGGCAATGGCGAGGCGGCGAATGGCGAACAGCGGGGAATAGCGGTGCTGCTGCGCCCCGAGCGGGTGCAGGTGCACGCCCCCGGCAACGGCGCTGCGGGACCGAACCGCTTCCCCGGGCGTATCGCCGAGGTGATTTATCTCGGGGAGGATCTGCATCTCGGCCTCGAACTCGATTGTGGGCAGAGGCTGCGCGCCGCGTTGAAGAATGCCAACGCCGCTCGCGGCTTCGCCGCGATGCAACCGGTGGAAATCGTTGTCGATCCAGGCGACATCCGCATCCTTAGCCGCTGAGCCGCGGCCGACCTACGGCGCCAAGGCCCGGCCGGTCTGGGCGTTGCTCGCCAGCCCCTATGCGCTGTTTCTGCTGGTGCTGCTGATCGTGCCGTTCGCCAACGTCGCTTTCTTCAGCGTCCATTCCTATTCGCCGACCAAGATCCTGCTGCCAGAGCTGACATTCGACAATTACCGCAAGCTGTTCGACCTCTATTACCTGCGGCTGTTCGGCCGCACGCTGCGTTTGGGGCTCATCACGACCGTCGTCTGCGTCCTGCTCGGCTACCCCTTGGCCTATTTCCTGGCGCGGGCACGGCCCCGGGTCCTGGCGATCGGGCTGTTTCTGCTGATCATGCCGTTGATGGTCAGCACGGTGATCCGGGTGTTCGGCTGGATCGTCATTCTCGGCCGCAAGGGGCTGGTCAATCAGGCGTTGGTCGGGCTCGGGCTCGAACCGGTGAAGCTGCTCTATACCGAGACTGCGGTGGTCATCGGGCTGGTGAACATCTTCCTGCCCTTCATGGTGCTGCCCTTGATGGCTTCCATCGAGCGCATCCCGCCGAGCCTCGAAGAGGCGGCGCAGAACCTCGGCGCCACTTGGCACCAGACTTTCGCGCGGGTGATCCTGCCGTTGAGCGTGCCGGGGCTGATCTCGGGATGCCTCCTGGTCTACAGCATCTCGATCAGCGCCTTTGTCACTCCGGCACTGCTGGGCAATTCGCGGGAACGCATGGCGGCGCAGCAGATCTATGACGAGGTGCTGGTCTCGTTCAACTGGCCGAGTGCGTCGAGTCTGGCACTGGCCCTGGTCGCGCTGACTCTTGTGCTGATGTTCTGGGCCTTGTTCGCGACACGGCGCGCCGGCCGGCGGGAGCGGGCAGCGTGAGCGGCCGGGCGCCGGCGGCGCTGCTGCCGTTCGTCGTGCTCGTCTATATCGGGCTATTGGCGCCGCTCGTGGTGGTTGTCGCGATCTCCTTCGGTCCGAGCGAAGCGTTCGAGTTTCCGCCGCGCGGCTTTACGCTGCACTGGTTCAGCGAATTCTTCGCCAGCAAATCCTTTGTCGACTCGTTTTTCCGCGTCAGCCTCATGGTCGGCGTCCTCGCCGCGGTGCTGGCGACGCTGCTCGGCACCGCCGCCGCGGTCGCGCTGGTCCGCTTCCGGTTTTTCGGCCGCGAGGCGCTGGAGACGTTTTTTCTGCTGCCGCTGCTGGTCCCCGAGATCCTGCTCGGCGCGGCGCTTTATCTGCTCTATGCGCGGCTCTCGGTGCAGGCCTCGATCTGGACCCTATTGTGGGGGCACCTAGTGATCTGCACGCCGTACGTGATCCGCAGCGTCACCGCCGGGCTGATCGGGATGGACCCGCGGCTTGAAGAAGCGGCGATGAGCCTCGGCGCGACCCGGCTTCAGGCATTTTTCCGGGTGAGCCTGCCATTGCTGCGGTCGAGCCTCCTGTCGGGGGCGATCTTCGCCTTCATCATCTCGTTTTCCGACATCAACCTCGCCCTGTTTCTGTCGGGTCCGGAATCGACCAGCCTGCCGGTGCATCTGTTCTCGCAGATCCAATGGCAGGGCGATCCGACGATCGCCGCCGCCTCGTCTTTGCAGATCGTCATCATCGGCACCCTGATCCTGGTCGTGCAGCGGATCTTCCGTCTGCGGCTGATGGTGTGACGGCCGGGCCAAATTCCCTCTCCGCCCTTCAGGGCGGAGAGGGAGGGGCCCGTCGCGAAGCGATGGGAGGGTGAGGTGGGCTATCGCGAGCGCTCTGGAATCCCCCACCTCACCCCAACCCTCTCCGCCCCCGAGGGCGGCGAGGGAGTGGATCGCACATACCTCTGGTGCCTTGATCGGCCGCTCACCGGCTTATCTTTTCGGCGCGAAAAGCGCATGATGGGGACAGCCAAACCGCGGCAAAGCGGCCCAGATCCGAGGAGGAACGAGCCATGTCCACCAATGGTCAGCGTTACGATGTCGGCGGCGTCTTGCTGGAGCGGCCGTTCAAGATCCGCCGCCTCGGGCATTTCGGCTTCAACGTCAACAAGGTCGAGGAATGCCGCGAGTTCTACGGCGATCTGCTCGGCTTTACGGTATCCGACAAGGCCGATTTTTCGCCCGCGCCCTGGTTCCCAAAAGCGCAGGATCTCGGGCCCCAGGGCTATTTCATGCGCTACGGCAGCGACCATCACGCGATGGTGCTGTTCTCCAAGCCGGTCATGGATGTCCGTGCCGACCGCAAATTCGCCCCCGAGGTGACGATCAACCAGATCACCTGGCAGTGCGGCAGCCTGAAGGAGATCACCGAGGCGCACAGCTATTTCGAGGAGCAGCAGGTCGCGATCCAGCGGGTCGGCCGCGACATGCCGGGCAGCAACTGGCACGTCTATGTCTACGACCCCGACGGGCACACCAACGAGCTCTATTACGGCATCGAGCAGGTCGGCTGGAACGGGCGGTCGAAGCCGCGCGACATGTACTACCGCGGCTTCCGCGAAAAGCCGGAACTGCCGCAGATGTCGGAAGCCGCCGAGATCGCCGAGGCGCAGGAGAAGGGCATCGACATCTTCTCCGGCCACCGCCCGGAGGTGCCGAAGGGCGAAACCTACGATGTCGAGGGCGTGAAGCTGGCGCGGCCGTTCAAGATCACGAAAATCGGCCCGGTGGCGTTATTCGTCGACGATGTCGACCAGGCGGAAGCCTTTTACACGCAGCGGCTCGGCCTCACCCGCAGCGAGGACGCCGAATACAAGGGCGCCCGCTGCAGCTTCCTGCGCTGCGGGTTGGAGCATCACACCCTCGCGCTCTTCCCGAAGGAGCTGCGCGGCGTTCTCGGCTTGCGGCCGGACACGACCTGCGCCTCGTTTGGTGTCGAGCTCGGCAGCTACGCGCAGCTCCGCGCCGCGGTGAAGTTCCTGAAGGAGCGCGGCTGCACCTTGATCGACTCGATCCCTCCGGAGCTTTATCCCGGGATCGACTATTCGGCCTTCGCGCTCGACCCGGACGGCCACTGCATCCAGCTCTACTACTACATGGAGCAGATCGGCTGGGACGGCCGCGTGCGCCCCGCCTCCGAGCGCCGCAAGGTCAATGGCGGCGCCTGGCCCGAGACGCTACAGCCGCTCAGCGACACCTACGCCGACCAGGTGTTCCAGGGCCCGCTGGGCTAACGCAATTTAGAATTTTCGCCCGGCGAAAGCCGAGGCCCATTTTTCAGTGTCCCGAACAGCGGATCGGTGGGTCCCGGCTTTCGCCGGGACGCGGATTCAAACCTCTCCTAAAAGAAAATGCTGAGGTTCTTGGCCGACAGCACGTTCTGATCGAGAGTCATCTTGCGGCGGGCGATCTTCAGCCCGCCATCGACCCGGCGCAGCAGATCCTGCCGTGCGCCGACATAGAAATCCTGTTCGGTTTCCGCGCGGCTGCGATAGACGATAAAGTTGGAATGGACCGTCAGCTCCGGCCCCGCCTCCCCCGCCACTTCGATGTTGGTGATCAGATGGCGGGTGCGGGACGGCGGGTCCTCGGCCCATGCCATGCCGGTCTCGAGCCGTGTCACGCGGCCGCTCAGCGTCTCCTTCGTCTCGTCGAAGATCGACAGCTCGTCCGCCCTTGTGTGGTCGTCCTCGACATAGCGGTTGGGGCTGAGGATCGAGATGGCCTTGCTCGTGCGGGGATAGCGGTTGCTGCGCGCCCCCATCCAGTAGCGGACGTCGTCGGTGAACAGCTCGAGCCATTCGCGGAAGCGGCGCTCGTCCAGGAGGCGCGCCTCGCGGTAGAGGAACTGCTCGACCTCGCGGAGCACATCCTCGTTACGCATGCCTTGCCTCCCGCCCCGCGCCATTCGCCAGTTCGCTCCAGTCTGCCGCTGCCATCACCTCGGTCCAGCGCCCGTAAAACTGCCGGTGGTTGCTCTCGCTGAAACCGGAATCGCTCGTCCAGGCGCCAAGCGCCGGATCGAAGCGCTCGTGGCCGAGCCCCATCTGGTTGTTGATCGGCATGCGACGCGACGCGACGCCACGGCAGGTCTGGGTGCATTCCTGCCAATTGTCCATGTCGTCCTGCTCGAAGGTGCCCGACGGGCTGAAACCGCGTACGCCGGAGAGCCGGAACGCCTCTTTGACGTCGCGCGGCGCCGCCTTGTCGACGAACACCCACGACCACACCTCGGTCCGGCCAGGGCCGCGCGGCTGCCAGACGCGGAAGGTCCGCGAGGTGCCGCGCAGCAGTGAGAAATTCGGGAATACGGTGGCGACGATCGGGTTGATCAGCCCGGCGCGCGGCCCGAGCCGCCGATCGACCTCGGGCCGGATCTCGCGCTCATAGGCCTGGATCTCCGGCAATGGCGCGTCGCCATACTTGTCGGAGGCGATGCAGATCAGCGCATGGCCGTTGCCGGGCGACACCACCCGGTTGTTGACCGCCGGGCTCGCGGTCGAGCCGACGCTGAATCCCGTCGTGACCGCCGACAGGTGACTCCACGATACGTGATAGGCATCGCCGCCGAAATTCTCGGCCGGGAACTTCCAATTGCACGGCATGACCCATTTGTGGGTGGCGACCACCTCGACGCCGCCCTCGCGCCGGTCGACGAAGGTGTCGAGATACCAGCACATCTCGCCGAGATATTCCCGGAGCGGCGGCGCCTCTGGATCGAAGGTCGCAAACCAGAGGCCCTTGTAGTTGTCGAGCTGCGCCACCGGCACCAGGCCCCAGCGGTCGCGGTCGAGTTCGCCGTGATAGGCTTCCTTGAGGTAGGGCACGCCGATCAGCTTGCCGTCATTGCCGTAGGTCCAGCCGTGATAGGCGCAGGTGAAGCTCGCGGCGTTGCCGTCATCG
>Ga0070707_100006828_pt1 | contig 10571 bp, 6 predicted proteins | sample KBSK5502metaG_FD_65468 | JGI IMG/M metagenome (GOLD analysis project Ga0070707, IMG submission 65468) | Corn, switchgrass and miscanthus rhizosphere microbial communities from Kellogg Biological Station, Michigan, USA - KBS K5-50-2 metaG | ecosystem: Host-associated > Plants > Roots >... | reverse complement strand
TTCTTACAGAAGATTGGACCCGCGCTAGCCGAATATCCACAGCTGCACATGTTTTACTTTCCTGTCCAATCTGAGCAACTCCTTTGCGTCTACCGTACGGCAGATATGCCGGAGCCACTTCCTCTGGAACTCCGCCCTTACCAGATAATCACTCTCGCTAAAGCTCGCCAACTCTTCAATGAAACGCTCGATGCGCGCTTTCTCTCGTCTTACCACCCGCCGCTGGAGAATCTCAACTATCAGTATGGGCAGAACATGGTTCTAGACATTATCTTTTCTACCCTTGGCGGTCAATTACCCTCTACGCATCCAAAAGCTGCTACATCGCTCGTTATTTGTTGTGCCATTCCAGACAAGCTCACAGCTGCAAGCACGCGCCTGCGCGACCTATCTGGCCTCCTCATTCTGTTCGGCGACGAACAGAACTTTTCCCAATCGAACCATTCTTCACTGGTCAAAACAGTGAGTAAGGAGTTTAATAGATATCTCGAAGATACGGGACAATATGCCATCCGCGAGCTAGATTTCTTTCTCTCATCCCTTATTAGCCAGGATGAACGTATTCAGGACAACCAGAACCGGGCTCTTGGCTTTATGGCTCAAATGGTAATTCATCGCTTCCGCAATTTCCGGCAAGTGGCAGAGTTCATTGTTCAAGAATATCCCACAGCACAGGAGGTTAGCAAGGATCCAGGCCATTACGAAGAGAAAATTCGGGCTATGGAAACCCAGCTAAACGGAGCCAGGCGCCTGGAAAAACAGCTACAATATATAGGAAGCGTACCACACAAGACGCCAATAACACTGGGTGAACTCGTTGATATTCTTGAGTATGTTTTCAATGAAAAGAAAAAGCAGTTGAAAAGTTCCATCGAGCTGGAAGTTGACATCCCAGATAGCTCTCGTACAGAGTTGGTCGTATCACCACCACAGGGCGTCAACGAAGAGATGTTTAATAATGCCCTTGAGAATATGTTCAAATTCGTTGATCATCCAGATGTAGAAAACAAGAAGCTATCGCTGCATTCTCATGCTGCCGAAGAAAAACTCCTTTGCCTCGACCTCATCAATTATGGACCAGTGATCGCCCCAGATGTTTTAGAGGACTTGCAGCGGCTGGTGCGTGTCAGCCGACCAGGTGGCTCGGGGCTTGGTATATTCTTGTCAGTAATGATCATGCGTCGTGTAGGCGGTGACCTGGAAGTAATCAGTCCCCTAGCTGACAAGGATATAGGCGCGTGTTATACATTTAAATTTCCGCGCCCCTAGAAAGGAGAGATCTACGTGGCTACCATACTTATTGTTGAAGACCAGCCTGAAAACCAGTCACTTTACGCCGATATTGTCTATCGCGTTCAACGTGAATTGGGTCTTACCATTCAGCTTCGTTCGGCTTCAGACTTTGAGAACGCTCAACGCGCCCTGGAACGCGGTCTTGAAGAAACTGAAGAAGCGCCTCTCTTGATTCTGCTTGACATGGAGATCCCTTACCAGGGGCGTAAAGACAAACGTGCCGGTTACCGGCTGATGCAACAGTATCGTGAGCAATTTGCCAGCTCCTATTGGGTGCCGCTGACTGCTAACATCTCATGGCATGAAAAAGACCTGCCTGGCGAGACTCCTCTTTTCGATGACTTATATAAGTTAACGCCCTTCGATGTTTTCTCCAAAGGAAGTACCAATCAACTGAAGGAGATTGTGCGCCGCGCGCTAAGATTACACGTCGAAAGAACAGAAACTAAGTCCCAGGAAGATGCCGCTTCTCTACAAGAAGTAATTATTAGATTTGATAATGACCTCTATGCCATGCCGGACTACCAGCTCTATCATGAAATTCGCAGTGCTGCTGAGAATGCTCGCGGTATTCTTCTCTTTGGTGAACCCGGTACCGGTAAAGCCTTGACCGCCCGTTTGATGCATTATTATAGTGACCGGCGCGCTGCTAATTTTCGTAGCATTGACGGCATGATAGATGCAAGTGAGTTAGAAAAGACGCTCTTTCCCTCAAGCAAGCAGGCGGATGATGATTCTTTGCTTGGTCAGGCGCAAGGCGGAACTTTATACATCGCAGATTTTGACAGGATGGGAAAGCAAGACAACGAAGAGAGCCAGAGACTCCAAAGAAAGTTGCTGCACTATCGGAAGTACCGAAACTATAATGTACGTATTATCGGGGGGATTAATAAAAGTCGTAAAGGCTTTCCCATCTTTAACAGAATCCTGCCGGAGTTACTGGATACGATGCTTACTCTAGACTTACCCCCTTTACGCGAACGAAAAGATGATATTCCCGTACTGATTGATGTTTTCCTGGAGCAATTCAACCAACAACGTAAAAAGCAGAGCGAGGGAAAGAAGTTTATCGATCTTCAGCAGATCTATGAGATCTTGCAGGCACAGGACTGGCGGCATGGTAACATTGCCCAATTGCACATGGTGATAGAAGGAGTCCTCTTCAAAACGCCATCCACGTCGGTCACAGCAGATGACTTTAGAGCAGTTCTAGAAGCGCATGGAGAGGAATATGCCTCCGATACTGCTCCGGTATCAACAGAAACGGACGAAAAGCGTCAAGCAAAGGCTAGGAAACCACCTCTTATCATTACCGATGAAGATTTGCGCAGATTCGGCATTCGCTGACTGCTCGCCGGAGAAGGAGCATGAAATTTTCAGCCAGTCCGAAAGAGAATTTCTCAAGTACTACTCTCTCTATTCTCATTCAGAATGGTGCTGACACGATATTTCATATAGAATTGCCTGGCGAGCAAGACACTATTGCTGGTTGGGACATTAGCTTCACGTACTTAGGCAAAACGCAACCTCAAGAGCTAAATGAACTTCTTGATGCCATACCCCAACTCCTCGAGACACAAGTTGATGAAGATGCTCATCCAACGTACTTAAATATGTTACACGCATTGTTTAAGTGGACAGAAAAAGAAGAACATGAGTTACAAGCACAAAGCTCCACAGAAAATGACATACCAAACTTGTACGACCTGCACCAGCAGCTTAAACACACTCTTTTCAACTTCGAAGTGATTATCTCTGCAAATAACCAGTATTACGAGGCGGTTTTCCCTTATCCTGGTCAAGAGAAACTCCCGGTTTATATCCCAAGCAACAATTTTGATAAAACTCCCGTTCAAGTGAGCCAGGTGATGCTCAATAAGGCTCTTAAGAGCGATCCTAAATATATCGAATACTTCATTCTCAACTACTTACACTTCCGGGAATATGTCATCAGTGCTGATCCAACAACTTTTAATGTCTTCACCGGACTATCGAAAGCCCTGGTTAAGTTAATAAAGCAAGAAAATGCTGACCTGGGCATCTATATCTCTCTTGTCCCCGACATTTGCACATTTATCGTAAAAAATGAACTGGATAGCGAGGAACAGAAGGAATATCTCGAGCCAATTTTGCGTAGTTTTGAAACCGTCGATCAGAAGTTAGAGAGACTGAACGGTATCATTACGAATGTCAAGAATGAAATTTCTCTGAGACAGGCACCGAATCCAGTGAACGTGGGGAAGTTTAAGGAAGATGGCTATAGGCGATTAATGCATGTGATCAGCGTCATCTCAGATCACTACTTAAAACTCTATGATCTTGATAGCTCAGCTAATTTCTGGCGCAAGGCTAAAAGCAGAGACCCTGTACTGTGGTTTTTCCTGGTCCTTCACCGCCGACCATCTCTATACCTGCTTTTCCAGATAGTGTTATTGAGTATTCCTTCCTTTTATGCTTTCCAGCACTGGCTAACAAGAAAACCCTGTCCTCTTATGCTTGGTACGCCTAACTCGGTCATTGAAAAAACTTGCCATCTCACGCACGATTCATCTGGCCTGCAATTCATTGTTGTTCTGATATGGTATATGCTTCTTTTGTGCCTCCTCTTTTTTATCTTCACGCAGATCGCGCGTAACCGCGGAGTGTATTCTCAGTTGTTGCTACCACGCATACTAGGAGCAGCTCTCGTTGGCTTAATTCCCCTCCTGCTCAATGATCAAACCTGGAATATTGGTATTGAGAGTAGCATGTTCAACTGGAGCTTATTGGCGCTGCTTACCTATATTGGCTCCTTCATCTACATATTCATTGAAGTACACAGTATTAAGAAATTCATCAAGGGCCATTCGATAGCACGGGCCTTGAAAGAAAGTGGCAGAATCTTTCTTATTGCTCTTTCAGAGACCTTGTTCATTGTTACCATTACCTCATCCCTCATCTTCCCCGCTGTGCTCTCAAATATAGGAATCGACATAACGACTGCTAGCTTTGGAATCTACGCCTCCACACCGCTGCTCTCTTTTGGCTTCTTCCCATCTCTCATCATCCTCTGGACCGGGATCACGCTTTTCATTGGTTCATTCGTCCAACTCTTATGGCAGGATCAACGCATCACAGCGTCTATTTGAGAGGCACCATGTCATCTAGGCCACTTTTAAACATCATTATAATATTCGGTCGCAAATGTGTTCTTTCATGTGTGCTTTGAGCAGCCATCTTCTAACCGTTTCCTGCTGGCTGGCAATGGGATTGATGCCAGCCAGCAGGTAATTGACCGGGTTGATGTTGCCTGATGCATACTCACGAGACCAATTCGAGGATGGGAGCCGTCTCCCCAAAATCCCCCCTTTTTATGCACGAGCGCACCAGCGACACGACCGACACAAGCGATACAAAAGACACAAATGACACAAACCTCTTTGGAAGTCCACTAGGTTCAGTTCCCGTTCGACTTCCCCCAACGGATCTTGCAAAATCACTCTTTCGGGTGATCTATCGCTCGATGTTTTTTCTTTATACTTTCTAGAAAGGTGCAGGAGAAGTAAAGTGAGCATCTATAGTTCCAAAAAGCAGAGCGATCTAGTGACCGCTTGCTTTTTGTTGCGTTGGTACGGCTTAAACAGCAAACCGTACGGGGTGAACTACCTAGCCCGCTACTCCCTTTGCTTGCGCATCGGGCCTACTTGAGCATGATACGGTCATCGCGTATCTTTTTACGGTAGTGCTTTTACCCGTGAGACCGCTTCATCACGGAACCTGCAAACACTATGCAGTTGGTAATGTGCTCAGATAGCTATTCTAGCACAGTCATAAGAAAGCGGAAATGATGCAATGAACCGCTCTAAAACGCGAGACTTTCAAACAGTAGTTCCGATACTGAACTGCAAGCAATCTGTCTTGTGGTTCCTGATTGCAGAAAGGAGAAGATCTATGATACAGTTTACTATGCGCACACTTGCAATGATTACCGGTCTCATTGGGGTGGTCGTTGCCTTTGTGATCAACATCTTGTATTCCACCCTCCACGTCTTGGGCAGGGTCACCGGGATCACAAGTGACCAATCGCACTTCTTTTTCGGTTTGCTGGTCATCTTGATTGGGTTTATCGGCTCGCTGATGGTGCTGTTCACACCCATCGTGGGGGCGGTGCTGCTGGCGGTGTCAGGCATCGCGTTTTTCTTTATTGCGGGCTGGTGGGCGCTCCTGGCCTCCCCTTTCCTGCTGATTGCGGCCGTCCTGGCCTACAAACACAGCAGAGTACAACAACGGATGGCCAGTTAGAACGACGTGTTTGACCCGTCACCTGCACCTGAGCCGAAGTGAAAATCTCACAAAATGAGCAACTGGAATGTCAACGTTGCGTATAGTGAGCCACGAGTAGTAGTCAACGGTATCATCTTTTCCTCTCAGGCCTTTGGTGGATGCTCTGGCCCCATAGGTGCCGAGATCTTCGCAACGCGTGCCAACCACGGAAAAGCGCTCTGGAGCTTCCAGATCTAGTCCTACCTCCATGATTTTTTGTGCCACAGCTTGCTGCTATACTATAATGTGAAGAAATGAAGTGGCCGCGTGCGAGGTGAGTAAGCGTATAGGCTCCGCCTCGCGCGTCTGCATTCTTCGACGTCTGAAATGATGGAGCAAGGCCAATGACGGTTTTCCTTTCGCTGCACGATGCCGTCGCGGAGTACGTGCACGACGGCGCCTCCATTGCCATGGAGGGCTTCACGCACCTGATCCCTTTCGCCGCCGGTCACGAGATCATCCGGCAGCGGAAGCGCGACCTCTGCCTCATACGCATGACGCCCGATCTGATCTATGATCAGCTCATCGGCATGGGCTGCGCGCGCAAGCTCGTGTTCTCCTGGGGCGGCAACCCGGGCGTCGGGACGCTGCACCGCCTGCGCGACGCGGTTGAGCATGGATGGCCGGTCCCCCTTGAATTGGAAGAGCACAGCCACGCAGCCATGGCGAACGCTTACGCCGCCGGTGCATCGGGGTTGCCGTGCGCCATCTTCCGAGGGTATCAAGGCTCTGATCTTGTGGGAGTCAACCCGCGTATCCGGTTTATCGAATGCCCGTTCACCGGCGAACGACTCGCCGCCGTTCCTGCCCTCCGACCCGACCTCACCATCATTCACGCGCAGCGGGCGGATCGCGCAGGGAACGTGCTCATCGAAGGGATCATTGGCGTCCAGAAGGAGGCTGCGCTCGCGGCAACCCGTGTGATCGTCACCGTAGAAGAAGTCGTCGATGACCTGCGCCTTCCAAGTCCAAACGCCACGGTCCTGCCGCACTGGACGGTAAGCGCCATCGTCGAGATGCCAGGTGGCGCCCACCCGTCCTATACCCACGGCTACTACGGGCGCGATAACGCCTTCTATACCGCCTGGGACGCGATTGCGCGGGATCGCGCGGCATTTCTCGACTGGATGCGAGAGCATGTGCTTTCGGGGGATGGGCACACCAGTATACCAGATGCATAGAGGGGGATCCATGGAATATTCGACCGCGGAAATGATGGCCGTCGCGGCGGCGCGAGTGCTGAAGAACGATGACGTGTGCTTCGTCGGCATCGGAGCGCCGTCAGTTGCCTGCAATCTGGCGCGCCTCACCCACGCTCCTCTCATCACGCTCATCTACGAGTCCGGCACGATCGGTACGAAACCGGATGTGCTGCCACTCTCGATTGGTGATCCGGAACTGTGCGAAACCGCCCTCACCACGGTGTCTGTCCCGGAGATGTTCCAGTACTGGCTGCAGGGAGGTCGTATCTCGATCGGCTTCCTCGGCGGCGCGCAAATCGACCGTTTCGGCAACATCAACTCCAGCGTCATCGGCAGCTACGAACACCCGAAAGTTCGGCTGCCAGGCGGGGGAGGTGCGCCGGAGATCGCCAGCCTCTGCGGCCAGACCTATGTCGTCATGCGCCAGGCACGCCGTACCTTCGTCGATCGGGTAGATTTCATCACCTCCTTTGGGTACGGTGCCGGGGGAGACCACCGCCAGCGCCTCGGTATTCACACGCTCGGCCCAACGTTCGTCGTGACCGACCTCTGTCTGCTGCGACCAGACCCGCAGACGAAGGAACTCATTGTGACATCGATCCATCGGGGCATCACGCGTGAGGACATCGCGCAGCAGACCGGGTGGCAGATTCGCTTTGCGGATACGGTGGAACAGACTCCGCCTCCTACCGAAACGGAACTCGCGGTGCTGCGCGACCTTCAGGCCCGGACGGAGCGGGCACACACTAAACACGCTGCTCCATAAGCAGCGCCCCCAAAGGAGTATCATGACAAGCACGCGTATCCTCCGTTTCCCTGAAGGATTTCTCTGGGGAACAGCATCTTCCTCTCATCAATATGAAGGGGGCAATACGAAGAACCAGTGGTACCGCTGGGAACAGCAAGGTCACATCAGCACAGGGGAACACAGCGGCCAGGCTGCCAATTGGTGGGAAAAGGCCGAAGACGATTTTGCCCGCGCCGAACACATGGCAAATAATGCGCTAAGGCTCAGCCTGGAGTGGAGCCGGCTTGAACCAACGGAAGGACGCTGGGATAGTGAGGCCATCGACCGCTACAGAACGATGCTGGCGGATTTACAGAGCCGCCGGCTGAAACCTGTCGTCACCCTGCATCACTTTACCGAACCACTGTGGTTTGCTGATCGAGACGGCTTTGCCAACGAGGAAAACATCCCTTGCTTCGTGCGCTATGTGACACACGTGGTCCAGAATCTCCGCGACCTGTGTGATTTCTGGGTGACCATCAACGAACCAAACGTCTACGTAACCCTCGGTTATGTGCTCGGCTCCTATCCGCCAGGGGAACGCGACCTGGCTCGCGCACAGCGCGTCTTACATAATCTGATGCAGGCTCATGTCGAGGCATTCTATGCGATCCGCCACCTGCAGCCACAGGCCCAGATCGGGTATTGCCAGGAGTATCGTCTCTTTGATCCGGCTCACACCTGGTCGCCACTGGATCGCGGTCTGGCCTGGCTATACGAGACATGCTTCACCTGGGCTCCCCTGCAAGCTGTAGAGACGGGCCGGTTCGCATTTCCTCTCGCCATGCTGATGGCTCCCATTGCACATGCAGCAGGCGCACGCGATTATCACGGGATCAACTACTATAGCCGTGAAATGATAGGGGTTGATCCAACATCACCTGCTGAAATGTTTATACGGCGTTTTCCTCGCCCCGGCTCGGTTTATGTCGATCCAAGGCCAGGACAAAATGACCTTGAGGAGGAAATCTACCCGCAAGGATTGTACAGGGTACTGAAGTCTATCTACCGGCGTACGCGCGGCAATAAGCCTTTGTACATCACCGAGAATGGGTTCAGAGATGCAGCAGACTCGCGTCGTCCCCAGGCGCTGCTGGAACACCTCGCAATGGTGCATCGAGCTATCAGCGAGGGTATACCTGTTCGTGGGTATCTCCACTGGACACTGGTTGACGATTTCGAGTGGAACGACGGCTGGGGAACGCATCTCGGCTTGTTTGCAATGAATCCCCTGACACAGCAGCGCACACCGCGCGGGAGTTCCCTTCTCTTCGGTGAAATTTGCCGCGCTAATGCCATTACCGAGGAGCTCGTTGAACGCTACGCGCCCCAGGCAATGGATCGCATTTTTGCAAGCTCATAGCGTGCCTCGGACGAACTGATGCATGGCGCGAGCTAGTTCGCCGGGTTGGTCCTCACATGTACACCCTTTGCCACGATCAATAGGTTTGCTGAGGTGGACGCTCGTTGGCGAAGGCAACCTTTGCTCCCCATTTGAGGAGTTGGGGACTGCAATCATCATGCTCAATCTGGCATTCGATCAAGACAGGCCCACCTCTATGCTCGCGAGCTTTTTTGATGGCGTCGGCAAGTTCACCTCCCGTCGTTGCCTTCAGACCCAGCCCATGACCGTCTTCTGCATTCCACGCAGAGATCAGGCCGGCGTAATCCCAATTTTTAATGTAGTTGTACGGGCCATCGTGGATCTCAGATTCGGCGACATACCCACGGTTGTTGACGAGAAAAATGATGTTGTTGTGACCGTAGCGGATCATGTTCGCAACTTCCTGAGCGGTCAGTTGGAATGAACCATCGCCGATCATGGAGACCAGCCGCCGATCAGCTTCAAGTCCCATGGCATAGCCGAAGGTGGCCGGAACGGCCCAACCAATCGATCCCCATTGCATTGCAATCTCGAACCGGGCGCCATCGGGTAAATGCATGAACATCCCATTGTTCCAGGAGTCGCCTGATTCTACCAGCAGCGTTGTCTTCGCGTCGAGGTCGTGCTGGATCTGGCGGCACAACTCAACTCGCGTCAGCGGGGCATTTGCTTCAGCATCGCGAACTTCTGTCTCCGCGAGCGTTTTCCGCGTTTCGCGCCGGTACTGCTCCAACGTTGTGTCATTTTTTCGCACGTTTTTGGCGACGGCTGAAAGAAAATCAGCCAATGCAATATTGGTATATTCTGCATGTGGGAACCGCACATTCCGAGGCTCAGCTTTGATCAACTGCTCTCGGGGCGGGATGGCGGTCCAACCCACCGTCGTATAGTCCGTAAACATCGCTCCAGCGGCCAGGATCATGTCCGCCCAATCAACGATTGGTTCGCAGTTTAAACTACTCACCCCACCCCAGTAGATGCCGATGAACTGTGGGTGATCCTCGGGAAAGAACCCCTTCGCATCGGGCATAACCGCTACCCCACAACCAAGGGCTTCGGCGAGTTCACGGAAAGCATCGATCGCTCCGTACGTGCGAAGATGCACTCCCGCTAAGAGCAGCGGTTTCTTTGCGTCATTGAGGAGGGTGGTCGCTGTTGCCACAGCCACATTCAAGGCCTGTTGGTTGCTTGCTTCCGAAGTCAGAAGCGTCTCGACTGGTGCTGGTTCGGCACATGGGGCGGTCGAGAGATTACACGCGATCTCAATGTACGCTGGTTTGCGCTCGCGTAATGCCGTACGGATCGCGTGATCAATCAGATACGGCGCATCTTCGGCATGAAGAATCTGAACGGCCGCGCAGGTCACTCGCTGGATCATTTCATATTGATACGAGAAATCGTGCGTGCCAATGGTGTGATGGAGGAGGTGATTTGCGCTCGGATCATTGGTGTTGTATCCCGCAGAGACGAAAATCACTGGCAGGCTTTCGGCATAGGCACCAGCAACTCCGTTGAGTGCAGAAAAGGCTCCAACGTTAAATGTCACGATGACAGCTCCGGCCCCATTCACCCGGGCATAGCCTTCAGCAGCATACGCTGCATT
>Ga0070707_100006826_pt1 | contig 10575 bp, 7 predicted proteins | sample KBSK5502metaG_FD_65468 | JGI IMG/M metagenome (GOLD analysis project Ga0070707, IMG submission 65468) | Corn, switchgrass and miscanthus rhizosphere microbial communities from Kellogg Biological Station, Michigan, USA - KBS K5-50-2 metaG | ecosystem: Host-associated > Plants > Roots >... | reverse complement strand
TCGCCGACGACGAGCCGGTCCATCGGTCGACCGGCCTCCATGTCGAGCTTGACCTCGGCGGAGGCGCGGAGCTGGTCGGGCGTCTCCTCGTACGGGAAGCTCGCCTCCATCTCGGCCTGCCACGGCGAGTCATCGGCATAGGCGTGGCCGAGCGTGTTGGCTCGCGCGGCGTAGAGCTCGAGGAGCTCCTCTGCCAGGTCGGCGACGGCCTTCCGGACCCGTTGCTTCGTCTTGAGCCAGTCGGTGCCGCCGAGCTTGCTCAGGCTCGGATGCTCGGCGCCGGAGTAGCGCGAGACGCGGGTGATCTGCTCGACCGGGACGAAGATCTTGTCGCCGCCGGCGAAGCTCAGCTCGAGGTAGTCGCGGTCCTCCCCATCGGATCGGTTGCCGCGGCGGAGCATCCGCTCGTAGCGGGCGACGCCGTGGTCGATGTGGACGACGAGATCGCCGGGACTGAGTCGCTCGAGGATGTCGCGCGGGACGACGCGACGCATCGCCTTCGGGCGGCGGACGCGGACCGTGCCGAACAGCTCCCGGTCCGTGATGAACGCGAGACGGTCCGGACCGCCTTCGAACCCGCCGTTGAGGCTCCTCTCGACGACCGCGATCCCGCCCGGCGGCGGCGCCTCCGGGGCGTGAACCACCGCCGCCGCATGGCCGGCCTCGTCGAGCAGCTCGGCGAGCCGCGGCGCCTGGTCGCTGGCGAGGACGATCCGTGCCCCGTCGGCCTGCCACCGCTCGACGGCCTCTGTCAGGGCCGCGGCCCGGGCCGGCGGGAGCTGCGGCTCACGCCACCCGAACAGGTCGCCCGAGCTCAGGCCGCGGGCGGCGAACGCGGCCTTGTCCGGGATCTCGGACTCCCAGGTGAGCTCGAGCGTCCGGCCGGCGGCCAGGTGGCCCTTCCACTCTCGCGGCCCGAGATAGGTCGACGGCCAGTCCTTGGGGAGCTCACCCGTCTCGACGAGCTCCGTACGTCGCTCGGCCGCCTGTCGCCACAGGAAGTCGGCGGCCTCGGCGATGTCGCCGGGCTCGTCGAGGACGAGGACCGTGTCGGATCCGAGGTGGTCGAAGCCGGTCGACGGGGCCAGATGGGCCGCCCACACCTCGGCGGCGTCGCCGACGTGGACGGCCCGGGTCGGGGCGTCCGCTCCATCGGCCCGCGCGCCGTCGGCCCGCGCGCCGTCGTCCCGCGTCCCGTCGCCCTCGAACCGGGCGAGGTCGGCGGCGAGACGCTCGGGCAGCTTCGCGGCGGCACGGCCGAGCCGGTCGCGCAGCGACGCGGATCCCCCGTGCGGGGCGAGGAACTCCGACGCGGGCAGGAGCTCCACGCCATCGAGCGTGGAGACCGTTCGCTGGTCGGTCGGGTCGAAGGCCCGGAGCGAGTCGATCTCGTCACCGAAGAACTCGATCCGAACCGGCAGCGGGGCTGAGGGCGGGAAGACGTCGACCAGCCCGCCGCGCCGCGCGAACTCGCCACGTCCGGCGACCTCCGAGGTCGGCGCGTATCCGAACATGAGCAGCTCGCGGAGCAGGGCCTCGGGCCTGAGGCGAGCGCCGATCGCGAGCCGCCGCGGCTCCGCCGGCAAGTCGTCGGGCGCGATCGTGTGCTGGACGAGCGCCTGGACGCTCGCGACGAGGATCCGCGCCGTGCCGCTCCGCCACGCCGACAGCGCGGCGACCCGGGCCGCCGTCTCGTCGGCGACGAGCTCGCTCCGCTCGTAGGCAAGGGCGGTTCGCGGTTCGAGGACGGCGACGGCGGAGGGATCGCCGAGCCACGCGATGAGCTCCTCGGCCACGCGGTCGCCGATCTCGGCGTCGCGGGCGACCCAGGCGAGTCGTTGGTCGGTCGCGCCGTCGATCCCTCCCGAGGCGAGCGCCGCCGCGAGGTAGGACTTGGCGCCGTGCGGGATCGAGCTCAGGCCGACGTGTCGGCCGACGGACCGCCCGTCGGGCCCCGCGGTGGCGCCGGCCACCCCGAGGCGTTCGCGGAGGGACGCGAACGACCCGGTCGCTGCGAGGAGCGGCAGGAGTGCGGAGAGATCCGGCTGGCGGCGTCCGGCGCCGCTCCCCGGGGAGCGCGCCACGCCCTCGCCGAGCCGCCGTTCGCGGCCCCGCTTCCCGCGGAGCACAGGGGTCCCGGCGGTCACGACTCCTCGCTCCGTCGGAGGACCTTCCGCCACCCGGTCCGGGTCCGTCGGACGCCCGACTCGTCGGGCGGCCCGTCGACCGCCCCGGGCGGGGCAACGAGGGTCTCGTCGGCCGGCCGCAGCTCGAACATGTTGAAGCGGTTCGCCGCCTTCGATGTCCCGTGCCGCACCCATTCCTCGACCGCGTCGGCGGCGGCGTCGAGCAGCGCCGGCAGGCGCTGCCGCTCGTCGGCATCGAACGGGGCGAGGACGTGGTCGATGAAGGCGCGGTCCGGCGAGCCGATCCCGACCCGCAGCCGGCTGAAGCCCTCGTTCGAGAGCTCGTCGATGATCGACCGGAGGCCGTTGTGGCCGCCTGGTCCGCCACGCTCGCGGAACCGCAGCTTGCCGAAGGGCAGGGCGAAGTCATCGACGACGACGAGCAGGTCGTCGAGCGGCGCGTGCTCGCGGGCGAGGACCTTCCGGACGGCGAGACCGGAATCGTTCATCCAGGTCAACGGCTTGACGATCATCAGGTCGAGGCCGCGGTAGCGACCCATGGCGATCGCCGACGCGTCGCGAGTCCGGCCCTTGCCGGCCCAGCCCGCGCGGTCGGCGATGCGGTCGAGGACCATCCAGCCGACGTTGTGGCGCGTCTTCGCGTATTGGTCGCCCGGGTTGCCCAGGCCGACAACGATCTTCACTCCGTCTCCCGTGGGGGCGTCTCTCGGCGAGGCCATTCGCCCTGGTGGTCACGCCGAACGGGCCCGATCCCGCTCCGGGAGGGCCCGGTTGAAATGCTAGCAGTCGGCCCCGACCGAGCCACCGCGCGCACGACGGGCGAGGCGGTACGGGGCGTGCCAGAATCGATACGGCTTCGACACGGGGATCCGCCCATGGATGCCGGGGGCCGAGGGAGGGACGGTCGATGCGCCTTCCGTTCGCGCCATACGCGACGCGCCATGCCACCATCCGAAGGCTCGCTTCCGCGCTCATCGGCGGCGCGCTCCTGGTCGGCAGCTTCATCGCGCCGGCGGTCGCCGCGCCGTCAAGCAGCCACACGAAGTGGACGGCGCCGGAACGGCGTCACGAGGTCACGCGGGGTCACGTTGCGTCAGTTGGGAAGGCCGCGAAGCTCGCCCATCGAGCGGCGGTCGCGACGCCGAGCCGCCCGCTTCTCTCGGTCAAGATCGCCCATCCCCCGACAACGGTCGAACGGCCGAGCAGCCAACCAGCCGTTTCCACCACGCCCCGGATCGTGTCCCCCGATCTGACCAACACGCTCCAGTTCGACGGACTCGCCCAGGCGGAGAGCGGCGACGTCCTCCCCCCGGATCCGTGGGTCGCCGTGAACTCCACGTACGTGGTGCAGATCGTGAACCAGATGGTCCGCGTCTCGAACCGGTCAGGCGCCGAGCTGCAGATGATCCCGACCTGGCTGCTGTTCGGCCTGACCGCGGATCAGATCCAGTCTGACGGGCGGATCATCTGGGATGCCGTCCACGGACGATGGGTCGGTGTTGCGCTGAGCTTCAACGGAAGCTTCACCTCGAACTTCCTGCGTCTCGCCGTCTCGGACGGCGCCGACCCGACCGCCGGCTGGTCCACGTACGCGTTCGACTACGGTTCGTTCCTGCCGGACTATCCCTCGGTCGCGTCGTCGGGCGACAAGATCGTCCTGACGGACAACCTGTTCGACCCGTCCCCTTCCTTCCTTGGGGCCGACCTGCTGACGATCACCTGGTCGTCGATCCTCGCCGGCGCGACGCCGGTCGCGAACGAGTGCGCCAACTCGGACTTTGTCCATCCGCGGGCAGCGCAGGCGTTGTCATCGGGTAACGACGTCCACCTGATCATGGAGGCGACGTTCGACGGCGCCCAGTGGTACTGGCGGCTGAACGGGGCGGGAACCTGCTTCAACATCGTCGACGGCACGAACTTCACGGGCCTTGGTCCATTCCTGGCGCCGCCGGATCCACGGCAGACGCCGCTCGACACGATCGGGAGCGGCAACAGCGCGGTCGACGAGCGACCCACCGACGCGATCTGGCAGAACAACCACTTGTGGTGGGTCAGCACCTACCCGGTCTCGTACGACAACGGCGTGACCAAGAACGACGCGGTCTATCTGTGGAACGCGACGACCGCAACATCTGGCTCACCCACGAACGGGATCCCGGTCGCCATCAGCGCCGGCAACGGCACCGACGACTTCATGGGCGGGATCGGGATGACCCGCGGCGGAGCGCTCGTCGTCGTGTACTCGCAGTCCACGAGCGTGGACCCGGTCTCCATCTGGGTCAACCAGATCCCGAGCGGTGGGGCGCTGGGGACGGCGATGCACATCGATGACGGCGACGCCTCATACGGGGCGGAGCGGTGGGGAGACTTCGCCGGCGTGGCGATGGACCCCGTCGGCACCGGCAGCGTCTGGGCGACCCACGAGGTCGCCGCCGGCGACGGCACGTGGCGAACGGACGTGTTCCGGCTCGTCGCGGACAACGACAACCCGGGGTTGCCGGGCGTCCCGACCGCGTCGATCGGGACTCCGACGGGCCTGACCTCGACCGTCCCGGTCAAGGTCGCCTGGGCCGCCGCGACGGACGGCATGAGCAATGTCGTGCGCTACGACGTCGCGCAGAGCATCAACCTGGGCCCCTTCGTCGCCATCGGCAGCACCGCAGGGACCTCGATCTCACGTCAGCTGCTGTTCGGGAACACGTACCAGTTCGAGATCCGGGCGAGCGACGCCGTCGGCAACGTGGGGTCCTGGCGCGTGTCGCCGACGCTCCGGCCGTACCTCTACCAGCAGACCTCCGGGACCGTCTACACCGGGACCTGGGGAAGAGCGACCGGCAGCGCGTACTCCGGCGGAAGCGTGAGATTCGCGTCCACGGCCGGCCGATACGCGACATTCACCACGACCACGGCCCGATCGATCGCGATCGTGACGACGAAGGCGCCGAGCCGGGGATCGTTCAAGGTCTACGTCGACAACGTGTACCGGGGAACGATCAGCACCTACTCGACGACGACCAAGTACCGCCAGCTGGTCTTCCAGTACGCCTGGAGCACGCCCGGCACGCACAAGGTCAAGATCTACGTCGTCGGGACGTCAAGACACCCCCGCGTCGACGTCGACGCCTTCGTCGTCCTCCGCTGACCTCCGCCGGGCTCCGGCCGGACGGTCTCCAACGTCGATCGATGCCGGCGCCCTCAGGCGCCGGCATCGCGATGCAGCGGCTGATCCTGGCGAGGATGCTCCGATATCGAACGGCGCCGGAAGCCCCTTTCGTTTTTTCCGACACGCCGCTTTCGGAGTCCGAAATCGGCGCAAGTGGTGGGTTGGTAACGGCGCGGACCCAAGGAACCGCCAGGTAAGCCGTCGACCTGAAGATGCGCAGCGATGGGCGACCTCGCCGACGCGGACGACGGCTGGCCACCGGTCCTCGATTCCGAAGTCGATGCGCCCGTGATCCGCTCTGTCCACGCCGGCTATCACGCATTGAGCCGTGTGCTGGCCCGGGCGACTCGAGTGCACGGCCTCGAAAGCTCCGAGGCCGTCGTTCTCGCCTACCTACGAAGCAACCCCGGATGCAGTGCCATCGAGGTGCGACGACGATTCGGTTTCCATCGCTCAACGCTCTCGAGTGTCCTCGACCGCCTCGAAGGTGACGGCTTGATCATCCGGCACCGGAACGCCTACGACGGCCGACGATCGGACCTGACACTGACTCCAGCAGGTCGAATCCGGGCGGGAATCCTCGATATCGTTCTCAACGACGTGGAAAGCGGGATCGCCGCCTACACGTCCCGGTCGAGCGACGTGGCGCTCTGGCGGTATTCGAGGCCTGCATCGCCATCGAGCGCGGAGCCGAATAGCCAGGCCAGGGCGACCTGGCCCAGCTCGTCGCGCATCTCAGTCCGATTTCGGACTCCGATTCCGGAGCATCGGCGGAATCCGGAGGTCTCCTCGCCGGGCGTTCGATGTCGGACGACTTCGCGAGAAGCCGGCGAGCTCAGGAACTGGCCACCAATCGTCGCTCGAGGGCTCGCATCTCCCGCTCCTCGGGCGGGTCGGCGTGGTCCCAGCCGCAGAGATGCAACGTGCCGTGGGTGACGAGCAGCCGTAGCTCGTCCGCCGGGGACCAGGCGACGTCGCCGGTCTGGCCTCCACGGCCCGACTCCGCCTGGGCGATCGCTCGCTGAACCGAGACGACGATGTCACCGAGGTGGGTCCGACGGCCCGGCGGTCCGGTGAACCCAACGGCCGAACCCGGCAGCAGCTCGGCGCCGCGATCCGGGTCGCGGGGGTGGGGCGGAAATGACTCGGCCGGCAGGAGCGGGAACGACAGGACATCGGTCGGGCCGCGCTCGCCGAGGTGCGCCTCGTTGAGCTTCGCCAGCTCGCGGTCCCCGGTGAGGATCAGCCCGACGGAGGCCGGCTTCGGCGCCCCGGCTGCGTCGAGCGCCGCGCCGATCGCCCGACCGAGCGACCGGACCGAGATCGGAAGACGTCGGGCAACGCCGTCACGAACGACCGGGTCGACCCGCCAAGGCCCGACGTAGATCGGGGTCACGCCCCTGCCGTGGGTCCTCCGCCCGCCGCGGCGCCCGACTCGGCCGCCCGCCGTGACTCCAGCTCGACCACCTTGTTCTGCGGGTAGGCGATCCGCTGGTGGTACATCCCGAGGAGCTGTTCGACGAACGCCTCCTTGATCTTCTCGACGTCGCGGAGGGTCAGGTCGCATTCGTCGAATTGGCCGTCCGCCATCCGCTCGTCGATGATCCGCGCGACCATCGCCCGGATCGCCGGCTCGTCACGGGAGGCCAGCGACCGCACGGACGCCTCGACCCCATCGGCCAGCATGATCAGGGCCGCCTCGCGCGACTGAGGCTTCGGCCCGGAGTGGCGGAACCGCCGCTCGTCGACCGTCGCAGCGGCTCGAGCACCTTCGGCCGTCTGCGGGCCCCCGTACGGCTCGGCCGCCAGGCCCCTCGCCCGTGCGTAGAAGTAGCTCATCGGCGCGGTCCCGTGGTGCTGCGGGATGAACGCGATCAGGCTCTTCGGGAGCCTCGCCTTGTAGGCGATGTCGATGCCGTCGGCGGTGTGGGCCTTCAGGATCTGGGCGGACGTCTCCGGGTCGAGCTCGTCGTGGATGTTCTCGCCGCCTGACTGGTTCTCGATGAAGGCCAGCGGGTTCGCGAGCTTGCCGATGTCGTGGTAGTAGGCGGCGACACGGGTGAGGAGCGGGTCGGCGCCGATCGCCTCGGCGGCGCGCTCAGCGAGGTTCCCGACCATCAGCGAGTGGTGGTACGTGCCGGGCGTCTCGACCAGCAGCCGCCGCATGAGCGGCTGGGACGGGTTCGCGAGCTCGAGCAGCTGGAACACGGTCAGGATGCCGAACACGCTCCCGAGAACCGCGAAGGTGCCGACGGCGGCGATCGCGGAGCCCGCGGCGGCGAGGAGCGAGGCGCCCATCAGCTCGATGACGCCGCGGGCGTCGTGCGACCCGAGGAACCCGAACATCGCCACGACCAGGACGTCGACGATCGCGACCGCCAGGCCGGCCCGGAGGAAGACCTGCAACCGATCGCCGCGTCGGATCGCGATGATGCCGGCCATGCCGCCGAACAGGGTGTAGGCGACGAGCTCGAGCTGGTTGGTCGGGTTCACGGCGCCGGCGACCACGGCGATCAGCCCGAGGACCATCGTCGCGACACCCGAGTCGAGCAGGATCGCCAGGAGCATCCCGGCGGCGGCGGTCGGGACGATGTACGGCAGGCCTGGCCGCCCGGCGGTCAGCTTCATGAGCAGGGCCGTGCCGACGACGATGAGGCCGATCAGGATCATGCCGTTCGTGCGGTGCCACAGCTCTCGGCGGAACCGCCAGACCCAGGCGAGGAGGATCGCGACGACGAGGATCGACAGGACCAGCCAGCCACCGAGGCGGGCGACGTCCGGTCGGGCCTCGCGGAGGCCGAACTCGTCGATGGCCTCGAGGTCGACGTCCGTGATCTTCTGGCCGCGCCGGGCGATGATCTCGTTCTGGGCGTAGTTGACGACGACGTTCGGAACGGCCTCTGCCGCCTTGTCCTTCGCCTGGTCGGTCATCTGCTGGCTGAACGAGCTGTTGGCCACGACGAGCGGCTCGATGAGCTCGGCGGCGAGAGAGCGCTCCTTGTCGTCGAGGAGGGCCATCTTGGTCGACAGGTCGCTTGCCACGAGCTGGACGTCCGTGTCGCGGAGCTCGTCGCGCTCGGTGGCGTCGAGGACGCGCGATGCCTCGGCGCGAACCGCCGTCCAGCGATCCTTCGACAGCGAGATCAACGTGGTGCGGGCGGCCTCGCTGAGACCGGGAATGGCGTTCTGGAGGATCGCCTTGCGAGCGTCCTCCTTGATGGACGGGTCGAACGCCTGGTCCACCGCTGCGACGCGCCGCTCGAACGCCATGAGTTGGACCTTGGCGATCCCGATGGCCTTCTCCGCGCCGTAGTCGTAGACGGGCGCGACGGCCGCGCTCGCCTGGTCCTTCTGCTCCTTGGTCTGGATGTCGCTGACGTACGAGGCGGCCCGCGGGGCAACGATGTCGGCCGACGCCACGTCGCCGACCTGGATGTCGAGCCGCTGCGGCAGGAGATCGAGGGCGAAGATCGCCGTCAGCGCCGCGACCAGCAGGCCGGCTCGGATTGTCAGCCTGGCCACGTCACGGCGGGTGAAGGTCGACGCGAGGTCGGGTCGTCGTCGCGCGCTCAGCATCGAAGGTCGTCCCCGGTCATCGGGTCAGCCCGCCTCGCGGGTCCGCGTGCCGGCGGCTTCCCCGCCTGCGGCGTGGGCGCCATCGGCATGGGCGCCGTCCGCGTGAGCGGCGAGGTCGGCCTGGGCGAGGCGCTTCGCGACGAGCTCCGAAACGCGACGACCGTCGGCCCGACCCTTCGTCCGGGGCGCGAGCCAGCCGATCACCTTGCCCATGTCACGGGCGTTGGACGCCCCGGTCGCGGCGACGGCATCGTCGATCAGCGCCTCGAGCGCGGCATCGTCGAGCTGTTCGGGAAGATAGCCCTGGAGGATCCCGATCTCGGCCTCCTCCTTGGCCGCGAGGTCCTCGCGCCCGCCCTTCCGGAACGCATCGACAGACTCGCGACGCGTCTTGACCTCCCGCGCGAGGATCCCGGCGACGTCGTCGTCCGAGAGCTCGCGTCGGTCCCGCTTCTCGACGAGGTAGACGGCGTTCTGGGCCATCCGCAGGACGTCGCGGCGCAGCGCGTCACCGGACCGCATCGCGGCGGTGACGTCGGTCTGGAGCCGATCTCGAAGGGACACCGGAATGGCTACCTCGGGCGGGAGGCGGGTCGCGGCCGGGTCACCGGTCGACGAGCCTGGACGCCCTGGGCGGGCTCGGGCTGGCGCGGTCCTCGGCCGACGCTGGCGCCGGCCGGCCGGCCGGTCAGCCGGCCTGCGTTCGGGCGTTCTTCTTGCGCTTCGCTTCCTTGCGCTTCCGCTTCACGCTCGGCTTCTCGTAATGCTCGCGGCGGCGAGCCTCGGCGAGGATGCCGGACTGCTGGATCTTCTTGTTGAAGCGGCGAAGGGCGCTTTCGAACGTCTCGTTCTCACCCACGCGGACTTCTGCCAATCCCGGTTCACCTCCTCTGGCTCGGGTCTCGAGTTCCGGCGACGCGCTCGGAGCCACCGGCGCGCGACCGCTCGCCACCGACCGGTGGCAGAGCCGCCGGAGCATAGCCGAGCCCCCTCGGAGGGTCAACCAAGCCTTGAGCGCGCCCACAGACCATCCTTCTCCCGTTCGTCCTGCGGCGCGGCTCGCAAACCGGCGTTGCACTACGCGCGCGACGAGCCGCACGCGGGTCTTGGCGCGCGCGAGACGCAACCGCCGCTTGCGCTTCCTGCGCGTTTCGCGTGGTGGACTCGCTGGCGGCCGGCGATCGGGTACGCAACGCGATCACCAGTTGCGCTCCGCACAAACAACAGCCCGGACATCGGGCCTGACGGCGATCGCAACCAGCGTCGGACCACGGCTCCTCGATCAGGGAATGCCACGTCGACCGCGTGCCCGATCCGGCGCAGGCGGTCGCGCGAAGTCGACCCGCGCTCGATAACGAGCAACCGGCTGATCCGTCGAGCGTCCCATCCGCGCCCAGCCCCGATCTCCTGTGCCAGGCGCGCCTTTCGATCGAGCGCAGACACCGTCGCCTGGAAATCGGGCACCACGGTCTTGACCTCGACGACCAGGAGGTCGCCGCTGGCCCGCCGGAATGCGAGGACATCGATCGAACCGCGCTCACCCCAGATCGAGAACGTGACTTCAACTTCGACGTCCCAGCCAGAGCCTCGGAGGCGCTGCGCCATCTCGTCAACGAGAGCGGCATGTCCGGCGTCGAGGAGACGGTCGAGCTCCGCGCCGTGCCAGCGCACCGCGATCCGGAGATGGGC
>Ga0070707_100006823_pt1 | contig 10576 bp, 8 predicted proteins | sample KBSK5502metaG_FD_65468 | JGI IMG/M metagenome (GOLD analysis project Ga0070707, IMG submission 65468) | Corn, switchgrass and miscanthus rhizosphere microbial communities from Kellogg Biological Station, Michigan, USA - KBS K5-50-2 metaG | ecosystem: Host-associated > Plants > Roots >... | reverse complement strand
CGCGCCCGAGGTGTTTCGCGATTATGCGCGGCGGCTGGAACACAAGATCCGCGGCCCGCGACCGGCGCCGGGATTTACCGGGCTGCGAGCGGCGCTTGGCGCGGGCAACCGGGAGCTGCACGGTTTTGTCGATCGTCTCGAAAAATGGGTCGGCCCGCTTGCCGAACAGCTGACGCGCGACAGCGCCTCGATCGCCGAGCTGGCGACGGCGCATGTCGCGGCCGCCGAGCAGCTTGCCGCGACCGATGCCGAGACCGGCATCGCCCGGCTCTGGCAGGAGGCGGCCGGCGAGGCGGCGGCGCGCTTCTGTCATGAGCTGATCGACGCAGCGGGCGATTTCCCGGCGATCCCCGCGCGGCATTACCCGGCCCTGTTCGAGGCGCTCGCCGCCGGCATCGTGGTGCGGCCGGCCTTTGGCCGCCACCCCCGGCTGGCGATCTGGGGCCTCGTCGAAGCGCGGCTGCAACAGGCCGATCTCCTCGTGCTCGGCGGGCTGAACGAGGGCACCTGGCCGGGCCTCACCGCGTTCGATCCGTGGATGTCACGGCAGATGCGCCAGCAATTCGGCATCGCCGTTCCGGAGCGCGCGATCGGCATTGCCGCCCATGATTTCGCGCAGGCGGTCGCCGCGCCGGCGGTCGCCTTGACGCGGGCGGCGCGGCGCGAGGGCGTGCCGACGATCCCGTCGCGCTGGCTGCTGCGGCTCGATGCGGTGCTGCGCGCGACGGGGCTCGAGGGCGCTATCGGGCCGGAGCCCGAGATCGACAGCGCGGCGGCCTTGCAGGATGTGCCGGAGCGCCGCCGCCCGCTGCCGCCCGTCGCGCCTTGCCCGCCCATCGAGGCGCGGCCGCGCCAACTCGCGGTGACGGCGATCGAGACCTGGATCCGCGATCCCTACGCGATCTATGCCCGCTACATCCTTCGCCTGCGGGCGCTCGACGAGCTCGACGCCGAGCCCGGCCGCGCCGAGCTCGGTACGACGATTCACCAAGCACTGGCCGAGTTCGTCAAACGGCATCCGCGCGATCTGCCGGCCGATCCGGAAGCCGAGCTGATCCAGATCGCGCGCGATTGCTTTGGTCCGCTTCTGTCGCGGCCGGGGGCCTGGGCCTTCTGGTGGCCGCGCTTCGAGCGGATCGCCCGCTGGTTCATCGCGGAGGAGTGGGTGCGGCGCGACGACATCGTCGAGAGCGTCAGCGAGAGGAATGGCAGGCTGGCGATCCCGGCCCCCGCCGGGCCGTTCACGATCACCGCGATCGCCGACCGCATCGACCGGCTGCATTCGGGCGAGGTGACGATCCTCGACTACAAGACCGGCGTGCTGCCGTCGAAGGCCGAAATCGACAACCACATCGCGGTGCAATTGCCGCTGGAAGGCGCGATCGCCCGGGCCGGCGGCTTTGACGGCGTCCCCGGGATGCCGGCCACGCTCGAATACTGGCGTCTTTCGGGTGCAGAGCCGGCGGGCGAGCGGAAACCGCTTCCGGACGACGACCTGATCGATCGGGTGCTGGCGGGGGTCGGCGGGCTGGTCGCGCGCTTCGACGACCCGGCGACCGCTTATCTGCCGGTTCCGGTGCTTCGTTGGAAGCCGCGCTTTTCCGATTACCGCCATCTCGAACGGCTCGAAGAAGACGAGGATGAGGGCTATGAGCCGCGCCGCTGAAGCCGCTTCCGTACAGCGGCAGGCGCTCGGGCCCGACGTGTCGGTGTGGGTTTCCGCCTCGGCCGGCACGGGCAAGACCAAGGTGCTGACCGACCGGCTGCTGGCGCTGATGCTCGACGGCACCGACCCGGCGCGCATCCTGTGCCTGACCTTCACCCGCGCCGCAGCGGCCGAGATGGCGAACCGGGTCAACCACCGGCTGGCCGCCTGGGCGACCTTGCCGCCCGGCGCGTTGGCCGGGGAGCTGGTCGAACTGACCGGCCGCATGCCCGGAGAAGACGAGATCGCGCGGGCCCGCCAGCTCTTCGCCCGCGTGCTGGACATCCCGGGGGGCGCCAAGATCGCGACGATTCACGCTTTCTGCCAGTCGCTGCTGCGCCGCTTCCCGCTCGAAGCCGGCGTGCCGCCTGAATTCGCCGTCATCGAGGAACGCAGCGCCGCCGAGACGCTGACCGAAGCGGCGGAGAGCATCATCGCGGCGGCGCGAGACGAGCGCGCCCCGCAGCTGGCCGAAGCGCTGGCGCTGGTGGCGCGGCACACGCAGGAGGAACGCTTCGCCGCGCTCCTGGCCGCGCTCGCCGGCGACCGCGGCAAATTGCGCAGGGCGCTCGCCGACGGCGAGGCGGCGTTGCGGGCGCGGCTGACCACCGCGTTTGGGGTGCCGGAGGGGGCGACCGCCGATACCTTGACCGAAGCATTCGTCGCTTCCGGCGCATGCGACGAAGCTGCGTTGCGCGTCGCCGCGGCGGCGCTCGCCGACGGCTCGGAGACCGACCGGGAACGCGGCCGCATCCTGGCGCGCTGGTGTGCGGACCCCGAGCAGCGTTGCGATCTGCTGGACGCATATTTCGACGCGTTCCTGACGGCCGAGGGCGCGGTCCGGCAAAACCTGATCACGAAGGGTGCCCTCGCCAGGGCGGCTTGTGATGCGCATGGCATCCTGCACGCGGAGGCGCGGCGGATCGTGCGGTTCAGGGACCAGCGCGCCGGCGCCGCGCTGGTCGAGTCGACACTGGCGCTGATCCGGCTCGGCGATGCCGTGCTGCGCGCCTATGAAGAGCGCAAGCGACTGCACGGGGTGCTCGATTTCGACGATCTGGTGCTGAAGGCCCTGGAACTCCTGCACCGGCCAGGGATCGCCCCCTGGGTGCTGTTCAAGCTCGATGGCGGGCTCGACCACATCCTGATCGACGAAGCGCAGGACACCAACCCGGAGCAATGGAAGCTGATCACCGCACTGGCCGAGGAATTCTTTGCCGGAGAGGGCGACAGCGAACGCCTCCGCACGATCTTCGCGGTCGGCGATGCGAAGCAGTCGATCTACAGCTTTCAGCACGCCGACCCGCGCGAGTTCGTCGCGATGCGGCAGCATTTCGAAACCCGGGTCAACGCGGCAAAGCAGCAATGGCGGACGGTGCCGCTGGAGATCTCGTTCCGCGCCACCGAGCCGTTGTTGCAGGCCGTCGATGCGGTGTTCCAGACCGGTTCGGCGGCCGATGGCGTGGCGCTCGACGGCGGAGCGATCCGTCATGTCGCGGCGCGCGCCGGCCACGCCGGTCTGGTGGAGTTGTGGCCGCCGGTCATGCCGGAGCCGGATGAAGTGTTCGATCTGACCGCGGTCTCGGGAACGCGCCAGCGCAGCGCCGAGCCGCGCACCCGGCTGGCCCGCGCGATGGCGGCGACGATCGCCGGCTGGCTCGCGACGGGGGAGCGGCTGGAGGCGCGCGACCGGGCGATCCGGCCGGGCGACATTATGGTGCTGGTGCGGCGCCGCAACCTGTTTGTCGGCGACCTGATCGCGGCGCTGAAACAGCGCCAGGTGCCGGTCGCCGGCGCCGACCGGCTGGTGCTGACCGAACAGCTCGCGGTGCAGGATCTGATCGCGCTCGGCCGGTTTCTGCTGCTGCCCGAAGACGATCTGAATCTGGCGGCGGTGCTGAAGGGGCCGCTGTTCGGATTTTCCGAGGACGAGCTGTTCCAGCTCGCCTACGGCCGCGGCGAGCAAAGGCTGTGGGAGCGGCTGCGCCGGCTTGCCGCCGAAGATCTGGTGATGCATGCGGCCTTCGAGCGGTTGGCGGAATTGCGCGGCCGCGCCGACTACGTGCCGCCGTTCGAGCTGTATGCCGAAATTCTCGGCGCCGGCGGACGCCGCGCGATGCTGGAGCGGCTCGGCCCCGAAGCGTCCGACCCGATCGAGGAGTTCCTCGCCCTGGCGCTGGCCTATGAGCGCGAGCATGTGCCGTCATTGCAGGGCTTTCTGCATTGGCTGGTGGCCGGCGAAATCGAGGTCAAACGCGATTTCGGCGAGCGCCAGCGCGACGAGGTGCGGATCCTGACCGTGCATGGCGCCAAGGGGCTCGAAGCCCCCATCGTGTTCCTCCCCGACACGATGCAGCTGCCGGATTGGCCGCCGCGATTGTTGTGGACCGAAGCCGAGGGGCTGCCGCTGTGGTGCCCGCGCAAGAATCTGGAAGCGCGGTTTTACGCCGACCGGCGAGCGGAGTTCCGCCAGCGCCAGATGCAGGAATATCGCCGCTTGCTCTATGTCGGGCTGACCCGCGCGCAGGACCGCCTCTACGTCTGCGGCTGGGAAACAAAGCGGCCGGTTTCGGAACCCTCTTTCTGGCACGCGCTGTGCCGCGCCGGCTGGAGCGGCATCGCCGAGTCGGTGCCGTTCGATACGCGGCCGCTGCTCGGCGACCGCGAAGGCTGGTCGGGCACCGCGCTGCGCATCACCGGGCCGCAGACCAGCGCGCCGGTGCGCGAGGGTCCGACCATTGCGGGGCGCGCCGCGGGGCCGCTGCCGCGATGGGCGGTAACACCTCCGGCGCCCGAGCCGGACCCGCCAAAGCCGTTGCTGCCGTCGCGCCCGAGCGGGCCGGAACCCGCGACGCTGTCGCCGCTCGCGATTGACGGCCGCGACCGCTTCAAGCGCGGCCTCCTGGTGCACAAACTGCTGCAAAGTCTGCCGGAACTGCCGCTCACGCAGCGCGAAACCGCGGCGCGGCATTTCCTGGCGCTGCCGGTGCACGGCCTCGGCGCCGACGAACAGGCGGAGCTTTGCCGCGAAACCATGGCGGTACTGGCCGATCCGGGATTCGCCGAATTGTGGGGCGCCGAGGCGCAGGCGGAAGTGCCGGTGGTCGGGCTGATTGGCGGGCACGCCCTGTCCGGCCAGATCGACCGGCTGGTCGTGACGCCGCAGCGCGTGCTGATCGTCGATTACAAGACATTGCGGCCGCCGCCCGCCACCGAAGAGGAGGTGCCGGCGATCTATTTGCGGCAGCTGGCGACCTATCAGGCGGCGCTCGCGCGCATCTATCCCGACCGTCCGGTGGCCTGCGCATTGCTGTGGACCGAAGGCCCGCGGCTAATGCCGATCAGCCCTGCGCGGCTCGCCGAGCACCTGCCGGGCAACCTGCCTTGACGCCGGATTTTGCACTCCCCTAATGTCAGCGCCAGAGTAGCGAAAGGATATTTCAATGAAGCCGACCGCAGTCAGCGACGGCAGCTTTGACAGCGTGGTGCTGCGCGCCACGGAGCCCGTCCTCGTCGACTTCTGGGCCGAATGGTGCGGCCCGTGCAAGATGGTCGCGCCGTTCCTCGACGAACTCGCCACCGACATGGCCGGGCGGGTGACGGTCGCCAAGGTCAATATCGACGAAAACCCGCAGACCCCGCGCAAATACGGCGTGCGCGGCATCCCGACGATGATCCTGTTCAAGGGCGGCCAGGTGGCGGCGACCAAGATCGGCGCGCTGCCCAAGAGCAAGCTCTACGAGTGGGTCGAGTCGGTCCTGTAGCCGGCGACCCGTTTCGCATCATCTGGACGGACTCAGCCGTCATTCCGGGGCGCGGCGCAGCCGTGAGCCCGGAATCCATATTCCAGAGGCCAGTGTTCATAGATTCCGGGCCTCGGCCTGCGGCCGATCCCGGAATGACAATCCTGCGTAAAGTCCGTGCCCAGTGTGGTGTGGCTGGTCAGCCGTTATCGGCCAGCACGACGCCGGCGAAATGTAGCGAGCCGCAGATCAGGACGCGTGCCGGTCCGGCCTGTTGCACGATGTCGCGCAACGCTGCATCGATTGACGCGGTCTCGCGCGCCTTGATGCCGACCGACTTCGCCGAGGCGGCGATCTCGGCGGCCGGATGCGGGTTCTCTTCACCGGGTATCGTCACCGCCGACAGGGTTCGCGTGTGAGGCGCCAGCGGCGCGAGGAAGCCGCCGGCGTCCTTGGTCTTCAGCATGCCGACAATCAGGTCGAGCGGCCGGTCGTGCCAATGGCGCGCGACGTCGGCAATGACCTCTCCGGCGGAAGGGTTGTGGCCGCCGTCGAGCCATAATTCCCATCCCGCGGGCAGCAGATCGACCAGCGGGCCGCGGCGCAGGCGCTGCATGCGCGCCGGCCAATCGATTTGACGCAAACCGCCGGCGATTGCCGAGGGCGATACCGGAAGCTGCGGCATCTGCTCGAGACAGGCGATCGCCGTTCCGGCGTTGACGATCTGATGCATGCCCGGCAGCGAGGGTAAGGGCAGATCGAGCTGCCAGCGCGGGCCCTCGTAGCGCATGCCGTCGCCGCGCGCCGCGCAACGCCACTCGCGATGCCAGCGAAACAGCGGCGCATCCACTGCGGCGGCGCGGCGCTCGATGACGGTCTCGGCGTCGTCGGGCTGCGGGCCGATGATGGCCGGGCTCCCGGGCTTCAGGATGCCGGCCTTCTCGCCGGCGATCGCCGCGACGCTGTCGCCGAGAAAGGCCTGGTGGTCGAGCGACACCGGGGTGATCGCGGTCGCCGCGGGACGGCGCAGTACGTTGGTCGTGTCGAGCCGGCCGCCGAGCCCGGTTTCGAGCAGAACGACATCCGCCGGTGTGCGGGCGAAGGCGAGAAACGCCGCCGCCGTGGTGATCTCGAAAAAGGTGATCGGCGCGCCCCGATTGACCCGCTCGCATTCCTCCAGCAACTCGAGCAGCAAATCTTCTTCGATCAGCCGGCCGGCGAGGCGGATGCGCTCGTGAAAGCGGACGAGATGCGGCGAGGTGTAGGCATGAACGCGGCAGCCGGCGGCTTCGAGACAGGCGCGCAACGTCGCGACGGTCGAGCCCTTGCCGTTGGTGCCGGCGACATGCACCGCCGGCGGCAGCTTGTCCTGCGGGTTGCCGAGCGCCGACAGCAGGCGTTCGATGCGGGCCAGCGACAGGTCGATCTTTTTCGGGTGCAGCTGCGTCAGGCGCGCCAGCACCCGATCACTGCCCATCATGGACTTTACTCCGCGGCTTTAGGGGTGGCCGGCAGCGGCAATGCGACCTCGCCGTGCACCGGCTGGCGCAGCAACGACAAAATGCGCGCCAGGGTCGCGTGCAATTCGCCGCGTGACACGACCTGATCGACCATGCCATGCTCATGCAGGTATTCGGCGCGCTGGAACCCCTCCGGCAATTTCTCGCGGATCGTCTCCTCGATGACGCGGGCGCCGGCAAAGCCGATGATCGCGCCGGGCTCAGCCAGGGTGATGTCGCCGATCATCGCCAGCGACGCCGAGACGCCGCCGGTGGTCGGATCGGTCAGCACGACGATGTAGGGCAGCCCCGCCTCCTTGACCAAATCGGCGGCGAGGATCGTGCGCGGCATCTGCATCAATGAGAGGATGCCTTCCTGCATGCGCGCACCGCCCGAGGCCGGCACGACGATCAGCGCCGCCTCACGCTCGACGGCGCGCCGCGCCGCGGCGACCATCGCCTCGCCGACCGCAATCCCCATCGACCCGCCCATGAAGGCGAAGTCGAAAGCCAGGACGATGGCGGCATTGCCGCCGATCCTCCCCTGCGCGATCGCCGCCGCGTCCCGGCCGGCGCCGAGCGCCGCCTGGCCCTCGCGCAGCCGTTCGGTGTAACGCTTGCGGTCGCGGAAGCGCAGCGGATCGGCCACGACTTTCGGCGCTTCGATGTTTTCGAAAACGGCGTCGTCGAACAGGATCCTGAACCGGGCCTCGCTGCCGATCCGGAAATGATGGCCGCAATGGCGGCACACATCGAGATTGGCGGCCAGCTCGCGGTGAAACAGCATCTGCTCGCAAGACGGGCATTTGCGCCACAGATTGTCCGGCACTTCCTTGCGCGTCAGCGCCCGGATCTTCGGCAGCACGTAATTGGTCAGCCAGTTCATGATTATGAGATGGCGCTGGCGCTGGCGAGATCGGTTCGGGAGAAATCGCTGCCTTTGAAGAGCACGGGCTCTCCCGTCAGCTTTGCTAGCGCGTAGGTGAAGCAATCGCCGAAATTCAGCCCTGCCGGGTGACCACTTCCCCTTCCATATCGCCCGTATGCGGTGATTGCGAGGACGGCTTGATCCTGGGTGAACGGGAAAATATCGATGGAGAGGTCTGCGAGAAGCCGGTCGACCTTCTCCGGCGCGTCCGGCCCCGAGCGATTGAGCATAACGATCGCCGTCTCGAGATAGCTCGACGCTGAGGTCAACCGAGTTGTCGAGCCGGCTATCGATGTCACGAAGCTGGTGCTTTCCGGCTCGCCAAGCAGCAAAGCGATCAGAGCTGAGCTGTCAATGACCATCAGTCGAAGTGACCTCGCTTGTTGTAACCCAGGATCTCCTCGGGGCTGCGGCTATCGAATAGCGGCAGCTGCGCCACCTGCGCCTGGATGGCGCGGACCCGGGCGAGGAGTTCCTCGGCACTCGGCCGAACCCGCGGGGGGGCGGTATCCAGCAACGTAATTTCGGCCTCGTGCTCCCCGGCGGGGAGCCCATAGGCTCGGCCGCTGAGCGTACCGTCAGGTCCGACATGGATGCGCGTCTTCACGATCGTCATCGTAGCTCTCCGAGCTGACCCGGACGTAATTGGTCAGCCAGCCGATGGGCGACAATGATAACGGTCCCGTAGCGGACCGCGAAGTGCGCCATCGGGCGCAGGCCGCCACGATTTTTACATGCGCCGCTGTTCCTGAGACACTGCGGCGCGATGAATGCGGCTGAAGGCCCTGAAACTGGAGCATTTTCCGGCGGCCTGCCCGTCGGAAAAACAGGGGAGGAACAGGGGCGATAACAGGGGCAGAACAGCAACGATATCAGAGATAAAAAAGCAACAATAAGCGGTTATCCCGCAATATCGCGGCACGCGGACGGTGATCGTGTTCCACCTGACCGAAAGCTAGCGAGGCCATTTCGAACGAAACCAAGATCCCCGTAAAGCCGGAGGATTGACGAGTCAGCGTGGTAACGTGCATAGCACCGCCTCAGCGCTGGATTGGTTACCCAGTCTGTAGGACCGGTGGTTGTCAATCCGGATTGCAGTGTGCGCTTCTTATATCATGATAATCCGGATTTGTCAATATCAAAATGCGCTAATATCGAAATAGCGAAATGTGCCAGCAGTCGCGTTCATGGCCAGTCCTGCGAAGAGTGATAGATGCGCAGAATTTCGACGGCATCATTCGTCACCCGATAGACCGCGATGTAGGGGAGTGGGGCGAAGACGAGTTCACGGGTGCCGGCGATCCGGCCATTCCGTCCGCGGTTAGGGAACAGCTCCAACCCATGGAGCGGTCGTAAATCGTTTTTGCGACTCGAGGAGCGATAGCTGGGTTGTCCTGGTGGATGCGGTGGGCGATACCTTCGAGATCTTGCGCGGCCGGCCGGGTCCAGCGCACCGGCATCAGGATTTCAAGGCTCGCTCGACGCTTGCCCAAACCTCATCGGACGCTACGAAATCGCCGTTCTCGGCGGCAACGAGCCCCAGCCTCACCGCTTCCGCGAAACGGGCCTCCTCGTCGAGGAAGCGGTCCACTGCCTCCCGAACAAGGTCGTCCGTCTTGCGTCCGTCCTGGGCCGCAAGCTCGGTAAGGCGCGCTTCCTGATCAGGGTTCAGCTGAATTTTCATGCTCCACAGATTAGGCCGGCCGCGGTTGGCAGCAAGGGTCCAAATCGTCAAGTCCGCCGGGCGGTGCGGACGCCGGCGGCGAGGGCGCGGATGTCGGCGAGGACAGCATCGACGAGACCCGGTTTGGCCTTGCCGTCGGGATCGAGGTTGAAGGCGAGGCGATCGACGATGACCGAGCCGACGACCGCGGCGTCGGCGGCCTTGGCGACCTCGGCCGCCTGGTCTGGGGTCTTGATGCCGAAGCCGACCGCGATCGGCAGCTGCGTGAAACGACGCAACCGCTCGACCGCGACGCGCACCTTCGCCGTATCGGCGGAGCGGGTGCCGGTGATGCCGGTGATCGCGACATAATAGATGAAACCGCTGGCGTGCCCGGTGATCGCCGGCAGGCGCGCCTCGTCGCTGGTCGGGGTGGCCAGCCGCACGATGTCGAGCCCGGCCGCGCGCGCCGGACCGGCGAGTTCCTCGTCCTCCTCGGGCGGCAGGTCGACGACGATCGCGCCATCGACGCCGGCCGCGACGGCGTCGCGCGCGAAGGCCTCGGCGCCGTAGCGGTAGATCGGGTTGTAGTAACCCATCAGGACGTAGGGCGTGTCGGGATCGGCCCGGCGCAGGCGGCGCACCATGGCAAGGGTGTTGCGCAAGGTTGCGCCGGCTTTCAGGGCGCGCTGCCCGGCGGCCTGGACCGACGGGCCGTCGGCCATCGGATCGGAAAACGGCATGCCGATCTCGATGAGGTCGGCGCCGGCTTTGGCGAGACCGGAGAACAGGGCGAAGGACGTCTCCGGGTCGGGATCGCCGGCGGTCAGGTAGATCACCAGGCCGGCTCGGCCCTCCCGCTTCAGCTGTGCGAAGCGCTTTTCGATGCGGCTCATTGCCCCTCACCCTGTCCCTCTCCCCGTAAAACGGGGAGAGGGAACGCAGCTTAAACAGCGCGCCAATCCGTCGAACGATAGCATCGGGAGGTGCCGCATCCCTCCCTCTCCCCGCCAGCGGGGAGAGGGCCGGGGTGAGGGG
>Ga0070707_100006821_pt1 | contig 10577 bp, 9 predicted proteins | sample KBSK5502metaG_FD_65468 | JGI IMG/M metagenome (GOLD analysis project Ga0070707, IMG submission 65468) | Corn, switchgrass and miscanthus rhizosphere microbial communities from Kellogg Biological Station, Michigan, USA - KBS K5-50-2 metaG | ecosystem: Host-associated > Plants > Roots >... | reverse complement strand
TGTTTCTGAAGAACCATCGCCGTGGCAACCATATAGCACGAGTGTTCGACAAGTGCCACGGCCCGCTGCCGACATTGTAGAAGTCAGTTGCTCAACAATCGATAAGATAGTCTTGATTAAATAGTACGATCGTGCTTATTGTTCGGCCCATCGTAAAGGAGCATTCGAGACGAGCTTCTGATTCAGCGACCATGCAGTTGAAAGGACGGCGCGATGCAGAGATTGAGTCGAGATGCGGTTTGTCAGCTCTGCCGGAGGCCGCTGTCCAACACCTGGAGAAGGGGTGAGCAGCTCTGCTGCGAATGCGGGCTCAGCGATGACTTGTTTCGTCCCGAAAAGCGCTGGATGAACGCAGGCGGTGATACGCCACCAACCGCCGGCGTGGGTCAGCCAGCGCCAAAGAAAAGCACCGCTCCGGCTCGATCTGCGCGGTTGGCCATTCTGCGGCTTGCGTTGAAGGTGATCGCGGCAATCGCCCCGGCTGCGGGTGAGGAGCTCGGCGCGCGGATGTTCTTCACTCCGCGCCGAGCGCCCCGCTGGACCCCGCCCGTTGTTTCCAATCTCGACGGCGTGGAATTTCGTTTTTCGCTCGGCCAGGATGAGATTGCGTGTTGGAGCTGGGGCCGCGGGCCGACGGTGATGCTGATTCATGGTTGGGAGGGTTATGCCGCGCAGCTGATTCATTTCGTGCGACCGTTGCTCGACGCAGGCTTCCGGGTGGTGACTTTCGACATGCCGGCGCATGGGGGCTCGAGCGGGCGACGGGTCTCCGCCTTCGACATGTCGCGAGCGATTCGCGCAGTCAGCCAGCTTTTCTCGCCGATCCGGGCGGTGATCGCCCATTCGCTGGGTGGGACGGCTTCGATCTTCGCGCTGAGCGAGGGACTGGAAGTGGAACGCGCCGTCCTGCTGGCGCCCGGCGCCGAGCCGCGGCGCTTTGCCATGGCGCTGGCCACTCAACTCGGCTTCTCGAACGCTCGCGCCGAGGGGATGGTGAAGCGAATCGAGAAGCGCCTGGGAATGCCCTTGGAGGACGCGAGCACGCTTCGAGTGGTTCCGATGATGAAGGTTCCTGTCCTGGTAATGCATGACCCACTGGACGCCGAAGTTCCCTTCGAGCATGGCAGGAGCATTGCCGAGGCGTGGCCTGGAGCACGACTCGAGCTGCTGCGCCAAATGGGTCACCGACGAATGCTGCGCGATGCGGACGTGATCAATTCGGCCACCGCGTTCATTACTTCCGTCAATGATGACTCGGCTCGACATCGCTCGTCGGCGGCTCGCCAGCCAGCATCTCGCTGAGCCTGTTTTCCGGGAGCCAGGCGAAGTGGTGCGCTCGCTGGGCGCCATCCAGGCCCAGGACTATTACGACGAATACTTCATCGGCTTCTAAGACCACACGGCGATCTTGGAAGTGAGACAACGGCACGTTCGATCGGCAGGGTGCACCGCTTGCGTGGATCTCGCCAGCATGCGAGGAGGGCGCGATGCTGCTTGACCCCGAAGCCTTGATGCGGCTGGCGATCGACGAGGCCGAGCTCGCGCGCGGCACCACCGGCGATAATCCGTGGGTGGGCTGCGTGATCGTCGATGCGCGAGGAGAGGTTCTTGCGAAGGGACACACGCAAGGGCCTGGAGAAGATCATGCGGAGATCGCCGCAGCTCGGAGCGCGACGTCCCGGGGTTTGAGCATCGAAGGCGCGACGATGTTCTCGACGCTCGAACCGTGCTCCTTCCATGGGCGGACGCCTGCGTGCTCGCGCGTGATCCTGGAGCATCGGATCGCCCGGGTCGTGATCGGGATGCGAGATCCACATCCACGCGTCGACGGAGCCGGGGTGCGCATCCTCAGCGACGCCGGCGTCGAGGTCATCGAAGGGATATGCGAGCGGGAGGTGCGGCGACAACTGGGAAGCTGGGTGCTGACCCATCACCTTCACGAACCGATCCGGCGGGCCAGGGAGCTGGCATCGAAGCTCGCGCCTCAAGACCTCCGCGCGACGCTCGCCGAGATCTACGGTGTGGATCTTGCGCGCATCGAGCCGGTGGTCGCGGCCCTCCAATCTCGATAGAGCGGATCGCCAGAGCGTTTCGAGGCGGTCGTCCGAGTTGCAAGGTTACCGCCGCGGGGTTTCATCTTTCGCGGTAGAAGCGGTCGATTGTCTCTCGCAAGCCCAGCCTCGCCCGGTGAAGTCGGCGCTTGATTTCGGGGCGAAGCTGGGTTGGCAGACCCCGCTCACCGGCGCGCGTCCCGGGCGAAAGGCTCGCCCCGCCCGCACCAAGCGAAGGCGTGGTTGAAGCAGGCTGGTCGTTAAGGCGATGGCCCTCCATGCGGCAGGCCTCGTCGATTGACTCGTGGGCCGAGTTCGGGGCTTGCGCAAACCTGGTGGTCATCGGGGGAACGGGTCGCGACCAGCGGCAAGCCTGAGCTGCGTTCGAGCATTGGCGAGGTCGGCGTCGGACTGGATCCGGGCAACGTCCGCGCTGTAGGCGTCCCGCTGGGCCTGCAGCAGGTCAAGCTGCGTCGCGGCGCCGACCTCATAACGGTCCTGGGCCAAGCGGGCGGCGTGCTCGCTGGCTTTGTATTGCGCGCGCGCCGATCGGCTGTTGGCGATGTCGGCGTGCACGGTATTCCAGTAGCGGTGAATGGCGTCGCGCGAGGCAAGGCGCGCGCGCTGCTCCCGGGCGCGCGCTGCCTCCGCTGCGGCGTCCTGCGAACGGATGTTCGCGAAGTTAGTGAGGTCGAGCTGCCAGGCGAACCCCACCCCCGCCTGCCATGACCAATTGTGCCCGAGGAAGCCCGCCGCGTTCGTCGCCGACTCGGTGAAGTTCCCCGTGATCGACGGGAACAAGACCAGCCGCTGCGCCTTCGCTTGCTGCTCTGCGGCCTCTCGGCTCTTCATCGCCGCCGCCACCGGCGGCAGCTCCTCGTCTGGCGGCGAGAAGGTCTCCAGCCCCGGCTCGGAGTGCAAATCGTCCTCGAACGGGATTGCCGATAACGACTCGGGAGTGAGGCCGCTGACCGATTCGAGCGCGCGGGCCGCGAGAGAAACCTGGAGCCGTGCCGACTCGAGCAGTTGTGCCTGGCGCTCGACCTCCGCGCTGGCTCGATCGGTGTCCAGCATGGTCGCAGTTCCCGCCTGAAGCCGCGCCTGCGTCAGCTGGAGACTTGTCTGAGCGACATCGAGCGCGCGCTGTGATGACACCACCAGCGACAGATTGGCGAGAAGCTGGAAGTAGTCCTGCACCACTTGCGACGCGACTTGCAGCCCGGTGGCCTCCGCTTGCTTCGCTGATGCTTCCGTCCCGGTGCGTGCGGCGGCAACGCGCTCGAAGTTCGCCAGGTCCACCAGCGGCACACTGACCGTACCGGTGCCGACCAGTTGATCGTACGGCGTGATGGTGATGGTCTGCGGGGGAGCACTCGGATCGATCGGCACCGACACCGTGCTCTGGTATTGATTTCGAAGGTAGCTTCCCTTGGCGGAAACCCCGGGCAGGACGCGCCCGAGCGCCACGTCGGCTTGAGCCTTCTGCTGGCTCAAGTTGGCGCGTGCCTCGTCGTTGTCCGGATTCTTCTGCCGGGCGGCGCGGACGAAGGCCTCCAGCGGCTGCAGCGCCCTGGCCTGCAAAGGCACTGCAAGCGCGAGCGCGGAGAGCGCAATCCAGCGGAACCGTCGCAATTTGCCGGCGGCCATTCGGTTCATGGCGCGCTCCGCACGGCGCTCGCCGCCAGCTCGCCGCCCGGGGACTGGACGACCACCGGCGTTTTCCTGACGCGGTCCGAACGGAAGAAGCTGAACCGGTCGAGGATCTTCTCCTGAAAATCTTCCAGGTAGAGGTAGATCACCGGCGTGACGTAGAGCGTGAGGAACTGAGAGACCACCAGCCCGCCGACGACCACCAGCCCGAGCGGGCGCCGGGATGCGCCATCCGCGCCATAGCCCAGCGCGATGGGAAGCGCGCCGATCACCGCGGCCATGGTGGTCATCATGATCGGCCGGAATCGATCCAGGCTCGCGTCGTGGATCGCCCGCTCGGCGCGCTCGCCGCCGGCGATGCGCTGCAGGGCGAAGTCCACGATCATGATCCCATTCTTCTTCACGATTCCCATCAGCATGAACATGCCCACGAACGCGTAGAGCGAGGCTTGTTCACCAAACAGAAAGAGCGTGAGCAGCCCTCCGACCAGCGCCACGGGCAGACTGGACAAGACGGTAAGCGGGTGGACATAGCTCTCGTAGAGAACGGCCAGGATGACGTACATCACGAACACCGCCACGAACATCAGGACGGTCAGATTCCGCACCGTGTCTCGGAAGGTGAGCGCCTCGCCCTGAAGACCTGCGCGCACGGTCGGCGGCACGACTTCCTTCGCCGCCCGCTCGATGAACGCAGTGGCGTCGCCCACCGGCACGCCGGGCTTGAGGTTGAAGAAGAAGGTCACGCTGGTGAACTGATTGATATGGTTGACTGCTTGAGGCCCGAGTGAGGTGTGCCATTTCACCAAGGCATTGAGCGGCACCAGATTTTTTCCGTCGTCGGACTTGATGTACAGCAGCGACAAATCCTCAGGTTTGGTGCGATCGGTGTCCGCCACCTCCAGGATCACCTGGTATTGATCGTCTGGTTTTTTGATCAAATACAAATAATTCTGCGAATAGGCGTTTCTCAGCAGCGCCAAGATCCGGGCTTCCGATACGCCATAAGTCTTTGCCTGCTCGCGAAGGATATCGATGTCTAGATTGGGTGTGTGATTGAAGTAATCGGAGGACACGGTGGCGAACCCTGAATACTGGCGGAATTTCCCCATCAGCTTCTCTGACACCTCGTAGACCTGCGCGGGATTCGTGCCGGAGATCGAGAAGGCGTATTGCCCCTGGTTTTGGTTTGTGGCTCCAGTGCTGATCTCGAGCGCCGGGAAAGGGCGAAGGAACGGGAAGACGCCGGGGATCGCGGCGAAGCCACCCATCAATTGTCCGGCGACGGCGTCAATCGGTGGACGCTGATTGCTGGGCTTGATGAAGATGAAGAACAGGCCTTGATTTGAGGAGATGAATTGGCTGAGTCCAGTGACGTTCACGGCCGCGGTGACGTTGGGATTGTCGTGCAATGTCTTGTCCGCTCGGTCCTGGAGCGCGTGCATCTGCTGAGGAGACGAGCCTTCCTGGGCGATCATCACGCCGGTCACGACGCTGCTGTCCCCCGGTGGCAGGAACGCCTTCGGCACCGTCATGAAGAGCCCGATCGTGCCAGCGAGGCAGACGAGCCAAATCAGCGCCGAGATCCACCGGCGATGCAGAAACCAGCTGAGGGTTCGGCCGTAGGCGCCGAGCACCTTCTTCTCGATGCCGCCCACGACGCGTTCCATCCATGTCTTCTTCGCGCCGTGGCCGCGGTCCTTGAGCATCCGCGCCGTCATCAGCGGCGTCAGCGTCAGCGAAACGAGCCCCGAGGCGAAGATCGCCACGACGATGGTGATGGCGAACTCGCGGAAGATGCGGCCTACCAGTCCTGACATGAACACCAGCGGAATGAAGACGGCCGCTAGGGAGATGGTCATCGAGAGAATGGTGAAGCTGATCTCCTTTGCGCTGTTGAGGCTCGCTTCCAGCGCTTTCTCGCCTTTCTCCATTCGCCGGACGGTGTTCTCGAGGAACACAATGGCGTCGTCGACGAGGAAGCCGATGGCCAGCGTCAGCGCCATCAGAGAGAGGTTGTCGAGGCTGTATCCCAGCAACCGCATGGCTACGAAAGTGATCAGCAGCGAGAGCGGCAGGGCCACCGCCGGGATGAGCGTGTCGGTCGCCCGACCGAGGAACAGGAAGATCACCATCACCACCAACACGAAGGCAATGACCAGCGTATCGCGCACGTCCCTCACGCTGTTGACGATCGTTTGCGAGCGGTCGTAGATGGGCGTGATCCGAATCGAGCCCGGCAGCTCAGCGCTGATCAGCGGCAGCAGATTCCGTACGCTCTTGGAGACCTCAACTGCGTTGGATCCAGCTTGCCGGTTTACCGCCACCACCGCCGTCGCCGCTGGCACGTCGTAGCCGCGGACCCAGAACCGCAAGTTGGTGCGCTCGTCCTGAATCGATTCGGTGGCCTGGGCGACATCCCGCAGGTAGACCGGCGCCCCGCTCCTGGTTCCGACAATGAGTCCGTTGTAGCCCTCTGCGCCCTCGAGCTGAGCATGCGGCGAGAGCAAGGTCGTGCCCGCGGGCCCATCGAACTGGCCGACGCCGGTGTAGCTGGTGCCGCTCTTGATCGCGTTGGCAAGGTCATCGACCGAAATTCCGCGAGACGCCATCGCAGACGGGTCAGCCTTCACTCGAATCGCGGACTTGGTGCCGAAGATGTTCACTCGGCTGACGCCAGGGAGAATGCTGATCCGCTGTCCGACCTGGGTGCTTGCGTAGTCGTAGAGCTGCCCGGCCGTAACCGAGTCGCTGCTCAAGGCGATGTAGAGGATGGGCTGATCGTTGGGGTTGGTCTTTGAGAAGGTTGGCGGTGACGGCAAGTCCAGGGGAAGGCTCCCGGTCGCCTGATTGATCGCCGTTTGTACGTCGGTGGCAGCGCCGTCGAGGCTCTTGCTCAAGTCGAACTGAAGCGTGAGGCTGGTGTGTCCTTGGCTGCTCTTGCTGGTGACCAAGTCCAGCCCGTTGATCTGCATGAATTGCCGCTCGAGCGGCGTGGCCACGTTGCTGGCCATCGTCTCCGGGCTGGCGCCGGGATAGTCCACGTTGACTTGAATGACCGGATAATCGACTGCCGGGAGGTCATTCACCGGAAGCTGCGTGTAGCAGACAATCCCAAACAGGATTGCGGACAGCGTGAGCACTGCCGTCATCACCGGACGGCGGATAAATGGTTCGGAAAGATTCATGGTTTGTTACCCTTGTTACTCGCGCTCGCGCCGCTGTTTTCGGCCGACTGCTGCGGGACGACTGGGGCTTCGATCTGCACCTTTCCGCCGGGCGTCACGGCGAGCTGCCCAGAGGTGACCACGCGCTCACCGCCCTTCAGCCCTTCGGTGATCGCTACCAGGTCCCCCCGTCTCTGTCCGACCTTGACTGGCCGCATTTCGGCCGTCGAGTCCTCCTTCACCACGTAGACGAAGGGTCCTTTGGCCGAAGTCTGCGGCGCGGCCGAGGCCACCAGCACGGCGTCCTTCTGAGTGCTCAACACCAGTCGGACTTTGACGAAGCGGCCCGGCCAGAAGTGGTGGTCCGCGTTGGGCAGGGTGGCGCGCAGCTTCACGGTGCCCGTGCCTTCCACGGCATTGTCCAGAAACGTGAGGGTGCCTTCGCGGGTGCCATCTGTCTCGTCGGGCAAGCGCACTTCGACCTTGACCGCGCCCGCCGCCATGCTGCGCTGCACGGCCGTGAGATCGTTCTCCGCAATGGTGAAGTCGGCGTAGATCGGATCCAGTCGTTGGATCACCAGCAGCGAGGCATTGCCGCCAGGACTGGCATTCACCACATTTCCGACATCCACCAGCCGCTGCCCGGCGCGGCCGTCGATCGGCGAGCGGATGTAGCAGTGCTCGAGGTTCAGCTTCGCGGTCTTGATCGCGGCCTGGCTCAACCTGACCTGAGCCTCGGACACGGCCAGCGCGTTTCGTCTCGAGTCGTATTCCTGCCGGGTAATGGCCAGGTTTTGAATGAGCTTGTCCACCCGGGCGAACTCAATCTTCGCCAGGTCCAGCGACGCCTGATTTTGGGCCAGCGTCGCCTGAGCGGAGTCCAGCTGCGCCTGGTAAGGGCGTGGGTCGATCGTGAAAAGCAGGTCGCCACGCGTCAGGTACGCGCCGTCGGCGAAGTGGATCCGGGTGATTTGGCCGGAGACCTGCGGTTGGATCGAGACGACTTCCGGCGCCGCGCTCTTGCCGATCTGCTCGAGGTAGACCGGCACGTCCTCTCGGACCGCGGTGGACACCGCGACGGGGGCGGGAGGACGCTGGGGCGCTGCCGCAGGGGCGGCTTGGACCTTCTTGCATCCGGGAGTCAGGGCGAGAACGCCGAGCAGCAGTATGACGCCTGAGATACGGGGGGTGATGGGCGCCGGGCGCGCAAAAATCATGGCTTCCCCTTTCAAATGTGGGACCAGGCGGTACCTGGCGCTCGCACTCGGATGCTGCCGGGCTCCGGAGGGTGCGGTGAACTCAACGTTGCTACATCGGCAACGATTGATCTGAGCGTCGCACAGTCGGGTGGAAGCACTTTCCTGCAGGTCAATGAGCCGCCGCAACCCAGAAAGGTCGGGAAGTAGAGCTTATTCGTGCGTAACGAGTGGCGCGGCGAACCCTTGGCCACTAGAAAGGGGGGAATGGACCTGAACCTCGTGCGCACCTTCTCCCGGGTGGTGGAAGCGCAGAGCTTCACTGCCGCGGCCCGAAGTCTGGGGATGCCGAAGTCTTCCGTAAGCCGTGCCGTGTCTCGTCTAGAGGAGGAGCTGGGTGCGCGCCTGATCGAGCGAACCACCCGCCAGCTGAAGCTCACCATGACGGGACGCGCCTACTACGACGGCGCGGCTCGCGCGCTGGCGGCGCTTACCGACGCGGAGCAATTCGTAGCCGAGAGTCAAGGCGAGCCGCGCGGCACCGTCCGGCTCAGCGTGCCGGTCGCCGTGGACCGGGGCTTCCTCTCCGGCGTCGTGGCCAGCTTCGTCAAACAATATCCAGCGATCCGAGTAGATGTTTCATTCACCAATCGACTGGTAGATCTGGTGGGGGAGGGGTTCGATCTCGCGCTGCGCGGCGCGCGCGGCGGGCGGTTGCAAGGTTCATCGCTGATAGCGCGCAAGGTTGCGCGGTTGAGCTTGTGGCTTTTCGCGGCTCCCTCCTACCTCAAGAACCGCCGCGCGCCGCGCCGTCCGGCCGACCTGGCAAAGCACGATGTGATCCTCTTCGATCCTCACGGTACGAATGCAAAAACGATCGAGCTGATGGGGCCCAGCGGCGCGGAGCCAGTGGAAGTCACCGGCTCGCTATCCAGCGACGATTTCTTGTTCATCCGGGAGCTGGTGCTCCGTGGCGCGGGGATTACTTTCATGGTGCCGCCGTTGGAAGACCTTCGGAGCGGGGCTCTGTTGCGCGTCTTGCCTGATTACGAGGTCCCGGATCTGTGGATCTCCCTGGTCATGCCATCCAACCGGCACTTGCCCCGCAGGGTCGCGCTTTTTCGCGATGCGCTGATCGAGGCGTTCAAGACATTTCCAGGCGCTCTCGATGTTTCGGCGACCCAAGCGCGCCCGACGGGAACCTGAGCGATCGCCGAAGGCGAAGCGCTGCTAAAGCCAGACACAAAAAAGGCCCGGCTCTTGTCGAAGAGCCGGGGCTTCTTCTTGGGGGTGCTCAAAGGTCCGCCGCTTTGCGTGCCGACGGGCTGCCGAGGAGATCGAACCGCCCCAACACTCCGGCGTTGAGGAACACGTTCACCTTGCGCTCCTGGATATCCGAGAAGGAGCTCTCCTGCGCCAATTGCTGCGTCAGGAAGACGGTTGCCGCCGCTCCGACGAAGGGGGAGATGGTGACTCCCTGAGCGACGGGAACGTCCAGCCCTATTTGAAGCCGAGCGACGTCCAGGCCATGGCGCGAATCACGACCCTCGGGCCGATTCACCCAGTAGCCACGCCAGCCCGCTCCGATCCACGGGTCCAGGCTTTCGCCAGGCAAGAAGTGATAATTGCCTTGCACACCTGCCGTCGCGCTCCAATTGTTGAACGCGTTTCCCGGCGCATCACCAGTCGAGAACCATGCGCCGGTGCCATAGACGCCGACCAGGAAGTTCGGGTCGATGCGCCAACCGAGATCCACCTCCACCGAGGTTCCCGGGCCGCCGCTATCGGTCAGTGAGGGCACGCCTCTCCCGACGTCGCCGACGCCCTGGCTGTAACCGGCGCCGATACCCAGCTCGAATGCATTGTACAACCCGCGCGTCTTCTCCGGTGCCGAACTAGAGACGGCGACTGTTTCCTCTGCCAGCGCCGCGGATCCGATCGACAACGCCAATCCTGCTACCGCGTAAGCAACCCTCTTCGTCAACAAACGACTGCTCGTCTTGGTTTTCATGATTCTTCTCCCCTGCGGAATGACTGAAGACCGCTCCTCCATGCATGCTTCGCCGTAGCGGCGCCGACGAAACACTTTCCGAATCAGAAACACAGTCGACTGTCTTTTCTGATTCGAAGCTTACTCCGGGTCATTTGTATTCAAGCCAGCCGATTGCGATGCAATGAGCGATGCAGCGAACTCAGCGTTGCGCAAAGGGCAACAACCAACCTGCGAGCTGGTTGCTACAACGTCGACAATGGACTTGAACCTCGAGCGCGCGGAGCGAAAACATGAGGTGCCCGAGGTTCAGGGCGCGGCGCGCGGTCTGATTCGCCTGAGGGTGGCGGTTGGCGTCTACAGAAGCTTCCTCTCCAGCCTGGTGATGCGCTTCGTTGCCGAGCATCCCGCGATCCGCATCAACGTTGCGTTCTCGAATGGGATGGATGATTTGGCTTCCAGGCGCTTTGACCTGGCGCTCACTGCCGATCGGCTGATGAATTCAAAACTGATGGCACGCCAA
>Ga0070707_100006820_pt1 | contig 10577 bp, 10 predicted proteins | sample KBSK5502metaG_FD_65468 | JGI IMG/M metagenome (GOLD analysis project Ga0070707, IMG submission 65468) | Corn, switchgrass and miscanthus rhizosphere microbial communities from Kellogg Biological Station, Michigan, USA - KBS K5-50-2 metaG | ecosystem: Host-associated > Plants > Roots >... | reverse complement strand
CAAGAGGCGCAAGTCTCGCGCCTCGCGGCTGATGGCAAGACGAACCGCGAGATCGCCGCGAACCTGTTCATCAGCCCGAGCACCGTCGAATATCACCTGCGGAAGGCGTTCCGAAAGCTCGATGTGACCTCGCGAACGCAGCTAGCGACGAAGTTACGGTAGCAATTGACCCAGCCCGATTCGGGTGGAACTCGCTCGCCCGAGATCTGACGGGCCTGCGGAATGGTCAGCCGGGCGGCGCGCTCGCCTTGAGCTCGGCGAGTTGGGCCCGCGCCGCGGCGATCAACTCTTCGTTGGTGTTCGCGTGTCCCACCAGCCCCCATCCACCGTCGGGAGCCTCCGTCAGCAGAACCCACGTACGGTCCGCCAGGGACGGGTCGCCGGCGGCCTCAGCCACGAGCGCGGTCAGCCGTGAGACGACCGCGATCTGCTTGGCGCGGTCAAGCGCACCGTGGTTGGTCAGCACCTGCACGCGAACGTAGCTACTGTCGCCGTCAACGTTCGCGAGCGAGGTCGCCGGCAGCGAATGGACGAACGCGGCGGTGTTCTTACGAAACATCGGGATATTTGGGACCTGCTCGATCGTCATTAACTCGGTCGCCAGGCTCTGAGCCAACGTATGGGGGTTGGGGAAGGTCCCGTCGGCGGCGTAGACATCGATCATCGGCATCGGAGTTCTCCTTCAGGTGATTGGTGAGGCTGTGCCTGAACTCGGACCAAGGGATCGCGAACGATCCGCTGGGTGGCAGCGAATCGCCAGGGTCAGCTGAGGGCTGTCGCGCCTACGGACTCGGCGGCCCGCTCGATCAGGCCCGCGACATCGTCTGGGTGTGAAACCATCGCGACGTGGCTCGCCGCTACCTCAACCGTCGTGGCGCCCATCCGGGTCGCGAACAGGCGCTCGGCATCTGGGGCGAGCGCCTCGTCATCCTTGGCCACCAGGTACCAGCTGGGCACCGACTTCCACGCCGGGACGCCCATGACGTCGGCGAAGGCAGATCCCGCGAGCGCCTGCTGAACGGCCCACATTGCTCGAGCCTGCCGGCGCTCGACGTCGGCGGCGAAGTGTCCGACAAAGTCCTCCTCCGAGAGCCAGATGAAGCCGCGCTGGTCCGTGAAGGTGTGGGCCAGGGCCGGGGTCACAGGGCCCTGCGAAAGCAACGCCCCGAGCGACTCGCCCTGGTCGAGACCGAACGCCGCGACGTAGACGAGACCCACCACGTTCGGGGCATCGGTGCCAAGCGCAGTCATGATCTGCCCCCCATAGGAGTGTCCGACGACGATCGTCGGGCCATTCTGGAATGCCAGCACCTGCCGAAGGCGCGCGACATCGTCGGCCAGTGACGTCAATGGAAACTGTGGCGCGCGAACGCTATAGCCGGCTTCCTGCAAGCGCTCGATGACACCTGTCCAGCAGGACCCATCGGCCCATGCGCCGTGGACCAGAACGATATTCGGACGACCAGTCATTTCGCGAAGCCTCCTCTGTTCGACCGGTACCTACCGGCATCGATGCTCATGCGCATTGGCGCCGAGTCTGGTCGAAAGAAGGAGCCTCGCGCATCGCTCGAACCCGCCATTCGTTCTGAGGCGGCTGCGCGCCGGCCGTATGCTCGTCGGATCAAATGAGGACGGTGCCGACCCCGACGAATGAAGCGCCCGACACCCGTGCGGGATCTACGAGCTCGCCAATGACGCATCAGGCCGGTATCCAGGGGCGCGAGTCGGAGCTCCGGCTGGTTGGCGCGCTCCTCGATGAGGTCGCCTCCGGCTCCGGTCGCGTGATCGTCGTCGAGGGGGCCAGCGGCATCGGCAAGTCGCGGCTCCTCCTCGAGGCAGTCCGGGACGCCAAGCGGCGGGGGATGCGCTTTGGCGTGTCGATGGCCGAGTCCAGCGAACGGACCGTCGAGCTCGCGGCGCTGCTCCGTGCGCTCTTCGACGGGGCCCAGCCGCTCATCGCCCCCGGCACGCTCCCGTCGATACGGACAGAGCCGGGACAGCGGTTCTGGCTTCTCCGCGACCTTCGGGACCTCCTGGAGCGGACCGCGCTGTCCGAGCCGATCGTCATCGTCATCGATGATGCGCAGTGGACGGACGCCGGTACCGCCGCCGCCCTCCGGACTCTGCCGGGCTCACTCGCGGGATCCGCCATTGCGTGGCTGATCGCCTGGCGTCCGTCTCCGGAATCGGCGCCTGACCCGGCGAGCGCGATCGAGCATCTCAAACGAACTGGTGCGACGGTGATCACACTCGGCCCGCTCGGCGAGGCTGCGACCGCTCGGCTGGCGGCAGAACTCCTGGGGGGTGAGCCGGATGAGCATGTCCTCGACCTCGTCGAGCAAGCAGCCGGGAACCCCTACTTCGTCGTCGAGACATTGCTCGGACTGCGGGAAGAGGACCGGATCCGCATCGTCGATGGCCGAGCGGAGGTCGTCGATGGCCGATTGCCCGACCGCGTGCGCTCCGACATGCGCGAAAGGCTAGCGCGCCTGTCCCGACCAGCAAACGAGGCGGTGACCGTTGCCGCATCGCTCGGGCGGACCTTCGCGTTTGCAGAGCTCGCCGAGACGCTCGGCTGGCAGCCCTCGGCTTTGCTCGCTCCGGTCGCTGAGCTCCTCGAGACGAACCTGCTCGCCGAGCGTGGAGATCGATTGGCGTTCTGGCACGAGATCACTCGCGAAGCCGTTCGAGAGGCGATCGCTGGGTCCGCTCGCCGTGCGCTTGACCGATGGGCGGCCGAAGTCCTCCTGCGCAGCGGCGCGCTCCCGGTCGAGGTCGCCATGCAGCTCGCGGCGAGTGCCGAGCCCGGGGACGAGATCGCTATCGCCACGCTCCTCGAGGCGGCGAAGACACTGATCGCGACCGATTCCGGGACGGCAGCAGAATTCGGTCGACGAGCGCTGGAGATCTCGCCGAGCCACCATCCATTGCGAGGCGAGATCCTCAGCACCACGGCGATCGCACTGCACATCGCGGGCAACAGCGACGATGCGATCGCCTTCGCGGATCGGGCGCTGCGCGACACGTTCCCGCCAGCTCAAGAGGCCGAGGTTCGCCTGAGCATCGCGGGGATGTTCGCAATCTCCCCGGAGATCCGGATCAGCGCCGGCCGAATGGCGCTTGCCCTGCCGCAGATTCCCGGCATTCTGCGGGCCAGGCACCTCGCCTGCCTCTATCACAACCTGGTCACCTCGGGTCGGCCCGACGAGGCCCGGGCCATGCAGGCCCTGGCGGATGCGGCCATAGGCCCGTCCGGCGACGTCCGAGCCTCGTTCACGCTGCACCTGGCCGAGAGTGCGGTCGAGTACTCGGAGGACGACTTCGCGGCAGCGAAGGAGCTCGTCGAAGTCGCGTATCAGGAAGGAATCGATGCCGACGATGACCAGCGCCTTCGTCTGGCTCACATGTGGCGTGGCGAAATCCTCAGCGTCCTCGACGACTACGTGCTGGCGTTCGATGTTGCCGATCGCGGCCTCGAGGAGGCCAAGCGCGACCGACAAGGCTGGGCCTACCAGATGTTCGAAACATGGCGGGGGCGGCTCCTCTTCCAGTCGGGGCTGCTAGCGGCGGCGCGCGCGACGCTCGAACCCCGATTCGCCGATGAGGACGGTAGCCACGCTATGGCCGTTCTTGATGCCGCCGGTGTCGCCGCCCTGGCCCGTCTGGCCCTTCATTCAGGAGACACACGGCTGATGCGGCGGTTGACGGACGCCGCGCACGTTGTGTTCGCGAGCGGAACGCCAGCGGTGCGACGGCATGCCGCATGGGTACTCGCCCTCTTTGCCGCGGCCGAGGGTGACCGGACTTCGGCGCACCGCTGGTCGGCGCCGCCAGATCTACAAGACGGACGGCCGCTGCTTCCGCGGTTCCCCGTCGACGTCACCGATGAGGTCCATCTGGCTCGCATCGCCCTGCGTGCGAGCGACCATGATCGAGCGGCTCAGACGCTCGCAACCGTTGGACGAAGGGCCGAGCTCAATCCGGGCGTCAAGACGATCGCCGCGGTCGAGGCGCAGGTGCGCGGCCTGATCGCAGGGGGTTTGGAGGATCTGGCGCGGTCCGTCGCTCTCTTCGAGCAGAGCCCTCGCCGGCTTGCACTCGGATCGGCCTTGGAGGATTACGGTCGCCGCCTCACACAGACCGATCGCGAAGGCGGTGTCGCCGTCCTCGGGCGCGCTCTGGAGCTCTATCTGGCCCTTGGCGCGGACTGGGACGCTCGGCGCGTACGAGGCCGCCTCGCAGACATGGGGGTGCGTCGGCGGATCGTCGCGATCCGCGGTCGTGGCATCGGCTTTGCGTCCTTGACCACCGCCGAGGCGCAGATCGCGAGGCTCGTGTCAGACGGAATCACGAACCGCGAAATCGCCAACCGGCTATTTCTTTCGCCACACACGGTGAACAGTCACCTGCGGCACATCTTCGCCAAGCTGGCCATCAAGTCCCGCACCGAGCTCGCTCGGATCGTTGCCGAGCAGGACGCCGGAAGCCTTCGCGGTTGAGGGATGACTCAATGGATGCTGCCGCTCTGACACTGATGACGCTCGTGCTCCGGCAGCTCTGAACCACTGCAATGGGAAGGATCGTCGTAAGCGACAACGTCTCCCTCGACGGGGTCATCCAGGACCCTGCCGGGGACGAGGGCTTCGGGCGTGGCGGTTGGGTCGGTCCAATCAAGGACCGCCCGGGGGTTAACCAGCTCGCGCTCGACGAGGCCCTGGGCGCGGAGGCCCTGCTGCTGGGTCGGCGGAGCTACGAGTGGATGGCCGGGCGGTGGTCATCCCGGAGTGGCGACCTGGCCGACCGGTTGAACGGTATGCACAAATACGTCGTATCCGCGACCCTCGATCAGCCCAAATGGGCCAATACCACGGTCTTAAGGGGTGATGCGGTAGACGAGGTCGCGAAGCTGAAACAGGAGCTAGCCGGGCAGCTGGTTCTTGTCGCCAGCTTCCGGCTCCTTCGTACGCTGCTTGAGCACGACCTCGTCGACGAGCTGCGTCTCCGGATGTACCCGGTCGTGCTGGGCGCTGGCAACCGCCTATTCGGCGGGACGAGCGTCGAGAAACCAATGCGTCTCATCGACGCCCAAACGATCGATGGCGATGTCGCTTACCTCATCTACGAGACTGTCCGAGACCGCTAGCGTCAATGGCGTATGGCACAGGCGCTTCAATCTGAGCGCAGGCCGGCGGATGTGGCTAGCGTTGCACCGTGAGCAGGGAGGTCGAGGACTTCAATCGGCGCCTATTGCGCGCCCGCGACGCAATGGACCGTGCGTACGCCGAGCCACTCGACGTCCGTTCCGTTGCCGCCGTTGCCCACGTATCCCCGGCGCATTTCATTCGAAGTTTCCGAGCCGTTTTCGGCGAGACACCTCATCGCTACTTGCAGCGGCGCAGGGTCGAGCGCTCGATGTTCCTACTCCGCGAGACCGAGCGGAGCGTGACTGATATCTGCTTCGATGTGGGCTTCACAAGCCTCGGCACGTTCAGCCGCACGTTCACCAAGATCGTGGGTGAAACGCCATCGGGCTATCGGTTGGGAAACGGCCCGATCGTCGCGCCCCACTGCGTCCAGCTTGCGGCGATGCGGCCCCGCGTTGGGGCCGAAGACTCGGCGCAATTGAGCAGTTTTGGAGAAGCGGCTCCGGCGTTCGGACCGTAGGGTGAGGGACGTCCGCATCGACATGCACACAGGAGAATTCACGAGATGATTACCAGGCTGAACGTCACCTCGATCTACGTCCTCGACAAGGAAGAGGCGCTCGACTTCTACGTCAACAAGCTCGGGCTCGAGAAGGGCAATGACGTCCGCCAGGGTGAGTACCGTTGGCTGACGATTCGCGTGCCCGGCCAACCGGGCACCGAGGTCTCGCTTGAGCAGCCTGGGTCGCCGCTCCACGACGAAGCGACCGCGGCACAGCTTCGTGAGTTGATCACCAAGGGCGCGTTGGGCGGTCTGGTATTCATCACCGACGATGCACGCGGCCTGTACGAGACGCTCAAGGAGCGCGGCGTCACCGACTTCACCCAGGAGCCGACTGACCACTTCTACGGGACCGATATGGGAATACGCGACCCGTTTGGCAACCCGATCCGGATCCTGCAGCAGGGGAAGGCCGCGCAGAAGGTTTCTGCCTGAGCAGCGACCGAAGAAAGGAGAAGACCAACATGCCTACCAAGCAGGCGACCAAGAGCCGCAAGCAGGGGCGCAAGTCCGAGAACCTCTGGACCGACGAGGAGCGCGCGGCCGCACAAGCGGCAGTCCAGGAGCGTCAGGCCGCCTCGCGCCGCGCTTCCGGCGACGAGAGAGCCGACGGCTTGCAGGAACTTCGCGCCAGCATCGCCAAGATGCCTGCGGACGACCGCGCCATGGCCGAGCGGATCCACGAGATCGTAAGCGCCGCGGTTCCGGCACTCGTTGCAAAGACGTACTACGGCATGCCGGCGTACGCCACCGAGGGCAAGAACGCGAAGGTGATCTGCTTCTTCAAGCCCAAGTCGAAGTTCAAAGTCCGCTACTCGACGTTCGGCTTCCAGCCGGACGCCCACCTCGACGAGGGCGACATGTGGCCGACCGAGTTCGCCGTCATTGCCCTCACGCCGGCCGTGGAGAAGCGCATCGCCGATCTCGCCAGGAAAGGCGCGGGCTGAACGCTGGCGGGTGATGAGGGCGCCTGGGGCACCATCGAGGTTCGGGGCGCCCGGGAGAACAACCTCCGCGACATCAGTCTCGACATCCCGAAGCGCCGGTTGACCGTGTTCACCGGCGTTTCGGGTTCCGGCAAGAGCTCGCTCGTGTTCAGCACCATCGCCGCGGAGTCACAGCGGCTGATCAACGAGACGTACAGCGCCTTCGTCCAGGGCTTCATGCCGACGCTCGCCCGTCCTGACGTCGACTCGCTCGAGGGACTGACGACCGCGATCATCCTCGACCAGGAGAGGATGGGCGCGAACGTCCGCTCGACGGTCGGCACCGTGACCGACGCGAACGCGTTGCTGCGGGTGATCTTCAGTCGGATTGGCCGGCCGCACATCGGAGGACCCCAGGCGTACTCGTTCAACATCCCGTCGGTCAGCGGGGCCGGCGCGATCAAGATCGATCGGGGCGACGGCCGGACCGAGAGCCGGAGCTTCAGCGTCGCCGGCGGGATGTGCCCACGATGCGAGGGAATGGGCACCGTCTCCGCGATCGACCTGCGCCAGCTCTACGACGAGAGCAAATCTCTCAAGCAGGGCGCCATCCGCGTCCCCGGCTACACCGCGGAAGGTTGGTCGACCCGGATGTTCAGCGAGTCGGGCTTCGTCGACCCCGGCAAGCCGATCCGCGACTACACCGAGACAGAGCTCCACGACTTCCTCTACAAGGAGCCGACCAAGGTCAGGATCAACGGCATAAACCTGACCTACGAAGGCCTGGTTCCGCGCATCCAGAAGTCGTTCCTGTCCAAGGACGTCGAGGCGCTCCAGCCGCACATCCGGGCCTTTGTCGAGCGCGCGGCCACCTTCAGCGCCTGCCCGGACTGTGGCGGCACCCGGCTCAACGAGGCGGCTCGCTCCTCGAAGATCGCAGGCATCAGCATCGCCGGCGCGTGCGCGATGCAGATCAGCGACCTTGCCGCGTGGGTGCGCCGGCTTGACGAGGCGTCGGTTAGGCCGCTGCTTGCGGCGCTCGGCGACAGCCTCGAATCGTTCGTCGAGATGGGCCTCGGCTACCTGAGCCTGGACCGGCCTTCCGGCACGCTCTCCGGTGGCGAAGCGCAGCGCACGCGGATGATCCGACACCTGGGGTCGCCGCTGACCGACGTCACGTACGTCTTCGACGAGCCGACCATCGGGCTCCACGCGCACGACGTGGAGCGGACGAACGCGCTGCTGCAGCGGCTGAGGGACAAGGGCAATACCGTTCTCGTGGTCGAGCACGACCCCGAGGTCATTCGCATCGCCGACCACGTCGTCGACATGGGTCCCGGCGCGGGTCCGCACGGAGGGACGATCGTCTACGAAGGCCCGGTCGAGAGCCTCGTCGCATCCGGGACGGCAACCGGACGCCACCTCGATGTTGGCCTGGAGCTCAAGGCCAAGCCACGCGCGCCGCGCGGCTCGATCCCCATCCGGAATGCACAGCTGCACAACCTGCAGGACGTCTCGGTCGACGTGCCGCTCGGCATGCTCGTCGCGGTGACCGGGGTTGCAGGTTCGGGCAAGAGCTCGCTGATCCACGGCTGCCTGCCGCGGACCGATCCGTCGGTGACCGTTATCGATCAGTCAGCCATCCGTGGCTCGCGGCGCTCGAACCCTGCGACCTACACGGGCATCCTCGACCCGATACGAACCGCCTTTGCCAAGGCGAACGGGGTCAAGCCGGCCCTGTTCAGCGCGAATTCGGAGGGCGCCTGTCCAAATTGCAACGGCCTCGGCAAGACTTACACCAGCCTCGGGTTCATGGCCGAGGTCGTCAGCGTGTGCGAGGTGTGCGAGGGGCGACGCTTCACCGATGAGGTCCTGCAGTACCGCCTGCGTGGCCGCAACATTGTCGAAGTTTTGGCGATGCCGGTTGAAGAGGCGCGCGAATACTTCACCGAGAAGCCTGTCCGGATCATGCTCGAACGTCTGGCTGATGTCGGGCTCGGGTACGTCTCGCTCGGCCAGGAGCTCGACACGCTCTCTGGCGGCGAACGGCAGCGGCTCAAGTTGGCGATCGAGATGTCCGGTGATACGGAGGCGTACGTCCTGGACGAGCCGACGACGGGCCTGCACATGCAGGACGTCGACAACCTCATCGGTCTGCTCGACCGCCTGGTCGACTCGGGTCGGACCGTGATCGTCATCGAGCACAACCTCGACGTCGTGGCGCGCGCCGACTGGGTTATCGACCTCGGTCCCGGCGCCGGCCACGACGGAGGCCGCGTCATCTTCGAGGGTCCGCCGAGGGAGCTGGTCGAGGCTCGCGCATCGCTCACCGGTGAGCATCTGCGGCGACGCCTCGGAACCTTGTCCGTCGTCTGATTCTTGGGCCGCTTGGGATCACATGCGAGGCACGAGCCACGCGAACCCACTGCTGGTCCTCGTCCCCAGCCCGCTTGTCGGGCCGGGCTCCTGGACGCACCTGCAGCAAGCGCTGGCCCAGCTGGGCTGGGATGCAATCGTTTCGGTAGACCTACCCGACTCCGCCACACCGATGGCGTACTGGCAGCGCACGGTAGGTGGCGTCGAGCGAACGCTTCGCGAAGTCCAGGCGGATCGTGCCGTCGTCCTTGTCGGGTACAGCGGGGCGGGTGCGCTCCTGCCAGCCATCGGCCGCGCCATCAACCAAAAAGTGGCCGCATACCTCTTCCTCGACGCCGGGCTGCCTGCAGGCGGCCGGAGCCGGCTGGAAACGATGGCGGCCGAGGGACCAGATGGCGCTGCCTTCGCGATCGAGCTCGCCTCAACCCTGGAGGCGGGACATCGCTACCCGGAATGGACCGATGAGGACCTGGCGCCGCTCGTCCCGGATCCCGAACGTCGGCGTCAGCTGCTGGCCGAGGTACAGCCCCGCAGCCGAGACTTCTGGACGGAGCCGCTCCCCATCGTCGAGCCATGGCCCGATGCGCCGTGCGGCTTCATGCAGTTCAGCGAGGGGTATCAGTTCGCGGCAGATGAGGCCCGCTCCTTGGGTTGGCCGGTGCGACATGTGCCCGGCAGCCATTTCCACCATCTCGTCGACGAACATGCCGTCGCGAAGGCCCTTCGTGCGCTGTTGGCCGAACTTGGTAGCGCCACGAGCTAGCGCCCGGGGAAAATCCTCGCGTGAGCCCGCGCAAAGCGACACTGGTCGCACTGACCTGGTATCGGGTGGTCTCCCGCGGGATGGAGTGCCACACGGTCGGGCCGCACGCCTGAATGACAGGGAACCGTCCCAGGCTACGCTGGTCGCACCCTCAAGGTCGAGCGCACCGCATCGGACGATACGACGGTTCCTACCATCGCCCGTCCGTAACGGTCGTATTTGGCGTGGTAAGCGGCGTCGACGGCGGAATCGGCCTCCGGGTGCGGCTCGAAGGCAACGTCCCGCTCGACACCCCCAGCTTTGATCCGGCCCTTACCGGCTCCAAGCGCACGCTGGAACCAGGGGTTCTCATATCCATGCGCGGATCGAACGTAGACGTCGTCAACCGCGGTGACGACCCAAATGGTGACGAACGGCCGCAAGCTGCCATCGGTCCGGCGCGAGGCCAGCTGAAGCTCGTCAGCGTCTCCAATCTTCTCGAGCTCGTCTGCGGTCCAGCTCATCGATTTGTCCCAAAGTACTCGGCGTCAGGCCTAGGCGTCGACTGCCGCTGGCGCACCATCGGTCGCGGATGCCGCCGCGGCGACGATGCCTCGGTCGGGCGCCGCCTCGATGTTCGGGCGCGGGCCCATGAGGTACCAGGTCTCCATCTCGCCCTTGCCCTTCACCGAGACCGTACCCCTGGCCTCACACCTGAACTCGTCCTTGAGCAGCTCGTACGTGGCCCGCGTGATCTGGATGTGACCCGATGTCCCGTGCGTCTCCATCCTGCTCGCGATGTTCACGGCGTCTCCCCACAAGTCGTA
>Ga0070707_100006819_pt1 | contig 10577 bp, 9 predicted proteins | sample KBSK5502metaG_FD_65468 | JGI IMG/M metagenome (GOLD analysis project Ga0070707, IMG submission 65468) | Corn, switchgrass and miscanthus rhizosphere microbial communities from Kellogg Biological Station, Michigan, USA - KBS K5-50-2 metaG | ecosystem: Host-associated > Plants > Roots >... | reverse complement strand
CCAACCCTTCACGGTGAAGCCCGATCCGCGCACACAGCGGGCGCAGTAATCCAGGCGGCGCCCGCCTAGGCCGTCATTGGTGTCTCAGGCGGGGTAACCTCTGCGGTATAGCCGCGACCAGTCTGCACTCCAGCCGCCGTCTCTTTTCCACCAAGCTCAGTGATGAACTCGGTGTGGCTCATCGGCCGCGAGAACATCGGGTAATTCTTCTCGACCGCGACACGCTGCTCTTCTTCGCTAAGGGTCGCCGTGCAGTCCTTCAGCGTGATGACGTTATAGCCCTTCTCGTAACCGGTGCGCATCGTCGACTCGACGCAGCAGTTGGTGAGAAATCCACCAAGGGCAATGTTGGTGATCCCGCGGCTACGCAACACGAAATCCAGGTTCGTGCTGGCGAAGCCATCCAATCCGCGCTTCCCTTCGACGACGATGTCCTGCGGCTGGGGCTTCAACTCTTCGACGATCTCCGATCCCCAGCTTCCCTTCCTGAATGACTTCGAGTCGACTACGCCCTTGAGAATTCCGTAGGGCTCAGGGTTCAGCTCGTGATAGTCATCGGTGAAAGTGATTGGCGCGTGCACGATCGTTGCCCCGAGCTCGCGCGCCTTCTTTACCGTTTCGAGCGTGTTCGCGAGCATGTTGGTGGAATTCATCACCGGCTTCACAGCGTCGTGGAGAGTGCCGCCTTCTGAGGTGAAATCGTTCTGATACTCGATGAGAACGACAGCAGTGCGCTTGGGATCCATTCTCGCTCCTGGTTGTGCCTGCCAATGATATACTTCCAATCGCCGGAAGGCGTCAGACGGCGACCTGTACCAGAAGAAGGGCATGTCGCTTGCGCGATGGCTTCACGGTGGGGGTCGTTTGTGCGAGGAGGTGTGATGTCTGAAATCCTGGTCAAGTTCGACGAGCCAGTCATGAATCCGCGCGGAGAGATGTTCTTCGCCGAAGCTGTCGGACGGCAGAGACAAGAAGATGGTCTGTGGGAGGGTTGGGTCGAATTTGAAGCGCTCGATCTAGCAGGCGGGTCGATATCGTCTCTGCGCGAGACTACCCAACCGAACCGAAGAGCTTTGGAATACTGGGCGCAGGGATTGTCGATGGTTTATCTGCAGGGCGCTCTCGCTCGAGCTGAGGGCATACTGTTGGGACGGATGGAGAACAGGGACGAGCGAGCTGGCGGCTAATACCGCCCCCATCACCGATTGCTGGCGGGCAGGCCGTACATATCGACGTAAGCGTCGGGGGTGTCAGGGTATTGACATTATGTCAATCCATTGACATCATATCTCCAACGCTTCGGAGACGCACGATGAAAAACCGCGGACTCGACCAGCTCGGACGCCGAGAACGTCAGATCATGGAGATTGTTTACCGGCGGGGAAGCGCCAGCGCCGCCGAGGTCCTCGCCGATCTGCCCGATCCCCCTACGTATACGGCAGTCCGCGGCATGCTGCGGCTGCTGGAAAGCAAAGGTCATCTCCGGCACGAGCAGGACGGCCCGCGCTACGTCTACCACCCCACCGCTGATCCGGATCGCGTCAGCAAATCCGCCGTCCGCCACCTCGTGCGGACCTTTTTTGACAACTCCGCCAGCTCCGCCGTCGCCGCGATGGTCGGCATGTACGAAGATCGCTGGAGCGACGAAGATCTCGATCATCTCGAGCGGCTGATCGACAAGGCCCGCAGCAAAGCAGGGGGAGGGGGAGGGGGAGGGGGAGGAGGAGCATCATGATTCCGTTCGTCGTCGCACTACTCGCAAAGCTGACGCTGATTCTCGCCGCCGGCTTGATTGTCACCGCCGCTCTTCGCAGCGCGTCGCCTTCGATACGGCATCTCGTGCTTCTGGCGACGATTGTCTGCGGTCTCACTCTTCCAGCGGCGATGCTGATCTCGCCGTCATGGAACGTCGCAGTCCTTCCGCAATTTCCCGTAAACCTCTTTAGCTCGAAACCCGAAAAACACGCCGCGGCGCCCTCACAAACCAGCGGCTCGATTCCGGCAACCGATGCGCGCTCGCCTCAAGGGGCTTCCGTCGCGCCAACCGTGTCGAGCGATCCGGCGTTGTCTGGCAGTCCCGCCGATTTCGCACTCGTTATAGAGACCGCGGGCCGCGGTGCTGTCGCGCTGCCACTGTTCTGGGTGACCGGGTTCATCCTGGTCGTTGCCTGGCTGGCAATTGGGAGAATTCGTCTCCATCACATCGCTCGTCGGGCGTGGCCGCTCGACGCCGATTGGAAAACCATTCTCGACGAAGCACGCGCAGAAGCTGGCGTGACTCGCGACGTGAGCCTTCTCTCGAGCACCGTTGTCAGCACTCCGCTTACCTGGGGATCGGTATCTGCTGTCATACTTTTGCCGGAAGACGCGCCGGACTGGTCCGAAGAGCATCGCAGAGTCGTGCTCCGCCATGAGCTCGCACACATCGCCCGGCGAGATTCATTAGCCCAGCTTCTCGCAGGCTTCGTGTGCGCGCTCTACTGGTTCCATCCGTTGGTCTGGATGTCCGAGCGTCGTTTGCGCGCCGAGTGTGAGCGCGCTTGCGACGACAGGGTCGTCTCACTCGGCACGCCGCCGGCGGAGTACGCGTCACATCTTCTCGAGGTCGCGCGCTCCGCCCGCGCGTTCGGAGCGCCCGGATTTCTTTCCGTGGCCATGGCGCGGCCCTCTCAGCTCGAAGGGCGGCTGCTCGCCGTGCTGAATGACTCGCGGCGCCGGGTTGCGGCGTCTCGAGGGGCACGAGTAGTTGCTATTGTGATGGCGGCGCTGGTGATGCTGCCGTTGGCCGCATTCCGGCCCGTTGCCAGAGATGTGCGCGGCGAGACCCCGCGCCTGGCGAGAGTCATCCGGCCGACGCTGGTCGAGTACGGACCAGAGCTGGTCGTGCCGACCGATCTAACGCCGAAATCCACTGAGAAAGTGGTCAACACTTATCGGAGCGACACGGACACCACCTTCGAGCTCTCCGCGCCTGTTCGCAACGGGGGAACGCTCAACCTCGAACTAAGAACGGGCGGCGACATCACGATCAGTGGTTGGGATCGGCCGCAAGTTCTCGTGCGCGCGGCTCTCGGCGGCCGTGATTGGCGCGTGACACGCGTCACACTCCAGCCATCAGATGGAAATGCAACGCTCGAGAGCAGCTTCATTCGGTCCACCAACAATCAGAGCACGAATCACAAGTTCGACATTCAGGTGCCGCGGAACTTCAACGTCCGCATCAACTCGGCGGGCGGCGGCATCTCTATCACCAGTGTTGACGGCACCTTCACCGGGCACACCGGCGGTGGAGAGGTCAGCATCAAGAAGGTCAACGGTGAAGTCAACATCCGCACCGGAGGGGGCGAGGTCTACGTCGGCGAGTCGCGATTGAACGGCAGCGTCAGCACCGGTGGGGGAATCATCAGAATTGTAGGCGTGGATGGCAACTTCAACGGATATTCGGGCAGCGGCCCTGTCATCACTACCGACTCTCGTAATTCGACGCACCAGGGATTGGGGATTGGTGCCGGTAAGAGCGCCAGTGCCAGTATCGCCGGGCCGGAAGGCAGCGCGAGCGTTAGTGCTCGTTCCAGCGCAACCACTGTCACGAGCAACGATGGCGGGGGGAAAACCGTCACCACGTACATCGACAATGGCGCTGGGAAGGGATACGGATACGGCGCTGGCGCGATAAGAATGACTTCGGCGGGCGGCGCGCTTTCATTGCCGTCGGCCCCTGATGGCGCGCGCGTCACCACCGGCGGCGGGCGCATCTCCATCGGTCCGTCGGGCGGAGAAGTTTACGCTCAGACTGGCGGCGGTCCAATCGACATTGGTCCGGCGACCGGCTCCGTCGCCGCGCACACCGGAGCGGGCGACGTGAACATTGAGCTCAAAGGTTCCGGCTTACACAGTGTCGACGTCACCTCCGGAACAGGCCAGGTTGTCATCGCCGCGCCGGCCGATCTCAACGCGACCCTCGAGCTGGAGACTGCGTACACCAACAACTTTCGCGGCAAGACCCGCATCGTGAGCGACTGGCCGGTGAACGTCACCGAGACTAATGACTGGGACGACAGTCAGGGGACGCCGCGGAAGTACCTCCGGGTGCGCCAGAATATCGGCCGAGGCGGTGGCGTGATCCGCGTTCGAACGGTGAATGGAAACATCGTCCTCAAACGGGGAAGCTAGTCGGCCTTGATCGTCGACCACCGACGTAGATCCCAACCCCGACCAAGTTCGCCGCGACGATCACGACGATGATTTTCGCGGCGAACGTCTGCCAGCTCGCCACATCGATGATCGGGAACACCGACAGCGTCGAGTAGAGAAGCGTCACCAGAAATCCCGAACCCGCTGCGAGGCGCAGCCACATTGGCGGCCGGCGTTCCAGATTCGCCGCGCCAAAAATTGGAATCGCGAATAGCGCCAAGTACGCGAATGCGTAGAGAATCCCAGCCGCGTTCTCCAGCAGCTGAAACGCTTCCTGCACTCCCACGCCTGCCTGACCCGCGAGTGAGAACGCGATCGTGATCGCGCTCACGAACAGGATCGAATTGACCGGCGTCCTGAATCTCGGATGCAGCTTTGTGAACCACCTCGGCAACAGATTGTCCCACCCTGCCACGAGAGGAAGGCGGGTGTTGCCATTGAACAACATCGTCACCACTCCCAGCTGTCGCATCAGCAACAACAGGATTAGCGCCGGGACTATCAGCTGTGCGATTCCCGATCGCTCGAATCCGAGACTCAACGTCTGCGGAATCGGACTCACCAGATCGATGCGATCACGCGGCACCAGCGCTATCACGCTGTCGGTCCCGAGTATGAACATCAGCGCGATGATCGGCGCCGCCAGAAAAACCGAGCGCGTGATCGCGCGACTGGCGCTGCGCGTCTCCCCGGCCATGATCGCTACGTACTCGAACCCGCTCAGCGCGCCAAGCGCCATCTTGCCGAAGATGTTGAGGCTGTACGGCGTGAATGCGGGCGCCGAAACGTCGAGCGGACGATATGAGACCGCCCGTCCGGGTGCGACCGCGACGAGTGGCACGATCAACAGCGCGGCGAACGTGAGCACGTGCGCCGCGCCACCTGCATCCTGCACCCAGCGGCCGACTCGGAGGCCGAGCACCGAGATCGCCGTAACGAGAACTAGTGCGAGAGTGCTGACGATCGGCGTGTACCACCACACGTGCGAGAGTGGCGCGTTGCTCCCGCCGAACAAGTACGCTGCATTCGTGGCGATCGTTACCCCGAACGTCGCGCCGATAAGCACTGCGTACGCCCACAGATTCCACGCGAGCATGAACCCAGCGAAGCGTCCCAGGCCAATCGTGGTCCACTGGTACAGACCGCCTTCGACTGGCATCAGCCGGGCGAGATAGATCACCACCGCCGCTTGCGGCAGATAGTAAAGCGCGATCGCCAGCAACCAGAAAACGGTGTTGGAGCTGCCGAGCTTAGCCGCCGTCCCGACCCAGCCAGATCCCACCACGTACATGATCTGCATCAGGACTAAGTCGAAGAGCCCGAGCTCCTTACGGAGCCCGGCGCTCTTCGCCTCGACCTCGGCGACGCGCTCTACTGCGAGGTGGCTGGACAAGCCCTTAAAACTTCCCTATTGACAAACTCCCGCCACTGTTGAAAATTCAGCACAGTTGATTTTTCAACATACCGCGGATACTTGCTCCAGTCCGCGACCCACAGGCAAACCAATGGCTGCTACGCTGATGCCGAACAAACCAGACGAAACACCGGCCGCACTCTCTCGCAGAGAGAGACAGGTTATGGACATCCTCCACCGCCGTGCCGGCGCGACAGTCGCCGAGATAATGGCCGACCTTCCCGATCCACCGACGTATTCAGCAGTCCGATCGGTGCTCCGCATTCTGGGCGAGAAGGAGCTGATCACGCACCGCGAGGACGGTCCTCGCTACATCTACTATCCGGCCAAGCCGACGGAGACGGCGCGCGAGGATGTTCTGGCGCACGTAGTCAGGACGTACTTCGGTGACTCACCAGAGCAGGCTGTCACCGCGCTTCTTCGGATGTCAGACGTCGATCTGACCGACGCCGAAGTCAAGCGCCTTCGCAACAGCATTCGACGCGCTCGTCAGAGCGGGAGATAAAGCCAATGATCTCTTTCTCCAGCTTTGCGATGAGTGGCTCGAGTGTCTCGATGCTGATGCTGCTCGTAAAGGCGACGCTGATTCTCCTCGTCGCGCTCGGTATTACTCTATCGATGCAAAGGGCGTCAGCCGGCGCGCGCCATCTCGTCTGGCTCGTGACGCTGGCGACGTTACTGCTCGTTCCCGCGCTCACGGCGTGGGGTCCCATCCCTTTGCGAATCCTTCCACCGACCGCGAGCGTCGCGCCGACCGCTGTCCCTTCCTTTACTGGTCGCGCTCAGAAGACTGAAGCGCCGAAGTTCGGCAAGGCGGCGGACGCTCCCAGCGTGGCTGACAAAGGTGCGGCTCCACCTGCCTCGCTTCAGCAGGAAATTGCGAGCTCGCCAGTTCTGAGTGGCATCTCGATCGTCGTGCTGCTGTGGGCCGTCGTCGTTCTCGCCATCGGCATATCGCTCGGCTACGCCGCCATGACGGTGAAGCGCATCGTCAATCGTGCGCGGCCCCTCAACAGCGAGGACTGGCTTACCCCGCTGTGGGAAGTCTCCGATCGACTCTCGCTCGACGAGCCGCCGCGACTCCTGCGTAGTGAAGAGGCCAAAATGCCGTTTGCCTGTGGAGTCTTCTCGCCGACTATCGTTCTTCCCGCCGAGTGCGACACCTGGTCGCTCGATCGGCGGCGCGCGGTGCTCCTTCACGAGCTGGCGCACGTTCGGCGTCACGATCTCATCGGTCACACCCTCGGCCGCTTTGCGTGCGCTGTGTACTGGTTCCATCCCCTCGTCTGGACCGCTGCCAAGCAGCTTCGTTCCGAGAGCGAGCGGGCGTGCGACGATCTGGCTCTGGCCTGTGGTGCACGCGCAACCGATTATGCGGAGCACTTGCTGGACATCGTGACCAGCGTCAAGCGCGATGCTACGCCTTCAGTGGCGTTGGCGATGGCACGTCGCAAGGAGTTCGAGGGGCGCATGCTCGCGATTCTCGATCCCGATCTCCGTCATTCGAGCCCGAGCCGGAGGCAGGCCACCGCTCTGATCGGATCGCTTGCCTTGATTTCCATAATTGTTGGCGCGGCTGCGCCATCTTCGCGTCCGGCGGCACCCGTAGTCACAGCGCCAGCGTCGAGGGATGCGGATCTGCAGCTCGCCAGCTCACAGAAAGCGCGGGATGAGAAGGGTTATCCCGATTCGCGTGAGATCATCGGCGGATCGATGATCAATCAGTCCACTCAGACCAGGACGGCTCAAACCCAGCAGACGGGCACCGCGCAGACGCAACAGACGGTCACCAGCTCTGTGCAGGACGCGATCAGTATTGGAATGAAAGCAGGGATGAAGGCTGGGATGAACGCCGGTGAAGCAACTCTGGCTGCCATTTTTGGTAAGCAGGCAGCCAAGGACACCGACGAGCGGCCGGTCTTGCTTGCTCGGATTCTTGCCAATGATACGAGTGCCAGCCTCCGTCGCATCGCTGCCTGGGGGTTGAACGACTACGCCAACCGTCCGGTTGCCGCGGAGGCACTCGCCAAGGCGCTGCGCAGCGATCGCGACGTCAGCGTGCGTGAGATGGCGGCCTGGTCACTGTCCGATGCCGACCACTCGTCGATCGCGATCGATGCGCTGACTGCAGCGCTCCACGACTCCGACACCGAGGTGAGAGCGACGGCAGCATGGTCGCTCGGTAACGTCGGCGACCGTTCCTCGTCGGACGCTCTCGCCGCTGCGTTGTCCGACCCGAGCGCGGAAGTACGCAAGCGCGCGACGTGGGCGCTTGGCAACACGGATCTCAAGCAGGCGCCGCCGCGCCTCATAGCGCAGTTGAGTGACAAGGATCCCGAGGTGCGCGAGATCACTGCGTGGGCGCTGTACGAGATAGAAGACCCCGCTGCGATTTCCGCACTGCAGGCGGCGCTGGCGCGCGAGCAGAGCAAGGAGCTGCAGATCGCCTACATCCGTGCCCTCGCTGCGCTCGGCGAGAAATCCGTCGATGCGTTGAAGGGACTGCTCGAGTCGAAGGATCCGGAGATCAAGAGCATCGCGGTGCGCGCACTGGCGGGAGGGCACGCGACCGGTCCATGGCCGCGACCGTGGCCCCAGCCGCGGCCCTACCCGAACTAGTTGTTCGGAGAGGGCGCTGAAACCGGCGCCCTCTCTTTTGAAGGTTAGTGCTGATTTTTCAACCTACCCCGCAACAAAGGCGGGCACGATGAACGGAGTAATCATGCAACGAGTACTTGGGCTGGCCATCGCAACTGTCGCCTTCTCCGCCCTCAGCGGAGGGCCTGCGGTCGCTACCGTCGACGGTTCGACCTCGAGCGGTGCATTCGATCAGGGTCGCCATCGCGGCGTTCCCATCGACGTGACCGCACTGCTGACTGCGGCGAAGGGTGCGCCGCCGATGATCTGTTCGCTGGCGGCGAACTCCATCCGCAACTGGGGATGGGGCGACTGGAACGACGCGCCGGCGACGCCACTCTCCTTCGCCAAGGCGATAACGAGTAACAATGATTTCAGCTCGGACGCATTAACGGCTGCCGACATCCAGCAGCTGCTCGCTGGACTTTCCGCCGACGATGCCTGTGTTCGCGAATTGTCGGTGCGGTTGGTCGGAACCCAGAAACCGGAGACCGTCGGCGGCGAGCTCATCACCCGACTGGGTGCGACCGACGCAGGCTTGCGCTCAGTCGCCGCACTTGGACTTGGACTCGTCGAAGCTCAGAACGGAGTCGATCCGCTGATTCGCGCGCTTCGCGACGCATCAGTCGATGTGCGCGCCAATTCAGCCTGGGCATTGGGACGAATCGAGAACGGTCGCGCGCTGCAACCGCTGCTTGGGTTGTTCGGTGACGCCGCCGAGAAGGTGCGGTTGGCGGCAGTGTCCTCTGCAGGACACCTGGACTCGATCAGCTCGGTGCCCGCGCTCATACGCGTGTTGCGTCAGGATAGTTCGCCAAATGTCCGCAGAGTTGCGGCCTGGGCGCTCGGCAATCTCGAGGCACGTGACGGGGTCACGGCGCTGATCGATGCACTGGCGCGCGACAGCGACGCGCGGGTGCGCGAGATGAGCGCCTGGGCACTTGGCAACATCGAAGACAAGCGTGGTGTTCCGGCACTTGGCGCCGCAATCCGTGGTGACGCCGAAGATCGCGTCCGCGAGACTGCAGTCTGGGCCATTGGCAACATAGAAGATCGATCAGCGATGGACATCCTGGCCGCCGCGACTGGCGATCGTAGCGCCAGTGTGCGCGGTACCGCGGCGTGGGCGATTGGCCAGCTTGATGCCGAAGGCACGCGCGCGCCCGCAGGACTGCTGCGCCTGCTCACCGACGAGAGCACGGATGTCAGGCTGAAGGCGGCCTGGGCGCTCGGACAGCTCGAGGACCGCAACGCTTTGGCGGCAATTCGAGATGCTCTCAAGGTGGAGAAGAATGACCGAGTCAGAAAGGCGCTCATTCGCGCGCTGATGAAATCGGGCGAGAACTCTCAGCAGACGTTGACTGAGCTACTCAACTCCAGCGATCCACAGGTTCGCGAAGCGGCGGTGCGCGGAATCGCCGGCGCACGCTCCTTTGATCCATGGCCCTGGCCGTGGCCTCGTCCACGTCCATATCCGTGAGATTGGTCATGGCCAATCTCATTTCCGTAGCGAGTCGACTCGATTCGGTGCGTCGAGCGGCCTTGTTGCTGACTTCAGCGTTGGGGTTCGTGACGGGGTGCTCGACAGATTCGTCCGTCGCACCGGCCGCCATTCGAAGCACGGTGGCAGCCACGCCGGTGCGGAACTACTCGTTCTCGATCGCGCCCGAGAGCCGCACCGTTAACGTGCGCTTTGCTCGAGTCAGAGGCGACGGACAGGAATCAGTGAGCGCGTTCATCGAGCGCATGTTCGCGAGTGCTGATACGGCAGGAGCTACGCGCCTGGTGCTCGACCTGAGCGCGACGAAAGGGGGCGATAGTTTTCTCATCGTTCCGCTGGTGAGGGGAATCATGTCGCGCGAGCAATTCACCAGGCGTGGTGGCTTGGTGGTGATCCTTGGACCGGACACCTTTTCGACTTCACAAAACGCCGCTACTGTCCTGCAGCGTTACGCGCAGCCCATCTTCGTCGACCGTCCGGTTACCTGAGGGCGCGCTTTAATACCACACCGTCGATCTTTTCGCCTGGGCTCACTCCCGCAATCGCGGCGAGAGTAGGCGCGAGGTCGACAGTCCGCACGAACTCGGGGTAATGCCCCGGCGCGAACCACGGCCCGTAGAAGATCAGAGGCACGTGCGTGTCGTAGTCGTAGGGTGAGCCGTGCGTCGCGGGGAGCACGCCAAAAATACTCAGAGGCGTGAGCGTGATTACCATCTCGGCGTTGGTCCGTGCGGGCAATTGATGCACCCAGCGACGTGTGACGGGGTCGTTGATGGTGTCGCCCTTCAAAAGATCCTGAAAGCGATCGACCCTGCTTACTCCGGGAAGTGC
>Ga0070707_100006817_pt1 | contig 10578 bp, 5 predicted proteins | sample KBSK5502metaG_FD_65468 | JGI IMG/M metagenome (GOLD analysis project Ga0070707, IMG submission 65468) | Corn, switchgrass and miscanthus rhizosphere microbial communities from Kellogg Biological Station, Michigan, USA - KBS K5-50-2 metaG | ecosystem: Host-associated > Plants > Roots >... | reverse complement strand
CCAGGACTTTTCCGTTGGGCAGCAGTGTCGCCGTGTGAGACATGCGGGCCGTGTTGAGGCTGCCAGTGCTGCTCCAGGTCCCGGAAGCCGGGTCGTACAACTCGGCGAGGGAAAGCGGGATTGCATCTCTTACCTCCTCTGGAAAACCACCCACGACAAGAACCTTGCCGTTGGGCAGCAGCGTGGCTGTGTGTCCTATGCGGGCTGTGTTGAGACTGCCGGTGAAATTCCAGGTTCCAGTGGCCGGGTCGTACAACTCGGCTCTATTCTCACTGTCATAGTCGTAGTTATAGCCACCGGCGACCAGAACCATTCCGTTGGGCAGCAGCGTTGCGGTGTGATCGACGCGGCCTACTTTGAGACTGCCGGTGCTGACCCACATCCCTGTAATCGGGTCGTACAGCTCCGCGCCGTCCTGGGCATCATCGCCGCTACTACCCCCCTCAACTAAGACCTTGCCGCTGGGCAGCAGCGTCGCAGTGAAAACCCATCGGGCTACGTTGAGACTGCCCGTGTAGCTCCAACTCGGAGCAACTGCCTGTGCTGAGGCTAGGCTTGCTGGCCCCAGCACCAGGGCGGCCGCAGTTATTAAACCGGCGAGTGCAAGTATCAAACCAACGTGATGTCGAGCGTGTTTCTGTAGATTGTTTGCGGGAAGCATTTCATTTCTCCTTTCGAGCAAAGCGGGAAGTTTCCGGCCAAATGAAGTGATAGAAGGATTGCAACTTGAGACAGAAAGCGTTTCGGTTTGGGCCATTCGGGGTGAGAATGTTTTGACCGGAACAAATCTGCGCGCGAGCTTCCGGCGATAAACGTTGCCCCAAAGAACGCACCGCCTCGACGAGAAGCAGTTGGCCCTCCGGGGAGTCTGGTGCTACGGGCTCGCATGAATCGGGGTCATTGAGCGAAGTACCGCCGTCTGTTTGCGTCGGCTCAGCGTGGATGATGGCCCGCGGCCATTCGCCGGAAACGCCTGAAACGATCGTCACGCGGCGGCTGAAAGCATTGATTTCAATTCGTCGGAATTTTGTCATTCGTTTTCCCTTCGGTGAGTCGCACCTTAGCGCCCGGCGCGGCGGCGAGTAACGAGAGAACAGGGAAAGAACCGGGAAAGATCGAGGAAAGATCAGGGAAAGATTGCGGAGAGTAAGCTTCGTTGGGATTTCTTAGCCAAGGCATGGCGGCTTGCGCTCGTACTTGGTGCGTTAATCCCCAGGGGAGTCTTTTCCCGCTCACAAAGAATCGCGTCGACGGAAGATCTGAGTTATGATGTCGGCAGTAACAGACCAGAGGGTCAGATAACCCGCAGTGCTGGGCATGTCAGCACGAGACGGAAGCACGCCGCCCCGCCTTTTCCCAGCTTCTTCATCCATTCGTGCAGAGAAGTCTCCGACCAGCGTCAGTTTGTGGGCCGGGATCCGCAATTGACCGTTTCCAGTCCAACAACAAACTGGAAGTTCGCCGGATATCCACATGCAGAAGCTGTCCTACCAAACACATTCGTTTGCCGAGTTCACGCTCGACCTGCGGCGCGGTTGTCTGCAGCGCGGTCAGGAAAAGATCAAACTGCGCCCCAAGTCGTTCGAGGTTCTCAAGTATCTGATCGAAAACAATGGGCGACTCATCAGCAAAAATGAATTGATCCATGCGGTCTGGGTTGATACGGCAGTAACCGACGATTCGCTTGTGCAGTGCCTAAAAGATATTAGGCATGCGCTCCGCGACGAGGCGCAGCAGATTATAAAGACTGTGCCGCGGCGTGGTTACATCTTTGACAAGGAAGTAACTGACAACGGTGCAGCCGCGCCAGTAACCACTTATCGCGAAGAGACTGCGGGCGTTCAGGTCATCATCGAAGCGGAGGAAGCCTTACGCAGGGATGCGATTGCCGCCCCCAGGCAATCGAAAATTGGTGATCTCATCGCGGCGATCAACCAGCACAGATGGGCTGTAGTACTAGTTCTCTTAACCCTGGCAGTCGCGGCAGCAGCCAGCGTTTACTTCACCCAACCCGGCGCAGCGATAGACTCGGTCGCGGTTATGCCATTTCAGAATGAAAGCGGCAATGCAGACACGGAATATCTGTCCGATGGTATTTCTGAGGCGTTGATTAACAGCCTCGCTGAACTGCCACAGTTGCGGGTCACCGCCCGCCCGACAACCCTTCGTTACAAAGGCAAAGAGATTGACCCTCAGAAGGTAGGCCGCGAGCTGAAGGTCGGCGCGGTGCTGACAGGAACGTTGCGCCAGGCGAACGACTCAATGACGATCCAGGTAGATCTGATTGACACTGCCAGCGGCGCGCAGCTTTGGGGTAAAGAATACGAACGCAAAGTGCCGGACATCCTCGCCGTCAAGCAAGCGATCGCGCGTGAGGTCACTGAGAAGTTGCGCTTGAGACTGTCGGGCGGCGAGCAACAGCGGCTTGTCAGGCGCGACACGACTAACGCCGATAGCTATGGGGCTTACCTAAAAGGCCGATACTTCTGGAACAAGCGCACGACAGCGGATCTTAAGACGGCGATCGAGTATTTCAATCAAGCAATCGCTCAAGACCCGAATTACGCGATGGCTTACGTCGGACTAGCCGATTGTTATCATGCGCTTCCGACATACAGCAACCTTCCGCCGGAAGAGACCTGGCTTAAGGCGCGCATGGCGGCGGCCAGGGCTCTTGAGATTGATGAGACGCTGGCCGAAGCGCACGCGTCGCTGGGCGTAATTAAGTTTGAGTACGAGTGGGATTTTGCCGGCGCCGAACGTGAGTACAAACGCGCCATAGAAATAAATCCGAATTACGCTTCAGCTCACCAATGGTACGGAGAGTTCTTAGGAAACATGGGACGTCATAAAGAAGCGATTGCCGAGGCGAACCGCGCGCTGGAACTTGATCCACTTTCGCTGATTATCAAGGTGGTGCTGGGCGCCATTCTCTCCCGCGCTGGCCAATACGACCTGGCGGAAGAACAATTGCGAAATACGATCGAGATGGACAAGAACTTCGGCCAGGCGCACGTGATCTTAAGTAATAACTATGTTTGCAAAGGTATGTACCTTGAAGCGATCGACGAGTTTGAAAAGGGAAAAATTCTCCTGGGCGCGGATCAGCAGACATTAACCAGGAAAAGCGCCGCGCTGAAGGCCGCGTACCAAAAATCAGGAGCGAGAGGTTACTGGCAAGAGCGGCTCAATATGACATTGGAGTTTAACCAGCAAGGTCGGGTGTCGCCCTACTACGTAGGAATGTGTTACGCCCAACTGGGGCGAAACGATCAGGCGTTCACGTGGCTTGAAAAGGCTTATGAAAGACGCGACGGGACGATCAATCATCTGAAAGCTGAACCAATGTACGATGTCCTGCACTCAGATCCAAGGTTTCAAGCCTTGCTGCGCCGCGTCGGCCTTCCTAACTAGCCACTTGGTCTACGCGGGCCTGCGGTTCAGCTTACTGTCTGAATCCTGCGGATACATAGTTCGGATCGACGGACAACGGTGGTTATGACGCCCGGCCCTTCGCGCTTAATCGATTCGAAGCGAATATGGACCATCCTCGTTGTTACGTGCCGGAGGCGACCGCGTCATTGCCGCTTGAAGCCCTGAACCGTCGATATCGCTCAGTGGGATCAAGGGCGTAACCGATCCCAATCGCCGCTCGGAGGGAATGCATGACCACGCAGCAGCTTCACCTATTTAACGCCATGTACGTGGTTATCTTGTTCGTTGTCGCCGTCCTCACGCGCGCGACCGCGCGGCGTATCGCGGGCGCCTTGGGTGGCGGAGCCGCTGCCGGTGTGGTGGCCTTTGGTATCATCGCCCTCGGTGAGCAGGTGGGGTGGTGGCACATGGCGATCACCTGGCAGCCATACTTTCTGACGCTGGGCCTGATCGACTTCACCCTGTGTGCGTTCGTCTTCCTCATTACCTGGCGGCTCGCCCGCCGGTTCGGCTGGCGCGGGCTGGCGGTGCTCCTGGTCGTCCTGGCGGTCTTCGGCCCGGTGCGCGACCAGTGGTACATGAGTCGGTTTCCGGAATGGGGCAGTTACGGGCCAGGGTTTGGGCACGTCATCGCGATCTCCGCGACCTACGTATTGCTGATCCTCGTGGGGCATGGGGTGATGCGACTTGCCGCCGGCCCTGCCCGCGAGGACCGCTTGGCCCGCCGCCCGTGGGAGACCGCCTAACCAATCTGCGGCATCTGGCCCAGCCCGCTAGCGTGTGCATCGCCCGCATCAGAATCCCTGCGGCGGGCCGGTTGAGAGGCGCGATTGTCGTCTGAGTTGCAGCAGAAGTTGATCCTGACAACGCTTCCAGTGCGAAGGCCAGATCGCTCGCCGAATGAAAACGTGACTCGGGATTCTTTTCGAGGCAATGATTGACTAATCGTTCGAGCGCGGGAGAAATTCGTTGATTGGTTTCTGAAAGGTCAGGAGGATCTTCCTTCAGAATCGCGCTCATCGTTTCCGCGGCGGACTCGCCGTGAAATGCGCGCCGGCCGGAAAGCATCTCGTAAAGAATCGTACCGAACGAGAAGATGTCCGAGCGATGATCGACGGCGCGGCCCTTGACTTGTTCCGGCGACATGTAACCGACAGTGCCCATCACCTTGCCCGGATCGGTATCAACGCGACGCGTCGGAATACTCGTCTGCGACAGCGCCGTATCACCAGCTCCGGTAAGTTTGGCGAGTCCAAAGTCGAGAATCTTTACCCGCCCGTCATTCGTGATGAACAGATTGTCCGGCTTGAGATCGCGATGGACGATGCCCTTCTCGTGGGCGGCCGCCAGACCATGGGCGATCTGAAGCGCGTAATCGATCGTTTTTCGCGGCGGCAAGGTTACACCGCTGATTCGCTGTCGCAGCGTTTGCCCCTCGAGCAATTCCGAGACGACGTAAGGCGAACCATCATGCGTGCCGACATCGTAGATCGAAAGAATATTCGGGTGGTTTAACGCACTCGCCGCGCAGGCTTCCTGTTCAAACCGATGCAGTCTCTCCGTGTCGTCTGAATAACTCGACGGCAGAACCTTGACGGCCACATCGCGCCCAAGTTGCGTATCCCGCGCCAGATACACCTCCCCCATTCCGCCCTCACCTATCTTCGAGCGGATTTCATAACGGCCGAGTTTTATGCCGGCGGCAATCGTCATGCGGTTAGCGGAAGTCCCGAATCAGGATGACGTCGCTCGTCTGCGTGCCGCGCGAGAGGGCGAGCTGCTTGCCGTCGCGCGAGAGGTCGAACGAGAAGATTTGGTCGGTCTTGAAGTCGGTTACCTGTTTCGCCGCCCCGCCGTCCAGAGGCAGCGACCAGATGTTGGAGACGCCGTTGCTGGTGTCTATGTAGGTCAGGGCGCGCCCGTCCGGCGTCCACCGCAGACCGGGGGCGCCGCTGAAGCTAGGCCGCGGAAGGTCGAGCACCTTGACGGGGTCGCCGCCCGCGAAGGGAATCACGGCGACCTTCGTGCGCGCGTCCGGTTGATCCTCGCGGTAGAAGCAGGCGATCAGGCTGCCGTCTGGTGAGACGGTCGGATTTTGTGTCCATTTGTCGGTCAACCGCACGGGCTCACCGCCGTCGATCGAGACCTTCCAAGCCCTGAATGAGCCGGAGCGCGAGGACGAGAAAACCACCCAGCGACTGTCGGGCGAAGATTGTGGAAAGATATCACTGGGCCCTTCGGTCAGTTGTTTGAGATTGCCGCCATCCGAATCCATGCGCCAGATGCTCCTTGTGGATCGCGCTCGCGTGGACGTGAAGACAATGTAGCGACCATCGGGCGTGGCCCACGGGTAGATGTTAGCGCGCGCGTGAGCCGTCAACTGCTTCTGATTCTTTCCGTCCTGCTCTATGCTCCAGATGTCACCAGAGCCGCTCGCTCGTGACATGTAAACTATCTTACCGCCCGGCATCCACGACAGACCCACCGACCCGTCACCCCTGCCCGAGGAAATCTGCTTCGCGCGGCCCGCGTCTCCCAGCGGCGCAACCCAGAGGTTCATTTCGCCTTCAGTCTGGACTGTTACCAGCGCGCTTGAATCCGCGGTCAAGCTCAGCCGGTTATAGTTAATTAGGTCGTTCGTGATCTTACGCACCTCGCCACCAGGGTAAGAGATATGCCAAAGCTGAACTGAAGATGAAGCCTGATCGATCGCAATTGCGACGAGGCCGCTTCCGTCCGACAGCCATGCTACTTGTCCAGTGGCCGTGGGGGGCCACTTCTCGGAAGTGATCGGCCTTTCCGCGCCGCTCTCGACCTGCACTTCAACCACAGCAGTTCTCGCCACGGCCTCGTTGGAAGGTCCAACTACGACCTCCGATGCGAGCAGCTTGCCGTCGGGCGACCAGGACGGCCCGCCGGTGCTGAATTCGTCAGGCCGCTTCCGCACAGCGACCGGCCTCTCGCCCGTCCCGTCCACGTTCGCCACGACCAGCGCGGTTTCCGTAGCGCTACCGCGCACAAACGCCAGGCGCGTCCCGTCCGGCGAAAGAGTGACTGGAGATTCAACGTGTTCGATCACCTTCCGCGAAGCGCCGCCGAGCGCCGACACCTGGTAGAGCGTGCGCGTCGCGGGATTATTGGGCTCGCCTAAGACGTAATAGATGTAGTCGCCGTCTTTCGAGAAAGTGATTCCGTAATAGTTCTGCCATGAGGGCGGGACGATCTGCGTGTCGCTCGTGGTCGCCACCTGCCGCAGCCAGAGGCTCCGCTGCCCGGCGTCAGTCTTGACGTGCGCGACGTATTTCCCGTCGGGCGAGATGGCCGCGTCCGACGCCTTGCCCGAAGTCGTCAGCCGCGTGAACTTGGCCGATTGAAATGAGGGGGCGGGCTTACTTTGCTTCGCCGTCCATTTGTAAATGCCGTAACCGATGCCCGCTATCACGAGCAGAGCCAATGCGACCACGACCGAAGCGACAGTCTTGTGCCGCTTGATTTCTTCAAAGATGTACTCGGCGCTCGACGGATGTGTTGAAGAAGGAATCGGTGAAAGGCTGGTTGGTGCCGCAGAGATTTGGGCAGCATCGACGGGTTCGTGAATGGTCGAACCGACAGTTGATGCTGGTGGTACCGTGGCATCGATACCGGCGCGGCCTTGTAACTCGCGGCGGACCTCTTTGATCTCAATCGCGACATCTTTAATCGTCTGATACCTCTCTTCAGGATCTTTCGCCAGGCAACGCCGCACAATCCTTTGCAGGTCGTAAGGAACGTCGGGATTGAAATTGGTGATCGGCGTCGGCTGCTCGCGAATTATTTTGTTGAGCGAGTCGATGGCATCCTTTCCTTCGAATGCTTTGCGCCGCGTGATCGCTTCATAAAGAATGCAGCCGAACGAGAAGATGTCCGAACGATGATCGATCTCATTTATTTTTCCCTGCGCCTGTTCCGGGGACATATAGCCAACGGTGCCGAGTACTGCGCCGGGAGTTGAATGCTGCTGCAGGATCGCCGTAGCCAATTCGCTCGCCCCGCCACTGGCTCGGGAAGACTGTGCGGGCTCGACGAGTTTCGCCAGCCCGAAATCGAGAATCTTCGCGTGCCCTTCACGCGTGACCATGATATTGTCCGGCTTCAGATCGCGATGGACGATGCCACTGGCATGAGCTTTCGCCAATCCTTCCGCGGCGTGTTGCAAATAACGCAGGAGCTTGGGCAGATCAGTTTGTTGTGCGTGAATCAGTTCCCGCAGCGTGACTCCATCGATAAATTCCATAGCGATGAAGTTGATGCCGTCGCTCTCACCGATTTCGTAAATATGCGCGATGTTCGGATGATTCAGCGCGGCCGCCGCCTTTGCTTCGCGCACAAAACGTTCCATGCGATCGCGATGCGACGCGAGATCAGCAGGCAGAATCTTCAACGCCACTTTGCGATCCAGCTTTGCGTCCTGCGCCAGATACACCTCGCCCATTCCGCCCTCGCCAATCTTTGAGCGGGTTTCATAACGGCCGAGTTTTGTGCCGGGGACGATCGTCATCGCTTCAATCCCGCCGTCCAATTGATCACCACGGTGATAGGTGACGACACTTTCTGTTCCACTGAAGCATTAACCAGGAAGCGTTGGCCGTCCGAGGTCACGTCGTATTGATAGCCGGACGTGGGGTTGCCCGGACGTACATCGAACAACACGCGCGCCGCCCCGACTTCCAAAGTCGCTCCCTGGCCTTTGACCTCTGCGGCCATCAACTTGTTATCAGGCGCCAGATAGAAAATCTCTTTGCCGTCGCTCCGCCATCGCGGGAATGTGCCGCCCGCGGTGGAGATCTGACGCTTGCCGCCGGGCCCAGGAAAGGACGCCACATAAACTTCATCCCTGCCAGACTCATCCGACTGATAGGCAATCCAGCTCCCGTCAGGTGAAAACTGACCGCGAGTCTCATTGAAATCCGTCTGCAAAAACGGAAAAGGCTTCCGGTCTCCTGACAGCGGCAAGACCCACAAATCTGTTTTCGTCTTGGGGACATCGAAGGCGGTGCTATAAAGGACGAACCGCCCATCCCGAGACCAACTGTTCGGATATTTATCAACGTCCGACTCGACGAGCAATTCCTCGCTGCCGCTTCCGTCAGCGGCCTTTTGGTAGAGATCAAGTCGGCCTTTACGGGTTGAGTTAAAGACGAGACGGTTGCCGTCTGGCGCCCAGATCACATCATGTTGGGCCTCTGGATCGAAAGTAAGCCGGGTCCTGAGACCGCGCGCCAGCTCGTATATCCAGATGTCGCCATTTCTGCCGGCGATCGACACCGCCGCCCTCTTCCCATCAGGCGAAACGTGAAGACTGGCGTAGTTGGCCAGATCGCCAAATATTCCGATGTGCTTGCCGCTGCGGTCATACCAGGTGAGCTGCGAGCCACTGTCAGCAGCGCCTGTCCGATAAGCGAGGGTGCCCTGGTCCGAGACAGAAAAGGCTCCTTTGGCCCCGCCACCGCCTACTTGAACCTGTTCGGTGATCGGAACAGCATCTCCCGTCGTTTCGAGCCGCTTGACGTCGAACGGCTGGGCCATCAACGTCGCCTCACGCATGAAGAGCAAATGCCCCTGAGCGTACAATGCATTCGAATTAGCGTTTAGCGGCAGCAACTTTCCTTCTGGAGAATCGAGCGAGGCCACGCGAATCCCCACACCGACAAAAAGAAAGTGATTACCGTCAGGCAGGAATGATGGCCAGCGGTGACTGCGATCTTGCCGTCGACGCCCTCCTTCATCAAGCTTTGTCACAGCACTGGCTACACCGCCCGAGGCGGAGATCCGAAAAAGTGGGGCCGTCGTGTTGGGGGTGAAAAGAATCACACCGTCGCGGTTCCAGGTTCCACCGCGACCGTTGGGCGCGTCGCAGAGTGTGAGCGGCGGCCCGCCCGCAGCTTCTATCTTTTTAAGCTTCGCATCCGCGAAGAATCCCAGAGAGCGACTATCCGGCGACCAGAACGGATTAATGGCGCCCTCTGTGCCCGGGAGCTCCCGCGCCGAAAGCGCATCAAGCGAGCGCACCCAGAGGAGTTGTTTGCCATCCGCCATCGTAGCGACGAAAGCCAGGTGACGGCCGTCGGGCGAGACGGCAAGTCCAGCGGCAGCGGCACTGAAGCTCGAATTCTCTGGCGCGGTAATGAAAAAGCGGACAGCGTTGGAACTCGCGGGCGGCGCGCGTCGGAAGTAAAGAACCGCGAACGCGAGTGCGGCGATGAGCAGCACGACTATCGCTGCGATCCAGCCGATGTGCTCGCGCGTGCGTGGCCGCAACGTGGGCAACGCCCCCGCCATTGTCTGTGTTTGGCCTGAGCTGGTTGGCACCCCTGAAAGACTCTCGATCGCAAAGGCCAGATCACGCGCCGAATGAAATCGTTCTTCGGGATTCTTTTCCAGACAGTGATGAACGACTCGTTCGAGCGCGGGCGATATAGTCTTGTTGGTCTCGGAAAGGTCGGGTGGATCTTCGCGCAGGATCGCACTCATCGTTTCCGCCATCGAATCACCACGAAACGCGCGCTTGCCGGACAGCATCTCGTAAAGAATCGCGCCGAAGGAAAAGATATCGGAACGATGATCCGCTGCCTGCCCTTTCAGCTGTTCCGGCGACATGTAGCCCATCGTGCCCATCACCATGCCCGGGTCTGTATCGACCCGCCTAGTCGGCACTTCGGTTTGTGATTGAGTTCCATCACCCGTGCCGGTCAACTTCGCGAGACCGAAATCGAGGATCTTGACGCGCCCATCGTTAGTCACAAAAAGGTTTTCCGGCTTAAGGTCGCGATGGACAATTCCCTTGGCGTGGGCCGCGGCGAGACCGTGAGCAACTTGCAGCGCATAGTCGATCGCTTTGCGTTGCGGCAGCGTCGCGCCGGCCATGCGCTCGCGCAGTGTCTCGCCTTCTAAAAGTTCCGAGACGATGTAAGGCGCATCATCATGCGTGCCGATGTGAAAGATGACCAGAATGTTGGGATGATTGAGGGCGCCGGCGGCTTGCGCCTCTTGCTCGAAACGACGCAGACGTTCCGCGTCCGCAGAGAACGCGGCGGGCAAAACCTTAATTGCGACATCGCGGCCGAGTTTCGTGTCGCGGGCGCGATACACTTCGCCCATCCCGCC
>Ga0070707_100006813_pt1 | contig 10580 bp, 8 predicted proteins | sample KBSK5502metaG_FD_65468 | JGI IMG/M metagenome (GOLD analysis project Ga0070707, IMG submission 65468) | Corn, switchgrass and miscanthus rhizosphere microbial communities from Kellogg Biological Station, Michigan, USA - KBS K5-50-2 metaG | ecosystem: Host-associated > Plants > Roots >... | reverse complement strand
AGGTCGGCGTTCATCGCGGCGAACCGCTGCCGTTCGGCGCTTTCCCGGCCGAACGCCTTGACCAGCATGATCCCGGAGATGCCGAGGATCTCCTGCAGGTAGCCGGTCATCTGCCCGCGCAGCGACTGGGTGCGTGCCCGGGCCTTGTAGGTGGCCCGCCCGGCGCGCCGGGCTGGCAGCGCGACGGTGGGGATCAGCACCAGGACCATCACGGTGAGCTGCCAGGAGAACCGCAGCATGAGGACGAGTGTGGCGATCGTCACCAGCACGCTGGACAGCAGGCCGAACACGGTGTCGGTGACCACGTCCTCGACCCCGTCGATGTCGGTGTTGATCCGCGACAGCAGGTCTCCGGCCTTGCGGTCGGCGAAGAACCCGACCGGCTGGTCGAGCAGCCGGCCGAACAGTTGCCGGCGCAGCGTGGCGACGATGCCCTGGCTGATCGTGGTGGACAGGTACGCCTCGGCGACGCCGGTCAGGCCGCCCGCGAGCGCGGCGCCGATGCCCGCGGCGACCAGCAGCGCGACGTGCCCGAACGTGGGGTGCGGGCGGGCGAGGGTGTCGATCAGGGACTTGAACACCACGGCGGGCGCCAGCCCGAGCACCGCCTGGATTGCGATGCAGGCGGCGGCCGGCAGCCCGGGCCGCCAGTAGGGGCGGAAGTAGGACAGCACCCGCGCGATCATGCGGCGCCGGTCCGCGGGTGCCAGTTCCGGCTGGTCGTCGCCCCAGTCCACCGCCATCGCCGGGCCGACGCAGTAACGGTTCACAGCACCCCTCCTGGCAGGAGCCGGGACAGGGCGGCGCAGCACAGGAACGAGGGTGCCAGCAGCGACAGGGTCCCGGCGCTGGCCGCCAGCCGGCTCACGGCGGGCCGCTGCCGCGGCGGGCGGCCGGTCTCCAGCTGGGTGACCCGGGCCTCCAGCGACCCGGGCTCGTCCCCGGCCGGGCTGGCCGCCGCCAGCGCAGGGCTGGCCGGCGTGCCGGCCAGCTTAAGCAACGCGCCGGCCAGGACGCCGCGCCCGGCGCACTGGGCGGCTGCCCGGTCCGCGGCCAGCTCGCGGCGCAGCGCGGCCCGGCTGTCGAGCCACCGGGCAGCGGGCAGGAAGCAAGCCCACGCTGCGAGCAGGCGGCCGGCCTGCAGCCGCAGCGGATCGCGGTGCCGCAGGTGCTCCCGCTCGTGGGCGAGCACGGCGCCGATCTCGGCCGGCGTCAACGCCGTGGCCAGGCCGGCGCTGACCAGGATGCGTGGCCGGATCAGGCCGTAAGTGACGGCGAATGGCTCCTCGCCCGTGACCACGTCGAGCCGGGACGCGCAGTCCAGCACGGCGGATTTGTTGACCAAGATCGTCGGAACCGGGCGTCGCTGGGCACGGACCACTGCCCGCAGAGCCCGCGAATCCGCCGCCGCCCGCAGCCCCACCCGCCCGCTCGCGGCCAGCCCGGCCGCCGCGGTCATAAGCACCAGCGTGACCGCCGCCGTGTCGAACCAGGCCGGCAGGGGCCAGCCAAGCGACGCGAGCTCGGCGACCGCAAGCACCGCCATGGCGGCGTGCGCCAGGACCGCGGCCACCAGCAACAGCCAGCAAGCCCAGGAAGGCGCCCAGCGCAGCAGGCCGCGCATCACTGCTCCTCCATCAGCCGCCGCAGCCGCTCGCGCAGCCTCGGGTCCACCTCGGCCCGTTCCACGAACCGGGCCAGCGCCGCGTCCCCGAACTCGGACAGGACACCATTGACCGCGATCTCTGCGGCATCGGCAGCCACCGCCGCGTACACGAACCGGCGACCCGCACGAGACCGGGCCAGAATCCCCTTGCCGGCCAGCCGCGACATCACTGTCATGACCGTCGTGTAAGCCAACGCCGCATCCCGACCGGCGTTAAGCTCCGCGGCCACCTCGCCGACCAGCAGCGGCCTGCCAGCCCGCCACAGCACGGCCATCACGTCCGCCTCCAGCGGACCCAGCCTGAACCTGGCGCCGATCTGCTCCGCCACCCGCTGCTCCCTCGACAGCTCAAACCCGTAGGCGACTACGATCCTGTAGTACTACCGGGGCGTCGTCAACTCGCTTTCCGGGGATCGCGCGGACCTAGGCGGGACCAGCCGAACCTGCCATGTCGATTTCAGGGGCAGGTATCGCCCGCCGCAGTTCCGCTGCCGTCGGCGCCGCGTCGACCCGCCCGGTTGGCGTACAGGCGGAACACTCAAGCCAGGGCTGCACAAAGTGCCAAACTGAGGCCGCGCCTTTTTAGCTCAGCAAGCATTAGAAAGCCGATGCTCGCCGGGCTATTAGGCAAATGCGCGACGCCGGGTGTATGCCTTCAAGGTGCCGTTGCGAACGACCGGCCTGACCGACCCACGGGGGCGGCGGCAAACCCCGCGCTCAAGTGCGGGGTGACTTACTGACAGATCGCGGATCTTTCGAGGCGTCCCTGGACACGACTTGGCTGCAGCTATGGTCATGACACGATCGCGGTATGCGCGCGCTACTGGCCGCGATCCGGTGCGAGAAGGGTGACGTCGAGGGCAATCTCGTCGCTCACACCGCGATCCTCCGCGAGGCAGCGGCTCGGGGATGCGACCTAACGCTATTTCCCGAGATGTCGCTGACGGGATCCGTCGATCCCGCCGCCAATCCGGAGCGCTTGATCGGCCTTGACCATCAGGCCGTCAGCGACCTGGCCAGCGCGGCCGGCGGCCGGACGGCGGCGTGCTTCGGCATCGCCGAGCGGTCCGCCGACGGCCGGCCGCACATCACTCAGGTCGTCGCGGCCGGCGGGCGGGTGCTGGGCGTCCAGCGCAAGCGCCACCTCGGAGAGGGCGAAGAGTCTTTCGCCTACGCCACCGAGAACGCGGTGTTCAGCTGGGCCGGCGCGAGGTTCGGGATCGCGATCTGCGCCGAGGCTGGATTTGACGCGCCGTTCGACGCCGCGGCTGCGTCCGGCGCGAGCCTGATGCTGTTTCCAGCCGCGCCCGGCATGCACGGGCGCCGCACCAGCGAGAGCTCGTGGCGGAGCGGGTTCGCCTGGTGGGAGGCGTGCGCGTTGGGTGATGCTGGCCGGCACGCGCGCAGGCTCGGCCTGTGGATCGCGCTGGCGGGGCAGGCGGGCTCGACTGCCGACGAGGACTTTCCAGGCCTGGCGGCTCTGGTGCGCCCCGGCGGCAGCATCGCCGCCAGGCTGCCGGACTGGCGCGCGAACCAGCTCACCGTCGACATGCCGGCTGCCGGCCGACCGGACTAAACGGGCTGCTCGGACCCGTCGCCGGCCCAGAGCGTGTGGAATGCCCCTGCCATGTCGACCCGGCGGTAGGTGTGGGCACCAAAGTTGTCGCGCAGGCCCTGGATCAGCGCCGCCGGCAGCCGGTCCCGGCGCAGCCCGTCGTAGTAGGCCAGCGATGACGAGAACGCGGGAGCCGGCACCCCGGCCGTGGCGGCGTCGGCCACCACCCGCCGCCAGCTTTGCACGCCAGCTGAGACCGCCTGCGCGAAGTACGGCGCCACCAGCAGGCTGGGCAGATCAGGGTCGCGGTCGTAGGCCTCACGGATCCGGTCGAGGAACTTGGCCCTGATGATGCACCCGCCCCGCCAGATGGTGGCCAACGCGCCCGGGTTCACGTTCCAGCCGTACTCCTCGCTGCCCGCCCGTATCTGGTCGAATCCCTGCGCGTACGCGACGACCTTGGACGCGTACAGCGCCTTGCGGACATCGTCGACGAAACCGTCCAGGTCGGACGGCCAGGAACCGAGGTCGGAGCCGAACGCCTCGCGCGCGGCCGCCCGCTGTGCCGCGTGAGCGGACAGCGAGCGCGCGAAAGTTGCCTCGGCGATTCCGGTAATCGGGATGCCGAGATCGAGCGCGCTCTGCACGGTCCAGCGCCCGGTTCCCTTCTGCTCGGCCTGGTCGAGCACCACGTCAACAAACGGCGAGCCGGTCGCGGCGTCGACGTGCGCGAGGACGTCGGCGGTGATCTCTATCAGGAACGACTCGAGGTCGCCCTCGTTCCAGGCGCGGAAGACGTCGGCGATCTCGGCCGCGCCGGCCTGAGTTCCCGCCCGCAGCAGGTCGTAGGCCTCGGCGATCAGCTGCATGTCGGCGTACTCGATGCCGTTGTGCACCATCTTGACGAAGTGCCCCGCACCGTCGGGGCCGACGTGCACGCAGCACGGCGTGCCGTCGACCTTCGCCGCGATCGCCTCGAACATCGGCCCGAGCGTCCGGTAAGACTCCTCCGAGCCGCCCGGCATGATGCTCGGCCCGAGCAGCGCGCCTTCCTCGCCTCCCGAGACCCCGGACCCGACGAAGTGCAGGCCGCGGGCGCGCAGGTCCCGCTCGCGGCGGCGAGTGTCGAGGTAGTGGGCGTTGCCGCAGTCGATGACGATGTCCCCGGGCTCCAGCAGCGGAACGAGCTCGGAGATCACCGCGTCGGTTGCCTCGCCGGCCTTGACCATGATGATGATCGCTCTGGGCCGCTCCAGGGAGGCAACGAAATCCTTCGTCGACTCACTCGGCAGGAAGGTGCCTTCGCGCCCGTGCTCGGCCACCAGGCTGCGGGTGCGCTCGAACGTCCTGTTGTGCAGCGCAACCCGGTACCCGTGCCTGGCCAGGTTGCGTGCGAGGTTGCGGCCCATGACCGCCAGTCCCGTGACGCCTATCTGCGCGAGTGCTGGCCCTGGGGGACGACCCCCTGGACCCCCCGCCTTCGTCTCGCCGTCGGCCATGGCACCCCGCCTCGCTTTGTCCGGTTGGTGCGCTCCCGGTTCCGAACTCTACCGAGCACCAGGCGGGCGAGCCGCGCCGCAGGCTGGCGTGCCGGCCGGTCGCTGGCCGGCTATCCTGGTCCGACCATGATGCGTCTGCTGCTTCTTCGCAGCCGCGGCGAGGCCCGTTAGGGTCGGCCCCTCGCCGCGGGGTGTTGCGGCGCGCCGACCGTTCCGGTGACCTCATAGGAGCAGCATCATGACTACGTTCGCGCAACGCCCGTCTGGCATGCCATGCCATCGTTACCGCCCGTTCCCCGCCGTAGCCCTGCCCGACAGGCGGTGGCCTTCGCGCACTATCACCGCCGCCCCGCGCTGGCTCTCCACCGACCTGCGCGATGGCAACCAGGCGCTGATCGACCCAATGAACGCGGCGCGCAAGCAGGCCATGTTCGACCTGCTCGTGAAGATGGGCTACAAGGAGATCGAGGTCGGCTTCCCGGCGGCCAGCCAGACCGACTACGACTTCATCCGCAGCCTTTTCGCGTCGGGCTCAGTACCCGACGACGTGCGCATCTCCGTGCTGACCCAGGCGCGCGAGGAGCTGATCGAACGCACCGTCACATCGCTGGCCGGAGCCCGCCAGGCGACCGTGCACCTGTACAACGCAGCCGCGCCGATGTTCCGCGACGTGGTGTTCGGCTGGGCCGGGGACGGGCGCGAGGAGTGCAAGGCCGTCGCGGTCCAGGGAACCCAGGCGGTGATGAAGTTCGCCGAGCAGTACCTGCCAGGCACCGACTTCGGCTACGAATACTCGCCCGAGATCTTCATGGACACCGAGCTCGACTTCGCGCTGGAGGTCTGCGAGGCCGTCATGGACATCTGGCAGCCGGGACCGGACAGGGAGATCGTGCTCAACCTGCCCTGCACAGTCGAGCGGTCCACCCCGAACATCTACGCCGACCAGATCGAGTGGATGAGCAGGAACCTGTCCCGCCGCGAGCACATCGCGCTTTCCGTGCACACTCACAACGACAGGGGGACCGCTACCGCAGACGCCGAGCTCGCCATGCTGGCCGGAGCGCAGCGAGTCGAGGGCTGCCTGTTCGGAAACGGCGAGCGGTCAGGCAACGTCGACCTGGTCACGCTGGGCCTGAACCTGTACAGCCAGGGCATCGATCCGATGATCGACTTCAGCGACATCGACGAGATCCGCCGCACCGCCGAGTACTGCAACGGGATCGGCGTGCACGAGCGGCATCCCTACTCCGGCGACCTCGTGTACACCTCCTTCTCCGGGTCGCACCAGGACGCGATCAAGAAGGGTTTCGACCGGCTCGAGGAGGTCGCGGCGGCGGCGGGCAAGCCGGGCAGCGAGATGCCGTGGCAGATGCCCTACCTGCCGATCGACCCGAAGGACCTGGGGCGCACCTATGAAGCCGTGATCAGGGTCAACTCGCAGTCCGGCAAGGGCGGCGTTGCCTACATCATGAAGCACGACCATCACCTTGACCTGCCGCGCCGGCTGCAGATCGAGTTCAGCCAGGTGATCCAGCGGCGCACCGACGCCGAGGGCGGCGAGGTCGACGCCGCCCAGATGTGGGAGATCTTCGAGGCCGAGTACCTCGCGCCGGGCGCGTTCGAGCTGAAGAGCTTCTCCTCGGCAAGCGATGACGGCATCGAGCGCATCTCAGCGACGGTGCAGGCGTTCGGCGTCGACCATGACCTCGCCGGGGTTGGCAACGGGCCGATCGCGGCGTTCTGCGAGGCCATGTCCGAGCTCGACATGGGACTCGGCGGAGTCGCCGTCCGCGTGCTCGACTACACCGAGCACGCGCTCAGCGCGGGGGGCGACGCGGAGGCCGCCGCGTACCTGGAGATCGAGATCGGCGACCGCGTCTACTGGGGAGTCGGCATCAGCGAGTCCATCGTCCGCGCCTCGCTCCGCGCGGTCGTCAGCGCGCTGAACCGGGCCGCCAGGTCCATGCCGCGCCGCGCTAGCGAGCGGCCAACGTGATCAGCGAGCGCCGCCGAGCGCCCGGGCCCTCCTCCCGCACCGGCTGGTAGCCAGAGCACAAGATCCTCATCCACGTGATGCGGCCATCCAGGAGGCGAGCGGCACAAGGGTCAGCCGCCCATATATCTGATGAGGAGCGCGGGTACAGGCGGTAAGCTGGCGTCATGCAACCGCTGCTCTCGTAGACGGGACACCAGGCGCCGTCAGCGGCGTGCGCCCGCTGACGTCCCTTTTGTCCCGTTAGAGAAGTTTCGAGAGCGAGCGGATTCCCGATGATCTCGGTAAGTGACTGCGAGCTGCGTGCCGGCGCGCGGCTGCTGGTCGAGCGCGCATCGTTCCAGGTCGCTGCCGGCGACAAGATCGGCCTGGTGGGCAGGAACGGGGCGGGCAAGACCACGCTGCTGAAGGTGCTGGCGGGGGAGGCACAGCCGGCGGCCGGCAGCGTGCGGAACAGCGAGACGATCGGCTACCTGCCGCAGGACACCAGGTCGGGCGACCTGGACGCCCTCGCCACCGACCGGATACTTCAGGCCAGGGGCCTCGATGAGGTGCTGGCGGGGATGCGGCGGGCCGAGACCGGCATGGCCGACGCGGATCCCGCCCGCCGCGATGCCGCGGTGCGCCGGTACAGCCAGCTCGAGGAACGGCTGACGGTGCTCGGCGGCTATGCCGCCGAGGCCGAGGCCGCCGCGCTCGCATCCAGCCTCGGATTGCCCGCCGGCGCGCTGCGGCAGCCGCTGCGCACGCTGTCCGGCGGCCAGCGTCGGCGGGTCGAGCTGGCCAGAATCCTGTTCGGCGGCGCGTCCGCCCTGCTGCTCGACGAGCCGACCAACCACCTCGACGCCGACTCGGTGACATGGCTGCGCGATCACCTGCGCGGCTACCGTGGCGGCCTCATCGTGATCAGCCACGACACTGAACTGCTCGAGGCAGTGGTGACCAAGGTGTTCCACCTGGACGCCGACCGGGCCGCGCTCGATATCTACAACGTCGGCTGGAAGGCCTACCTGGACCAGCGCGAGACCGATGCCAGGCGCCGGCGCCGCGAGCGGGCCAACGCCGAGCGCCAGGCGGCCGCCCTGCAGAGCCAGGCGGGCAAGATGCGGGCGAAGGCGACGAAGGCGAAGGCGGCGCAGAATATGGCCAAGCGGGCGGAGAGACTGCTCGCCGGAGTCAGCGCGGAGCGGCCGGCCGGCCGAGTCGCCCGGCTGCGCTTCCCCCAGCCTGCTCACTGCGGGAAGGTGCCGCTGACCGCCGAGGGCCTTTCGAAATCCTACGGGTCGCTCGAGGTCTTCACCGACGTCGACATGGCCGTCGACAAGGGAGCCAGGATCGTCGTGCTCGGCCTCAACGGCGCGGGCAAGACCACGCTGCTCAAGTTGCTGGCCGGGGTCGAGCAGCCGGATACCGGGCAGGTGCGGGCCGGGCACGGGCTGCGGATCGGGTACTACGCCCAGGAGCACGAGACCCTCGACAACGCGCGCACGGTGCTCGAGAACATGCGGACGGCGGCGCCCGACCTGACCGAGGCCGATCAGCGCGGCATCCTCGGCTCCTTCCTCTTCACGGGCGATGACGTAGCGAAGCCCGCGGGAGTGCTGTCCGGCGGGGAGAAGACCAGGCTCGCGCTCGCGCTGCTCGTGGTCTCCGGCGCGAACGTGCTCCTGCTCGACGAGCCGACCAATAACCTCGACCCGGCCAGCAGGGCGGAGATCCTCTCCGCGCTGCGCCGTTTCAACGGCGCGATCATCCTCGTCACCCACGACGAGGGAGCGGTGGACGCACTGAACCCGCAACGGGTCCTGCTGCTGCCCGACGGTGTCGAAGACCTGTGGAACGCCGACCTCGCGGACCTGGTCACGCTGGCCTGAGCTCGACCCGATGTGCCCGAGCGCGTAACAGGCATGAGCGAATGGATAGGCGCGCGCGATCGAAGGAATTGTCCTGATCTTTTGCTGCCGTGTGGGTAGCCGAGCGACGACTTCTTGCGTGATCATGGCGGGATACGCCGTGCAGCAAACGGCAGCGGTGCAGCAAACGGCAGCGGTGCAGCAAACGGCAGCGGGCGGCCGCTCGTAGATTCTCCGGGAGGAAGGCGTGACAGAGACCCTCAAGAAGGGCACCAGAGTGACTGGTGCCGACCGCACAAAGCTGGCCTCTGACCTGCAGAAGCGGTACAGCGCGGGGGAGAGCATCCGAGCGCTTGCGGCATCCACCGGCAGGTCCTACGGGTTCATTCACCGCATACTCGCCGAGTCCGGCGTGGCACTGCGCAGCCGCGGCGGCGCGACCAGGGGGCGAGCGAAGGGGTAGCGCGTGACCGGAAGCCAGGCCGGGCTGAAGGCAGGCGGGCTGCGGCTCGCGATCGACGGTGCGGTGGCCACCGTCACGCTCGGGCGGCCAGAGCGCCGCAACGCGATGACGCCTGCAGTCTGGCAGGGCCTCGCCGAGATCGGTTCGTCTCTGCCGCCACAGGTCAGAGTGGTGGTGCTACGCGGCGACGGGCCGTCGTTCTGCGCAGGGATCGACCTCAGCCTGCTCGCCGGTGCCGCGGGCGGGTCGCGGGGGGTCGCCCCCACAGGTCAGCACGGCGACGGCGGCGAGCCAATCGCGAGGCCCGATGACCCGGACTTCGGCGACAAGATCGCCGGCTACCAAGCCGGTTACCTATGGCTGAGGGATCCGGCAATCGTGTCCATTGCCGCTGTTCAAGGGCACGCAATTGGCGCCGGATTCCAGCTCGCGCTCGCGTGCGACCTGCGGATACTGACAGAGGACGCCAGGCTCTGCATGAAAGAGCCCGCCCTCGGCCTGGTTCCCGACCTGACCGGGACCAAGCCGCTGGTGGACATCGTCGGCCTGCCGCGCGCGATCGAGCTCTGCCTGACCGCCAGGATGGTCACGGCGGCAGAGGCCCTGCTGCTGCGCCTGGCCGAGCTGGTCGTCCCCGCCGCCGAGCTCGACTCGGCCGTGGCCGACCTCGTCGCCGCGCTGCTTGCCACCGACGCCGCCGCGGCCAGGGCGACCAAGGCGCTGCTCCAGCACGCCACCGGCCACTCGCTGGCCGAGCAGGCTGCCGAGGAGCGCCGGGTGCAGGCGGAACTGCTCCAGAGCCGACCGGATGGCGGCGCTTCGCCGCCGACGGCGAGTTCCGGTTCGCCGTGAGCTAACCGGGGAAGTTCTGCCGGCGATTCGCGGTTTGCTTCGGCATGACCTATGGCAGCTGGCACGCGATGCGGTCGTTCTCCCGTGACCGCTCGATCACCCAGCAGAAGATCAAGGCCGGGACCGTCCGCCGGATCATGTCGTACGCGCGCCCGTACCGCCGCGAGCTGATCCTTTTCCTGATCATCGTCGCAATGGACGCGGTGATCACCGTGGCGGTGCCGCTGCTGCTGCGCAGCCTGATCGATAACGGCATCCTGCCGCGCGACAAGGGGTACGTGCTCGCGATCGGTGGCGCGGTGGTCGGGCTCGCGCTGTTCGACGCGCTGCTCTCGATCGGACAGCGCTGGTATTCGGCCAGGATCGGCGAGAGCCTGATCTACGACCTGCGCACCGAGGTCTTCAGCCATGTCCAGCAACAGCCGATCGCGTTCTTTACCAGGGCGCAGACCGGCTCGCTGGTGAGCCGGCTGAACAGTGACGTGATCGGCGCGCAGCAGGCCCTGACGAGCACGCTGTCATCCGTGGTCGCCAACGTGCTCTCCCTGGCGCTGGTGCTGATCGTGATGATCTCGCTGTCCTGGCAGGTCACGCTCGTCGCGCTGGTGCTGATCCCGCTGTTCATCGTGCCTGCCAGGCTCGTCGGGCGCAGGCTGCAGCGGCTGACCAGGGAATCCATGCAGCTCGACGCGGCGATGG
>Ga0070707_100006812_pt1 | contig 10581 bp, 11 predicted proteins | sample KBSK5502metaG_FD_65468 | JGI IMG/M metagenome (GOLD analysis project Ga0070707, IMG submission 65468) | Corn, switchgrass and miscanthus rhizosphere microbial communities from Kellogg Biological Station, Michigan, USA - KBS K5-50-2 metaG | ecosystem: Host-associated > Plants > Roots >... | reverse complement strand
GACGAGCTCGAGCGCGAGGTTCCGGTCAGGCCGTTGGCCCGCCACGGGGTGAAAGCCTACATCCGTTCGGGCGCCTCGACGCCGATCAGATCCAGGCAACGGGCGATCACGTGCTGCGTCGCGCGGCAGAGCGCGAGCCGGAACTCTTCCTCGTCCGAGCCGACGACGCGAAGGTCGTGATAGAAGCGGTGGAAGTCGTCGGCAACGCGGATCGCGTAGATCGGGATCGCGTGCGGTGCCCGGCGCTCCGTCGCCTCGGCCACGATCGTCGGGAACTCCGTCAGCCGCTTGAGTAGATCACGCTCCAGCGGGTCGAGCGTCCGCGGCGCTGCCGAGGCGTCCGGCTTCTTCTCAGCGTGGCGGACGATCCCGGCGATGCGTGCGTGCGCGTACTGCACGTAGTACACGGGATTCTTCTGCGTGCGCTCCGCCGCGAGGTCGACGTCGATCTCGATCGTCTGATCGTGTCCGCGCGACACGAGGTACCACCTCGCCGCGTCGACACCGATCTTGTCGAGCAGCTCGCGCAGGAAGACGACGTCCCCGCGGCGTTTCGAGATCTTCTTCGACGCGCCGCCCTCGACGACGTGCACGAGCTGGTAGATCAGCACCTCGATCCGCTCCGGGTCGTATCCGAGCATCGCGGCGGCGGCCTTCAGCCGAGCGACGTAGCCGTGATGGTCCGCGCCGAGGACGTAGATCGCGCGGTCGAACCCGCGCTCGAGCTTGTCGCGGACATAGGCGACGTCTGCGGCGAAGTACAGGTACGAGCCGTCGGTGGAACGCATGAGCGGCCGGTCCTTGTCGTCGCCGTAGGCGCTGGTGCGCGCCCACACTGTCCCCTCGGCCTCGTAGGTGTCGAGCTTCGGAAGCACCTCCGGAATGTCCTTCTCGACCTCGGGTTGGCGCCGCCACGAGTCCACGGAGATCCGGAACTCCTCGACCTCGCGCTGAATCTCCTCGACCATCGCCTGCACCGGATCGCCGGGCTCGCGCGCGATCTCCGCCAGGTACTCCCCGACGTAGCCGCCGTCCGGAGGCTCCTCCCCGCGCCGGCGCGCCTCGACCGACTCCCGGAACAGCTCGATCTGCCGTCCCGAGTCGTTGAAGTAGTACTCCTCCTCGACCTGGTGACCGGCGAAGCGGAGCAGGCGCGCGACCGAGTCACCGTACGCCCCGTTGCGCGCAGAGCCGACGGTCAGCGGCGCCACCGGGTTCGCGGACACGAGCTCGACCTGGATCCGGTGTTGGGGCTCCCCGAACCCGCCGCCGTACTTCTCGCCGATCTCGTCGACCGCCTCGACGAACCACTCGCGCGTGAGCCAGAGATTCAGGAACCCGGGACCGGCGACCTCGGCGCGGTCGACCTCGGCGAGATCGGCGACGCCCTGCGCGAGCTCCGCGGCCAGCTCCCGCGGCGGGCGCTCGTGGGCAGGCGCGATCCGCAGTGCGACGTTCGTCGCGTAATCGCCGTGGGCCGGATCGTTGGGCCGCTCGAGCTCGACCTCCGCGCCGGCGATCTGCGAGACCTTCGCCGCCAGTCGTTGGACGGCATTGGAGCTCCTAGCCGGCAACGGCCTCCCGGGGCGCGAACAGATCCTCGAGTGAGCGCAGCTCGTCCGGGGTCCCGGCGGCGATCATCACGTCGCCGACCTCGAGCGTCACCTCGGGTGTCGGCGTCGTGTCGAACGTCCCGTCGCGCTTGCGGAGCGCGACGATCAGGGCTCCGGTCTCGCTCCGGATGTTCAGGTCTCGGATCGTCTTCCCGGCCTGTCCGCACGTCGACGTCACTTCGATTTCCTCGAAGCGCAGATCGGGCGCGCTCGCCGTCGTGACGACGTCGAGGAATGCCGTGACCTGCGGCTTCAGCATCAGGTTCGCCATCACGCGCCCTGCCGCGAGGTAGGGCTGGACGACGCGGTCGGCGCCGGCGAGCTGCAGCTTCTTCGCTGCGTCCTCGTCGGAGGCGCGCGCGACGATCATCAGGTCGGGACGGGCCGTGCGCGCGGAGAGAGCGATGTAGAGGTTGTCTGCGTCGGAGTCGGATGAGGCGACGAGACCTCGCGCGCGATCGAGCCCGGCCGCCCGCAGATCCTCATCCTCGGTCCCGTTCCCTTCGATGAAGAGGTCGCCGCGCTCGGCCGCGGCTTCGACCGCGTCCTTGCTGAAATCGAGCACCACATAGGGAACGTCGGCGTGACGGAACTCGTCGGCGACGCGGCGGCCGACGCGACCATAGCCGCAGATTATGTAGTGGTCGCGTAGGCGGTCGATCGTTCGTCGTCTCCTTCGCTCGGTCCAGGCACCGGTGAGCACGCCCCTCGCGATTATCTCGACGATCGAACCGGCGATGTAGGCGAAGACGGCCACGCCCGCGAGGAGCAGCAGGATCGTGAAGAGCTGCGCGCCGGTGCCCTTCGGCTTCGTGTCGATCCCGGTCAGGGAGATCGTGACGACCGCGCGGTAGAGGGACTCGACCCACCCCTCTTTGAGCAGCTGGTGGAAGCCGACCATCCCGCCGACGAGGAGAACGACGAGCGCGGCCGTCGCGTAGCCGAAGCGCCGGAAGCTGAAGTGGTCCACGGGGGATGTATCGTAGGCGCGTGGACGCCGAGGGCCAGGAGCGCCAGCTCAACATCCACCTCGACCCCGAGCAGATGGCCGGGGTCTACGCGAATTTCGCCAACATCACCTACTCGCCGTACGAGTTCACGGTGACCTTCGCCCGCGTCGACCACGAGATCGAGGAAGGCGAGGTGCCCGGCGTCGTCGTCGCCCGGGTCAACATGTCCAGGCAGTTCTACGAGGAGCTGCTCGCCGCGATGCAGGACGCCCACTCCAAGTGGTCGTACCGCGAGGGGATCCGGAACCTGCCGGAGACGCCGGAAGACTCCTAGCCGGCGCCACCTGCCGGGGCTCTTTTCGCGGTCCGTTCTCGCCACGCCTCGGCCATCTCGACGCGCTGCAGTGGAGTCGGATGGTCGTCGAGCAGGACGTGGACCCAGGCGGGCGGGCTCGGATCCTGTAGGCTCGTGGCGACGAACTCCTTGAAGAGACCGCTCGCGGCGGCGGAGTCTCGAGTGCCGTTCAGGCCGATCCAGTCCGCTTCGCGCTCGTAGCGACGTGAGATTGCGTTGCGCAGCGGCAGCAGCGCGAGCTGGGCGACCGCGATCACGAGCAGCGCGCGCGGCACGGCGCCCGGACGTCGCACATCGGCCGAGTACGCGGTGACCAGCAAGACGGGCAGGACGAGCAGCGCGAACCAGGCGACGCCCCGCACGATGTGGTTCCGCGCGAGGTGCCCGAGCTCGTGCCCGATCACGAACCGGACCTCGTTGGGGCTGAAGCGGCCGTCCAGGAGCGTGTTCCAGATCACGACCCGCTCGGTCGGCCCGATCCCGACGGCGAACGCGTTCGCGGCGGTCGTCCGGCCGCTGACGTCCTCGATCCGCACGGGTGGCCGCCCCGCGTCCTCTCGCCGCTCGAGCGTACGGATCTGCGCGGCCAGCGCACGCGAGCGGACCGGGTGCGTCCCAATGGAGGCGACAAACGGCGCGAGGAGCTGGAGCACGAGCACCAGCGCGGCGATCGCGGGTCCCGCCACGACCCACCACTTCCGCCCGAGCCGGCGTGCGAGCGCGAGTACCATCGCCAGGACGACGACCACGATGAGCGTCGTCCCGATCAGCCTCCCCCACTCCGTCGCGATCGCCGCGGAGTAGCTCTCGCGCGAGATCCCGTGCCGCCGCTCCCACCAGACCGCGGCGAGCGCGAACGGCAACGTCGCGGCCCAGACGGCGGTGAACGTGACGATGCCGACGACGATGCCCGCGTTGACGTTCCCGAGGCGCAGCCGTGGTGCGAGCAGGCGTCCGCGTCGCACCATGAGGACGTAGGCGCCCAGTGCCGCGATCGTGCCGAGCACCCAGTCCCAGTCGAGGAACCGCTCGTACCGCCTGGCCTCGCGCACGAGCCCGGCGCCGAAAGTCGCGCGCTCATCGAGGTGCGGCAGCCGAAGGCCGGTGGGCACAGTCGTCCGCCACAGCAGCACGGCCGGGACGGCCCAGGCACCGGCTGCGACGGCTATGGTCGCGCCTCGAACGATGCGAGTCGCCGTCATCTCCGACGTGCACGCTAACCGGCACGCGCTCGACGCAGTCCTGGCCGCCGTCGATGCTGAACGTGTCAAGACCGTGTGGTGCCTCGGCGATACGGTCGGCTACGGGCCGAAGCCCAACGAGTGCTGTGATCTCGTGCGCGCACGCGCAGACGTCTGCCTCGTCGGGAACCACGATCTCGTCGCGCTCGGCGAGCTGTCGGTCAACGACTTCAACGACGAGGCGGCCGCGGCGGCCGTGTGGACGAACGCGCGGCTGACCAGCGGCTCCGAATCCTTCCTCCGCAGCCTCGAGCCGCAGGCCGCTGTCGACGGCGCCGAGCTCTTCCATGCGAGCCCGCGCGATCCCGTCTGGGAGTACGTGCTGACGGAGGAGGCGGCGCGCGCGACCTTCGAGTTGACGACCGCGCCGCTCGTCCTCGTCGGTCACAGCCATGTCGCCCTTGCCCTGACCCTCGACGGGAGCGATGTCGCAGGCGGACTCGCGCCCGACGGTGCGGAGATGCGGCTCGACGACCGATGGCTCTTGAATCCCGGCTCCGTCGGCCAGCCGCGGGACGGCGACCCCCGCGCCGCCTGGCTCCTGCTCGATCTCGAGCAAAGGTTTGCGACGTTCCACCGCGTCCCATACCCCATTCAGGAGACGCAGGCCGAGATGCGGAAAGCGGGTCTTCCGCCCGCACTCGCCGCGCGTCTCGAGCGTGGCGAATGACGACCGAGGGACGGACTGACGGGATGGCCCGGCGAACGAGTCGGCACGCTGCCGCAGCTCTGCTCGTGGCCGTCGCCGCGCTCGCAGCGTGCGGCGGCCGTGCGCACCGTGCGGCTCCCCGGCCGACGCTTCCCCGCGCGGTCGCCCAGGAGCTGGTGGTGAAGAGTGACGACGTCGCGCGCAAGCTGGACGCGGGCGACGGCTGCGGCGCCCTCGGAGCAGCTCAGGCTCTGCAGCAGGAGACGATCGCCGCAATCAACGCACGGCAGGTGCCGTCCGCTCTCCAAGAGGTGCTGTTGGGAGCCGCGAACGGACTCGTCCAGCGCATCCAGTGCACGCCGCCGCCCACGCCGGGCCCGGGCGCCGGGACGCAGGGGCACAAGGGCAGCGGCCACGGCAACGGCGGGGAGGGCGATTGACGGTCAAGGCCGTTGCGAACGGTCGTTACCAGGTGGAGCGGACGCTCGGCCACGGAGGCATGGCTGTCGTCTATCTCGCGCGCGACGCCGAGCTCGGACGTCAGGTGGCGCTGAAGCTGCTCGCCCAGAACCTCGCCGACGGCGGTGAGTTTCGCAAGCGATTCGTCCGCGAGGCGCGCCTCGCCGCTCGGCTGTCGCATCCAAACGTCGTGCAGGTGTACGACGCCGGTGAGGACGAGCGCCTCCCGTTCATCGTGATGGAGTACGTCCCGGGCCAGACGCTCGCGCAGCTGCTGGCACACCGTGGAAAGCTCCCGGCCCCCGAGGCCGCATCGCTCGTGCGGCAGGCCGCCCTCGGCCTGCAGCACGCACATGACGCCGGACTGGTCCACCGCGACGTGAAGCCGCAGAATCTCCTCCTGCGTGACGACGGCGTACTGAAGATCGCCGACTTCGGGATCGCGCGCGCCGCCGAGAGCTCACGCCTGACGAAGCTCGGGACCGTGCTCGGCACGGCCGCCTACCTCGCACCCGAGCAGGCGCTGGGCGGCGAGGTCGGGCCTCCGGCGGACATCTACTCGCTGGGCGCCGTGCTCTACGAGCTGTTGGCCGAACGCCCGCCGTACGAGTTCTCGTCCCTGGCCGAGCTGGCCGAAAAGCAGCGCAGCGGCGCGATCCTGCCCGTTCGCGATCTCGAGCCGGCCGTCCCCGACGAGCTGGAGGCGGTGGTCATGCGCTGCCTCGCGCGGGATCCCGACTTTCGGCCGGCCTCGGCGCGCGAGGTCGCCGACTCGTTGGCGCTGGAACCAGAGACCGCAGAGCTGCCCACGGCCGGCGGCGCGACCGTTCCGCCCCAGGCGCGGATCTCGCGCATCCGTGCGGGAGGCTCATGGCTCTGGATCGCCGTCGCGGTCCTCTTCGGGGCCGTAGCGCTCGGCCTGGGACTCGCAGGGATCGGCGGCGGTGGAGGTTCGTCGTCGCGGAGGCCGACTCCGCCGCGCGTGCAGCCGATCCCCCTCGGCGCTACCCCCGCCGAGGAGGCGCGCAACCTGTCGCGCTGGCTCCGCCGGTATTCGCGTTAGGTCGAGACGGTGTCGCGCTCTGCCGACGACTCCTCGCCGAACGTGATGCCTTCGCGCGCCATCGCGAGCTGGACATCCTCCCGCGCCTTGTAGATCCGCCACTTCACGGTGGCGAGCGTGATCTCCAGCGAGTCCGCGATCTCGGTGTAGGACAGGCCGACGACGTCACGGAGCAGCAGCGCCATCTTGAGGTCGACGTTCAGCCCCTCGACCGCGCGCCAGACCGCGTCGATCGCCTCGAGCCGCTCGAACGGCGCGTCCACGACCTCGAGCGGAGGGATGTCCTCGAGCGCGACGAGCGCGCGCGGCCGGCGCTCCGATGCCCGGAGCTCGTCGAGCACGCGGTTCTTCGTCACCTGGAACAGCCAGGTCGTGAACTTCGAGCGGAGGGAGAACCTCGGCAGGCCCTGATATACGCGGAGGAATACCTCCTGCGTGAGGTCCTCGGCGAGCGAACGGTCGCCGACGAGCCGAAGGACGTAGTTGAAGACCGGAACCTGATAGGCGCGGACGATCAGGTTGAAGGCCCGCTCGTCGCCCCTTTGTGCCTTCCGCAGGACGCCAAAATCAGGTTGCTGGAGCGACAAGGTGCCGGAGTATAACCGCTAGGCGGCGAACATCGTTAGGGGTTTGCCGGTCATCTGTAAGGGTACTTTGAAACCAAGAAATCCCAGCACAGAGACCGCTAAATCGGAGAGCTCCCCGTTGTCTCCGAGCGTCGCTTCGTGATCCGTCACGATCAGCGGCACGGGGTTCGATGTATGGGCGGTATGCGGGCTTTCGCCGTCCGGCTCGAGCATCTGCTCGGCGTTGCCGTGGTCGGCTGTGATCAGTGAGATGCCACCCTTTCGCGCCACTGCATCCACTACTACGCCAAGGCACTCGTCGGTGGTTTCGACTGCCCGCACAACGGCCGGGATCGAACCTGTGTGCCCGACCATGTCGGGGTTCGCGAAGTTGACGACGGCGAACGAGTAGTCGCCGGCGTCCAACGCGTCCGCGAAGCGGCGCGCCACCTCGCGCGCGGACATCTCCGGCTTGTGGTCGTAGGACGGAACGTCGCGGGGTGAGGGAACGAGGATTCGCGTCTCACCCCTCCACTCGGCCTCGCGGCCCCCGTTGAAGAAGTAGGTGACGTGCGCGTACTTCTCGGTCTCGGCGACGTGCAGCTGGTGGGCGCCGTGCTCGGACAGGACCTCGGCCAGCGTCTCCTCCACTTTCTGCTCCTCGAAGGCTACGGGGCAGTCGAGATCGGCCCGGTAGCGCGTCATGGTCGTGATATCGACACCGAGCTCGATCAGCTTCATCGTCAATTGGCGTGCTCTGTCCGGCCGGAAGTTGAAGAAGATCGCGGAGTCGCGTCCTGGGTCGATGCGCGGCCGGCCCTCGAGGACGATCGGCTTCATGAACTCATCCGTCACACCCTCGTCATAGCTCGCTTGCACTGCGTCCAACACGCTCTGTGCCGGTGTGCCCAGGCCCCTTGTGACTGCATCCACAGCCACCCCCGTTCGTTCCCAGCGCTGATCGCGGTCCATCGCGTGATAGCGTCCCATCACCGTCGAGATCCGGTCGTCCGGGAGCTCCGCCAGGTCGTTGATCGCGGAATGTGGCGATACGTCGCGCCCGTCTGTGAAGGCGTGAATCCATGTCTTTTCGGGTGCGAACCGGAGCAGCGCCTGCAGGTGATCGACGTGCGAGTGCACCCCGCCGTGCGAGACGAGGCCGAGCAGATGGACACGTTCCCCGCGTTCGAACGCAGACACGAGCGCAGGGTTCTCGAAGAAAGAGCCATCCTCGATCGCGCGGTTCACTCGCATCAGGTCCTGGAAGAGCACGCGACCCGAGCCGATCGTCAGGTGGCCGACCTCCGAGTTGCCCATCTGGCCCGGAGGCAGACCAACGGCTTTTCCGGACGCGGCGAGCGTCGTGTGCGGGTACTCGCGCCAGAGCCGGTCGAAGTTGGGCGTGTTCGCGAGCTCGACGGCGTTGCCCGGACCCGCCGGCGCACACCCCCAGCCGTCGAGGATGACGAGCGCTATGAGGGGGCGCCGGCCAGACATATCGCCGTGAACGAGTCGACGTCGAGTGAAGCGCCGCCGACGAGTGCTCCGTCGACGCCCGGTTGCGAGAGGAGCTCGGCGGCATTGTCGGGCTTCACCGAGCCGCCATACAGCACCGGGACGTCGAGCAGCGACTTGATGAAGGCGTGCGCCTGCTGCGCAAGGTCCGGCGTGGCGGTCCTGCCGGTGCCGATCGCCCAGACCGGCTCGTACGCGACGACGAGACCCTCGTCCCGGGGAAGGACGCCCACCTGCCGCCGCAGCACCGCCTCGGTCTCCCCTGCCTCGCGCTCCTGCTCCGTCTCGCCGACGCACGCGATCACGCCGAGGCCGCCGGTCAGTGCAGCCTCCGCGCGCCTCGCCGTCGTCTCGTCCGTCTCGCCGAAGTATTGGCGCCGTTCGGAGTGGCCCACGATCGCGCCCTGCACGCCTAGCTCGACCAACATCGCGACGGAGATCTCGCCGGTGTACGCGCCTTCGCTCGCCCAGTGCACGTTCTGCGCGAAGATCGCCTGACCGCTCTCGACAGCTTCGCGCAAGGACGTGTACGGCGGGCAGATGACGACGTCGACTGCCTCCGGCCGCTCGAAGGCGGCCAGGAACTCGCGCGTTTCGCGCGCGCTCTTGTACATCTTCCAGTTCGCAGCGATCAGCATCAGGCTTCCGGAATCACCGCGACCCCGGGCAGCTCCTTTCCCTCCAGGAACTCCAAGGCTGCGCCGCCACCAGTGGACAGCCACGACACGCGGTCGGCGAGGCCGAGCTCCTGCAACGCGCGTGCGGAGTCAGCGCCGCCGACGACGGAGAACGCATCCGAGCGCGCGACGGCCTCGGCAACGGCCTTCGTCCCCTCGGCGAAGCGCGGCCACTCGAACACCCCCATCGGCCCGTTCCAGAAGATCGTCCGAGCCTCGCGCAGGTGCGCAGCGAATGTTGCACGCGTCTCGGGGCCGATGTCGAGGCCCAGCCAGCCGTCCGGCACGTCCTCATAGGGAACGACGCGCGCTTCGGCGTCCTCCGCGAACTCGCTCGCGGCGACGACGTCGGACGGGAGGACAACGTCGAACGGCAGCGGATTGGCGGCGCGCAGCTCTTCCGCCATCTTCCCGCCGATGAGCGCGACGTCGGCCGTCCCACCGAGGTTGCGTAGCACGCCGAGCTTGTCCTCGACCTTCGCGCCGCCGGAGACCAGAACGAACGGACGCTCCACGTCGCCGAGCAACCCGCCGAGCTCCGTCAGCTCGCGCTCGAGGAGGAAACCTGCGTAGGCCGGCAGCAACTTCGCCACGCCGACGGTTGATGCGTGCGCGCGGTGGACTGAGCCGAAGGCGTCCTGCACGAACAGGTCGTTGTCGTCGGCGAGCTCGGACGCGAAGGCAGGATCGTTCGCCGTCTCCCCGGGATTGAAACGCGTATTCTCGAGCACCGTGATGCGGTCGTCGGGAACGGCGGCCTTCAGCGCTTGGCGTACCGGCTCGATCGCGTAGCTCGGATCGTGCCCTTTCGGGCGTCCGAGATGCGAGCAGACGGTCACTGCGCGGGCGCCGTGCTCCACCAGCCACTGGAGCGTCGGTAACGCGGCCCGGATGCGCGTGTGATCGGCGACGCGGCCGTCCTCGATCGGCACATTCAGGTCGGCGCGGACGAGCACCCGCTTGTGGTCGACATCCGCATCGCGAACGGAACGCGGTCGCCTCATTCCGATATCGGAATCTGGTCGTTCAGGTTGATCAGATCGCGGTCGGGAGCGCCGTAGGTGACCGGAAACTGCATGACGTCTCCGCAGAACCGGCAGCAGGCTGCGCACTCGTCGACGAGCAGACGAACGAACGTCAGCCGCACCCTACGCAGAGACGGCAGCGGGGATGTCGGCCGCGATCTTCGCGACGACGTCGACGAGCCGGCAGCTGTACCCCCACTCGTTGTCGTACCAGCCGAACACCTTGACCATGCTCCCGTTCGCCATCGTGAGGTCGCTGTCCACGATGCACGAATACTGCGAGTGGATGATGTCCGTCGAGACGAGCGGGTCGTCCGCGTAGCGAAGGATCCCCTCGAGCCGGCCGGAATCGGAGGCGGCGCGGTACGCATCGTTCACCTGGTCGACGGTCACGTCGCGCCCGAGCCGCACGACAAGGTCGGTGATGGAACCGACCGCCACCGGTGCCCGCACGGAGATGCCGTCGAC
>Ga0070707_100006811_pt1 | contig 10581 bp, 5 predicted proteins | sample KBSK5502metaG_FD_65468 | JGI IMG/M metagenome (GOLD analysis project Ga0070707, IMG submission 65468) | Corn, switchgrass and miscanthus rhizosphere microbial communities from Kellogg Biological Station, Michigan, USA - KBS K5-50-2 metaG | ecosystem: Host-associated > Plants > Roots >... | reverse complement strand
GTGCGATGGCCGCGAGTGCACCGTCGCGCGATTCTCCCTCGCACCGATTTCGCGAGCGGCCGCCAGGGATGGCGTCCCCTTCGGTCTCGCGAGGGCGGCCGCGCGGTCCCGCGGGGAATGCCGCAGGGCCGGGGCGACTAACATACTGGGAACAACCTCTTGAGAATGACAATTAGCGCGGCTCTCGGCCGGTTTGTCTGGATCGAGTCGGGAAGGTCTCCTCCGCCTACCGCCTCCCGCCTGCCGGATATGGATCCCGGAAGACCAACAGCCTCCCCTTCTCCGGATCGCACACGTAGGCGTTGCCGGAGAGATCCGCCGCGACACAGTGAGCTCCCGCCGCCGTCGGCACGGTTCCGAGAAGCGACAGCGCGCCGTTTGGCGAGACCGCGAAGGTTGCCATCGTGGCGCTCTTCCCGCCCGGGAAGTAGAGATGTCCGAGCTTAGGGCTGTAGTCGATGATGTCGACACCGTCGCCGGCCGTAGCGGAAGAGAGCTGCCGGCCGTCGGCGACATTCACAACCACGGCCTTTCCATCGGCGCAGCCGACGAGGAGAAACCCGCGCTCTTCGTCGAGCGCGATCCCCCGCGACCCTTTGCAGCCGTTGGGCCAGGTCGCGACGATTGCTTTCGTCTTCAAGTCGATCGCGACCGTGCGCCCGCCCCAGAGATGCGAGTAGGCGCGGCCTCGCTTGGCGTCGATGACGAGGGACTCAGGCCCTCCCTTGACCTCGATCTTGCCCACGGCGACCGGCTGGCCGGGATTCTTTCCCTCCAGACGAAAGATCTCGATGCGCTCGGCATCGGGCTCGGTGACCCAAACCTCGCCGGTGGGCGCGACGAAACGAACGTAGTCGGGGGAGGCGGAGAGCTTGGCGCGCGAGACGATGCGCCGGGGGCGCGGATCGACGACGGCGACCTCTTTGGAGTCTCGGTCGGTCGCAAAAAGGTAGCCGCGGCCTTCGTCGGCCGACGTCGTCCCCTCTCCATGGCCGCCTCCGAACTTCTGCGTTTTGCTGAATCCGCTGATCGCGGTGACGGCCCCGGTCCGGGGATCGACCAGATCGAGCGCCCCCGTTCGGCCGGCGGGAACGAGCAGCGCGTTCAACGAGGGAGCGAAACGCAGATCGTCGAAGCCGATCCCTCCCGGTCCGCCCGGAAGCTCGATCGTGGCGGGACCAACGGACTGCGCGCCGAGAAGAAACCCCGACAAACATGCGAACAAGGCGAGGATGGGACGTCTCATCGATTCCTCCTTGGTCGATTCCCTCTCCTGTAACGCTCCGGGGGTGTCTCGGTCATTTCGATCTCGATCCCAACGAGGCGAACTCAGTCCGCCAGAGATCGCGGTGCACTCCTGCTCGCCGGCACCTTTGAGAGGGCGGATTGAGCGTCGGCCTCCTGGGGTTCTCCCTCCTGTTTCTCTGGATGCTTTCCTTGGAGGCGCGGGCCGCCCTTGCGCGCGGCAAGAAAAAGTGTCGTAGGGGGCCCGGGGCCCTCAATCCAGGCTGGATTCGATGCCTAACCTCTGCGTCAGGCGCCCGCGACGAGGAATCTGGAGACGGCCCGGAATTCTCGCTACAATCTCACCGGACAATTCCCGTGACACGTCTTTCAATTACTCTCCCTCGTCTTAGCGAGATCTCCTCGCCTTCCGGCGCGGTCGGGCTGCCGTGACCGGCCCGACGAAGCCGGTGAACCCGACTCAGGGCGCCAACAGCCCAGGCCTGGAAGCCTGCGAGCGTTGCGGCGCCGTCTACGCCCCCCCGATGGAACACTGCCCGGGATGCGGCTCCCGGCTTCCGGAGCGAGCCGCCCCCATGGGCCCCGGCACCATCCTCGATGGGAAGTACCAGATCGTCAAGCTCCTCGGGTCAGGGGGAATGGGAGACGTCTTCAAGGTCCGCCACATCCAGTTGAACACGGTGCGGACGATCAAGGTGCTCAGGTCGAGTCTGCTCGCTGACGACTGGTATCGGAAGCGCTTCCTGCGGGAAGCCCGGCTGGCCACGCAGGTCCATCACCCCAACGTTGCCATCGTGCACGATTTCGCCACGCTTCCGAATGGCTCCTACTACATGGTCTCCGAGTTCATCGACGGGTTGACCGCACGGCAGTGGCTCAAGCGCTATGGTCCTTTCCCGCTGGGTCTGGCCGTCGACGTCGTTTCGCAGGTTCTCTCGGGGCTCACGCATTGCCATCGTCGCAAGTTGCTACACCGGGACATCTCTCCGGACAACGTCATGATCTCGGTGGACCCCGAGGACCGGCCGGTCGCGAAGATCATCGATCTGGGCATCGCCAAGGACGTCGCGGGAGCCGCCGCGGACGCGACCCAGACGGGCCTCTTCATGGGGAATCCGAAGTACTGCTCGCCGGAGCAGCTGGGCCAGTTGAAGGAAGGAGAAGAGCTCGACCTCCGAACTGACCTCTACTCGATGGGCATGGTTCTCTACGAGATGGTCACGGGCTCCGGTCCCTTCCAGAGCACGACGCCTCACGGATTCTTCATCAAGCACCTGACAGAAGCGCCGCCTCCCTTGAGGGAGGCCAGGCCGGATGTCACCTGGCCGGAAGGGTTCGAGGCCGTTCTCCTGAAGGCCCTGGAGAAGGATCGCGCCCGCCGGTACGGCTCCGCCTCGGAATTTGCCGACGCGTTGCGGCCCTTCGCAATCGATTTGTCGCGTGGCCTCGAGGCGACGTTCAGTCTGAAGCTGGATCGCCTGGAGGCTCGGGACACGGAGCAGACCGATCGCATCTCGTTCAGAGAGGACGGCACCCCGGTGCGCGTCTCGGAGTCGGAACGCGAGGCGAAGGATCGGACCCAGAAGTACGCGTCTCAGCGAGAGGTCGAGCAGCTCGTGAAGAAGGCCGCGGAAGAGAGGGATTGGGCGAGCTGCGAGGCCGACGGATCGGAGGACGCCTGGCGCCGCTTCCTGAGCCGCCATCCCGACTCGGCGCGTCGCGAAGAGGTGCTTGCGCTGCTCTCTGAGCTCCAAAGCTTCAAGGAGGCGTCCCGGATCGATTCGCGAGAGGTCTGGGAGAAGTTCCTGGCGAGCTGGCCGCAGAGCCGTTATCGAGACGAGGCGCTCAGGCGCGTCGAGCAGTCAAAGGAAAGAGAAAGCTCGGCTCTGGAGCAGGCTTGCTCCGTAGGCTCCGCGCAAGCGTATCGGGGGTTCCTGAAGGACTACGCGACCTCTCCTCTGGCCCCGAAGGCCAAGGCGCTTTTGGAAGAGCAGCTCGGGTTCGAGGCGGCTCTGCAAAAGGACACGGAGCGGTCGTGGGCGGATTTCCTTGACCACTGGCCCTCCGGCCGAAACGCCGCCTCGGCCGGAACGCGCAAGGAACAGGCACAGCACAGGGAGGAGGAGGCTCTCCGGAATGCGATCCGTGAGGGGAGCTCCGCCGCGCTGCGGCGGTTTCTCAAGAACTTCCCCGAGGGGAAGAGCCGGCCTCGGGCGGAAGAGCACCTGCGCGAGGCGACCGACTACGAGGCCGCGGTCGCCGACGGATCGGAAAAGGCCTGGCAGGGCTTCCTCGACCGGTATCGCGAGTCTGCGCGCCGGGAGGAAGCCGGCCGGATGCTTTCGGAAGCCCGCAGTTTCAACGAGGCGGCCCGGATCGATTCGCGCGAGGTCTGGGAGACGTTCGCCAAGAGCTGGCCGCAGAGTCGCCATCGAAGCGAGGCGCAAAAGCGACTCGAGCAAGCAAAGCAGCGGGAGGTCGAGGCTCTCGAACGTGCGAGCTCGAAGGGCTCGGCGGCCGCTTATCGGGAGTTCCTGGTGAAGCACTCCGGCTCTCCTCTGGCCCCGAAGGCCAGCGCTCTTTTGGAAGAGCAACTTGGATTCGAGGCGGCTCAAGAGAAGGACACGGAGGGGTCGTGGGAGGAGTTCCTGGGCCACTGGCCGTCTGGCCGGAACGCGGCGGCGGCTGTAAAGCGCAGGGACGAGGTTCTGCGCAGGGAGGAACAGGCTCTGGAGAGCGCAATTCGGGAAGGCACCTCCGGCGCGTTGCGGAAGTTCCTCGAGAAGTATCCCAAAGCAAGGACCCGGCCTCGTGCGGAAGAACATCTGCGGGAGGTCGTCGCGTTCGAGGCGGCCGGCGCCGATGGGAAGGAGGGCTGGGAACGCTTTCTCAAGAGCCACCCCAACGGAGCTCACGCCGAGATGGCCCGGGCGAAGCTGCGCCAACTCGAGATCGAGGCTCTCCTCGCCCAAATTGAAAAGCATGAGAGGGGCGAAAACCAGGAGGAGCTGGAGCGACTGGTCAAAGCTCACTCAGCCTCCAATCCTGTCGGGACGGCGGCGCGGCAGGCTCTGGCTCGTGTCCGCGAAGCCGCGGAGCGAAAGAAGCGGGAAGAGGAAGAGAAGAGCTGGCAATCCTGTGAGGCATCGGGCACCGAGCAGGCCTGGGAGCAGTTCATCGAGGCGTATCCCGATTCGTCCCGTATCAAGGCGGCTCGCAAGAGGCTTTCGGAGGCGAAAGTCAGAGCGCGCGAGAGAGAGCGCGCCCTCCCCCCCGCACCCGTGCCGCCGCCCTCGTCGGTTTCCGATGACGCGCAACCGACCGTCAGCATGCACCTCCAAGAAGAGAGACCTCTGGAAAAGACGATGCCGCTTGCGAGGCCGGCTGTCCCGCCGGTCTCGGGAGGGTCTGAGACGGACGAGACCGTCCAGATATCTGCCCGACTCCAGAAGCCGGAGGCCGCGGTTCCTCCAAGAGCCACCGGGCCCGTGGCCGAAAAGGCAGTCCCGATGCCGGCCAGGATCGAGAAGCCGGCGATTGAGCCCGCGCTCGCGCCGCCGGAGCTGCCTGTCGCGCCCAAACGGCGAGGGACTTACGTCGCGACAGCGGCGGTGATCCTCCTGGCGGTGGCTGCCGTCGTCTGGCTGACGCACCGGAGACCCGAGGAAGAAAAGACCGAGACGAAGAACTCCGGCTCGACCGCCGCGAACGCTCTGACCCCGAAGACCGCCGCGTCGCCGCCCGCAGTTGCTCCCGCGCCGACGGGTCTGCTGGTCATCGACGCTTTGCCCTGGGGCCAGATCGACCGGGCGCAGGACTCCGGCGGGAAGAATTGGTCCGGTGGCAGGGAGGTCTATACTCCGCTGGCCATCGCCGTCCCGCCGGGTAAGTACTCCGTCCTCATCACGAATCCCGGCTTTCCGGGGAAGCGTCTTTCTCTCTCGGCCGAAGTCCGCCCGGGAGAAAGGGCGATGTGCGTTGGCCGGTTCGAGCCAATCGATCCGAAGACGTATTTCGAGACTCAGGGGTGGAAACCGTGACGCGCTTCCGCTTGTTTGGCAGGAGCCTCTGGCTCGTGGCCGCGGCAATGCTCGCCCTCGGCCGCGCCACCGCCTTCGCCGATTACCGCGAGAATTACGAGAAGGGAATCAAAGCGATCGACCACAATGACTGGGGCCGGGCCATGGAATCGCTGCGCGCGGCCGTCACGGAGAACTCGGTCGAAGGCGAGCGAGTCCTCATCTACGGCATGCGGTACAAGCCCTACCTGCCACACTACTATTTGGGACTCGCATATTTCAGCACCGGCAATTGCCGGGCCGCGACGAAGGCTTGGGCCGAATCGGACAGACAGGGACCGGTTCGGGAGACGGCCGAATACGGGACCCTGGTGAGACTCCGCGAGCTATGCCTCGGACTCGTAATCCGGGTACCCGAGTCGACGCGGGTCCCGGATCCGGGACTCCTGGTCATCGACGCTCTTCCGTGGGGCGTGATCGATCGTGTGGAGGATTCCGCGGGTAAGAACTGGGTGGGTGGAGCGGAGATTTACACGCCGCTGGCCATCGCCGTTCCTCCGGGGAAGTACTCCATCGTCGTGACGAACGCCCGTTTCCCGGGAAAGCGGCTTTCCCATTGGGTGGAGGTCCGCTCGGGGAAGACGGGGATGTGGGTCGGCCGATTCGAGCCGATCGATCCGAAGGTCTACTTCGAAACCCAGGGGCGGAGACCGTGACGCCTCGCCGTGGGTTTCCCGGCCGTATCGCCCTCGCGTGCGCGGCGGTTTTCGTCTTGCGTGTCGCCGCGGCCTCCGCCGACTACCGAGCGAGCTTCGAAAAGGGCATCAAGGCGATCGACAACAAGGATTGGAGCGGAGCCATCGAGGCCCTTCGCGGGGCCGTCGCCGAGAAGTCGGTCGAAGGGGAGCGAGTCCTCATCTACGGCATGCGGTACAAGCCCTATCTGCCTCACTACTATCTGGGTCTCGCGTATTTCAACACGGGGAATTGTGAGGCCGCCGTGAAGGCCTGGGCGGAATCCGAGAGGCAAGGGCCGGTGCGCGAGTCGTCCGAGTACAAGACTCTCCAGAAGCTGCGCGAGCAGTGTCGTGGCCAGGAGATCCGGGAAGCCGAGCCCACGCAGCTCCCGAGCCCCGCCCGCGGGCCGGACCTCCGGCAGGCCGTCGCGGAGGCGGAAGCCGAGATCAAGAGGAGCGAGAGCGCCGCGACCGCGGTGGCCCGGATGCGCAGCGAGCCGGAGAACGCCCGGCTGTGGCAGTCGGACCCGTCGTTGCGGCAGAGCGAGAGCAAGGCCAACTTGGACCTTTCCTCGGCGCGGACCGTCCTGGGAGAGGCGAGGGCGGGAAACGACGCGGCCAGGATTGCCGTTGCGCGAGACGGCGCCATTCGAGCGCGGCGGGAATTCGAGGCGCTTCAAAAGCTCGTGACCGAGCGCCGCGACAGGCTTGCGCGCGAGGCTCTCGAGAATCAGGCGAAAGAGAGGGATGCCGCCGAGAGGCGAGCGGCGCTCGAGAAACAGGCGCTCGAGAAGCAGGCAAAAGAGAGCCAGGCGAAGGAGAGTCTGGCGAAGGAAAAAGCTTCCGCCGAGAGATCAAAGGCGATTCTCCGGGAGGTCGGCCAAACGGTCCAAGAGGCCCGCGACGTCCTGGCCGACGCGAGCCGGCGCAGCCCCCTTCCAGCCGAGGTCCGCAAACCCAAGGTGGACCTCGAAAAGGAGCTGGAGGCGGCGCAAAGGGCGGGGCCGAACACGCCTTTGTCCGACCTGACGAGGCTGCGCGAACGGCTTGCGAAGTCGGCAGCGAACCTCCGAATGGTCTTGAGCCGGCCTCAAGCGGGCACGGCACCTTCGGCCGATAGGACGATTCCGCCTCCGCTTCTCGCGGCGGCGGCCGCGTACTTTCAGGGGGACTACGACAGAGCCGCCAAGACCCTGGAAGGCGCGAATTTCCAGCAGCCTCGAGCGGCCGCGCAGGCCAGACTGTTGCGCGGTGCCGCCCGTTACGGAATCTTCGTGACCGGCGGGGAAAAGGACGACCAGCTCCGCCAGAAAGCCATCGAAGACATCCGCGAATGCCTCCGCCTGGATCCGAACATCGTCGTCAGCTCGCTGGCGTTCTCTCCCCGGTTTGTCGAGTTTTTCAAGCGGAGCAGCTCACAGACCGGAGGCTGAGCGGATTCAAACCGCCTGGAAGCCTCGATTCACGGCTTTCGGCGCGGGCGGTCGCTTCGCGACCGGGGCCGAGAGAGTTAAACACCGGAGCCAAGCCCGAAACCGTTGTCGCCGGAAGCGGGAGGCGGCCCGCCGGCGGGGCGGTTTGCAGAGTGGGAACAACCTCTTGAGAATCGGCACAAGTCCACCGAGCCGCTCGTTCGTCACGAGCGATTCCATCCTGACTGAGCGCTAGTAGCGGATCACAGCGGACAGGGCGCCGGTCCGAACCGAGGTCGCGATGTCGGCCGCGGCATCGAGCTGGAGGTGCTCGCCGAGAGTGAATCCCAGGCCGCCCGTGTAGTGGTACTCGTTCTTGCCGGGCCGGAAGAGCAGGATCTGCGCCGCCTTGGCCGCGGCGGTGTTGGCGTCGTCTGTCGCCAGGACTTGCCCGGTGAACCGGATCCGGTGATCGGGATCCCGCCACGCTCCGGCCCGCAGGGCGAGGACATTGGCGCCGAGAGGGATGACGTACTGCAGGCCGAGCCGGTACACGCTGCCGTCATCGACACGGTAGTCCTTGGAAAAGGCGGGGCCGCCGGCGGCGAAGATGTCCACGAATTCTTTGGTGAGCTGCGAGTAGCGGACGCGGTTGAAGTCGAAGGAAGCCGTGAAGAAGTCCGTCGGCCGCAGGGTCAGACCGACGCCGTAGGCGTCAGGCACATGGAACGTCCCGGTGGTCGACCCGAAACTGGTAGAGGTCGCGAAGAAGATCTGGTTATGGAACTTGGGCCCCTGCCGGTAGACCGCGCCGACAGAGAACTGACGGCTAGCCTTCCAGAGCAGGCCCGCGTTGACCGTAATGTGCTCGCTGGCGCTGCCGTCGACTCCCTCGATCTCGGTCGGCGTCGCGTAGCTGGCCTTCTCGAAGCCGGTGAAATTGAAGCGCGTGACCCGGGTCTTCTGGACATACTGGGAGGACGTGGCGCCGAGGCCCAGAGAGAACCCGCCGAATCGGACGGCGAAGGAGGCGCCGTAGTCGATGATCTTCAGGTCCAGCGAAGCCTGAACCGGAAAAAAGCGGCGGAGTGGAATGTTGTCCTGGGGGCCGAAGAACGCCCCGTTGGTCTGGACCTTCGTCTGGAAATCGGCGAGCTCGTGGCGGTAGACCGCCACCGCCCAGCGCTCCTGCGGGTACGCGAAGGAGAGGAAGGAAAAGCTCTTGGTGGTGTCCTGGGTTCGGTTTCGGACTTCTCCCGGGATCGTGTCCGTGCCGTTGCCCGTCGGAGCGCCGAACGCGTGCCCGCTGTCGAGAAACTCGTTGCGGTATTGGAAGTAACGGCCCTCGAAGGAAATCTCCGGCTTGGAGAGGTTCGTCAGACCCGCCGGATTCGTATAGGCGGCCGTGGCGTCGTCCGCGAGTCCGATGAACGCGCCGCCGAAACCGAGGCTGCGCGCGCCCGGATTGGAGAAGTTGAACTGGACGCTAGCGTTGATTTCGGAGTTGGTCTGGGCGAGGACGCTGGCGCCGGTGGAGACCAGAAGGAACAGCCCGAGGACCTGGAAAACCTTGAAGCGGTGCGGCATTTGAGCCTCCCTCGTCCGTGTTTGCCTCTTTGACCTCCGGGGAGAGTTTTCGACCGACCAGAAGGGCTGAATCCGCTGATGGTCAATATAGCAGAAACCAAACTTCCGGTGCGGATCGATGGGAGTAGGCGCGACCAAGAAGAACGTCCACGACCAGTCTCGGCTCGAGGCGCTCGTCTCGAGCTCGCTCTCTGGCAGAGAGATTCTCGGTCACCGCTCGCCACTCCGCTCTTTTCCAGGCGGTGCCGCCTCATTCCGATCGCGCATGATTCCCCTCTCTTTGCCGATTGTATCGAGCAAGCCAAGCGCGATCGCCGCAAGAACCAGGCGCGTCGGCTCTAGAATCCGGAGATTCCTCGGAGGCGATCGCCTTGCAGCCTGCCGGCACACTCATCGAAGGCAAGTACGAAATCCTCGCGAAGATTCGCGAGGGGGGAATGGGAACCATTTACAGAGTCCGCCACAGGCTGCTCGACGAGGTCCGCGCCATCAAAGTCATCCGGCCGCAGGGGCAGGCGGACCCGGAGCTGAAGCGACGCTTCACGGAGGAAGCAAAGACCGCCACCCGGCTGAAGCATCCCAACGTCGCGACGATCTACGACTTCGCCGTGGATGAAGACGGCACGGCTTATCTCGTCATGGAGTTCATCGAGGGTGTCAATCTGGCCGACCTGCTTGCCTCACAGGGGGCGCTACCCGTGCCGCTTGCGCTCGAGATCGCGCATCAGACTCTTTCCGCGCTCGGCTATCTTCACCGCAAGAACGTCGTGCACCGGGACGTCGCGCCTGACAACCTCATGCTGACGCGCGATGAGGAGGAACGACCCCGCGTCAAGCTCATCGATCTGGGAATCGCCAAAGCGCTCGACCGTCCGGCCGACATGACCTCAACCGGAATGTTTCTGGGCAAGCTCAAATACGCTTCGCCAGAGCAGTACGGAGCGCTGGCCTCGGGGGAAAAGCTCGACGGCCGCAGCGACCTCTACGGCTTCGGGGTGGTCCTCTACGAGCTCCTGACCGGCTCTCGCCCTTTCGTGGCCGAGACACCAGTGGAGCTTCTCAAGGCCCATCTGTCTCAGCCTCCCCTTCCGTTCTCCGAGTCGGATCCCGGAGGAAGGGTCCTGCCGGAGCTGCGTGACGCGATCCTGAAGGCGCTCGAGAAGAAACGAGAGAACCGCTTCGGATCCGCCGAAGAGTTCGACCAGGCGCTCGCTCCGTTGCGGCATCGCTTTCCTCTGAGTGGAAACTTGGATCCCACTCTGGTGATCCCCTCCGTGCCTTTGGCCGCGCCTCCCTCCCCCGCTGTACCGATCACGCCGGGAGTGCAGGACCAGCTTGACCGGCAGTTCGTCAAAGGAACACCACCGGAGCGAGCAGTTTCGCCAATCCCTGAGGCCGCCGGAGCTTTTCGCGATGTCGGGACGCGCCGGGGCTGCACGGTGAGAGTCGCCGTGCAGTTCGCGGCGGTGATCGCCATGGCGGCAGTCGCGGCGCTTCTCGTCGTGCGCAGCCGTTCGGAGCGGCCGCAAACAGTGGTGGCGGGCGTGGCTCCCACTCCCGTCTTCACTCCTTTGCCGCAGG
>Ga0070707_100006810_pt1 | contig 10581 bp, 8 predicted proteins | sample KBSK5502metaG_FD_65468 | JGI IMG/M metagenome (GOLD analysis project Ga0070707, IMG submission 65468) | Corn, switchgrass and miscanthus rhizosphere microbial communities from Kellogg Biological Station, Michigan, USA - KBS K5-50-2 metaG | ecosystem: Host-associated > Plants > Roots >... | reverse complement strand
CGGCCAGATCGCGCCGCGGAGCTCCGGCTCGAGCTCCGCCTCCCGCGCCCGCATCCAGGCGCGGTTGCCCGTGACGGTGTTGATCTCGCCGTTGTGGGCGAGCATGCGAAACGGCTGGGCGAGCCTCCAGTCGGGCATGGTGTTGGTCGAGTACCGCTGGTGGAAGACAGCGAGGCGGCTCTCGCACATGTCGTCCCGCAGGTCGAGGTAAAAGTCGGCGAGCCGAGTGCCCGCCATGAGGCCTTTGTACACGACTGTGCGGCTCGAGCACGAAGGGATGTACATGCGCACGCCCTGGGACTCGGCGCTCTTCTCGGCGCGGCGCCGCGCTAGGTAAAGGCGGCGCTCCCACTCGTCCGGCTCGAGACCTGGATCTTCGATGAGGCCGTGCCAGATCGCGGGCATGGTCTCGCGTGCACGCTGTCCCAGCGAGTTGGCGTCTATTGGCACCGGCCGCCACGCGACCAGGCGCATGCCGCCGGCCGCCAGCGCCTCCTCGACCACCTGACGGGCGCGGTCGTCCCACGCGAACAGCACGGCCACCCCGTATGTCCCGCCGAGCAGGCGATGCGGGATCTGGATGAGCAGGCCCGCCCCGTCGCCGCTCTTGCCGTCTGCGTCAAGGCCTCCCCGGTGGGCCAGGCGGGCAAGCGCCTGCACGCCATGGGCGACCGCCTCATGGCCGAGCTCGGGCGTGGCGACGAAACCCATGCCACACGCGGCACGGCCGGCCGGGAGGTCCCCCGGCCAGGCAAGGCGCGATCGAGACAGAGCTGGGGGCACTGGAGAGGAAGGCTACCCGCCGTTGCCGCAGCGGGCTAGTGTGCGGCTACCAAAAGAAACCCGGAATCGTTATGCGGTTTCTACATTCCCAAAAGTGACTGAACCCGTAGGGCGACGGACAGGTTGAGGCGGGTTTCGGGATCTTCCAGGTCCAGGCCGGTGATCTCCCGGATCCGGTCCAGGCGGTAGCGCAGCGTGTTCGGATGCACACGCAGCTTCTGCGCCGCGTGCTGCTGCTCGCCGGTCTCGAGGTAGGCCCTCAGCGTGGCGACCAGCGCGCCTTTGCGCGCGGTGTCGTGCTCCATCAGCAGGCCGAGGTGGCGGTGGCTGTAGTCCACCAGGCGCTCGTCGCTGACCGCGGCCAGCAGGCCTGTCAGTCCGAGCTCGGGCACGGCCACCACCTGGCTCCAGCGTTTGAACCGGGCCAGCGACTCCATCACCGAGGTCACCTCGCGCAGCGCGCCTTCGACCCCGGCAGGCGCCTCGATCGGAGCGCTGAACCCGACCGACACGGTGAATCCCGGCTTCCACTCGCCGATCGCCTGCTGGACCTGAAGCCCCAGGGCGTGGCTGCGCGCCTGGTGGTCGCCCACCTCAGTGCCGAGGGGCAGGAGAGCGACGACCTGGTCCGACCGCCCCTGGACGAGTGCGCGCTGGTAGCTCGCCCGGATGACCGCCGTGACCCGGCGGAGGAAGTCGCGCTTCAGTGCCTGGATGGCGTCCTCGGAGATCTGGCGCGCCCGGTTGAAGCCGCGGAAGTCATCGATGTCGACCAGCACGACGATGTGGCTGCCATGTAGCGGGTAACCGACGTGGCGCGCTCGGCGCTGGGCCGCGGCCTCGTCGCCGTAGGTGCCGTGCAGCAGGTCCTCCAGGAACTCACCCCTGACCCGGCCTTCGACCTCGGACAGCTCGCGCTCCTTGGCGATCGAGAGCGCAAGCACAAGAGCCGCCTGCTCGATGGCCATGAAGGCCAGCTCCTCGTTCTGCGGCGGGTGGTCCAGGATCGAGATGTAGCCGAGCACCTGGTTGGCGGCGAAGATCGGCGCGATCAAGCGCTCGCGTGACATGCCGAGATGCGGGAATGCGGGGACCTTGACGGGTCCGCGCTTGGCCTCGACCTCGCGCAAGGTGCGCTGGATCTGCGGGTCATAGAGCACGCGATGCGGAGTGCCCTGGCGAAGGATCGTCTCCTTGCGGTGAGGGTCGGCGCTGCCGCCGGCGTGAGCGAGCAGGTGGAAGCTCGCATCTTCCACCACGACCGCGCTTTCAAGCAGGTCGGCGAGCGTGCGGCAGATCTCGTTCACGCCCTTGCCGTCGAGCACGAGCTCGGTGAACCGGCGGTGGATCTCGATCGAGCGCTTCAGCCGCCAGTGCTCGGCGTTGATGATGCGTTCGAGCAGGGGCGTCATCAGGTCGACGAACTGCACGTCCGAGGAGATGGTGAAGAGCGGCACCTTGAGCCGGTCGGCCTCGGTGATCATCTCAGGCGGCAGGCGGCGCAGATAGGGAAGTGGGCGCACCACCAGGCCGGCTCCGCCGCCGTCCGCGATCCGGCCGACCAGGCGGATCTGGGCGTCGACGTCGTCCTTGATCGGGAAGCCGCTGGTGAACATGAGGTCACCCGCGCGAGGCTGGACCTCGGGCGTTTCCATCAGGCGCACCCACTCGACCTGCCTGTCGAGCCCGTCGGCGCCGGCCACCAGCTTGGCCGAGGCCAGCACCGAGCGCATGGCCTCGCGCACCGTCGGACGCGGTTCCTGAGCCTCCACATCGACCTTTCTGGTCGCCATGATCGAAGCTTAGGGTGTGCTCGGGAGACAAGCAAGATTCGGATCGGCTTGTGGCGGGGGCACTAGGCTCCGATGGAACGATCCAGTACCGTTGGGCCATGACCTACGAAGAGGCCCCGGCCTGCGATCGGCACGATGCAAGCGTGACGATGCAGCTGCGCACGATGCATTCCGACTCCACGCGGCCTGACGTTCTTGTCGGGCTGTTCGAGTGTCCCGAGTGCGGCCACGAGCGCAGGGTTCCGATCAGCCGGGGCGAAACCGCAGAAACCGCAGCCTAGTTTCTAGCGGGCGCTCTGCTCCCACGCGGCCTGACAGTTGACGCAGCGCGCTGCCGACGGCAGCGCCGCGAGGCGCTCCTCACCGATCTGTTGGCCGCAGTCCTGGCAAGCACCGTCGGTGACCGCGCCGGTCTGGTCGTCCCTACCGCGCTCCAAGATGCGCTGGATCTCGTCGGCGACGGCCTGGTCACTCATCGCCTGCGTCTGGTCCGCGTCGCGGAATCCCCTGCTCACAGACGAAGGTTACCGCCTAGTTGTTCGCGATCAGCTCGCGGAGCACCAGCGGCAGGATGCCGCCGTGATGCAGATACCCGACCTCGGTTGCGTTGTCGACGCGCGCCCTAGCGGCGAAGTTGGTCACCTTGCCGTCGTCGGCGATGGCCTCGATCTCGACGAGCTGCCCGGGTTTGATCGTCTCGAGACCGCGGATCGTATAACGCTCCTGGCCAGTGAGGCCAAGGAGGTGCGCGCTCTCTCCTGGAACGTACTGCATGGGGAGGATGCCCATGCCGATGAGGTTGGAGCGGTGGATCCGCTCGTAGCTTTCGGCGATCACCGCGCGCACGCCCAACAGCAGCGGGCCTTTCGCGGCCCAGTCACGCGACGAGCCGGTGCCGTACTCCTTGCCGGCGAGCACGATGAGGGGAACGCCATCGGCCTTGTAGCGCTGCGCGGCTTCGAAGATCGTGACCTCGCCACCATCGGGGAGATGGCGCGTCCAGTAGCCCTCGCGTGACGCGAGCGCGTTGCGCAGCCGGATGTTGCCGAACGTTCCGCGCTCCATTACCTCGTGGTTGCCGCGCCGGGCGCCGAAGCTGTTGAAGTCGACACGGTCGACACCGTTCTCTATGAGATAGCGGCCGGCGGGACTGTCGACAGGGATCGCGCCCGCGGGTGAGATGTGGTCGGTCGTGACGGAGTCACCGAGCACGGCGAGCACACGGGCACCGGCGATGTCCGTGAGTGCCTTCGGCCTCGGCGTGAAACCCTCGAAGTACGGCGGCTCCTTGACATAAGTGGACGCCGGATCCCACTCGAAGATCGGTCCGGTGGGCGCTTCCATGGTCTTCCAGTGCTCGTCGCCCTCGAAGATGCGCGAGTACTCGCGCTTGAACATCTCCTGCTTGACGCACTTCTGGACGACGGCGTTGACCTCGTTCTGCGACGGCCACAGCTCGGAGAGCATCACAGGCTTGCCGTCGGGCGTGTGCCCGACCGGATCCGTCACGAGGTTCTTCTGCACGGTCCCGGCCAGAGCGAAGGCGACCACCAGCGGTGGCGACGCCAGGTAGCTCGCCTTGACCAGCGGATGGATGCGCGCCTCGAAGTTGCGGTTGCCGGACAGCACCGCCACGACGCTGAGGTCCTCCTTCGTGACCGCCGCCTCGACCTCGGGGCTCGCGAGCGGGCCCGAGTTCCCGATGCACGTCGTGCATCCATAGCCCACGAGAAAGAACCCGAGCTTCTCGAGGGGCTGCATGAGATCAGCCGTGTTCAGGTAGTCGGTGACGACGCGCGAGCCTGGGGCGAGGCTTGTCTTGACGTACGGCTTCACGGTGAGGCCCAGCTCGACCGCCTTTTTCGCCAGCAATCCGGCCGCGACCATGACCGACGGGTTCGACGTGTTGGTGCAGCTCGTGATGGCGGCGATCACCACAGCGCCGTTCTCGACCTTTGCCTCCGGCCTGGTCGCGACCGCGACCGTGGCCCGGCCGTCGATGGGACCGCCCTCCTCCGTCAGCCGGGAGATGGCGCCCGGGTCCGGCTTGGGTCCCGGTGTGAACACGGTGGTGAAGCTCTTCCACACGTCGGGCAGCGCGACGCGGTCTTGCGGTCGCTTCGGACCCGCCAAGCTCGACTCGACCTTGCTGAGGTCGAGCTCCAGCAGCTCGGTGAACCTCGGCGTCGGCGCGCCGTCAACACGGAAGAGACCCTGCTCTTTCGTGTAGCGCTCGACGAGGTCGATCTGCTCGCGGTCACGTCCGGTGACCTCGAGGTAGCGAAGCGTCTGGTGGTCGACGGGGAACAGGGCCGACGTCGCCCCGTACTCGGGGCACATGTTGCTCAGCGTCGCCCGGTCGGGCACCGAAAGGCTCGACAGGCCGTCGCCGCAGAACTCGACGAACTTGTCCACGACGCCGTGCTTGCGCAGCATCTCCGTCAGTGTCAGCACGAGGTCGGTGGCCGTCGAGCCCGCCGGCAGCGCTCCAATGAAACGCACCCCGACGACGATGGGCGTTGCGAGGTACGCGGGCTGGCCGAGGATCGCGGCCTCGGCCTCGATTCCGCCGGTGCCCCAACCGAGCACTCCGAGGCCGTTGACCATCGTCGTGTGCGAGTCGGTTCCCATCAGGGTGTCGGGGATCGCGACTTTTTTGCCGCCGATGTCGCGCACCTGGACGACCTTCGCGACGTACTCGAGGTTGACCTGATGGCAGATGCCCATGCCTGGAGGCACCAGCGAGAAGTTGTGGAATGCCTGCTGCGCCCAGCGCAGGAGTGAGTAGCGCTCGCGATTGCGCTCGATCTCCTTCTGGATGTTGCGCGTGTACGAATCGCGGAAGCCGAACGAGTCGACCTGAACCGAGTGGTCGATGATCAGGTCGACCGGGACGAGCGGATCGACCTTCCCCGCGTCCTTGCCTGCGCGCTGCATCGCGGAGCGCATTGCCGCGAGGTCGACGACCGCGGGCACCCCGGTGAAGTCCTGCATGAGGACGCGCGCGGGAAGAAAGGGCAGCTCGGCGTTGGCCGTCGGGAGCGCCGGCCAGTGGGCCAGCACGCCGATGTTGGACTCCTCGGTGACGCCTGCTTCGGCCAGCCGGACCAGTCCTTCGAGCAGCACCTTGACGGTCATCGGCAGGCCGGAAGGGTCTTCGATCCCCGCCTGGGCGAGATCGTTCAGCGGATAGAACTCGAGGTTCGTGCCGGCAAGTCGGGCCCGCTGAATCATGTTCAGATCGTACTAGCGCCCCGCCGCGCGCATGGCTTCAGCGATCCGTTGGGGACCCTCGATTCTTTCGATCTCCTCGATCGGGATCGGCAATGCGAGGCGCCAGTTGGGCATCTCGGTCGTGGTGCCTGGCACGTTTGGGCGCTCGTGCACGCCGAGCGCGTCCTCCATCGCAACGAGCACAATGCGCGGTCGCCCGCGCGCCAGGCGCTGGTAAACGGCGACCGCGACGTCGACGGGTGGCGTCTCGTCGGGCAAGTGCGTCATGCTCACCAGCTTCTCGCGCAGGTGATGGAGGCGATGCTCGGGCTCGCTGCGTGTCCAGATCCCGGCCACGGTGGGCAGGTCGTGCGTGCCAACCGCAGCTACCGCATCGCGAGGCCAGTGGTCCGGATCTGAGCCTTCGAACCACACGAGCCGGTAGGAGAGCGAGCCTTTCTTGCGGAGGTTTCTGCGTACCGCCGGCTCGACCAGGCCCAGGTCCTCACCGATGACGAAGGCCTTCGCGCGCCGGCTCTCGCTGGCGAGCAGCGAGAGCAGGGTGGGCGCCGGGTACTTCACGTACGCGCCCTGCGCCGCGGTCATTCCGTCCGGGATCCAGAACAGGCGGAAGAGGCCCATCACGTGGTCGAGGCGAACGCCGGCGGCGTGGCTCGACGCGCTGCGGATGGAGTCGATGAACGGCGTCCAGTGCGCATAGCCCAGCTTCCATGGATTGAAAGCCGGGATGCCCCAGTCCTGACCGTCGCGAAAGAACTCGTCGGGCGGGGCGCCGACGCGCACGCCCGGGGCCAGGTAGTCCTTCCACCGCCACGCGTCGAACCCGTCGGAAGCAAAACCGACGGGCACGTCGGTGATCAGCCCGATCTCGCGCGACGCGCGCGCGAGCTGGCGGTCGATGTGGAACTGCAGCCACTGGTGAAAGGCGACGCGGAGCGCGCTTGGTTCATCGCCGCCGTGAGGCCAGTCGCGCCACGCCGGGCCGTGCACCTCGCAGAGCGCGTTGAACGTCGCGAAGTCGCGCAGCGCTCCTCCCTGCCGGGCGACATATCCGGACAGGCCCTGCGATTCTGGCGCGACCCGGAAGATCTTTTCCAGCGCCTCCGATTTGAGGCGGAAGACCTGGTCGTAATCGATCAGCCGCTGCTCGTTGAGACGGCGCGCCGCATCGCGCTCAGCGGACACGTCGACTTTATCGGCGCCCTCGATTTCCTCGACGCGCAGGTAGAGGATGTTGCGAAAACGGCGTGTCGAGGCGTAGTAGGGCGACGCCTCGTACGGCATGGTCGGGGTCTGCGCACCAAGCGGGTTGAGCAGGATCACCGACGCTCCGGCCTGGCGCGACCAGCGCGCGAACCGGCGGAGGTCGGCGAGGTCGCCGACACCCCAGCTGTCGCGCGAGCGCAGCGCGTAGAGCTGAACGGCCCAACCCCAGGCCCGCCTCGGCGGGGGCCAGCACGGCTCGTTCGGCAGCTTCGGGTGGCGGAGGCGTGGCGCACGGTCTTTCGACGCGCCCATTGCGGCGAGGATCGCCTGCTCCACATCGCCTGACGTCTCGACGAGGTCTCCTTGCCACCCGTGGTAGGCGGGCAGGATGCCCCACCGGCGCGCCCGCTCTGACAGCTCGGTCAGGCCAGTGCGCGAAAAGGTTCGGGCTCGAATCCGGCCAGGACTTTCCGCCACCCGGACAGAGCCTTTGTCACCGCCGGGTCGTCCCGGACGAGCCACGAAAGATGGCGCAGCGCATGTTCGACCAACGCATCGACGCCGATCGATGTCGGCGCAGACATCGCCTCGCCCCTCGCGAGCTCCGCGCGCATCACGGGCAGGGTGAGCAGCGAATCGGGTGGGAGGCTGGACGGCGGTTCCACCACGGCGACATAGGTGAGGATGATCCGGCTGTCCTCGTGCCGCCACGACGTCGAGTGGACGACGATCGGCGCAAGCGGGTACCACCTCAACACCTCGAGCACGACCTCGCCCGGCTTTGCGTCGGTAGGCAGGCCCACGCGCAGGGAGTCCGCGTGCATCGGTTTCATCCAGAAAAGCGCGCCGTCGCGCAAGCCCACCGGCAGGACCTCGAGGGTCTGGGCGACGAAGTTCGGCGACCGGGGGACTGAGGAGATGGGCGCTCCTATCGCGTCCACGAGCTCGGCCATTCGTACGCTCGCGCTGCGCCGGCCTGACGTTCTACCCGCCATTCCGATGTCCGGTCTTGGTCCCGTTCTCGACGATGCGCCAGATCGCTCGGACCTGGGCGGGGGTGATCTCCTGTTGGTGCTGGGAGCGTCCGTGCGCCTGGATGCTGGCGATGACCTCCGACCTGGAGCCTCGGGTTGTCCACCCACACCGGCAGGTGACCTCCATCAACACGCTCCACAGCCTAGCGCGGGGATGGGGCGCGTACGATGCTGCCATGGCGATCGCCGAAGACCTGGAAGTCGCCGCGTTTCTCAAGGGCCAGCCGAAAAAGCTGTTCATCGGGGGCCGTTGGGTCGAGGCCGCCGGCGGCAAGACGTTCGACAGCATCAACCCGGCCACGGGCGAGGTGCTGGCGCGGGTGGCAGAGGGCGGCGCGGAGGACATCGACCGGGCGGTGGCCGCGGCGCGCACCTCTTTCGACCGCGGCAGTTGGCGCGATCTACCGCCGGCCGAGCGCGCCAGGATGCTCTGGCAGGTGGGCGACATGATCGAGGAGCGCGCGAACGAGTTCGCCCAGCTCGAAAGTCTCGACAATGGCATGCCCATCAACGACGCCCTGCTCTTCTTCGTACCGATGGCGGCCGCCACGTTTCGGTACTACGCGGGCTGGGCGACCAAGCTCGACGGAGCGACCCAGCAGATATCGGCGCCCGGCAAATATCTGAGCTACACCCTGCGCCAGCCGGTCGGCGTTGTCGGTCAGATCATCCCCTGGAACTTCCCGCTGATGATGGCCGCGTGGAAGATCGCGCCGGCGCTCGCGTGTGGCAACAGCGTCGTCCTGAAGCCGGCCGAGGAGACACCGCTGAGCGCGCTCCTGCTGGCCGAGCTCCTGCAGGATGCGGATGTCCCGTCAGGTGTCGTCAACGTCGTCTCCGGGTACGGAGAGACGGCCGGCGCCCGGCTCGCCTCGCATCCGGACGTGGACAAGATCGCGTTCACCGGCTCGACCGAGGTCGGCAAGCTCATCGCCAAGGCGTCGGCAGAAAGCAACCTCAAGCGCGTGAGCCTGGAGCTGGGCGGGAAGTCGCCCAACATCGTTTTCGCGGACGCCGACCTGCCGCTTGCGGTTTCCGGGGCGTTTTTCGGCGTGTTCTGGAACCAGGGCCAGGTTTGCTCCGCGGGCTCGCGTCTCTTCGTCCAGGAAAAGGTTTACGACCAGACGCTGGACGAGCTGGTGAAGACGGTCGCCGAGACGCGGCTCGGTCCCGGCATCGATCCCATGACGCAGATGGGTCCGCTGGTTTCCAAGGCGCAGATGGACCGAGTGCTGGGCTACATCCAGGTCGGAGGCAAGGAAGGTGCGCGCCTGGTGGCAGGCGGTAAGCGACCGGAGGGCATGGACGGCGGTTTCTTTGTCCAGCCGACCGTGTTCGCCGACGTGGACGGGAACATGCGAATCGCGAAAGAAGAGATCTTCGGACCCGTTGTGTCCGCGATTCCCTTCAGCGATGAGGAGGACCTCATCGCCAAGGCGAACAACACGATCTATGGACTCGCGGCGGGTGTGTGGACCAGGGATGTGAAGCGCGCGCACCGTGTGGCTCATGCCCTGAATGCGGGCACGGTCTACGTGAACTGCTACCACATCGCGGACCCGGTCACGCCCTGGGGCGGGTTCAAACAGAGCGGGTGGGGACGCGAGCTCGGCCCTTACGCGCTGGACCTGTACACGGAGCTGAAGAACGTCATCGTCGACATCGCCTGATCCGTCGAAGCTGTCTCAGTCAGGGTCGATGACGATCGCTTTCACGCATTCGAGGACGTAAGGGTCGACGCCGTCGAGCCGCCGGCCCAGGCTGTGGATGCGGAAGTAGAGGTCGGGCGCGACTCGCCGGTTGCGGTCGATCAGGAATCCGCAGAACGTCTCCAGCGCAAGGTTGAAGTCGCGTCCCTCGACGAACTCTTGAATCTCTCGCAGCTCGTTGTCCGACAGGGTGCCTCGGCTGCTCAGGATAAGTCCGTGGAACTCGGCCGAGACCTCCATGGGCGGTCAAGTATGCCCCTCCAATCCTCCATAAAACCCTGTCTCAGCGTCCCCGAGATCTGCAGCCGGTGGCGCCAGGCGGGCGCCGCGAGGAGCAAGGCCAGGATTACGGCCAGGACGAAGTGAGACCCATATCCGATGCGGACGTAGGCGCCAAAGTCGTACGTCGCATGGGCGATCGCCGCGGTCGTCGTGTTCAGGTGCCGCCGCATCAGCCCATACGCCAGGCCGTGGACGAAAACCATGCCCAGGATGGGCGTGAACCCGTAGTTGGCGTGCAGCATCGCGAAAAGCGCCGCGCTCACCACGATGCCGAACCGCGGCTGCACCGCGCCCCTGAAGAGGGTTTCCTCGCCGACTCCCGCGAGGATCGCGACGAAGGGAAAGGTCCACCACGGCAGGTCGCCGAAGATGTGCTGTGAGTTGGCGGCGAGCGCGTAGTAGGCCTGCGGGGTCAGGAAGTAGGTGAGGATGTTGGCGGGAATCGCGGACAGCGAGAGCAGCTCCGCTGCGAGCAGCGCCAGGACGACCTGCCACCAGGTTGGAGCCTTCCAGCCGAGGCGCTCGATGGCCGGCCGCCAG
>Ga0070707_100006807_pt1 | contig 10583 bp, 13 predicted proteins | sample KBSK5502metaG_FD_65468 | JGI IMG/M metagenome (GOLD analysis project Ga0070707, IMG submission 65468) | Corn, switchgrass and miscanthus rhizosphere microbial communities from Kellogg Biological Station, Michigan, USA - KBS K5-50-2 metaG | ecosystem: Host-associated > Plants > Roots >... | reverse complement strand
CTATCCAAAATCGCGTTATCTAGTAGCAAATTGCTTATCTCTCTAATCGTCGGTTGGAGTTTTCTCCAACCAGACGAATTGAAACTATTCGGTTCGTGTCTCTGGAGCTCAGAGACTAGTGATCTTAGTCAACTCAAAAATATAATAATTTGTGTTATTTCTTCAGAAGATTACTAATACGAAAAAGATCTGCCTAATTTTTAGATAACCTTTATGTTATCTTGTTTACCAACTATTTAGGCATCAAACGATCCTTGACTGGGAACCTTTCGAAGTCCTACGAATAGAAATCCGCAGGTCTACTATTAAGACTACTGAAAGTAATACGATCACCGTCATTTATCGTTAGATAACAGAAGGGACGCAGTGGTCACCGGGAGTACGGACGTGTTGCTAGCAAGACTCAACGATACGAAATAATTATATTCCCTAACATTGAACCCTAAAACGTCGGATCCCCTTTGAATTATCCGGAATTTTTCACCATATTAGAACAGATTTGTTACTATAATCCCTGTTGTGAAAATATGTACTTGAAAGATTTGTAAATCCCTGGTTTTTGGAGTAGTTCTTTTTCTTGAGTATTAAATCTGCTACATTCAAAACTACGACTTAACTCGCTTTCAGTTTCATTACAACAACTTCCGCCAGGTCGATCAAGGGTGGAATTCTCGTTAGCTCACTTCTAATATTCCAGGTTTGCTGCTATGATTATTAATATTATTATTATTATTAATTTTAGAAGCTGGTGATGATGGCGTAGTGGTTAGACTTTGTTTCTGATGGTGAAGGAGAGGTTTGATATTATTGCTTATCGATGGAGGAGAAGACGTTTGTCCATTGCTATCAATACTGATTGGATGAAGGGGAACTATTCTATATATAGTGCCTGTTAATGTAAGAACATAAAGATAGCCGTCTGGTCCGTCCAAAGGTCCGTTATAGTACTAAACCCATGAGCAAATACTATTTGTTGGCTGTCTTGCGGAGTGTTTGCTACTTTACCTGCAAGTGACCCAATAAGAACTAGTCCATTTCTCTGTTGATTTAGTCTGAAGTGATAGATGCTGCCTGTATCAACATCTCCTACAAACATATCATGTGTCCCCAACTGAGATGAATTGAGGTGACCAAATTTCTGGGGGCATTAGTACTATCGCCTCCTATAGCAGGGCCAGGAGAAGGTCCATTTACCTTCCACACGCCTTGCACTTGTACCCACCCGCTGTTGAATCCCGGATCTACAAGATTAATTTCATCCCCATAAGTTGGTCCATTTTCTGAATCCCACAACTTCCTCGATAGGCCAATTTGTGGCCACCATGTAGAGAATTTCTAGGATATGCAACAGAAGGGAGTGATGAGAGATGATAATGGCTGAACTGCGAGATTTGACCATGCTTTAGCATTGCAAGAAGAACCATCGGATGTAATGATATGTCAAATTCCAATTGTAAACGTATATAATTATATAACTTTCCAGGAACTAAAGAGGTTAAGTACGAGGCTAGGCCATGTACGTGTCGGTGTTGACGATGATATTCTTCTATCTGAGAATGATCCGTCTATCTCGTCCCAAGATCTATAAAGACATTTAGAACCTAATAGCAAGAAATGTAGATAAATAGATATAAGGAGACACACCTCTAAGCGCCTTATATGATTATATAATCCACGAGGGAGGTTCAGTTACTGCGGTCTCATGTTTTGTTTCTTTGTCTTTTCTTCTATTGGAAAGGTAATAATTTATTTGAATGGAATGGCAATTATTGATGAAGGAAGATTATGACCATTGGTGCTATTATCATCTAAGTTTAAACGGATAGGGATCTTGTTCGAACCATCAAGAGGTGTTGGACTTACTTTAAATGTTTTTGAAGCTGATTGACTCACGTATTCTGGTGCTGATACTCTCATTATCACTTTGTATATACCGCTCATATCTCCCCTGTTTACAGTATATGAATACGGGAATTTGCCATTACCATCTGTTGTGCCTTCCATCCTCTTAAATAATGCTCCAGACGGTTTAGTAATGTTTCCGATTACTGAAGCGCCAGCAATAGTATTATTAGAGTTTGTATCTATAACTTTAAGAGTTATAGTCTCTCTATCTCCTAGATGAGCATAACCATCAGAGACATGAATTGCAGCTGTCAAGGAACTATTATTGTAGTTCTTGGTTACACCGGTAACATTTACACTATTATATGATATTAAGCTAGAATTATTACTACATGAAAATTTAGCAGTTATTTTATTTTGTCCTTGTTTAACACTAGTATAGGCAGGTGTTAAGGTGTAGTTCCACTTTGAATAGTCATTGCCTCCAGCCCCGCCCGTCGAAGAGGCAAAACGGTATGGTTTAACACCATTTACAATAACTAAAACCTTGCAGTCAGAAGACGTGTTATCTGCTGATGTGCCATAAATTAGCAGATCTCCTCCAACACGAATTTGTTGTTCTTTTGCAGGTGATGTGATTTTTACAAGGTGCAAGTTTGGTTTACTTTGTTGTTGTTGTGGTAATGTTGTATGAGTAGAGTCAGTGCCGGGTTTAATAGTCTTAGTGGTATTAGTAGTGGCGCCAGTAGCAGGAGTTTTAGGGTTTGGAAAGATTATAGCAGATGCCATATTAGTGAAAACGGATATATTAAAAAGTAGAAGAATGCTTGTTCCAACCATACAAAGTGAAATCGACATTTGTGATTCGATCTTAATACGGCTCATCCGGAATCCTATGATTAGAGATCTTAGCAAAAAGATCAAGCGCCCTTTGAATCACCTGGATCCTGATAATATTTGAATATCCATGAAATCTAGACAACTTTGCATTTCTCTTTATGAGCTGCAAAAGCCAAGACTTTAAGCGTTACTCCCTTCAGGAGAGGACACAATCACCGGAAATAGTATCTGTGCGCCTAAGTACATGGCATCGTAGGTGCTAGCTGCTTCAATGTCGATATTACTTGATCCAAAGTTTTACCAGAACTTGTCAATACTAACAGAGACTCATTTTTATCGCCACATCCTTCTGAACCATCACCCCGTATGCTTTTAAATGTGTATGTGCTATCGACTCCAAAGCCTTGTGTCTTGAATTCTGAAATTAATTTGGCTTGTTGATTTGCTGGAACCATAAATGGAACTACAGTATCAAAGTTAGCTGCCGCCGATGATGTTTTATTCGAACTAGAAACAGAAGATGCTTGATCGACAACAGTTAATGTTCCATTCAGTACGAAGTTCGGATATTTTGGATCTAAATGAGCTTCGGAAAAAGCAAAGTTGCCGGTGTTGTTTAGCATGACTGGTTTTGAGGCAGCAAAGTTCGGAAAAGTACCACTATTGTATAATAGGTTATTCAATTTCTTGCTATCTACCAAGGATATCTGATGAAGATGACCTACATCACCATTAAACCATAGTACTGTGGTACCGATATTTACTGTAGCTATCTGGGGAAAATATGGTTGATTTGCGACTCTCAGATCCCTTGGTAACAAGCCCGGGGGTTCATGAGCTTCATTAGGAATTGTAATCACAAGATTCTTGATGTTATTTCCTAACACCATCGTATGACTTTGGTAGATTTTGGATGCATTGATGGCTGGTTCCTGAGTTTCTCCTATTGCAAACGCTAATGAGAGTACAGAATTAACAACGAGTAGTGATAATGCTCCGATAAATAGCAACTGAAACCCCATATGATATTAAGGAATCATAGTTGATCCGCTTTGTCTTCATCAAACATAGAATAATTAGATACAATTATTTAAAATCTACCATGGTTTCTGAAATACCTGTGTGGAAAGATTTTCCCTCCTTAGATACAAAGCAATGTTTCTTTATAATGCGAAGCTGTTATAGTGCTAACTGAAGCCTCTGCTATACCACAATTTCGTGCAATTTCGGGTCGAAAGAAGCCTCTAGCCACTCTTTCACAGCCTGTTCTCTTATTTTCTCTGGAATTCTGGCACCCATGTATTTATATCTACCACATCTTGGTATCTTATAATTATTAAAACCATTCCTAACTATACCTGTCCGAATCATGTTGGGTTCGAGACGTGCGGTACTAATGTAACTCCGGGCGTCAGCATACGCAGCAAAGGAGTTGGCTTTGTTAATATAATCGAGATAGACTTTGGCCCATGATTGTCGCTTTGGTCATTCAACTTATGCCTATATGGAGGTAAGGGAGAAAACATTCACCGTACTGCTCGTTTTATCGCAGTTACTGGCCTGTAATTTAAGGTATTTGGCCCAGATTTTGACTGGTTGTGGAATATGATCAAAAAGACTAAGGTACACGACTTGGTTACCTCGAAGTTGATAAATAATGAAAACAGTCAAAGAGAACACAGGAAAGAGCCGAAATAGAAAATTCGGTCCATCGGGCCTTTGTATAATAAGCCCCGGAAAATTCGTTGAAATGGTATAGGTTAAAGAAGATGTATCAGCAACACAGACAGTTCTTCAGAGAAGAGATGAAGGACGGTTCAGAGTTTCTCGATGACCAATCAAATATCTGTCTGACTAATGGATTAAGAATAAGATTTATGTTACCCAGGATAAAGCATTCACCTTCAAGTTGATCATTTTGACAGATTATATTGATTGATTAGATTATTTTCTATCAAGTATACTTCCATGATTTGTAATGCATATTTAGGATCTCTGACTAACCTGACATTATCGAAATCCTGTCTGGTATTAGCTGTTATCTCCTTGTGTACGGCATTTAGAAAAGGTATCAAAACTTTCTATGTTTGCGAAAAGATGCTTTGTTAGCCAAGGATTGAAGTATGTATCTATAATCTTTTTTGCGCTATCAATTCCCTGATCATTATCTTCTGTTTCTACTAATGACATAGATTAGCGCTGTTTCTATTAACGACATAGATTAGCGCTAGCATCAGCTAGCACGATACACGGCTTGATAAGCAGTTTATTAGTATACGATAATTATTCGTTGGAAATAGCTTTTATTTGTCAATTATCCATGATATGATACGAATGGATGAAACAGATGTTAAAATACTAGGAAAGCTGCTGTCAGATGCTAGACTTTCATATAGGAAAATAGCCGATGAAATAGGTGTCTCTCCTCCTACAGTACTTGCTAGGGTAAAAAAGCTGGAAAGTGATAGTGTTGTCAAAGGTTATTCAGCTATATTAGATCATGAGAAATTAGGTTATGATCTAACCGCAATTATTGAGGTTACATCTGTTAAAGGAAAAATAGCAGAAGTTGAAAAACACATTGCAAAATTCCCTAATGTTTGTGCTGTATACGATATTACGGGTTTAACTGATATGATAGTTGTTGCAAAATTCAAGAATAGAACACACCTTAGCAATTTCGTAAAAAAGGATTTAGCACTGCCGTATGTTGATAGGACAAATACACATGTAGTATTGATATCAGTCAAGGAAGACTTTAGATTCTTCTAAATGAAAAATAAATAATGTAAGTTATTCGTTGTACTAGCGTGTAAAATTGGTTCAAAATCCAAAACAGTAAAACGATTTTTGGATAGGCTAGTTGCAATTAGGTTTTATAGCAAAGTTATTTTGATAAAGTGAGATAGGTAAACTATTACAATTAGACTGAGTCTTTCCTTTTACGTACTACTTTTGGCTCGAGCTTAGTCGACGAGGCTGCGAACTAGTAGTTTATTGCCAACCAAATGTGTATACTCTCGATTTACCTGTGTAGGTTCAGACCGGAATGACTTGAAGTCAGTATTGCCGATTGTCGTGCGGGCTTGAGTAATTTGTGTCGGAGGTGCTTTGCAGGATGGCGACTCGCCTGATTTTCGATCAAAACATTTTTATTAAAATCCATAAAAAGCGGTGGAGGTACAGCTTCCAATGCTAAATCCAATTGTAGCTACAGTTGATGGCTTACTATGAACGTTAAGAACCTTTACACCTATGGTATTCTAATGAGCGGTAGTAGTTCCAACAGAATGTATGAATACTAGTACTACTTTTCTTAACGGGGCTAATCCAGTATATTATGTTCTACTGCAACGGATTAACGGAATGTCCAATAACAGTATTTCCTTTTGTCAGAAGGCAGCATGCACAGTTTTCTTCGAAACAAGCCCTTGCTTCGTCATGTTTACAAATCGAGCATATACAGACTTGTTTCGCGGCGGTGGGTTCAGAAGTGATCTTCTTCTGTTGCTTTGATTTTGCATCAACATATAGCCATAGAGCAACTAGCGGTACTCCAATGATGAAAAATACGATGATGGTTCGTATTGGAATTCTTAGTACGAATAGCGATATCCCAAAGCATAACGTACCTATACCGAGCATTGAAAGCCAGCGTGTTGTGGTTTCCATTTTATCACCTATTGCGTATATATATGTCCTCTTCCTTAAGAATTTCAGTACCTGATTCTCTTTTCTTCTTCTTTCTACGAAGCTCTCTGACTTTCTCGAGAATTTCTACTAATTCTTGTTCAGGGATTTTTGAGATTCTAGCATCACATTGGATGCCTTTGGCCTGCAATACCTCCTCTGTTAATAGCATAATCTCCTCTTTGTGCTCCTCCTCCTCCTTTGTCAGCATGTTATTACTTCTAAATCTGAAGAAGGCAAATTCGCTCATAGGTAAGTACAATAGTCATAACCTGCTATTTACTTTATGGTTTATCGTCTAGTCACAACCTAGCAATTCTCACCATTACCATCTGCAGACAACGTACCTATTGTTTTGTTTGGTTCTGTGGCGTTGTTGATACTGGTAATTGGAAAAAAGGAACTATACAACTGCCCAGAGCATAAAGGCATTTGTCCGTTCCACCTGTTAATTGATAGCCATTGAAGATATTGTGGACTTTGTTTTAATTGTACTGTAATGACCTTGATTGCCTGAGATTCACCGTTGGCTCTGGCTACGTTTGCTCTTGCTGTTCCCTGAGCCTGAACAACGGTTTGGTTTGCAATTACTTGTATAGCTTTCAGGTTATTTTGTTCTGTCAGAAACTTTTGGAACGCTGCTACCTTTGATTCTACTTGATTAGCAAATGCTTGTGAGAATTTAGAGTCAGTTATGAATACTGTCTCGACAACAATATCCCTTGCTGATAGCGTATTACTGATAGTCTGAGCTATCACAGCTTTTGCAGTAGGCGCGGCGTCAGATAAAGCAATGTTCTATTCGTGTTCACTGACTTCAGGCGTAAAAATCTATTACATACATTAACAATGATATTCTCAATGACTGCAGCTCTATTCAGAAGTCCATATTGAAGACAATAGTAACCGCTATCAGTCAGACGAGGAATAGATAGTCGTATCCATCTAAACTTGAAAATAAGTTCAACAAAGGCGAAACCTCAGATGAGGGCATATTTGATTTGTACGTTAGTTTTCAGATCTTGCTGGCATTGCCGTAGAGAGATATTGGTAATATATACTAACAAGAGTACTGAAAAATATTTGTGAAGATTGTAAAGCTAATTCCATGAGCAACTTCCTCAAAAATTATATTGATGATATCGTGATCGTTTTAATTAGGTAATTATTTAAGGTCGACTTCCCCCCAAATGTTCGTCGAGCGTTTTGTCAGGATCACATCGTATGTATCTATGAATTTAAACCCACCTGAAGCAAAAAGACAATGATATTAAGAGCCAGTGTGTGCCGTATAGTTGGATGGACAAAAATGCAAATAGTTCAAGTATCAGATATTCATATTGGCGAAAGTTATTTCAAACAAGATGTCTTTGATATTCTAGTTGATGAGGTTAACAATAAATTAAAGCCCGATGCGATCGTAGTTACAGGCGATCTCACTGATGAGGGGTTGCTATACCAGTTTGAACATGCCTATGCGGAAATTAGCAGGTTTAACTGCTCTAACATAATAGTTTTAGCCGGAAATCATGATTATCGTCATACGGGCTATCTACTTCTCAAGAAATTATTTCCCTCACCGAAAGATATCTACGAGTTTGATGATGATGTAGTACTGCTGACTATTAGCACGGCTCGTCCTGACAGAGACGAAGGAGAGGTTGGATACAGGCAGAATTTGTGGATGGAAAAGGCCATGAGTAAATATGACCACAAAACAAAGATTGTTGCAATGCACCACCATTTGATAGGAATTCCTGATACAGGTACCGACAAGAACGTTGTTTTTGATGCTGGTGACACTTTAAGGGCATGTTTTCAATCTAAAGTCAATTTAGTTCTTTGTGGTCATAAACATAGACCCTGGGTTTGGAGACTAGGTGCTTTGGATATTGCATATGCTGGAACAGCGTCGTCATCCCGATTTAGAGGATTTTTTGAATGCTCTTACAATATTATAGACATTAAGAACGGAAAGTCTAATGTTGACATAAAGATAGTGGGAGGCAAACGGTTTCCCCTTTCGGATCTAGTCGAAAGATATAAACCATATTTTGAAAGCTGATAATTCCTGACATTTATCAAACCGGTTTAGCCCATATAAAAAATGAAGCCCACCTGGATATACCTGTGATTATGAATAAATCGTGAGTAAAGATGGGCGCTTACAAGGTAAAGAAAAATTAGGTGCTATAAAGACCCCACAATATCTTTTCGGAATCTTGCAAGCGCAGGATAACGCTCATAAAGTTTTATCCTATTTATTGACAGGCCCTTCTGTCGTTCATAAGGTGAAACGAAATTATTCTCTTGATGGTATGTTGTAGCACCAATTTCGAAAACTAGCTTTGTACCATTCTCAAACAGGCGCTGTCCGAACTCTATATCCTCATAGCCATAATTGCCATTGAATCCCTCATCCCATAGTCCGATATTGATAGCATCGTCACGCCAGTATGCTACATTACCACCATGAAAACAATTGCTTGGAAACGGGTGACTCCTTAGTTGCTCAAGTTCAGGAATTCTCTTGTCTCTACGACTGCCTACTAGTGTATTTGAAATACTACATATTGCTGGGAGTGATGATATCAAGTGGAAGTTGCGAACAATATCTTCAGGTTGAATTGTGCTTGCTTCCACAAATTTTCGAAGCCCGATCGTCGCAATATTGGCTGATTTATGAAACCAGTCCATGTGTGATTCTAGGTATCGACGAGGACATATCATGTCCGAGTCGAGAGAGACAATAACGTCGCCCTTTGCGACCTGTATCCCAGCATTTCTAGAGCTTGCTGGCCCAAAGCCGTTATTAGAAAGAGTTACTAATTTGATATCCAGGTCTCCTTTGTAATGATCAGCGATCAATTTTGCATCGGTATGATTAGCATCAGCCGCGATAATGACCTCAAATCGATCTTTTGGGTAGGTTTGTTGGGTCAGGCTTGCAATAGTCCTAGCAAGTAGATCACATCCCTTGTGAAAGGGAATAGCTATGCTTGCAAATAATTCGTGCTTAACTGGTTCTTTTTTAACCTTATGTTCTATATCAGCGTAGTCATTAAATAATCTCAATTATAGCTAGCTCGCCAGATGCAATTTTGTCATCCGGTCTCAATACGTATAAACTTTTACGTTTGATGATCATGTTATGTTTAATGTCCATTTATGGGGATAAAGACTTGTGGCACAAAGAATACGGCACATAGTTTAGGACTTCTCCACAAAGCAGGAAACTTAGCCATGCGTATGTCACGGCATGCCTAATCAAAAGAACGGATATAGTGCTATATGTACCCACATAGTACTATCTTTGAAAGTCATTTCTGCCCCAACTTAGAAGATGGCCGCCAAGCTCAAGCTATCGATTTAATTTTCTGAGCCTGAAATGACCGTTTGTATTTTATTAATCGTGTATGTGCTGAATTTTCATGCTATTACCGTGATGTAAATAACCGATCTTCTCGTAGAACGGAATATTCTCATCTGAACAATCGAGTACTGTTCTTACGCATCGCATTATTGCTGCTTGTTCGGTGGCGTAGTTTACAAGCCTGAATCCAATGCCTTTCCGCTGATACCCAGCCCTCACTGCTACATCTTCGATATGTGCTACTCGTCCTCCACAGAAAATGAATTTTGGTTCGACAAGGAGCGTCGTTGTTCCTATTATCAAACCTTGGTTTCTGCCATCTTCAACAACGGCAACAAATATTCTGTGGAGTGGATTTGATTTTATCTCCTTAAGTATTGCGTTCGCGGCAGGTTTACTGAGACCTCCAACTGGAGCTAAATTCTCTAGCACTTCTAACAATCCACCGCTTTCTATATCGTTTTCTTCTATTTCACGTATTGTATAATTTATAGATGATTTAGACATTACTACTCTCAGCCTAAGACTATCCATTCGTTGTTACGTCAAGATTTTTCAACTTCTCTATCATATAAGAAAGGCAGTTGAAGAAGTTTACTATGGCATCAAAGAGCCTCCTAATGTCATCACTAATAGAACAAGGCATTTCATTGTCATCGTCCCAATGGATTACCGAGGTTGCCTCAATGAGTTTCGTATTTTCCAAATTTGACGTCCTAATATGGTATATAAATCCGATTTTATCCATCCTATTTTCGAGGAAAAAACGATTAAGATTAAGATACGCCTTGTACTCCCCTCATTGGTGTTAAATTTGATTGAGTTAGGACATCAG
>Ga0070707_100006805_pt1 | contig 10586 bp, 11 predicted proteins | sample KBSK5502metaG_FD_65468 | JGI IMG/M metagenome (GOLD analysis project Ga0070707, IMG submission 65468) | Corn, switchgrass and miscanthus rhizosphere microbial communities from Kellogg Biological Station, Michigan, USA - KBS K5-50-2 metaG | ecosystem: Host-associated > Plants > Roots >... | reverse complement strand
CCCCGTTCCAGCGCCGCGTGCTCATGGCCGCCGCGCGCGTGCCCGCCGGCCAGGTCGTGTCCTACGGCGAGATCGCGCGCCGCATCGGCCGCCCGCGTGGCAGCCGGGCCGTGGGCCAGGCGCTCCACTACAACCCGGTGCCGATCGTCATCCCCTGCCACCGCGTGATCGCGGCCGGAGGTCGGATCGGCGGCTACGGGGGTGGGCTCACCATCAAGCGGAAGCTCCTCCGCCTCGAGGGCGCGCTGGCGGCGGTGGGCTAGTACTAGGCTAGCCTCACTTGTTGTGGCAATAGACGCAGCCCGCGCCCCCACCGCCGAGGAGCCGGGGGTCGTTGGCGGGGTCGCCGTCCTGGTAGAGGGCGACGCGCTCCGCCACGTGCGCGACGCGCTCGTCGGCGATCGCCTGGTAGCGGTAGGCGAAGGACCGTCCGAGCGCCTGGGCAACTCCGTACCACGTCTGCGCATCCGCGAGGCGCCCACCCTTGGCGTAGAGGTCGCCCAGCTCGATCAGCGTGCCCTCGAAGTTGTGCGGGGCCATCCCGTCGTTGCTGCAGGTGTGGGGTAGAACCGCGGGGCAGTCGAGGTTGTCGAGGAGGATGAAGTCGACCAGCCCGAGCACCCGCTGCTGGTAGTAGTCGCCCGCGCCGGGGACGACCGGCGCCACCACGGCGAACAGGTCGAATGCGTCGAAGAGCGGGTTCACCGCGATCGACGCATCCAGCTGCTGGAGGCCGCGCGCCACCAGCGCCGCGTCCCCGTGCACGAAGCCGTTCGCGTACGTGGTCGCGGCGCGGAAGCCGGGGACGCGCGTGTCGCGCGGCAGCAGCTCGACGGCCCGGTCGAGGTGCTTCTGCGCTGCGCGGACCTCGCGCTTGCCCGCCTCGGTGAAGCGGGCGAAGTCGAACGTCGCCGGGTCGCCGCCGGAACGATACAGGTGCAGCATGCCGAGCAGGAACTGCGAGCGGCCGTCGCGCGGGTCGTGGCGCACCGCGTCCCGCAGGAGCGCCAGCGCCGCGGCGTCACGCGGCCGGTCGGCCCACAGCGTATCCCAGAATGCGGCCTCGCCGGCGGCCGCGCTCGGCGAGGGACGGCGCGTGAGTATCCGCTCCGGGTCGTTCCGGCGGAAGGTGTGGAAGCGGACCAGGTGGCGCTCGCCCGCGATCGTGAGCCAGGCCTCGACGTAGGCGACCGGACCGGTCACGGGGGTGAACCCGGTCCCGCCCGCGCGGATGAGGAGCCCCCGCGGCCCGTAGACGACCTCGCGCACGCCGCCGGCGCTCCCGCGGAAGTGGTAGCCGGGCCCCTGCCGCCGCCAGCCGCCGCACGGCAGCGGGATTTCCCCGTGATCCTCGAAGTCCAGCGCCTCGCGCGAGAGGGCGAAGCGCAGCGACGAGGCCGACGGGCACCGGGGGTCATGCAGCCGGTGTAGCTTCGGGTCCCGTCCGACGCGCACCAGCGCGCTCGCCTCGCTGCCGGCCGGGCTCCGGAACACACCCTGCTTGGCCGTCGTGAGGAGGGTGAGCGCCCGCGCCGGCGGGGGCACGGCGGCGGACAGCGCCGCGCCGATCGCCACCTTCGCTAACCATCCCGTGCGACGCATGATCGAGCCTCATTACTCGCTGCAAACCGCTCGCCAGTGCAAGCCTACCTTCAGCAGCCCCCCGAAAGGCACGAGGCGCAGCAGCGAGACTGCACTCGCCCCCGCCAAACGCAGCGGCGAACGTGCATGGCGCGCGCCCCGGCCCGCTCTTCTCGTGCCCGCGCGGGCAGCCTACAATATGGCACGCTGGTTGCGTTCGAGGTCCCCAGAAGGAGAGTGACGTCGTGTTCTGCTTCCCTTTCGGTCCCTTCCACCGACGCTCCCGCCAGTCCTGGGGGGACGAGCCCGGCTGCGGCATGAGCTGGGGCGACGACTGGCACCGCCGGTGGGCGGAGAAGCTCCAGCACCAGGCCGAGCGCCGCGCCCGTCACTTCGCGCGCCACGCGGAGCACCGGGCGCGCAACTTCGCGCGCCAGGCCGAGCGCTGGGCCGGGCCCCGCAGCGACGAGAAGCCGCTCACGCCCGAGGAGGAGGCGCTCCGCCGCGCCCGCCGCCGCGCCGGCGCCCAGGCCGGCTTCTACGCGCACCTCGTGACCTACCTCGCCGTGATCGCGCTCCTCGCGTTCATCAACCTCCTCACCTCGCCCTGGTACCCGTGGTTCCTGTGGCCGGCGTTCGGCTGGGGTATCGGGCTCGGCTCGCACTACATGGGCGTCTTCGGGTCGCGCGCGCTGAAGGAGCGCTTCTTCGACCCGGCGGTCGAGCGCGAGCTGCGCCGCGAGCGCGCCGCGATGCAGACCGAGAAGCAGGCGAGCATGGACGAGCTGTCCTCCTCGATCGCGCACGAGATCCGCAACCCCATCGCCGCCGCCAAGAGCCTCGTCCAGCAGATGGGCGAGGACCCGACCTCGGTCGAGAACGTCGAGTACGCCAAGGTCGCGATCGAGGAGCTGGATCGCGTCGAGCACCGCGTCTCCCACCTCCTCAAGTACGCCAAGGAGGAGGAGCTCTCCTTCGCGCTGGTCAACCTGGCGACGGTGGTCGACTCGGCGCTGACGCAGCTGCGCGCCAAGCTCGACGCGGCCAGGGTCGCCGTGTCGCGGAACTACATCGGGGGCCCGACGGTGCAGGCCGACGCCGACAAGCTGCGCGGGGTGTTCGCGAACCTCATCGACAACGCGATCGACGCGCTGGCGAGCGTGCCCGAGGGCCGGCGCATCGATCTCTTCGTCGAGAACGGCGCCGGCGCGGCCACGGTGCGGGTGCGCGACAACGGCGCGGGCATCCCGGCCGACAAGCTCGAGCGCATCTTCAATCCCTTCTTCACCACCAAGGAGCAGGGCACCGGGCTCGGCATGGCGATCGCGAAGAAGCTCGTCGAGGCGCACGAGGGCACGATCGACGTGGTGAGCGAGGTCGGCCGCGGCACGGAGTTCAAGGTCACGCTGCCGCTGCCGGCGAAGGGCTGAGCCATGCAGGGCCGCGTGCTGGTGGTCGACGACGAGAAGGCGATGGTGCTGGCGCTGAAGGGCCTGCTCGCCAAGGAGGGCTACCAGGTCGAGACGGCGGGGAGCGGCGAGGAGGCGGTGAAGCGCATCGAGACCGGCAGCTTCCACCTGGTCATCACGGACCTCAGCATGAACGGCGTCGGCGGCATGCAGGTGCTCGAGCACGCGCGGCGCGTCGACCCGGAGCTGGCGGTGATCATGATCACCGCCTACGGCTCGGAGAAGATCGCCGTGCAGGCGATGAAGCTGGGCGCCGCCGACTACGTGCCGAAGCCGTTCGACAACGACGAGCTCCGCCTGGTCGTGCGGCGCGTGATGGACACGGTGCTGCTCCGCCGCGACCACCGCCGACTCCTCGAGCAGGTGCAGGGCGCCTTCGGCTTCGAGCAGATCGTCGGTCAGAGCCCGGCGATGCGTCGCCTGTTCGGCACCATCGACAAGATCGCCGACACCGACGTGACCGTGCTCATCCGCGGCGCCAGCGGCACCGGGAAGGAGCTGGTGGCGAACGCGCTCCACTACCGGAGCCCGCGGCGCACGAAGCCGCTGGTCAAGATGAACTGCGCGGCGCTCAGCCAGGAGCTGGTCGAGAGCGAGCTCTTCGGCCACGAGAAGGGCGCCTTCACCGGCGCGATCGCGCGGCGCGAGGGCAAGTTCGAGGCCGCCGACGGGGGCACGCTCTTCCTCGACGAGGTGGGCGACATGCCGCTCGAGACCCAGGCCAAGCTGCTGCGCGCCATCCAGGAGAAGGAGTTCGAGCGCGTGGGCGGCAACGCGCCGATCCGGGTGGACGTGCGGCTCCTCGCGGCCACCAACCAGGATCTCGAGGCCGCGGTGCGCGCCGGCCGCTTCCGCGAGGACCTCTACTACCGCCTGCGCGTCGTCGAGCTGGTGATCCCGTCGCTGGCCGAGCGGCCCGAGGACATCCCGCTCCTGGTCGAGCACTTCCGGAAGGAGGCGGCGCAGCGCTTCGCGCGCGACCCGAAGCCGCTCACGGACGAGGCGCTGCGCGCCTGCGTGACGCACGAGTGGCGCGGCAACGTGCGCGAGCTGCGCTCGGCGGTCGAGCAGGCGCTCCTCCTGGCCCCCGGGCCCGAGATCGGGCCGGCGGACCTCTTCGCACGGCCGGCCGTCTCCGAGACCGCGTCGCCCGGCCCGCTCCCCGCCAGCTTCCGCGAGGCCAAGGAGCGCATGGTGGAGGGCTTCGAGCGCGACTTCCTCCGCCAGGCGCTCCGCCGTCACGGCGGCAACATCACCAAGGCGGCGGAGGAGGTCGGCATGCACCGCCAGAACCTGCAGCAGAAGATGCGCGAGCTCGGCCTGACCGCGGAGGACGCGGCCAAGGAGCCGGCGTGAAGGAGAGCCCATGCAACTCGTCGCGAGGATGACGAACCTGCTGCGCGGCCTCGCCGCCCGCTGGATCGGAAGGCGCGAGCAGCGCCACCCCGACGCCGTGTACGCGGCGGCCATCGAGGAGCGCGTGGCGCAGTACGCGAAGCTGCGCGAGGCCGCGGCCGGCATCATCTATCTGCGCTCGAAGCTCGCCAGGGAGCTCGAGCGCGAGTCGGCCGAGCTGGGGCGCCTGCGCCGCCAGCTCGAGATCGCGGTCGAGCGCGACGACGACAGCGTCGCGCTCCATCTGATCGGACGCCGGGACGCGATCGCCGCGGAGGTGGCGCGGCTGACGGCCGAGCTGACCGAGCTGACCAAGGAGGCCGAGGGCGCGAAGCAGAACCTGGTCACCTTCCAGCAGGAGATCGCTCGCCTGCGCGACGAGCGCGTGCGCATGCTCGCGCGCCTGGCGAGCGCGAAGGCGCGCCTCCGCTTCCAGGCGACCCTGAACGGGCTCTCGCCCGACGCCGACATCCGTGCGCTCGAGGAGGTGCGCGACCACATCAACCGTCTGGTCACCGAGACGCAGGTGAGTCGCGACCTGGGCGACACGGAGCTCGAGAAGCGCCTCGGACGCATCCGCGACGCCGAGGCGGAGAGCTCCGCGCGCGCGCAGCTGGACGAGCTGAAGCGCGCCCGGCGCGCGCGGCTCGTCCCCATGGTGCTGCCGCAGGCGGTCCCGGCCAGGTAGACGGATCCACCGCGCGAGGCATGGTGCCCGCGCGCGAACACCCGCCGGCGCGACAGCCCGGCGAGAGGAGAGTGAGCCATGATGCATCAGCACGGAGCGTACTGGACGGGCTGCGGCCCGTCGCACGGCCGCGAGGCGTGGGAAGCCGCCGCGCCGTGGCTGGCGGCCGCGTCGGGATTCCTCGGCGCGGGCGTGTTCGGGGTGCGGAGGCCGCTCCGCTTCCTCGCCTTCCAGCTCGGGCTCGACGAGGCGCAGACGCACGAGCTGGCGCGCATCCTGGACGAGCTGAAGACCGAGCGCGCCCAGTCCTCGGTCGATCATCGCCGCATGTCCGCGGCGCTGGCCGACACGCTCGCCGAGGACACCTTCGACGCCGCGAAGGCCGCCGAGGCGGGCCGGGCGCGCGTCGAGAGCGCGGAGCGCATGCGCCAGGCGACGGTGCGGGCGCTCGACCGGCTGCACCGCGTGCTGCGCCCGGAGCAGCGCGAGAAGCTGGCACTCCTCATCCGGACGGGCGGGGTGGTACTCTGAGCGGATGGGCGTCCGCATCACCCAGCTCAGCAAGCGCTTCGACGATTTCCTGGCGCTCGACAACGTGAGCCTCGAGGTCCCGAGCGGGGCGCTCCTCGCCCTGCTCGGGCCGTCGGGCTCCGGCAAGACGACGCTCCTCCGGATCATCGCCGGGCTGGAGACGCCCGACGGCGGATCGGTGCGCTACGACGACCAGGACGTCACCGACGTGGGCGTCCGCGAGCGCAACGTCGGCTTCGTCTTCCAGCACTACGCGCTCTTCCGGCACATGAGCGTGTTCGACAACATCGCCTTCGGGCTGAAGGTGCGCCGCTGGCCGCCGGCGCGCGCGCGGGAGCGGGTGGCGAAGCTCCTCGCACTGATCCAGCTGGAGGGGCTGGAGCGCGCCCTCCCCGCGCAGCTCTCCGGCGGCCAGCGCCAGCGCGTGGCGCTCGCGCGGGCGCTCGCCGCGGAGCCGAAGGTGCTGCTCCTCGACGAGCCGTTCGGCGCGCTCGACGCGAAGGTACGGCAGGAGCTGCGCGAGTGGCTCCGCCGCCTGCACGACGAGATCCACGTGACCAGCGTGTTCGTCACGCACGACCAGGAGGAGGCCTTCGAGGTGGCCGACCGGGTGGCCATCATGTATCGCGGCCACATCGAGCAGGTGGGCAGCCCGGGCGAGATCTTCGAGCAGCCGGCGAGCCCCTTCGTCATGGGCTTCCTCGGCAACGTGAACGTGCTGCGCGGCCACGTGCAGCGCGGGCGCGCGGTGCTGGGCGGCCTCGACGTCTCCTACCCGCAGCATCCCCACGACGAGGCGCGCGCCGCCACCGCCTTCGCGCGCGCCCACGAGCTGGACATCCTGCGCGCGCACGACGGGCGCCCGAGCCTGGAGGCCAAGGTCGCGAGCGTCAAGGTGGCCGGCGCCGTGGTCAAGGTGCGTCTCTACGCGGAGCATTTCGGCGTGCTGCTGAGCGTCGACCTGACCCCGGAGCGGCAGGGCGAGCTGGGCCTCGCGGTCGGGGACACGGTGTTCGTCGTCCCGCGGCAGCTGCGCGTGTTCGTGCAGGACTACTCGATCTAGAGCGACCCGAGGCCATGTCTCGGGTCGGAAGCGGAAGCGAGCGTGTGGCGTCCGGTGGGTCCAGCGAAGGCCGTGCCGCGGCCGGCGAAGCCGGCGCGGCAGCCTTTCCGGAACGCGACCCGTGAGCGAAAACGGCGCGTCTGCCGGGGCGCCCATCGGATTGTCTCGGAGCTTCGCGCGACCTACGTTTGCCGCGCCGGCTTCGCCGGCCGCGGCACGGCCTCCGCCCTCTCCACCGGATGGCATTCTCGCGTCCGTCCCGACCCGAGACATGGTCTCGGGTCGCTAGCCGAGCGCGACGCCGAACGCCGCCGCGACGATCCAGGTCGTGAAGCCGACGACCAGCGGGATGGTCAGGTTGTCGTCGATGCGCAGCGGCAGGAGCTCGCAGCCCGCGGCGGCGAGCGCGATGGTGACCGCGGCCCCGCCGATCGCGAGCGCGGAGCCGTCGGCCCCCTCGCCCAGCACGACCGCCGCGATCACCAGCGTCGCCGCGAAGAAGGCCGCCGATCCCTCCAGGCTGCGATTGAGCGCGACGCGCCGGCGACCCCAGCGGATGCCGACCACGGCGGCGAGCGGATCGGCGATCGCGAGCGTGTAGACGGCGACGATCGCGGCCGCCTTGGGGACGGTCAGGATGGTCAGCAGCACGGCGATCGCGTAGGGGATCATGGCCGACTCGCGGACCTGCTCCTCGGCCCGCACCAGGAGCCGGTTCACCCAGGGCGCGTACCGCGCAACCACCTCGGGGTACGCGATGCGGACGCGGTCGACGACGTAGACCACGCAGGCGATCGTCCCGAAGATGTGGATCACCTGCTCGTGCGTGAAGAGGAGCGCGTAGGCGGTGGCCGTCGCCACGCCGTTCGCGCAGTGAAACAGGCGTCGCCCGAGCTGGAGATCGTGCCGGGTGGCGAGGCGGATCGTCCGAGGGTCGCGCTGCTCGCTACGCCCAGGGATCATACGTGCCGAAGTTCCACAGGTACCCCTCCGGGTCGAGGCACGAGTAGCCGCGGCCGCCGTAGTCCTCGTCCTTGAGCGGGTAGACGACCCGGGCGCCCGCCGCGACGGCGCGTGCATGGTGCGCGTCCGCGTCGGGAACGATGATGTAGGGGCTCTGCGTGCCGACCCCGCCGACATCCGCCGGCGTCTTCTGCAGCTTGCCGAAGTCGTCGTCCCGCGCGCTGCCGAGCATGATCATGCCGTTGCCGAGGGTGAGCTGGGCGTGCGCGACCGTGCCGCCTTCGCCGGGAACGACCAGATGCTTCTCGAAGCCGAAGGCACGGCACAGCCACTCGATGGCCCTCGCGGCGTCGCGGTAACGCAGGGTCGGGACGATGTTGGCGCGGGTTCTCTCCGTCATGGCGGGCTCTCCTCGATGCCCGACTACCGCTCCCGGGCGCACGAGGTCAACGACCGACCCGGTTGCCACGCCCCACGCGGGGAGTAGGGTCCGTGGGGCATGATCGCCATCCCCGTGATCGCTGCCCTTCTCTTCCTCGCCATGGGACTCGTGGCGCTCGTCGTGCCCGAACGCATCGCCGCCACCTTCGGCACGCCGGCGCTCACCGTCGACGGCCGCAACGAGGTGCGCGCCGTCTACGGCGGCTTCGGGGTGGCGATCGGAGTCCTCCTCCTGGCGGCGGAGCGCCTTCCTGCCATCCGGCAGGGCGCGCTGGTCGCCGTTGCCGTGGCGCTCGCCGGCATGGCCGGCGGACGGCTGGTCGCGTCGACGCTCGAGCGGCCGCGAACGTTCTACCCGGCGTGGTTCTACTGCGCCGTCGAGACGGTGGGGGCGGTCGCGCTCCTGGTCGCCGCGGGGTCCTAGGACGCGCACCGGCACTCAAGGGGTCCGCTGCCCGGGCGGCGGCGCGAGCGTGAAGCCCCGATTCTGCAGCTCCTCGATGCAGATCACGTCCGGCTTCGTGGTGGGGACGATCTTCACGGTCCTCAGGATGTCGCGCACCGCCACCGGGTCGAGCCGCTGCTTCGCGGGCTGCATGCGCGGATCGACACCCGCCGGATCGGCGGAGAGGATCCGTTTCTTCCAGGACGGGGAGACGTCCGCGAAGTACGTGGGGCCCTTCTTCCCCTCCACCGTCTTCACGGGCTCCCCGACCGCGACGCCGTCGTTCGACTCCGCGAAGCGCTCGCTCGTGCAGGTCAGCTCCAGCTCGTAGATCTTCACGCCGCCGGCGGAAGCCGTCTCGCGAACCGTCGTGGGCTCCCCGCAGGACGACGAGCCGTCCGCCCCGTCCGCCTGGGTGACGGCCTCCGCCCTCTCGATGCCGATCTGCCTGGCCGATACCCCCGCCGGCTGCCTCGGGCACTCGTCGGCCGGCCAGACCTCCAGCTCCAGCAGGCTGTTCCCCGTCACCGGATCCCTGATCTCCGCGCTCGATCCGTCGAGGTACGCCTTGAAGTCCAGCCGGGCTGGATACGAGATCTCGAAGCCGAACTTCTCGCTGTGGTAGGTCCGCCAGCCCTCCGCGGCGGTCACGGGACCGGCGAGGAGCACGGAGAGGAGCGTGATCGACCAGTGGCTCATCGAGCCCTACGAAGCAACTCGCGTGCCTCCGCTGACGAAACCGGGAGGTCGTTCCATGGACGGGCGGCGTCCAAGTTTCGCCCACGGCGTCAGATTGCCGACGAGCGGCGCGGGTCTTGACACTGGCGCGGCGAGCAGGCATCAACGACCTCGTGACGATGACGACCGCGACCGGCTGCTGTTGTACCCAGGCCCGGGGGGCCACCCGCGCTCGCGGTCGCGTCGCGTTCGTCCCGCTCGGCTCCTAGCCGAGCGACCCACGCCGCCGATCCGAAGGCCCGGGAGGCTCGCGCCCCCGGGCCTTTTTGCATCTGGCGACCCGTGCGACCCGGCAGACGACAACGCAACCCGGAGGATCGATGAGACGCGACCTGCATCAACGCTGGCTGAAGACGAAGCGACACCTGCGCTCGCTCGGCACCAGCCGCCGCGCGCTGCGCGACGCGGCACGCGTCACCACGGCCGCCGGTGCGCTCCTCGCCTCGTCGCGGGGGCGTCTTTGTCGAGCCTCCGCTCGTCTGGCGGCCTAGCCGCCTCGTCTCCCCCGACATCTCGTTCATCGCCCGCTCCGGCCTGGTCGCCGGCGGCACAACCGCGTCCTGAGGGAGAGATCGCCATGCTGAAGCGCATCACGCTAGCCCTGCTCGCCGCCGCGCTCGCCGCGGGTCCGGCGCGGGCCGCCACGCTCGAGCTGCTGAACGTGTCCTACGACCCCACGCGCGAGCTGTGGCGGGACATCAACGCGGCCTTCATCCCGAAATACCAGGCGCAGACCGGCACCACGCTCGATATCAAGCAGTCGCACGGCGGCTCGGGCACGCAGGCACGGGCCGTGGTCGACGGCCTCGAGGCCGACGTCGTCACCCTCGCGCTCTGGCCCGACACCGACGCCGTCCGCAAGGCGGGGCAGATCGAGGCCGGGTGGGAGAAGCGGCTCCCCAACAACTCGCTCCCGTACACGTCGACGGCGGTGTTCGTCGTCCGCAAGGGCAACCCCAAGGGCATCAAGGACTGGCCCGACCTGATCAAGCCCGGGATCGAGATCGTGACGCCGAATCCCAAGACGTCCGGCAACGGGAAGGTCTCCTTCCTCGCCGCGTGGGGCTCGGTCACGCAGCGCGGCGGCTCGGAGGCCGACGCGCTCGCGTTCGTGAAGAAGCTCTACGAGCACGTCCCCGTGCTCGACCTGGGCGCACGCGGTTCCACCACCACCTTCGTGCAGAAGAAGATCGGCGACGTGCACCTCGCGTGGGAGAACGAGGCGCACCTCGAGGTCCAGGAGGCCGGCGGCGAGGTCGAGATCGTGAACCC
>Ga0070707_100006803_pt1 | contig 10587 bp, 12 predicted proteins | sample KBSK5502metaG_FD_65468 | JGI IMG/M metagenome (GOLD analysis project Ga0070707, IMG submission 65468) | Corn, switchgrass and miscanthus rhizosphere microbial communities from Kellogg Biological Station, Michigan, USA - KBS K5-50-2 metaG | ecosystem: Host-associated > Plants > Roots >... | reverse complement strand
CATCAACTTGGGGCGCACCCTCTGGCGCCCAGAACTCCGCGCCACCGGACTGGGCCCAGCCCCGGAGTTCCGGAGGAGAATTTTGGCACCCGCTCACCGTCCAAATTCGGAGAATGTTGAAGGTCGGTGAATCCTGTCACTACTGCGAGCAAGGCTGAGAGGTGATGACCAGGTGGTCTTGCCCCTCCTCGGCGTGTGACGGCAGACCTAGAAGCTCCGCTCTGAACTATGCTAAGGTCACACGCGGGAGAGCGCCGACATGGCAGAGCAGAGAAAGCTCGCCGCGATCCTGGCGGCCGACGTGGTCGGCTTCAGCCGGCTGACCGGCGCCGACGAGGAACGGACGTTGGCGCGGCTGCGCGCGTTGCGCAGCGACCTGATCGATCCCACGATCGCCGTGCACAACGGGCGTGTTGTCAAGCGCACCGGCGACGGAGCCCTCGTCGAGTTCCGTAGCGTCGTCGATGCGGTGCGTTGCGCCATCGAGATCCAGAACGCGATGGTCGAGCGCAATGCCGGCCTGCCGCCGGAACGCCGCATCGAGTTCCGCATCGGCATCCACCTCGGAGACGTGGTCGAGGAGAGGGACGGCGATCTGATGGGCGATGGCGTCAACATCGCGGCGCGGCTCGAACGCGTCGCCCAGCCGGGTGCCATCTGTCTATCGGAGGATGCCTATCGACAGGTGCGATCCCGGCTCGATCTCGCCATCAGCGACCTCGGCGAGACGAAGCTCAAGAATATCGCCGAGCCGATGCGGATCTATTCGCTCGAGGTCGGCCGGGCCGCCGAGACCCGACCGAAGCCCGGTCCTGCCGAGGCGCCCTCGTTGGCGCCGCCCGAGAGGCCGTCCGTGGCTGTCCTCCCGTTCCAAAACATGAGTGGCGATGCCGAACAGGACTACTTCGCCGACGGCATGGTCGAGGACATCATCACCGGTCTCGCGCGCATCAAGTGGCTGTTCGTCATCGCCCGCAATTCCAGTTTCGCCTACAAGGGGAAATCCGTCGACGTGAAGCAGGCGGGGCGTGAGTTGGGGGTACGCTACGTGCTCGAAGGGAGCGTGCGCAAGATGTCGAATCGCGTGCGCGTCACCGGCCAGCTCATCGAGGCCGAGACTGGGCGACACGTCTGGGCGGACCGCTACGACCGCACCATCGACGATGTCTTCGCGATCCAGGACGAGCTCACAATGAGCGTGGTCTCCGCCATCGAGCCGAGCCTGCGCCAAGCGGAAATTGAGCGAGTCAAACGCAAGCGGCCGGATAACCTCGGAGCCTATGACCTTGTGTTGCGTGCCATCCCCCTCGTCTACCCGGCGATGCCGGAAGGGGCGGCGAGGGCCCTGCCACTGCTCGAAACTGCGCTCGAGATGGAGGCTGATTACGCCCATGCACACGGATTTGCCGCCTGGGCCCATGAAATCGTCTTCGCGCGCGGTGGGCTGCGTGAGGAGAACCGCATTGGGGCGATCCGACACGCCCATGCGGCGATCGCGCATGGTCGCGACGACGCCATCGCGCTGTCGCTCGGAGGCTTCGCCCTCGGCTTGGTCGCGCACGATCGCGAGGCGGCACGCAAGGCGTTCGAATCGGCGCTGGCCCTCAGCCCGTCGTGCGCACTCACCTACATCCTGGGTAGTGTCGTGACTGTCTTCGGGGGCGAAGCCGACCGTGGCATCGAATGGGGCGAGCGGGCACTCCGCTTGAGCCCCTTCGATCCGATGGCCTATGCCCCATGGCTTTCGATCGGCCTCGCTCACTTGCAGCGCGGCGAGTATGAGGCGGCAGCAGAGGCCGCGCAGAAGGTTTTTCAGGCAAATCCCTATTGGAGCACGGCGCACTTTCTGCTGGCGGCGGCGTATGCGAAGCTCGGGCGGCTCGATGCGGCCAGGTCAGCGGCCAGGCGGGTCCTCGAGCTGCAGCCGGGGTTCACCATCACCGGACTCTGCGCCTCCTTCGATGTTCACAAATCGCTGGCCGCACCCTTGAGCGAGGCCCTCGGCGAGGCCGGTCTACCGGCGTGAGCGTCGTCCGCGTGTGACTACCGCACGCTCCGCTTCCTCGTTGTACTGGCTGACATTTTTCGATCGGGTCGCGGTCTGGCCCAGGCCCGCGCTCGACGATGCGCACCATGTCGGCCATGACTTGGTCGAGCCGGAAGTCTCCTCGGCTGATAAGCCTGCCCCGAATTCCCTCACCGGCGAGCAGAGGACTTCCAATCCCAGGAGGCCGGTCGGGGAAGCGAGAGGAGCCCGCGCATAGCATCGCCAAGGTGCTATCCGCCAGTTACAGCGAGTCTTGAGGGCCACTAAGAGGAGCCGCACTCGGAGCGTGGGGCTTCGATTTCCGAAGGGAAAGTACTTCGAGGATCTGGCCGTTCTGGCCTGCTTGTCACCTTGGAGGATCGGAACGAGGTCACAGAGGCCGCCGCCTCAGGGGAAATCCGCCACCGTTCTGAAGGTCGTGCTGGCGAGCAGGAGCCTCAGAGCAGGTACCAGGTCACGCGGCTCGTGAACGGGGTGGTTCCGGAACACGTCTGCGCATCGGTCGTCAAGCGTCGCGAGGGCCTCAATACGAAGCGGCGCTGCGTCGCGAACCTGCCGGACGCGGTCGAGTGCGAAGAGCAGGTTCTTCGGATCGACGTACCCCGCCTGTATGAAGCCGCGCGTCTTCTTGGCACACCGACAGGGGTTCGCCGGGTTTACGAGGCCACACTTCTCGTTCATGAAGTTGTGCAGATCTCGGCGCGCCCGAACAAGTCGCTGACGAAAGTTCTCGCGGCTGATCTCGAGGAGTTCAGCTCCGACGGCGTCGGTCACGTGGAAGATCTCGCCGAGGATATAGATCACGCGCTGTTCCCGGTCGAGGCAGAGCAGCATGCCAGACGTGCACGTGAGCCTGGCTTCGTCCACGAGCAGGCGCAGCTCGACAGGGACGCTGCTCCGGTCGGGCAAGTCTAGGTCGGGCGTGGCATCGAGCCCGTGGGCATAGCAGCTGAAGCTCAGCGACGCTGGCTCGAGGCGTCCGCGCTTGACGTTGAGAACGTGGTTCACCACGATGCGGTACAGCCAGGTACGGAGGCTGCTGCGTCCCTCGAACGAGGACAGCGCCGTCAGCGCCTTTACCAGGATCTCCTGGGTTGCGTCCTCGGCATCCTGCGGATGAGCCAGCATGCGGATGGCGATGTTGTAGACCCACACCTGATGACGTCGGACCAGCTCCTCGAGCGCATGGCGGTCCCCGGACCGAGCGCGGAGGACAAGCGCTTGATCCTCGCGATCACTGGCGAGGCATTCCACGAGGGGATTGGGCGTGCTCATGCCGCGTTCAGTTGCTGGCGCGCCGGTCAACCAATCCCCCGAGGTACCGGGCCGTGTAGACATGCCGCCCTTCCTCGTGAATAGTTTCTTCTCCCGAGAAGTTCGCTACGCTGCCGTGGTGCGCGCTTCGGTATGTGGACAGCCCCTCGGAGAATTGATCAGGACCACGTACCGGGAACGCCGCCGGCGCCTCCCGGAGGGCGCGTTGCAGGAATGAGTACACGCGCTCGGCGTCGACGCTCACGCCCTCGACCCACCCGTAGTATAGGGCCATCCACACCGGCTGGCGGTTGAGGAACACGACCTCCCTCCCCCCGTACGGCTCCCCTCCGAAGTAGTTGTCGTGGAACGTCCAGTCGCCGTGGGCGTAGACGATGGTCGTCGAGCCATCGCCTTCCCGGACCTTGGCGGCGTCCCGGCCGGCGGCGTAGCCGCGGCGACTCGCCTCGAACAAGAACGCCAGAAGGGCTGCCTCATCCATGCCGTGTCCCCCCTTACCTTCCTTAGACACGGCAGCCGAAAGGCTGTGACGGCCGGTAGCGGTCTGGATCATAGGGAATTACAATTGCTCATTGCCAGATCTATAGTCAATCCCGATGAGTTGACCCTCGTCGGGGGTGACCGGACGATGCCAAACCACGATTCCCTTCGACTCAGAAGCGCCGTCCACAACGCCTACTCGGCCGCAGCCGAACGACCAACCCGGAAGCACGCCTTCCCCGTGGGCCGCCTCTTGGCCGAGCGGCTGGGCTATCCCGTCGACCTGTTGGACGCCTTACCGCCGGCGGCTGTCGAAGCGTTCGCTGGAGTCTCGACGCTCGCCATCTCGGCAGCACTCCCTGCTGGAGCCCGTGTCCTCGACCTCGGATGTGGGGCGGGGCTCGACAGCCTGATCTTGGCGAGGCGTGCAGGAGCCACTGGCCGCGTTGTCGGGATCGATTTCAGTGAAGCGATGCTCGTGCGGGCCCGGCAAGCGGCCGCGGCGTACGGCGTCACTGTGACCTTCTGCCGGGGTGATGCCGAACGGCTCCCGCTGGACAACGCATCGATGGACGTCGCGCTCGTGAACGGGATCTTCAACCTGAATCCCGCTCGCGCGGAGATCTTCCGGGAACTCGCGCGTGTCGTGCGGCCAGACGGACACGTCTATGTCGCGGAGCTCGTCTTACAGGAAGCCGTGAGCAAACCGGACCATTTCACCGAAGCGGAATGGTTCGCCTGAGTGGCCGGGGCCAAGGAAGGCGGTGCCTTCCTGGATGAGTTCCGAAAGGCCGGATTTCGCGAGGCCGTCATGTTGCGGACGACGCGGAACGCACGGTGCAAGGACCCGCGCGTTACTGCGGCGGAGGTCTGCGCCACCAGGTAACCACCGACTCGGACGAGGGCGGGTCAACCACACGTGGCCGATGTCGTGGGGCTGACCCGCCGGTCGAGTCAGATCTTCGCCAGTTGGCCCGACTGAATCAGGTCAACAAGCAGGTTCCACTCGTCCTTCTTGAGGACGGCGAGGTTGCCCGTTTCGCCAATCCGTACTTCGTCGCCCGCAATCTCCACATCCGGGCACTGACCGCAGCCGGCCGGGCACAGCGTCACTTTGTGGTTCGCCATGGCTTTCACCTCCCTCCCTTCACAACGGTCAAGTGTTCAATACAGGGACAGACTGCGGCAGAACGGTATCGGCGGGACTGCCAGGACCGGAGCAGCCCGCGAAGCTGCCCACGCACTTCTGCCAGATCCGTGAGCGCCTGCTCGATGTTCTCCAGCTTCAGATGAACAAGATCCAGGACGTGCTTGCATGGGGTTCGACCTGACCGCTTGAGCGCCACGATGCGCCCGATCTCATCTAGGCGGAAGCCGAGCCGCCGCCTTGCGTGACGAACCCGAGAAGCGCCACCGTCTCAGGGCCGTACATGCGGTATCCCGACGCGGTACGACGCGAGGGCGGCAGGATGCCGATTTTCTCGTATAGACGGAGTGCCTTCCGACTGACTCCGCTCTTTGCCGCTACTTCACCGATCAGCAGACCATCGCGTGCCATGGGAGCAGCGTAAACCCTGTCCCATGGGGCAAGGTCAAGCGGTCTTGCTTACTCGGGGTCCCGCGTGCGTTCTCCCGAGACAAGAGGATGGACCCAGGACTTCCAAACCTCCTCACAGGACGCTCCTCGGATACATGATCCATTGCTATACGTTATGATTCGCTCGATTTGATCATCGGCCCGGCTTGCTGCTCCCGGACTTAGGCGGATGGCCACGAATGATTCGGTCCGAGTAGAGTTCGAGTCAACCAGGCAGGGCAGTGTGCCAGGCGGCAGGCCAGGCTACCGAAGTGGGCCAGGCGACCTACTGATGAGTGGCGCGCCCGAAACGGCTGTGTCCCGTTCGACGTGGAGAAAGCAGGGCGGCGCTACCACCAATATCCTCCTGCTTGCTTCGACGGTGGGACACCACTGGGCTAGGATCATTGCCGAACCGAGGTATTGTGGAAGGCCGTCATCAACCATCGGCCGTTTTCCTTAGTGAAAACGCGAATGTGGAGTTCCCGCTGGACCGGCAACCTCTGCCCACCCGGGATGACCATTCCGCTTGTCTCATTCGTGACATGGGCAATCGCCACGTCTGGCCGAATGAATCTAATCCGGATGTCCAGCAGTTTGATTCTGGCCTCCTTCAGCACGGTCTCGAACCGGGCTTTCCGGCCCCGTTCGATTTCAGCGGCCCCCCTCAACCAGGTCCCATTCACGTTTACGAAGTCGGCGTCGTTGGTGAACAGCGAGGCATCGGGCTCATGCCTGTTGAAGGCGTCAGTCATGTCCATGATGACCCTCTTGATCGCTTCCTCGTCTTCGCGATGACGCGGCATGGCTATCCTTTCGCTCGTTGCACAGCCGACGGCTAGGCCGACAATGGCGAGTGGCAGGACGCTCCTCAAGAGAGCTTCATCGAAGTTCTCCTCACCTTTTGAGTTGCGTAGGGGCGTGGTGGCCGCCTGCCTCTTCTGAGCCCTCTTGATGCACCACGCTTGCGCCGTATACCTCGAGCTCCCGCCGGCGGTGGAGCTGGTACATGCCGGAAATCCCGGCGCCGATGACGTTGCCCTCATACGGCTCCCTCCGCCTAGGTGCGGCCACCGCACCATTCGGTCGCCTAGAAGTCGCGGCAGCCGACATGGCGCGTCTCCAGTTCATCCCCTGCCGACACCATAGCGGCGGCCGGTGTCCGGACACACACGGCACCGGTCATTGAAACGGACACGATTGTCGTCCAGGTTGCGGACAGAAACTGTATTGCTCCGCACCGCTTGCCACAAAGCGCTTCAGCAGGTTCATCGAGAACGCCATGTCGCTCACCACCGCCGCCTGGTGGCACAGCTGGCAGTCGCCGGGCAGCTGGAGCTTCAGTGGCTCGGCCGTGACCGGGTCGAAGCCTCCGAACGCCCAGTTCTGACTGCCGAATCCTGGCTGGATCTTTTGCATCAGGTGCAGTGTGCGCTCGTCCTTGCTGCGTACCAGATGGCCCTGCGAGGTTACTTCGAACCGGGGCGCACGGGTCTTGGGATCCCGGCCCACCAGTCTCGCGCTGTAGACGTCGAGCGCGAACAATACACCTACCGGAAACTCCTGGAGGCGTGGATCGCGCTTCAGCGCCTCGATTGCATCTCGCGAGGCATACAGATCCCTCGACATCCCATCGGGGCGATCCACTTCGGCATACTTCACCAGGCGGGTCTTATAGTCCCGGGGAAAAGGAACGACGGGCGGGGATTGGGCCGACACCTGCCCGATCAGGACCAGAACCACCAGCAGCACAGCGCGCGCCCACATGGAAGGCTTCCTCCGGCCAGGGCCGCTCGCAGCAACCGTGGCGCAATACTATCGTACTTTTGCGGGCTGGCGTTGGTTCGCTGGACAGCGAGCGGGAGGTGGGGAGGATAATAACAATCCGTGCCCTCGCCCCCACCGTCATTCTCGCGCTGACACTGCTCTCAGCATGCGCGACATCCGGACCGAAGTTCACGGACATCACCGCCGAGATGACCAGGACTTCGAATCCCGGGTGCACTTCTGAGCGGGTTGTCCTGAACTTGCTCCAGCTGCCGCTTCAGTACAAGACGGATAACACCTTAGCTGTGCTACCGGTCATCGGGGTGTGAAGTGCAATTTCGGTGGTTGCGGGGGCCCGCAACCACCGAAAGCGACTCGTCTCATCTTCGAGCGGACATCGGCTGATTGCGATCCCCGTGAACCCATCGCATGGGAATTGGGCGGAAATGGACCTGGGACTTCCCTGGGAAGATAGGTTCGGACTGGGGTTCCCCCTGGGTCGGCACTCGGCCGCGTTTTAGCGGCCTTACAGCGAGACCGAATGTAGGATCTTCAGACCCGACAGGAGTCCCGTCCGAGCCCGTTTTCCGCCCCGCCAATGGCGCCCCCGTTCGAGTCACATCGACGGTCGACGACCATTCCAGGGTTGCGCGGCCTCGAGCTGCGCCCCGAGCCGGAACAGGCGCGCTTCTTCGCCGAAGCCCGCCACGAAGTGCACGCCGATCGGCAGGCCGTCGGCCGTCCAGGCGAGCGGCACCGACATCGCCGGCGTTCCCGCCGAGTTGAACAGGGACGTGAATGCGATCGTTCCCATCAGCACCTTCCTGTACCCGTCGGCGTCGTCGGACATGGTGTCGAGCTCGCCAAGCCGGAGCGGCGGGCGGCACATCGTCGGCGTCAGCAGCACGTCCCAGCTCGTGAAGAAGCGGCCGACGGCGCGACCGGCCCGATGGAGTGCGTTGATGGATCGTGCGTAATCCGCGGCGCTCCGCCCCTGCGCCCACGCCGCCGTCCGCCACGTGTGTTTCTCGACGTCGTCGGGTCGCACCTCGCGGCCGAGCCCCGCTGCCCGCGCCTCGATCAGCGCGCGGGTGTTGGCGGCGACGACCGTGTACTGCGCTTCCAGCAGCGCCGTCGGCTCGATCTTCGGCCTGGCCTCGCCGACGACGTGCCCGAGTCGCTCGCACAGCTTCGCCGACGCGAGCACGGCGTCCCGGCACTCGGCGTGGACCGGGTAGCCGTTCCATGGCTCCGTGCACACTGCAATCCGGAGACGTCCACAATCGGCGCCTACCTCATCGAGAAACGATCGCGATGGCGGCGGCGCCCAGTACGGGTCCCCGACGTCCGGACCTGCGGTCGCGTCGAGGAGCGCCGCGCTGTCGCGCACGCTGCGACTGATGACGTGACTCGCGCTCTGTCCGCCCCATCCTTCCCCGACGTCCGGGCCCGTCGGGTTCCGCGCGCGCGTCGGCTTCAGCCCGAAGAGGCCGCACGCGGATGCCGGGATGCGGATCGAGCCGCCGCCGTCGTTCCCATGCGCCGCGGGTACCATCCCGGCGGCAACCGCGGCCGCCGCGCCCCCCGACGATCCTCCCGGGCTGTACGCGAGGTTCCACGGGTTCTTCGTCGCACCGAAGAGCCGCGGCTCGGTCGTCGGCGCGAGGCCAAACTCGGGCGTGTTCGTCTTGCCGAAGATCATGAGCCCGCAGCGGCGGTAGCGTGCGACGAGCTCGCTGTCGTGATCGGGGACGAAGTCGGTAAAGAGCTGCGCGCCGAACGTGGTCAGCACGCCGGTCATGAGGGCGCCGATGTCCTTGAGGAGAAACGGGACGCCCGTCAAGGGCCCGTCGGGAAGGCCGGCGGCGATCGCGCGCCGGCCATGATCGTAGAGCTTGTGGACCACGGCGTTGATGACCGGGTTACGGCTCTCGACCCGCTCGATCGCGGCGTCGAGCAGTTCGGTCGGACTCACCTGCTTGTCACGCACGAGCTTCGCCAACCCGACCGCGTCGTAGCGCTCGTACTCGGGAAATCCACGCAATGTGTCGCCTCCTCGGGCGCGTTGCGCCCGGCTATTGCAGCGGGGGCCGCGAGCCCGGCTTGACCCGTAGGTGGACTGGCTCCATCGTCGCGGCTCCGCTCGCGGGGGTAGACCGCGTCAACGACATCAGACGGGAATCGCCTTCAGGGGCGTCGCACACTCCTTACAGAACTTGGCCTGAGGGCGATTTTCGTGCTCGCACCCGGGACACGGCATAACAACCTCCCAGGGCGAACCAGGAATCGGTCGGACAGGTGGAGGGAGCTTAGTCCAACGGCCGGAAGGGGGTCAAGCACGGGGACTAGCCTAGGGAGCTCCCTTCAGCCTGGCGCGCAAAGATTCTTTTCTGATCCCGCGATTCGTGCCGTGATGAAGCTTGGGAAATCATACCCTTGGCGGGAACCGGTTCCAGAGGTTTCTGAGCACCCCACGGGCGTTGTTCCGCATCCGCGCACGAACCGAGAGGCAGCGCGAAGTTATTTGCTGGAAGAAGACCACAGAGGCCGGGGGGCTCCTACAAGGAGCGAGGATGTTCGATGGAAACTCCCGAAGGGGTTCCGCTCCTGGTCCTCGATCTCGCCGCGAACAGTCGAGATCCCGTTGCTGTCATACGAGTGCTCAGTGATTTCCAAGTTGGTGACGTCGTCGAATACGGGGCCGAATCATTCAAGGCGATGCTGATTGCGCAGGAACTTCGTGTGATCTCAGTGTCCTTTTGTGGCAACGAATTGAGGGATCCGACAGCGAGACAACGGCTAGCGGACGAAGCTGAGACAGCAGAGTCGTGTGTTGCGGGGTGCTCGCAACGGCCTGCCTTGACAGTTCCGACGGCTACATCTAGAGTCACGGCCAATTCCTTCGACCCCAGGGCCTCGGCCTCGGCGAGGCGCAATGCCTCTTAACTGGCGCTCGTGCAGAGCATTCCCAGACACGCATTAGATCCACAATGGAGGTGGATAAGCATGGGAACTGCATCGCCGTCGATGGCGGGGAGTCCGGCGTCGACCGGCGCCCGGTGGGTCCAACTGATGGTCGGCATTGTCGGGATGGTTGCGATCGCCAACCTCCAGTACGGTTGGACGCTCTTCGTCAACCCGATTGACAGCAAGTTTCATTGGGGGAAAGCCGCCATCCAGGTCGCGTTCACCCTGTTTGTCTTGGCTGAGACCTGGCTCGTGCCCTTTGAGGGCTACCTCGTGGACCGGTTCGGGCCCCGATGGGTGGTTGCCATCGGAGGCCTCCTGGTGGGAACAGCGTGGTGGATCAACTCTGGAGCCCGTTCGCTCTTCATGCTGTACACGGGCGGGCTGGTCGGTGGGGTGGGCGCGGGCATCGTCTACGGCACGAGCGTCGGCAACGCCCTCAAGTGGTTCCCCGATCACCGCGGGCTGGCGGCGG
>Ga0070707_100006802_pt1 | contig 10587 bp, 13 predicted proteins | sample KBSK5502metaG_FD_65468 | JGI IMG/M metagenome (GOLD analysis project Ga0070707, IMG submission 65468) | Corn, switchgrass and miscanthus rhizosphere microbial communities from Kellogg Biological Station, Michigan, USA - KBS K5-50-2 metaG | ecosystem: Host-associated > Plants > Roots >... | reverse complement strand
CTTCTTGCGGAAATGAACCAGGCGCTCCTTTTTCATCGCTGCCTCCTTCCGGATACGCTGAGCCGGCCGCGCTAGACGCGCAGGCTACCATGACCCCCACACGAAATCAATCCCTAGCAGGCTGCTGAAAAAGGCCCATATGCGGAGGTACGGCGCCCTCGGCCGCACGCTCAACGTACGGACAGTACGCCTCGCGTGCGGCCCTCGGGCGCCGCCTCGCATCTGGACCTTTTTGAGCCGCCGGCGGGGCTTTCAGCATTCTTCTAGGAGCGAGTATCAGCCCTCGACGGACAGGAGGGGCGCGTCCCCCCACAACCGCTCGAGCGCATAGAAGCCGCGCGTGGCTTCCAGGAACACGTGCACGACGACGTCACCATAGTCCAGCAGGAGCCATCCGCTCTCCGCACTCCCCTCCGTGTGCCGCGGGCGCACGCCATGGGCGCGCAGGGTGACGCGCACGGCTTCGGCGACGGTGTCGGCCTGCGTCGCGGAGCGGGCGCTGCAGATCAAGAAGAAGTCGGCGATGCTCGAGAGCCCATGCAAGTCGAGCACGGTGAGGTCGAGCGCCATCTTCTCGAGGGCGGCCTGGGCAGCGAGACGGACCGTGGCCTCGGCGCTGAGCGTCGCCATCACGCGTCGGCGCGGTACAACCGGTGCTCTCGAATATAGGCGCCAGCGGCCGTGGGCAGGCGATAGGCGAGGCTCTTGCCCTCGCGGGCGCGGCGGCGGAGGTCGGAGCCCGAGATGGGCAGGGACGCCGCCGGCACGAGCAGCGGCGCCCCGCGGTGTCCCTCGGCGCCCTCCGCCGACCCCGATCGTGCGCGCGGGGGGCACGCGCCCGGGACCCGAACGAATGCAGGCAGCCCCAGCTCCGCGAGCACGGTCCGCGCCGCCTCTGATCCAGGGTCAAACCCCGTGCTGGTGCGCGGGACGACGACCAGGCGGGCGAGCCGGACCAGTTGCGCCGGCTCCTTCCAGCTCAGCAGATCGAGGAAGGTCTCGGAGCCGATGAGCAGATAGAGCGCCCCCCGTCCCTGCAAGGCCGCCAGCGTCTCCACCGTGTAGGACGGCCCCGGACGCAGGAGTTCCACGTCGGAGACCTCGAAGCGCGGGTGCTCGCGGACCGCCAGGGCCGTCATCTGAAATCGCTGTGCCGCGGTTGCGAGATCCGCGGCCGGCTTGTGGGGCGGCTCTCCAGCGGGCACGAAGAGCACGCGATCCAGGTCGAGGATCTCGCAGATCTCGTCGGCGACGAGCAGATGGCCGAAGTGGATCGGGTTGAACGAGCCGCCGAACACCCCGATGCGCAGCACCGCTCCGCTACTCGCGGATATGCCCGTCGCCCCACACGACGAACTTCGTCGTCGTCAGCTCCCGGATCCCCACCGGCCCCCGCGCGTGAAGCTTGGAGGTCGAGATCCCCATCTCGGCGCCCATGCCGAACTGCCCGCCGTCGACGAGGCGCGTGGACGCGTTGACCAGCACCGCCGCCGCGTCGACCTCCTGCGCGAAGCGCCGGGCTCGCCGGATGTCACGCGTGACGATGGCCTCGGCCAGGCCGGAGCCGTGACGCCTGATATGGGCGACGGCGTCCTCGAAGCTCTCGACGACCTTGATGGCGAGCACGTGGTCGAGGTACTCCGTGTCCCAATCATCGGGCTCGGCCGGACGGGCGCCGGGGAGGATGGCGCGTGCCCGCGGGTCGGCGCGCAGCTCGACCCCCGCCGCCTGGAGGCGGGACGCGGCCGCCGGGAGGAACAGCGGCGCGATGCCGGCGTGCACGAGCAAGGTCTCCATGGTGTTGCACACGCTCACCCGCTGCGTCTTCGCGTTCAGCACGACCGCGACCGCCATGTCCACATCCGCGCCCTCGTCGACGTAGACGTGGCACAGCCCCTTGTCGTGCTTGAGGATGGGCACCGTCGAGCGCTCGGCGACGAGCCGGACGAACTCTTCGCCGCCCCGCGGGATGATGAGGTCGAGGTAGCGGTCGAGCGCGAGCATCGCGAGGACGGCCGCGCGGTCCGCGATATCGACGTACTGGATCGCCTCCGCCGGCAGCCCGGCCTTCTCCGCGGCCTTGGCCAGGATCTGGGCGATCACCGTGTTCGAGTCGAGCGCCTCGCTGCCGCCTCGGAGGAGGACCGCGTTCCCCGACTTGAGACAGAGCCCGGCGGCGTCGGCGGTCACATTGGGACGGGACTCATAGATGAACCCGACCACACCGAGCGGGACACGCACGCGGGCGATCTCCAGGCCGCTCGGGCGCCGCCACACCTCCACCGTCTCGCCCACGGGATCGGGCAGCGCCGCGACCTGGCGCAGGCCCGCCGCCATCTCCTCGATGCGCCCGTCGGTGAGCGCGAGCCGATCGAGGAAGGCCCGGGTGAGTCCGGCGGAGCGCGCCCGCTCCAGGTCGGAGCGGTTGGCGTCCAGCACCGCCGCGGCCTTCTCCTCCAGCCCCCGCGCCATTTGAGCGAGCGCCTCGTTCTTCGTCCGCGTCGGCGCCAGCGCCAACGAGCGGGCCGCTTCTTTGGCCGCCCGCGCCTTTGCCTCAACGTGCGCCGTCACGTCCATGCGCCCCTCCTCTGTCTCCTTCCTTCCCCCTCCGGGCTCACAGCACCACTAAGTTATCGCGGTGGATGACCTCGTCGAAGCCCTTGTAGCCCAGCGTACGCTCGATCTCCTTGGTCTTCGCCCCGCGGATCTTCCGGAGCTCGTCGGCCTCGTAGTTGACGAGCCCACGCGCGAATTCGTGCCCGTCCGCCTCGGCGAGGGCCACGACCGCGCCCGCCGGGAACTCCCCCTCGACGTCCGCCACGCCCGAGGGGAGGAGACTCTTGCCCCTTTCAGTTAAGGCCTTCTTTGCCCCGGCGTCAACCACCAAGCGTCCCTGGGGCGGCACCGCGAAGGCGATCCACCGCTTGCGCGCCGCCAGGCGGTCATCCCGCGGCCGGAAGTACGTGCCGAGCCCCTCACCCTTGAGCAGCCGCTGGAGCACCCGCGCCTCGCCGCCGCTCGCGATCACCATGGGGATCCCCGAGGCGTTCGCCTTCTGCGCGGCCTGGAGCTTGGTGCTCATGCCCCCTACCGAGATGTGGTCTGCCGTGTCGAAGACGAGCCGGTGTATGTCATCAGTCACCGCGTCCACGGTCTCCACCCGCCGCGCCGTCGGGTCCCGCCGCGGATCCGCGGTATAGAGGCCGTCCACGTCGGTGAGCAGGACCAAGAGGTCGGCGTCGATCAGATGCGCGACGAGCGCGGCGAGGTTGTCGTTGTCGCCCACCTTGATCTCGTCCACCGCGACCGTGTCATTCTCGTTCACGACCGGCAGCACGCCGAACTTGAGAAGCGCCAGGAGCGTGTTTCGCGCGTTGAGGTACCGCCCACGATCGCTGATGTCCTCGCGCGTGAGGAGCACCTGCCCGACCTGGATGCCGTGTTTCTTGAACGCCTGCTCGTAGTGCCACATGAGCGCCGACTGTCCGACCGCGGCCGCCGCCTGCTTTTCGGGGATGGAGCGCGGCCGAGCCGGGAGTCGGAGCCGCGCCATGCCGGTGGTGATGGCGCCGGAGGAGACGAGGGCCACCTCGCGGTGATCCTGGACGAGCGCGGACACGTCGCCCGCCAACCTGGCGATGACGGCGCTGGAGGGGCCCTGGCCGGGCTGCGTGATGAGCCCGCTGCCGATTTTGACCACCACCCGACGCGCGCGGGTCAGCGCTCGACGGGCATCCATCGCTCGCTCGCCAGCCGGTCCGCCACGTCACGCACGAGGGCCGACAGCCCCTGGCCGGTGACGGCAGAGATGGCGTGTAGCGGCAATCCCTGGCCGACGCAGAATCGCTCGAGCTTCCGACATCCCTCCTCGGCTCCGGGCAACTCCGTCTTGTTTGCCACCACGATCTGAGGACGCGCGATCAGCTCATCCGCGTAGGCGGACAGTTCGGCCTGGATCGTCCGGTAGTCCTCGACGGGGTCGCGGCCGTGGGTTGGATCGAGGTCGATCAGGTGGATCAGGAGCCGAGTCCGCTCGATGTGGCGCAGAAAACGATGCCCCAATCCCTTGCCCGAGGAGGCGCCGGCGATCAGGCCCGGCACGTCCGCGATCACGAAGCTCCGCTGCGCGTCCACGCGGACAATCCCGAGGGTCGGCGCGATGGTGGTGAAGGGGTAGTCGGCAATCTTGGGCCGCGCCGCGGACACGCGCGAGACGAGCGTGGACTTGCCCGCGTTGGGAAGCCCGATGACGCCCACATCGGCCAGGAGCCGGAGCTCCATGTGAATCCACCGCGCCTCTCCCGCCCGTCCGAGATCCGCGCGGCGGGGGGCCCGGTTGGTGGAGCTCGTGAAGCGCGCATTACCCCGACCGCCCCGCGCCCCGCCGGCGACGAGCAGCCGCTGGCCGGGCGTGGTGAGATCCCCCAAGAGCTCGCCGCGCTCGCGATCGAACACGACGGTGCCGAGTGGGACCCGAAGCACAGTGTCGCCGCCGCTCCGGCCGTGCTTGTTGGCCCCCTTGCCGTGCTGCCCCCGCTCGGCCGAGTAGTGGCGCTGGTAGTGAAAATCGAGGAGGGTCGTGATGGAGGGATCGGCCTCAAGGAAGACGGTGCCACCAGCGCCGCCGTCTCCGCCATCGGGTCCACCGCGGGGGACGAACTTCTCGCGGCGGAAGCTCACGCAACCTGCCCCGCCATCGCCGCCCTTGACGAAGATGTCAATCTCGTCAATGAACATCGCGGGGCCAGAGGCGCTGGGAAACGCGCCGGGGGTAGTTCAGACAGGCTGTGGCGCGACGCTCACGAACTTGTCGTCGCCGCGGCGCCCGAAGCGCACGTACCCATCGGCCCTGGCGAACAGCGTGTGATCCACGCCGACCCCGACATTGGCGCCGGCCTTGAACCGGGTTCCACGCTGGCGCACCAAGATGCTGCCAGCGGTTACGAACTGGCCGCCGAAGCGCTTGACACCGAGCATCTGCGGGTTGGAGTCGCGACCGTTTCTCGAGCTGCCGACACCTTTCTTGTGAGCCATGGGGCTACACCTCGATCCCGGTGATGCGAACGGCGGTCATGGTTTGCCGGTGCCCGCGGTGACGCCGGTAGTTCTTCCGACGCTTGAACTTGACCACCAGGACCTTGGCGCCCTTCTTCTCGGAGAGCACTTGGCCGGTCACCCTGGCCGAGGCCAGTGCCGCGGGCTCGACCGTCACCTGTCCATCCCGATTGACCAAGAGCACCTTGTCGAACTCCACCGCGCTACCCTGGCTCTTGCCGAGGCGCTCGACCTTGATCACCTGCCCGGGCGCCACCCGGTACTGCTTGCCGCCTGTCGCAATCACCGCTTCCATATTGATCTCGCTTGAATGAGGATGACCCGCGCGCCTGACCCGCAGCCGCCGCCATTCGAATTGCCGTGAGCACGTATCAGACCATAGGCCCGCTACACGAGTCAAGCTGCGTACGACTCAGGTACTGGGTCAATTTGCGTCGCCATACTTCGTTACTCGGTCGCCCGCGACGCTCAACGTACAGAGAGTACGCCTCGCGTCGCGGGCTCCCTCGTGCCTCGTCTGGCTCGCAACTTGACCCAGTACGCGACTCAGGCCGCCGCCAGGTATTTGGCGAGCCGTTGCCGCAAGAACAACCGCGACCGGTGCACCCGGGATTTGACCGCCGGGAGGCTGATCTTCAGCGTCTCGGCGATCTCGGGATTGGACAGCCCTTCCACATCGCGGAGGACGAAGGCCGTCCGGTACTCGCCCGGCAGATCGTTGATGGCGGAGGTGAGGACGGCGCGGAGCTCGGCCTGAAGGGCCGGCTCCTCCACCTTGGCGGACCAGTCGCCGACCGGTTCGACGTGACGGCCATGCTCGTCGAAGGACGGGCCGAGCTCGTCCCACGATACCTCGTGCCGCTTGCCCTGGCGTGTCCGGAGCTTCTGGTAGGCGGCATTGGCCGCGATCCGGTACAACCAGCTCCCAAAGGCCGACTCGCCCTTGAAGGTGTCGATCTTCCGCGCTGCCGTCCAGAGGGCGTCCTGCGCGACCTCTTCGGCGTCCTGCTCGTTGCCCGTGATGCGGATGGCAAGCCGATAGACGCGGTCGCCGTACGCGGCGACGAGGGCCTCGGGGCCGCTGGCGTCCCCCCGGCGTAGGCTTTCCACGAGCCCCGTGTCCCGATCAACCTTGGGACCCGCAGGGGCACCCCCCTGTGGCTGTTCGAGCAACCCTTGAGTCGTCCGGGCGTCCATGTCGCTCTCCCGCGCGCCGGCGAACCGGCGCGCCTGGTTTCAGAATCGAGTCAGCTCGTCGTGTATAGCGTCAGGTGCCGCTTGAGTTCCTCGACAGACTTCTCCATCACCGAGATGTCCTTGGTGACCTTGGCGAGCAGGATTGCCCCCTCGAGAGCCGCCACCAGGAACTCGGCGACGGACGCTGGTTGGCATTCCGCCCGCACGCTGCCGCGCGCCTGACCGCGCCTCAACGCCTCCGTGAGGCCGGAGCGCCACTCGATGAAGATGCCGGCCAGCCGTAGCCGAAACCCCTCGTGCACGTCCGACAGCTCGGAGGCGAGGTTGCCCATCGGGCATCCGCCCACGCAGTTGCGCTGGCGCAGATTCTCCAGAACCCGGTCGAGAAACCCGTGAATCTGCGGAATTGGATCGGCCGATGTGTCGACAAAGGTCGGCCGGAGCGTGCGCTCGATGAACCCCTCGGTCACCCGGTCGATGATCGCGTAGCCGAGCTCTTCCTTGCTCTTGAAGTAGTAGTAGAAGTTGCCCTTGCCGACGCCGCTCTCCCTGAGCACATCGTCCAGCGAGGTGCAGTGATACCCCTGCACATGGATGAGGCGCGTGGCGACGTCGAGAATCTGGTCGCGTGTGGCGGCCCCCCGCTGGCTCTTTCCCGCTGTAATCATTCCGGTATGCTCCTGAGAGTCTTGGATGTACCGACTAGTCGGTACAAAATATTGCAAAAACGCAATCCCTTGTCAAGCCGATCACTTGGACAGGTACGTCTCCGGGCTCGCGTCGAACTTCAACTTGCACCCTACTGCGCAGAAGTAGATTGTCTGCCCCTTGTAGTTCGACTGGGCGGCGGCCTTCTTGGGATCCACGTCCATGTTGCACACGGGATCTTTTGCCATGGAATCTTCACCTCATCACAGAGGATTGGGCGTAAAGCGCTTCAGCCGGAGACTGTTGGCCACCACGGACACCGACGACAGGGCCATGGCCAACCCCGCAAAGATGGGGGAGAGCAGGATGCCCCAAAGTGGGTAGAGCATGCCGGCGGCCACCGGCACCAGGACAAGGTTGTACCCGAACGCCCATCCCAGATTCTCTTTGATGATCCGGATGGTCCGATGTGACAGCTCGATGGCGGTCACCACGCCGCCCAGGTCGCCGCGCATCAAGATGATTTCGGCCGCCTCGATGGCGACGCCGGTACCCGAGCCCATCGCGATGCCCACGTCGGCCTGGGCCAGCGCTGGGGCATCGTTGATCCCGTCCCCCACCATGGCCACCAAGCGTCCACCTTCCTGAAGCCGCTTGATCTCGGCGGCCTTCTGCTCGGGTAGTATGTCGGCGACCACCCGGTTGATGCCGGCCTGGCGGGCGATGGCCTCGCCGGTCACCTGCGTGTCCCCGGTGAGCATTACGACCTCGAGTCCGAGCCTCCGTAGTGCGCTCACCGCGGCGCGCGCTTCGGGCTTGAGCACATCGGCCACGGCGATCACGCCCTGCACTTCCCCCGCGAAGGCGACATAGACGGTGCTCTTGCCATCCTGGGCGAGCGCGCGGGCGCGCCCTTCGAAGGCCGAGACCTCCACCCCACGCGTCGCCATCATCCGCGCATTGCCGAGCAGGACCCTGCCGTCGGGCGCGATGGCGTCGACGCCCTGCCCGGGGACCGCCTGGAACTCGCTGACCGGGGGGAGCGCGAGCCCCCGGGCCTTGGCGAGGCCGACGACGGCCTCTCCGAGCGGGTGCTCCGAGCCTTGTTCCGCCGCGGCCGCGAGCGCCAGGAGATCGTCGGCCGCCACGCTCGGCGCGGGGACCACATCAGTGACTCTGGGCTTACCGACGGTCAGCGTCCCGGTCTTGTCCAGCACGACCACGCCGACCTTGTGGAGCCGCTCGAGCGCGCCGGCGCTCTTGATGAGGACACCCAGCTGCGCGCCCACGCCCGTGCCCACCATGATGGCTGTCGGCGTCGCCAGCCCCATTGCGCAGGGGCAGGCGATGACGAGCACGCCGACGGTATTGGCGAGGGCATACGAGAAGGCCGGCTCCGGCCCCCAAACCCACCAGACCACGAACGTGATGGTGGCGATGGCGAGGATGACGGGGACGAACACCGAGGCGACCCGATCGGCCAGCCGCTGGATGGGCGCCTTGAAGGCCTGCGCCTCCTCGACCAGCTTGATGATCTGAGCGAGCACGGTGTCCTTGCCCACGCGCGTGGCCCGGAAGGTGAAGCTGCCCGTGCGATTCACCGAGCCGCCGACCACCGTGGCGCCCAGCCTCTTCTCCACAGGCAGGCTCTCGCCGGTCAGCATGGATTCGTCGACACTCGAGGCACCCTCGACGATCTCGCCGTCCACGGCGATGCGCTCCCCGGGCCGCACCCGAAGGAGATCGCCGACCGCGATGTCGCCGATCGTCACGTCCTCCTCACGGCCCTCGCGGAGGACGCGAGCCGTCCGGGGCGCGAGCGCCACCAGGCGCCGGATGGCCTCCGAAGTCCCCCCCCTGGCCCGCGCCTCGAGCCATCGCCCGAGCACGAGAAAGGTCATGAGGAGCGCGGAGGCTTCGTAGTACGGCATGGCGCCCGTCGCCATGAGGCGGTGCGGCCAGAGTGTCACCGCCACGCTCCAGAAGTACGCCGCGTTGGTGCCGAGGGACACGAGGGCGTTCATGCTCGCCGAGCGGTGGGCGAGTTCCCGTACGAAGCCCCGATGGAACTGCCAGCCCACCCAGAACTGAACGGGCGTGGTCAGCGTGAAGAGAAGCCACGGGTCGCGGAGCCAGTGGGGGGCCCACCAAAACACCTCGTGCATGCTGCCCAGGAGCACGGGAATCGAGAGCGCCGCCCCCACCAGGACCTGCAGGCGGAGGCGCCGGTTTTCGCGGCGGCGCTCCTCCTGCTCGCGATCCCGAGCCTCCGCCGTCGCTTTGATCTCCACCGGCACGGCGTACCCGGCCGCCGCCACCGCCCGCCGGAGATCCGCCAGCGAGGGGCCATCGCCCGAAAGCTCCACGGCGGCCCGCTCGGTGGCCAGATTGACCACGGCCGTCCGCACGCCGGGCACACCCAAGAGCGCGCGCTCCACCGTGTTGACGCACGCGGCGCAATGCATCCCCTTGACGGGGAAATCCAGCCGCGTGACCTGATCACCCTTCGTCATGGCGTGATCCATCTCCTGAATTTAGCGCCCTGAAAAGCGGGAGAACACGTCGAGCAGCTCTCCCACCTTCTTCTGTCGCTCGCGCGCATTGCCCGAGCGGATCGCGTCGGACACGCAGGACTCGATGTGCTGGCCGAGGAGGAGCTTCTGCGCCTGCTCCACGGCGCCCGCGACCGCGGCCAGCTGGAGGAGGATGTCGACGCAATACTTGTCCTCCTCTATCATCCGCTGGATCCCCTGCACCTGCCCCTCGATGCGGCGGAGCCTGCCCAGCACCTTGGCCTTCGTGTCCGGTTCGATCATCGTCGTGGCCGCCTCATGGGCCCGGTGTCACCCTGGCCGTCGCCCGTCGTCGCGTCCCGAGAATATACCCTACTGGGGTACTCTACCACACGCGGCGCCGCGCGTGAAGGGGTTGAGGGTCCACGCAGTGGGTCCATTGGGTGCTGGGTACTGGGGCAAGTGGCGAGCCAGACGAGGCACGAGGGAGCCCGCGACGCGAGGCGTACTTGGCTTGGCGAGCCGAGCCGGAGGCGAGGCGAGCGAATCCGGACATTGGGGCGAGCGCGAGCGAGCCACGTTGAGCGTCGCGGGCGACCGAGAACATGGCAGTGCGAGCCGACGCCGGAGGCGAGGCAAGCGTATCCGGAGATGCGGCGAGCGCGAGCGAGACACGGCGAAGCAAATTGCTCCAGTACCGGAGTCAGGCCCCGAGGTCGGGAAAGAGGGACGGCTGGGTCGGCGAGGCGGCGCGCGCGGCGGGCGGGCGCGGTCGGCGCGGGCGCGATGCCGGGCGCGTCCTCGATGGGGGGGACGGCGCGCGCTTGCGCTTGACCCAGCCCTTCTGGCGGGCAATCTTCTCTCCTTGCTTGATCACCGTCAGGTCGATCAGCCGGGCAAGCGGATGGGCGAGGAGATCGAGGTACTTCTCCCAGTAGCGCGGCGAGTAGGCCCACATCTTCATCTGCTCGGTCGCGAGGGCGAGGGCGACCCGATCGCCCTTCCTGGCGGCGAGCTTGAGCTGGCTCAGGATGTGGGCGCGGCTGATCCTCGACGGCCGTGTCACGAGGAAGAGAGCCGGACCCGGCGTCGCGTCTCCCCGCGCCGCGGAGGGGACGCATGCCGCACCCGTTCCGCCGGTGCCGATCGATCTCCCGTGGTCGTCATTTCAAGG
>Ga0070707_100006801_pt1 | contig 10588 bp, 7 predicted proteins | sample KBSK5502metaG_FD_65468 | JGI IMG/M metagenome (GOLD analysis project Ga0070707, IMG submission 65468) | Corn, switchgrass and miscanthus rhizosphere microbial communities from Kellogg Biological Station, Michigan, USA - KBS K5-50-2 metaG | ecosystem: Host-associated > Plants > Roots >... | reverse complement strand
TGGGCGATTCGCTGTTTCTGATCAGCCATCTGACCCCTCCCTCGATGCTTCTTCGCTCGCCATGATCCCCTGGGTCTCTGCCCCGTCCCAGGGGAGCCTGAATGATATAATAATATAACAATAACGGGAACGTGAAGACCCTTCGGCAAAAGCCATGGAGGCGGTTCCGATGAGCACGATGGTGGAGCGCGGTCGCCGGACAGGTCCCTATACGGACCTGCGCGACTGGCTCCGGGCGGTGGAGGGCATGGGGGAACTCCGCCGGGTCGAAGGGGCAACCTGGGAGGAGGACATCGGGCGGATCACCGAGATGCTCCACCACACCGATGAGTCACCGGCGGTTCTTTTCGACGCGATCCCCGGCTATCCACGCGGCCATCGGGTGCTGGTGAATCCGCTGGGGGCGCGCCGCCGCCTCGCGTTCACCCTCGGCATGGATCCGGAGATCAGCGCGCTGGATCTGATCGACGCCTGGGAGCAGCGCCTCGGTCGGATCGAGCCGGTCCCGGTACGAGAGGTGGCCGACGGTCCCATCCTCGAGAACGTGCTGGAGGGGGAGGCGATCGACCTCTACCGATTCCCCACCCCCAAGTGGCACGATCTCGACGGCGGCCGGTACATCGGCACGGCGGTGGCCGACGTGACACGCGACCCCGACTCGGGGTGGATCAACTTCGGCACCTACCGGGTGATGATTCACGATCGCAACCGCTGCGGGTTGTACATCTCGCCGGGGAAGCACGGCCGGCTGCACCGGGACAAGTACTTCGCGCGCGGCGAAGCGATGCCGGTCCTCGCGATGGTGGGGATGGACCCCATGCTCTTCCTCGCCAGTTGCTTGGAGGTCCCGCTCGGCGTCAACGAGTACGAATGGGCGGGCGCCATCAAGGGCGAGCCGGTGGAGGTGATCCCCGGACGGCATACCGGTCTGCCGCTCCCGGCGCACGCGGAGATCGTCATCGAAGGCTTCGTGCACCCCAACACCCGGCTGGTGGAAGGGCCCTTCGGCGAGTGGACCGGATACTACGCCAGCGGCAGCCGGGAGGAACCGGTGATCGAGGTCAAGGCGATCTATCATCGCAACAACCCGATCCTGATGGGATGCCCCCCCCAGAAACCGCCGTACGAGGCGCACCACTTTCGTAAGTACCTCAGATCCGGCCTGCTCCGCAAGGCGCTCAAGGACGCCGGCGTCCCCGGGATCGCCGGGGTGTACTGCCATCCCGTAGGCGGATGCCGGCTCCTGTACATCGTCGCGATTCGCCAGATGTACGGCGGCCACGCCAAGCAGGCGGGGTTGCTCGCCTCGCAGGTGCGCGCCGGCGCCTACCTCAACCGCATGGTGGTCGTCGTCGATGACGACATCGACATTACCGACCTCAACGACGTGATGTGGGCCGTGCTGACGCGGGCCGATCCCGAGCAGGATTACGAGATCATTCGCCGGTGCTGGAGCGGTCCGCTGGATCCCGCGATCCATCCCGATCGCAAGGGGTTCAACTCCCGGGTCATCATCGACGCGACCCGCCCGTGGGAGTGGAAGGATCGCTTTCCTACCCCGATCGGGCCCGCGCCCGAGTACAAGCGGCAGACGCGCGAGACCTGGGGCTGGTTGCTCCGCGGGGACGGACGGCCCCCCGGGCGGTAGAGCGGATCCCGCGCGGGGGCATCCCCACGCGGGTCGCTGCGGACCCGGCGATGGTCAAGGTCTCGGGCCTCGTCAAGATCTTCCGAGACGGGCGCGCGGTCACAACCGCGTGCGACGGCATCGGCTTCGACGTGCCCGCGGGGAAGTTCTTCACGCTGCTGGGTCCGTCGGGGTGCGGCAAGACCACCACGCTGCGGTCGATTGCGGGGCTCGAGCGGCCCGACGCCGGGGAGATCGAGCTCGACGGCGCGGTCGTGTACTCCTCACGCCGGGGCGTCTTCGTCCCGCCCAACCGCCGGGATATCGGCATGGTGTTTCAATCCTACGCGATCTGGCCGCACATGACCGTTTTCGACAACGTCGCCTTCCCCCTGCGGGTGGGCCGGACGCGCGCCGGACGGGCGGCCCTGGCCGCCAAGGTTCGCCACGCGCTGGCGACGGTCCGCCTGGATGGGTTGGAACACCGGCCGGCCACGCGACTGAGCGGTGGACAGCAGCAGCGCCTCGCGCTGGCGCGCGCGCTCGTGCGCGAGCCGAAGGTGCTCTTGCTCGACGAGCCCATGTCCAACCTGGATGCGAAACTGCGCGAGCAGATGCGGCTCGAGCTCCGCGTCCTCCAGCGCCAGCTCGGAATCACCACGATCTACGTGACCCACGACCAGGTTGAGGCGCTGGCGATGTCCAACACCGTGGCCGTGATGCACGAGGGGCGCATCGTGCAGCTCGGGTCCCCCCGGGAGATCTACGAGCGGCCGGCCAACCGGTTCGTGACCGACTTCATAGGGTCGACGAACCTCGTACCGGGCCGCGTCGTCGCCGCCGCGGGCGGTGACCGGTATCGGGTCGAGACCGGGTGCGGTCCGCTGGTGTGCACGATTCCGGAGGGGGCGACCGCCGGCCGTGAAGTCACCGTCTCCGTACGGCCGGAGGACGTGTCGATCCACGAGCGGCCGCAGCCGGAGGGCGCGTGGGCGGCGACCGTCGAGCAGGTCGTGTTCCTCGGCGAGTGCATGGACTGCCGCCTCGCCGTCGGCGACCAGGTGCTGCGGGTCCGCGCGCACCCCTCCGTCGTCGTGCGGCGGGGAGACCGGGTCTTCCTTGTGCTGCGCCCAGAGCGGTGCATCGCCATCCGGCCCGACGCGGACGCCTCGGGGGCACCGCCCGAGCCTCGCGAACGGCGCGCCACAGCGAGCCGACCGACGATGGAGGAGGACGACAGATGGCCAGGGCACAGCTGAGGATCGCGGCGTGTGCCGCAGCGTTGCTGGTCATCGCGCTCACGGTGGCGGGGCCGGCAAGCCACGTCACCGCCGTGCCCCTCTCGCTCGAAGACGCCGCCCGGCAAGAGGGGAAGGTCGTCGTCTACGGGTCCCTCGAGTCCGAGACGATGGACGCGATCCAGAGAGCCTTTACGCAAAAATACGGGGTGAGCATCGACTACTGGCGCGGCGCCAGCAACAAGGTCATCGACCGGGCGCTTACGGAGTTCCGCGCCGGGAAACCATCGTTCGACGTGGTGCTGACCAACCGCGGTCCCATGCGGTTGTTGAAGGACGAAGGGATGTTCATCAAGTACCTCTCGCCCCAAAACGCCAACTTCCCCGCGAGCACCAAGGACCCCGACAACGTCTTGTCCCCAATCTACCGCATGGCGCTCGTCGGGATCCTTTACAACACCAAACTCGTGAAGCCGGAGGACGCCCCGAAAGCCCTCGAGGACTTCCTCAGCCCCAAGTGGCGCGGGAAATGGGTGATTCCCGACCCTACACAGCACACCACAACCGAACAGTGGCTGCGCAACCTCGAGAAGCTGTACGGTGCGGACTGGCTTCCTCTGGTGCGCAAGCTCGCCGAGACCAGACCGATCGTCGTCGAGTCCTTCATCCCCGCGGTGCAAAAGATCATCTCGGGCGAGGCGCTGGCCGGGATCACGTACGTGAAGTACGTCCGCCTCTACGGCAAGGACGGCGCCCCACTCGACTACGTCCGGCTGCCCAAGATGCTCTCCGAAGGGCACACGGCGGCCATTTCCGCCAGGGCCCCGCACTCGAATGCGGCCAAGCTGTTCGAGAATTTCCTGATTTCCCGAGAGGGGATGCAGATTGAGGCCGACCAAGGGGAGTTCGTGACCGCGAAGGGCATCTACCCCCCGATCAAGGATGCGGACAAGATTCACGCGATCGTGTTTGACGAACTGACGAGCGAAGAATTCAAGAAATGGGCGGCCGAGTTCCGCCCGCTCTTTGTCGCGAAGTAACCGCTGCCGCGCGCGCGCCCGATGAAAGCCGGCCTCCTCGCCCTCCCCCGGGCGGGGCCGGCGGCCCGGTGGCGGAGTGCCTTCCCGCTCCCGGCCGTCGGGCTGGCCGTCGTGCTGGCTTTTCTGAGCCTTTACCCGACCGCCATGCTCTTTTACGGCAGCCTCACCACGGTCCCATTGGGCCACGCGGGGAAACTTTCCTTTGCCAACTACGTCACGGCCTACACCGATCCCGGGACGTTCACCGTGCTGCTCGACTCCTTCGTCTTTGCCTTCGGGGCTTCGGCGCTCTCGGTGCTCCTCGCGCTCGCGCTCGCCTGGGTGACGGTTCGGACGAACGCGCCCCTGAGGAGCGTGTTCGAACTGACGGCGATTATCCCCAACATCCTCCCGCCCCTCCTCATCGCCATCTCCTGGACGCTGCTCCTGAGCCCGTCCGTGGGGCTCCTCAACGTCATGCTGCGGGGCATCTTTCACGTGGCGCAGGGCCCGCTGAACATCTACTCGCTCCCAGGCCTCGTTTTTGTCGAGGGCCTCATCTTGACGCCGCTGGCCTTCCTGATCATGAGCGGCGCCCTGCGCAACATGGATCCGGCGCTCGAGGAGTCGGCCCGCACCGCCGGCGCGGGGCACTGGCAGGTCATCCGGCAGGTCACTCTTCCGCTTATGCGCCCGGCGATCCTCGCCGCGGCTACGCTCAACTTCGTGCGGGCCTTGGAGAGCTTCGATACCCCCGCCATCATCGCGTTGCCGGCCCGGATCGAATTGTTCACCACCAAGATCTTCCGCGAAGCGCTGGCCGCGTACCCCCCCAACTACAACCTCGCCGCCACCTACGGGGTCAGCCTGCTCGTCGTGGCCCTGATCTTCGTGGCCCTCTATCGTCGCTTCACGTCGCGGGTCGAAGCGTTCGCCACCATCACCGGTCGTGGGTATGCGCCCCACGCGATCGACCTGGGCCCGTGGCGGTTCGCGGGCGCGGCCGTGGCGGGGGCGATCCTGATCCTGATCGTGGTGCTCCCCGTGGGGATGCTCTTCTTCATTTCCATCCTCCCCTTCTACCAGGTCCCCACGCTCGAGACGCTCCAGCACGCCACCCTGGTCCATTACACACGCATCTTTCACAACGACCGCGTCTACCGAGCGCTGTTGCACAGCCTCTTCCTCGCGATCTCGGGGGCGTCGGCGGCCATGCTGCTGGCCTCGCTGATCGCCTACGTCACCGTCAAGACCAAAATCGCCGGCCGCGGCGTGCTGGAAGGGTTGACGTTCCTCCCGTGGGCGTTTCCCGGCACCGCCTTCGCCATCGGGCTGCTCTGGGCGTACGTGAACTTTCCGCTCCCGATCTACGCCACGATCTGGATCCTCTTGATCGGCTACGTGACCCGCTTCCTCCCCTACGGCCTCCGGTCCGTGACCAGTACGATCATCCAGATCCATCGAGAGATGGAGGAGGCGGCGTGGACGAGCGGAGCGGGGTTCCTGGCCACGTTCCGGCGCGTGCTGATCCCCCTGATGCGCCCGGGGCTGGTGGCGGGCTGGATCGTGCTCGCGACGATCTTCATGCGCGAGTTCAGCCTGTCCTTGTTCCTGTACACCCCGTCGTCGGAGCCCGTGGGTCCGCTGCTCTACTATCTCTGGCTCGACGGCCAGGCGGGATCCGTGGGCGCGTTGGGATTGCTCATCAGCGTCATCTCGGCGGTGCTCATCGTCGTGGCTCGACGCTACGGCCGCCTCGACAGGTGACGCGCGTCGTGCCGGTGAAGGTGCACCTCACACGCATGCGGGGAGGACGAGTCATGTGGCGCAGATGGGCGCTGTGCGGGGTCGTGTGGATCGCCACCGCCGCCGGCCTCCAACCCGTTCACGCACAAACGGACCTCGTCGCCAGAGCCAAGCAGGAGGGGCGTGTTGCCGTCTATGGTTCCATGGAGTCGCCGATCTTCGAGGTCATCCAGGCGCTCTATCGGGACAAGTACGGAATCTCTGTGGAGTACTTCCGGTTGGCCACGAACCGGCTCCTGGACCGTGTTCTGACCGAGGTCCGGGCCGGGAAACCTCAGTTCGACGTGGTCCTCACCAACCTGAGCCCGATGCTGATCATGAAGCGGGAGGGGGCGTTCGGCAAGTACACATCGCCATCGTACGAAGCGTTCCCCGCCTCGAGCCTCGATCGCGAGGGCATTCTGTCGCCCCCCTACCGGGCGGTCGTCATCAGCATCCTCTACAATACCCGGCTCGTTCGCGCGGCTGAGGCTCCCAAGGCGCTCGGCGACCTCTTGAACGAGAAGTGGAAGGGCAAGGTAGTGATGCCCGACCCGACCCAGCACATCACCTCGGCGGTCTGGCTGTCCAATCTGCAAAGTGTGATGGGTTCGGAGTACCGGTCATTTGTGGAACGGCTCGCGGCGCAGGCCGTCCTGGTCGATTCGTTCGATCCGGCGATGCAGAAAGTCGTGGCCGGCGAGTACCCGTTGGGCCTGAGCTACGTGAAGTACGTGTATGTGATGGGCAAGCAGGGGGCCCCGCTCGATTACGTGCGCCTCAACCCCGTGCTCGCGGAGGTCCATAACGTTGCGATAGCCGCCCGGCCGCTCCACCCGAACGCCGCGCGGTTGTTCATCGATCTCCTCACCTCCCGCCTCGGCCTCCTGGCGCTGGCGCAGGCGGGGGAGTTTGTTCTCGTGCCCGGCATCTACCCGCCCATCAAGGATGCCGGCGCGCTCCACATCCGGCTCATGCGGGACCTGGACGAACAGCAGCTCGGGCGGTGGCGGGGCGAGTTCGGGGCCGTTTTCAGGAAGCGGTGAGGAGGGCGGACGCATGAGCGGAGGGCACCGGCGTGGGCCGGGTCCCGCATACGGGTCCGATCTCATTGTCGACGTCCTCGGGGACCTCGGCATCGAGTACGCGGCCCTCAACCCGGGGGCGACGTTCCGGGGGCTGCACGATTCCCTCGTCAACTATGGCGGCAACGAACGGCCGGGCATCATCCAATGCTGCCACGAGGAGATCGCGGTGGCGGTGGCCCACGGCTACGCCAAGGCCGCGGGAAAGCCGATGGCGGCCGTCGTGCACAATGTTGTGGGCCTCCAACACGCCAGCATGGCGATCTTCAACGCCTGGTGCGACCGGGTGCCGATGCTGGTGTTGGGAGGGACGGGCCCAATGGCCGTCGAGAAGCGGCGGCCGTGGATCGACTGGATCCACACGGCGCTCGTGCAGGGGAATCAAGTCCGGGACTACGTGAAGTGGGACGATCAGCCGGCCAGCCTCCCTTCGGTCCCCGAAGCGATCATCCGCGGCCACCGGATCGCGCTGACGGAGCCGCAGGGGCCGGTGTATCTCTGCTTCGACGCGGAACTTCAGGAAATGGTCCTGCCAGAACCGATCCCGGTTCCCGACGTGACCCGGTATGCCCCCCCGTCCGCCGTTCAGGCCGATGCCGTGGCTCTGGATCGAGCCGCGACGCTGTTGCGCGCGGCAGAACGGCCGGTCATCATCGCCGAGTACCTCGGCCGGACTCCCGCGGCCGTCGCCGACCTGGTCCGGCTGGCGGAGCGACTCGCAGCGCCAGTGATCGATCTCTACGAGCACGGACGGTTCAACTTCCCGAGCACCCACCCGCTTGACCTGACCGGCGCCGAGAAAGAGCTGCTCGTGTCCGCGGACGTGGTGCTGGCATTGGACGTGTTGGATCTTCACGGCGCCCTTGTGCGCGCCGACCGCCTGACCCGGCGGTCGGAACCGATCCTTCCCGAGTCCGCCAAGGTAATCCACATCACGCTCTCGGAGCTGGGCGTCCGAAGCTGGGTGACGAACTATCAGCGGCTTGCTCCCACCGACGTGCCGATCCTGGCGGACACCGCAGTAGCCCTGCCGGCGCTGATCGCGCGCCTGGGGGGACCGGCGGACTCTCCCACCCGCCGGGTGCGCGCAGAGCAGCTGCGGGCGAAGCACGACGCGCTCCGCCGGGATGCGCGGACCGCGTGTGAGGAGTCTTGGAACGACCGGCCGATCGCGCCGTCGCGGCTGGCATCCGAGGTGTGGGACGTCCTTGGGGATGAAGACTGGGTGCTGGCAAACGGCACCCTCGACGGCTGGGCCAGGACCCTGTGGGAGTGGACCCGTCCGGACCAGTATCTCGGCTACAGCGGCGGCGCGGGGTTGGGGTACGGCGCGGGCGCGTCGATCGGCGTCGCGCTGGCCCATCGCGGGACCGGGAAAGTGTGTGTGGATCTGCAGCCTGACGGCGATCTCTTGTATACTCCGAGCGCCCTTTGGACGGCCGCCCATCACCGGATTCCCCTCCTCTTTGTAATCTGCAACAACCGCTCCTATTTCAACGACGAGAATCATCAGGCGCTCGTGGCCCGGGCGAGGAACCGGCCGGTTGAGAACAGGGTCGTCGGGATCCGGATCGACGACCCGCCGGTGGACTTCGCGGGGATGGCTCGCGCATTTGGAGTGCACGGTGAAGGTCCGGTCGAAGACCCCGCGCTCATTGCTCCCGCCTTGCGGCGGGCCCTCCGGGTGGTGAAAGAGGAGCAGCGACCGGCCGTCGTGGACGTCGTAATCCGTCCGGAATGACGCCATGATCGTCGATTTCCAGCATCACTTCGTGCCTCTGGAACTGGTGACCCGCCGGGGCTTTACCCCTGGAGAGCGGCGGAACCTGGTCGAAGGGGGCATCCCCAAGCTCACATTGCACGAGAAGCTTTACGATATGGACGGTCAGATCCGGGACATGGATGTGGCCGGGATCGATCTGGCGGTGCTCTCGTGCAACCTGGGCTGGGATGCGCCGCTCGAGGACTGCAGGCTGATCAACGACAGGCTGGCGGAGCTCGAGCGGCAGTACCCGGGCCGGTTTGCCGGCCTGGCGCACGCCCCCGTGCACGAGCCGGTAGGGCTCGCGGAGCTCGAGCGGGCGACGCAAGAGTTGGGTCTCCGCGGCGCGACGATCGCCTCCCAAGTGAACGGGCTGTCGCTGGACGCACCACAGCTTGCGCCTTTCTATAGGAAGGTCGTTGCGCACGACTTAGCGGTCTTCGTGCACCCCGCCCAGATCCCGGTAGGCTATGCGCTCTTTGGCGAATACGACCTGGCCCGGATTATCGGCCGGGAGGTAGACTTACAAGTGGCGGTGACCCGGGTGATCGCCGGGCGCGTGATGGAGGAGTTCCCGACCTTGAAGCTCGTCTTCGCGCACTTCGGCGGTGGGATCGCCGCGGTCAAGGAACGCCTCGCGGCCAAGGCGGGACGGTTCGGCACGCTCAGGCGGCCGTTTGAGGAATCGTTCGATCGCCTCTACTTCGACACGGCGGGGTTCGAGGGCGGGCCCGTGGCGCTTCGCTGTGCGGTTGCGGGGATCCGGCCCGACCGGCTGGTATTCGCCACCGATTACCCGCAGGACTTTACGGGAGCGACCACCCAGACAGGCAAAGGCCTCGAGGGCATCCAGGAGTACGCGGGTTTGATCCGAGGCCTTGGGTTGCCCGGCGGCACGGCGGCGGCCATTTTGGGGGAGACGGCCGCAGGCCTTCTCGGCCTCGATGGGCAGCGCTGGCCGAGACCGAGCGTCGCCTAGGAGGTCCACGCATGCCGTACCGTGATCTTCGCGAGTTTCTTAAGACCCTGGAGGGCGCCGGCAGGCTCCACCACATCCGCGCCGAGGTGGACAAGACGTGGGAGATCGCCGCGGTCAGCCGCCTGGCATTCCAGGATATTCCGGAGGGGCAGCGGCCGGGGCTGATGTTTGACCGCGTTCGGGGCCACGACATCCCGCTGTGCGTGGGGGTGCTGGGAGCGTCTCGGTGGGTCTACGCGCTGGCGCTGGAGAGCGAGCCGGAAGGGATCCCCGAGAAGTGGGCGCACGCACAACGCAACCCGATCCCCCCCAGGTCGGTGGATGCTGGTCCGGTTCACGACGAGGTGAAGCGAGGGGACGCGGCCAACCTGCTGAACCTTCCGGTGCCGGTCTGGACCCGCCAGCACGACCCCGGTCCGTATCTAACGGCCCCCTGCGTGATCACCCGGGATCCTTGGACCGGGATCCTGAACGTGGGGACCTACCGCTGCCAGATCAAGGGGCCGCGCAAGATCGGGATGTGGGTCAACTTCCTTCAGCACGCCCGGCAGCAGGTCGAGCCCCAGCGTCTCGCCGGCAGGCGCGTGCCCGTGGCGATCGTTCTGGGCCCCGATCCGAAGGTCGGCCTGTGCTCCGTGTCGCGGATCGTGTATGGGGTGGACGAGCTCGCTGTGGCCGGAGGCTTGCGTGGCGCACCGCTCGACGTCGTCTCGTGCGTCACCAGCGACCTGCCCGTCCCCGCCACCGCTGAGATCGTGATCGAGGGAGAGATCCTGCCCGAGCTCGAGGAGGAAGGCCCGTTTGGAGAGTACACCGGTTACATGGGGGCCAAGGCCGACTCCTACGTGGTCGAGGTGCAGGCGATCACCCACCGCCGGGACCCCATCTTCCAGGCGTTCCTGAGCCAGATGCCGCCGAGCGAGTCGAGCTGCATCCGCGGGTGGGGGCGGGAGTGCGCGATCCTCAAGCACCTCAGGGACCTCCGCCTTCCCGTCAAGGACGTACACTTGCTGCACGCCGGCGGGGTCGCGGCGTATCTCGCGATCTCCATCCGGCCCCAGTATCCCGGTCAGGCGCAGCAGGTGATGTGGGC
>Ga0070707_100006800_pt1 | contig 10589 bp, 15 predicted proteins | sample KBSK5502metaG_FD_65468 | JGI IMG/M metagenome (GOLD analysis project Ga0070707, IMG submission 65468) | Corn, switchgrass and miscanthus rhizosphere microbial communities from Kellogg Biological Station, Michigan, USA - KBS K5-50-2 metaG | ecosystem: Host-associated > Plants > Roots >... | reverse complement strand
CACTTGCGGGGAAAGTCACGGGACGGTCTCTAGAGCTTGCCGAGACCACTAACGGCGTCGTGCCTTCGGGCGGGGAGGGTGTTGGTTTGACAATCCTTTCTACCTCCCCGCCTTCTTCTCTTATGGAACGCGGGATGAAGCTGCGCTACAAGCTCTCTCTGGCCTCGAAGATTGCGCTTGAGACGGCCTTTGAGTGCGGGGACTGGGCGTGCGAAGTGGAGGATTCTTTAGGAGAGGAGGCGCACAGCTACTTCGCGGTGTTCTCTTACTGGCAGGTGGCGAAGTGGGCGAGCGTGGCGCGGAGAGTCCCTTCTCTTTGTCGCGTGACAAACGTAGAGGGAATCTCGATGGAACACCATCGGGCAGTTGCCAATCTCCCGCCGCAGGAAGCGCGAGAACGCTTACTTACCGCTGCGCGTGAGGGACAGACCGCAGCGGAGCTAAAGCGCATTCTGGAGCCTTCTGAGCGTGTGCGTGAGAAGTGCTGGACATACAAAGAGTTATGGGAGAAGGCAAAGGAATGGCCCGACGATAACCCGCATGGTGCCTTCGTCTTCATCCAGTGGCTGGAGGAGCACGGGAAGTTTAGCGAAAGCACGGCTGGCTGAGGCTCGGACTCTGCATCTTCGCTGTCTGCGTTTTTGCGGCAGCGACGGGCAGGGCGCTAGGAGAACATGATGGAGATAGAACCAACGGCGAAAGGAACGTATACATTCTTCCAACTCGACCCGAAGATGTCATTTTGGACACGTTTGAGGTTCGCGCTTTCGATAGCATTGACGCCGCTAACGTTGCTGTGGTTGGGCCGCTCGATACGGGTACCAATCCCCCGCAAGGAGCTGGAGTAAGTGAATTCCTTGGACCGCAAGATGATGCTGAATCGAGTCCGCCGCCTGTGGTGGAGGCCACGCCCGAGACTGAAGGTAATTCTCTTGCCGCCGTCATCTGCACTTACAACTGGGATTGCGGAACGGCCCTGCGAATTGTGCGGTGCGAGTCAAACTTTCGTGCGGACGCGGTGGGCACCGGGAGCTGGGGCCTTTGGCAAATTCAAGCGTCAGTCCACGCCGCCAAGTGGGCCGACTTGAGCCTTATTCATAATGGGCCTCCTCTAGACACGGGATTATAATGCTGCACACTTCATCTACTTGGGCAGCAATCTCGTTGCAGGAGGCACGTATGGAGAAGGTTAGCTTGCCATTCTTCTATCAGGTCGGGAGCGGGCTGGGTCCACTTTCTAGACTGGTTCCAGATCGTGCGTCGAGATTGGATATCCTCGTTGCCATATTTACCGTAAGACCAACTCTCGATACGCTCCTTAACTCGTTTCCGGCACTGACCGTATGTCGAGGCGTAGCAGGAGAGCTTCAAAATCTAATGACGAGTGTCGTAGAGCTTCCAGTAAAGGAAGAGGAATGGTCGAAGCCGCTTGAAGCATTCACGCCTTATCGCACCGTGATAACGAAAGCGAAAGAGTTTGAAATCGTACTGACAGCAGAATTGCAAGGGCTTCCAAGTTACCTTCCGGATCAAAAGGGCATCTATGACACGACCCTTCTGATCGACCAAGCTGACAGAGTGCTTCCCGCGTCGGCGTTGGCAAAATTGCGACCACCGGTACGAGAAGAGCTCAGACAGAGCGGGCGCTGTTTAGCCTTTGATATTGGGACCGCATGCGGGTTCCATATGATGCGCGCGGTGGAGTTGGTATTGCACGACTACTATCTATCGGTTTGCAAGCCGAATCCTAGGCCGAGGGGACGGCTTAATAGCTGGGGGGCTTACATGACAAAGCTGCGGCCAATTCAACAGGACGACGTGAAAGAGGTGGTAGCCATAATCCAGCAACTGAAAGATCGTCATCGAAATCGTCTCATGCATCCTGAGATCGTTCTTGGCCCCGACGAGGCGTTCACTCTTTTCGAGGTCGGGCAAAGCGCGATTATTGCCATGTCGCAGCGTCTTTAGGCAGCGTGCACACACTGACGGCTATGCTCAGGGAACGCGAGCGCGCGAGCCTGAGTGACCATGCAAGCGAGCAAAGCGTGGATCATCACCTTATGCCGACCGCGAACGCGTACGGCGTCCAGCTTCCGAAAGCCCTTCAACCTGGGGGTCTTGTTCATCAGGCCCATGAACCATGTTCCTACATCTCCTTGTCGTTTGTGAATCGATTATAAGGGAGGAACTGAAACTTTGTCAATACAAAAGAGACGCCCATTGTCGGACAATGTTGTTGGTATTGTGCTAACAGCGTTGGCCGAGGCCGATGCTGAGATTCTTCAACGAGAGTGCGAGTTGAAGTTGAAAGAGGAACGGCTCAAAAAACAACAGGAACGAGTCGATGCCATTAAACAGGCCATCGCTGCCCTTGAATTATGAATAAGGCTCACTTCTGGCAGTCGTGGAGCGATCCGGTGAGGAACACAGAGTACGCATGGGCCATTTATTCGGAACGCGGGTGGGCGGCATGGTCGTGCGCCTGAATATTGCGCGTGTTTGGTGCGGGGCGATGCCGAGAGTGGGTAGCGGTAAGCATATGCGGTACTGCAAGGACTGCTGGGCGGCGAAACGTCGGTACTGGCAGGCTATACAGGGGCAGTCGAGGCCGTGAGGCCGCCTGTTGATGACTATGTTCTGTGGATTAGCGGTATCGGTTGGCTTTTGCTCGGACTTACTCTCGCAATTGCGTTTGAGGTTGGCCTTGTCGTGGGGATCCTCATAATGGGAGGCTTGTGAGCGTGGCTAGCGTGCTGGACCGCGCAATGACAGAGGCTGAAGCTACAGCGTTCGGTGATAGACCACCTCAAGCTGTTTGGGTACAAGTACTACCACACGCGGTATTCGCTCGGCTCGAATGCTGGCTTTCCTGACTTGGTGGCGGTTAAAGGTGGGCGGCTCCTATTCATTGAACTCAAGACAGAGAGAGGCAAGTGTAATGATGCACAGACGGATTGGGGCGAACGGTTACTTCTGGCAGCGGCGCATAATCCTGGCGTGGAATATCTAATCTGGCGTCCTTCAGATTTATCATGCGGAGATATCGAGCGGACGCTCAGGGTGAGCTTGGAGGAAAGCACCGATGTCTGAGCCTACAGATTACAGCGCAGTGGAGGCCGCGCTTGCCGCAGCGCAGGCGGAGTCTCAGAAGTATCAGAACGAGGCTGACGGTTGGGAAGTGAAGGCTACGAACGCGCAGGCGCGGATAGCGGAGCTTGAGAGGGAGCGAGAGACCATAGTGAAATCGATTGGACAGATGTGGGAGCAAAGGAACGACGCGCAGGCCGAAGTCAAGGAGTGGCGCGAAGCCAGCGAGAAGGCAGAGAAGGCAATTGAGGCGTTTGTGGAAGACTGGAAGAAGCGCCTGAGCGCTGCTACAGAGGCCAAGAATGCTGCCCGCAAAGAGCGAGACGAAGCATTGGAATTGGCAGAAAGCTATCGAGAGACGCCAACAAGCGTAGCCTTACAGCCCTATATCGACCGATTGGACGCTGCCCGCAAGGAGCGGGACAACCTGAAGGACTGCCAAGCGGAGTTTGGAGCCTGTAAACCGCCATGTGTAAAGCATGGAGAAGAAGCGTGGAACCGCTGGCAGGGGCTAATCGAAGTCACAGGCAACATCTCGTGTAAGTCCTACGAATACCAGGCGGAAGCCGACGCTGCCCGCAAGGAGCGTGAGCAAGTTGAGCGATTGCTAGAGCAGGAGCATGAGTGGCTGGAGGAATCCGACGCGAAGCTAGACGCTGCCCGCTGCCAACTGGATGCGGTACGGAAGGCGCGGAGGATTCTGGATGACGGGACGATAAACAAGCAGGCCGTGATAACGAAGGCCGCGTATGCTCTGGATGCTGTCCTCTCTGACGCCTCTGAGTGTCCGCACTCCTGTCAGTTAGAAACGGTGCGGAAAGCATTGGCCGTCTGCATCGAGAAACAGCGGCATCACACGCTATCTGTTGCTGATTTAGAGGGCGTTCTAGCTGGCCAAGGCGGAGCTCTGGAGAAAACTGTGATCTACGGCTGCAATACTTCCTGCGGTTACTGTCTGCGCTGTCGATACGACGCTGCCCGCAAGGAGCTAGATCAAGTCAAGGCTGAGAAGGAGCGGCGCGGCGCGCTGCTGCGGCAGATACAAGCGTGGCTTCAGAATGGTGGCGACCTAGCACCGTCAGAGGCAGAGTACGTGATGGCCATCGACAGGCTGCTGGCCGAGGCGGAGGAGCGCAAGGATGCGTAGTGAAATAGAGCAGTCGGTCTCTGTAGACGTGCGCTTTAATCGAGAGCAGTGGTACGCGCTCCTCGGTGCGGGCCGTGAGATGCTGAGCCACTGTCACGCCCATCCCTGCTGGAAGTGTGATCCGCTCCGTGAAGCGCTCGATATTGTAGAAGTGGCAATCAGCACGAAAGCTCTGCTGGCCGGAAGTCGCGCCGATGATTTGAGAGAAGAGCACAAAGCTGAGAAAGCACAGCGTATATACGCTCGTGAAATTGGTACAGGCTCATTCGATGCCGAGGAAGAATGGCATGATCGGAACGAGACGGGGGAATAAACTGTTGGTCGAGACAAGGTTGTCCACAAAAGGAAAGCGGTCTGTTAATTTAAAGAACCTGAATAAATCAGGCGTGATTTAGTTACCGCTGCAAGGGAGGATTTCTATGACGTGTTCTGATGTCCACGTGGCCGGCTTAAATGTTCCGCGCATCCTTGAATGTACGTGCGAGAAGGTGGTTCTGCTCATGCCCGAGACTCCGGGGCGCCCCGCGTTTCGAGGGGATTGGTCTGCTGGCTGGTATGCACAGACACCGGTGCCACACAACTGCGACCGCTTCCTTGATGGCGTCGAGACAGAGGAGCGGCCTTCGCGGCTGACCGCTTTGCTGGACAAGCCAGCAGGAGCGGGGGGAGTAAATGCGTGAGACGTATCTTCACGATTGTCACATCTATCAGGACGACGACCTTGAGATCATGCTTGACCGGCTGCACGAAGGGAAGTCAGGGCTAGCCGGCGAGATTGAGATACGTTCAGGGCGCCCGCCATATCCGGGGCTGGTGTATCACGGCAACATTAGTCTGACCTCCGGACGGTCGCGGGCGAGCGTGGTAATTGCTTGCAAGCAGCGAGTAACGACCGGTTGGCATGATGATACGGACTTCGCCTCTTTAATTGAGGCGGTTGCTTACAGAAGTATCCAGCGTTGGCGGGAGGGCGATCCGCCGATTGACTTGCTTTCAGTGGATATCTCAGAGCGTCCACGATGGCTCTTGGAGCCGTTCATTGAGTTCGGTGGGCCTACGGTACTGTTCGGCTACGGAGGTAGCGGGAAATCGCTTACAGCGCTGGCGCTGGCGCTTTCAGGAGCGGGGGCTGATTTGCTTGGAGACTTACGGTCTACGGCGGCGCCGGTTTTGTACCTGGACTGGGAGACCGACCAATACGTCCATGCCATTCGATTGCGCTCGATGCTGGACGGCTGTGAGCCGCAGAAGATTTACTATCGTCGGCAGACTGCGAGTTTGGCGGAGGCGGCGCCGCTCATTCGCAAGGAGATCGGGGCGTTGGGGATCGGGCTTGTGATAGTGGATTCACTTGGAGCGGCGCGAGGCGGCGATCCTGATTCGGCGGAGGTAACGCTCAAGATGTTCTCGGCGGGGCGGACGTTCGGTGTGCCGTGGCTTGCGATAGATCACTTGGCGAAACATGCAAAGGACCGCTCGATGCCGTTCGGCTCGGTCTATACGGTGAACATGGCACGATTGGCATGGCGATTAGATTCGGTCCAGCGAGAAGGCGAGAGCGAGTCAACGGTCGTCTTAACGAACACGAAATCAAACAATGGGCAGTTATCGAAGCGGAGAGCCTACCGAGTTCACTTTGGAGAGAAATATTCGTTCACGCCGATTGATGCGATCGCTGTGCCGGGATTGGATGGACGGACCTCGCAGGCGGATGCGATTGCGCAACTGTTGCGGGCGAACGGCACGGCAATGAAGGTGCGCGACATGGCGATGGCCCTTGAAGTGGATGGGCTCACTCTCTCAGAGAATGCGTTGCGAGCGGTCCTATCGAGGCGGACGGATCGTTTTGTGCGAGTGGCCGGCGACCGGGATGGTGGAATGTGGGGGATAAAGGATACGTTCCATGAGTAGCGCAACAGTTGCGCAAGTGTTGCGTCTGCCGCAACGCAACACACCACCACTATATAAGTGGTGTTGCGCGCGGTGTTGCGCCACGAAGGGAATGGGGTTAAATGGTACGTTCAAAGAATAGGTGGCGTTCAAGGGAGAACGTCCAGGCCCGCCATGAGTACATCATCGAGCTGCGGGGAAAGAAGACGAACCACTGGGGGCGAGAAGGCCGGGCCAGGTTACGACCGCTGTCTCTCAAAGAAATTGCGTTGAAGGTGAGCGAGAAGTTTGGGACCGAGAACGGGCGGAAGAAACCCTTGGACCATAGCTCCGTTTTGCACCAGTTACGCAAGCACGAGGAAGGGAAGTGTCTTTGTCGCGTGAGGTTGTGAGGCCGCGACTTCTGGATTTGTTCTGCGGTGCCGGCGGTGCTGCGATGGGCTACTATCGCGCAGGCTTCGAGGTTGTGGGTGTGGACATCAAGCCGCAGCCGAGGTATCCCTTCGAGTTAATCCAAGCGGACGCGATGACGTTCCCGTTGGAAGGGTTCGACGCAATACACGCGAGTCCACCATGCCAGGCGTATAGCGTCGGGGCGGCTCGCTGGCGAAATAGTGGTGAACGGAAGTACCCGGACTTACTAGATGCCACTAGAGAGCGGCTGGCAGCAGTGGGCGTTCCCTACATCATCGAGAACGTGGAGGGAGCACGAAAGCGGATGCGTTCCCCGTTCCGTCTGTGCGGGCAGACATTCGGCATTGGTGTCGTACGACACCGGCTATTTGAAACAAACTTCCTTATCTTGACACCACACCATATTCCATGTGCTGGGGCGGTACAGCGTGAGCTCGTATCCGTCACTGGACACGGACTGCCGGGGCGTCACTACCGAGCGGTGACAGTCGCTGGACATGGTGGCAATTCGCGTTCGTTCTCGCTGGACTCATGGAAGCTGGCGATGGGCATCGACTGGATGGTGCGGGGCGAGCTTACACAGGCCATCCCGCCTGCCTACACGGAATACATAGGCCGCGAACTACTGAAGGCTCTTTGTCGCGTGACAAAGGGATAAAGGAAGCGCCCCTACCGTGATAGCAGAGACGCTGTGCTTGCCGAAGAGGCGCCTACGGGTGTTTCAGGGTATTGGAGTGCTGCTGATCCGTTTCCAGTGCGTCAGCCGCCTCTATATAGGCTGAGAGGACAAGTAGCGCTCCGGCGCGTTCCAGTGGAGTGCCTTGCAGCTTGCGTGACTGAGAGAGAGAAACTTTGTTAGAATTTCACCTATGGGCACACCGGCTGTCCGATCACTTGAGGCTCAAGAGAAACGCGCCCTCTTTCTTGAGAACCTGGCCGAGAACCTTACCATCGTCGGTGCCGCCCGCCTCTCCAACGTCTCCCCTACTCGTGTCTATCAATGGATGGACGAAGACCCCGCCTTCGCAGAAGCAGTCGCCAATTGCCGCGAACTCGCTACTCAACGCCTCGAACAATCACTCTACGAACGCGCCGTTAAACACGACACCATCGGCGCCATCTTTCTTCTTAAGTCCTTACGCCCTAATACCTACCGCGATAACACTCCCCCCACTCAACAATTCAACATCACCGCCCTCATAGACCAACGCGCTCAGCAACTAAGCACACCAAGCAACCAAGCGCCCAGCAGTCAAGCAGAACCCCGGTCACAGAAGCACGCAGGGAATCAAGTTATCGACATACCTTGCGGCTCCGTAAAAAGCCTAGACTTGACACTGAGCGAGGATCACGAGGATTAAGCGCTTCTGGGGAACGCGCAAAGCTAATTCTAGGGGGCATGCCCCAGATTATCTCCGCAATACTGGCATGGTCCGTACGTAGCCGCTCGTATAATTGACTTAATGAATATAGTGCGAACGTCTAAGCTAAGCCGAGCTGACGGGAAGCAAGATGACCGAGCGCTCAGCTTTCGGTACGTTGGTTCGTTCCGCAGCGCTATAGGTATAAAAGGCTATGCTCACGAAGGCTGAGTGGTTGGCGCAGGAGCCGGTTCCCATGCGGCTGCGCACTACGTGCATGGGCTGTGGGGAGCGGGTACGGAAGGGTGACAACTACTGTTCGTCCGAGTGTTACATGGCGGTATTTCGGGCTTACATCAGGCCGGATTTGGGGCCGAGAATCGTTACAGTCTGGCCGGAATCGTTACGAAGAATCGTTACACTGCCCGAAGAATCGTTACAGGTTGAAGAAGAATCGTTACAACGGGTTTGCGAGGAATGTGGCGGTACGATGGAAGGAAGGGGGCCGAAGGCGACGGTTTGTTCGGGGGCATGCCGGGTTAAGAAGATGCGAAGGGGACTGCGTGGAGCTTGACGAGCTAGCGAAGGCTGACCCGCAGTTATGGGCGCTGGTGGACGCGGCGGCAGGGTCGAGGCGGGATTTAGGGAGGTACATGGGGTGGGTGCATTCGTGGGAAATAAGACCCCACCAGAGGGCGTGGGTGGAGGCTTTGCAGGCGCTGATTATTCCTCCGCCGTGTTATTCTGGGAATCGGACCGTCGTACAGGACGATGGGAGCGCTCAAGCCCCGTTGGTGGCGTCGTCAGGCGCGCACGATGGGGCTTCCTGTTTCGTATGCAGCGTCCATCGGCAGAAAAGGTTGTTGATAGTGGCACCGCCGGGGTGGGGGAAAACGGACACTTTGATCGAGTTCATGGCGTGGGTGATAGGGATTGATCCGGAGGCGGCGGCGTACGCGTTCTTTTCGTTCAACGACAATATAGCGACGGAGAGAAGTATGCCGTGCCGGGACACGGTGTGGGCAGCGGAGCCTTCGGAGATGAACGAGAAATATTCACTGGTCTTTCCGGGGATCAAGCCTGCGAAGGAAAAGACGTGGGGGCAGGAGCGATGGTTTTTGCACCGTAAGGACAAGGGGAGGAAAGACCCGACTCTGGTGGCGGCGGGGATTGGGGGGAGCGTGAACGCCCGCAGGTTGGGGGGGATGGTGATAGACGACCCTCACAACTGGGAGAACGCGGCGACGCCGCATCAGAGGAATCAGGTGAAGAACAGGTACAACCTGACGGCGAGGACGCGACTTCTGGCGGACGGCTGGCAGGTGTGTATTTCAACGCGGTGGGCGGAGGACGACCTCGCTGGGTATTTCATTGAGCTGGGCTGGCCGACTTTAAGGACGCCGGCGCTGGACGACAATGACGAGAGTACGTGGCCGTACGAGAAGGCGAACGTCGGGTACCGGACGGAGGACTTGCGGAAGCTCAGGGAAGACGATCCCTCTTCGTTCCTGTTGCAGTATCAGGGGACGACCGTCCCTGCGGAAGGTCAGGGGTTGATTCCGATCCCGGTGCTAACGTGGGAGCCGGTGCCGCTGAAATTCTCGAAGGTGATTCAGGTGTGGGACACGGCGCTGGCGATTACGGAGACGGGGAGCGAGACGGCCGTAACGACCTTCGGGAAGGCGATGAACGGGAAGGTGTGGTGGCTGGACGCCTGGTCGGGGCATATTGGGTTCAATGAGCAGATGGACAAGGTTATCGAGAAGCACGACGAGTTCGAGCATCGGGGGATTCAGGTTGATAAGGTCCTCGTGGAGCAGGCGTCGTCCGGTGGGCCGCTTGTGGACCAGATCAGGGCGAACACGGGGCTGGGATCGAAGGTGAGGGGGATTCCGGTCGGCGGGCGGGGGAGGACGCAAGGGGAGAGGGTGATGTCGGTCGCCAAGTACTTCGAGGTGATTTACATGTCAGCGGGCGCTCACTGGAAGGGGAAGGCTATCTCTCAGTTGATGAGTTACGGAACGCCGGGGGTAAAGGATGACATTCTAATGTCAGCGGTGCACGCCTTGCACGAGATGTTCCCGCCAATGATGAAAGTCCTGCCGCTTCGTGTATCATTACCCGCAGGATGGCGCTAGACGCACGCGGCGTAACCTCCCTTAAGGCTCAGTTCGAGTCTCGCTACTCCAGCCAGCGCTTCCTCGATGAAAAAATGTTGGCGTTATATATACAGCGCCATTCCATCGAAGGCCGTGAGCCGCCGGCAGACCTCCCTTTCCGCCCGTTAGGCACCGGCTTCGTGGGATTGATGGTCGATCAGGACGTTGCCATTCTGGGCGGCGACTTCTCGATACGGGTCTCCCCTTCCGCAGCAAGCGGCCAGACAGGGGAACGCGAGGCGTCCGGCGTCCTTGAGCCGTTCATCAACACATCCTTTCGCACCATGCAGAAGTACGCCGAGGTCTGGCGGCCTCTGGTCAAGGACTCAAGAATCTACGGACGGGCGTTCGCCATCGGCCCGCTCCCGGCGCCCTTCTTCTGGGGGATGAACGACGAACTCTCCCAGCTCTACACCCGTCTCGAAACGGGGGACAAGGAGAAGGCAAGAGCCGATATCAAGGCGTATTACGAAGGGAACTTCCCCATCGCCTGGTCCCACTGGAACGCCAAAGATGTTTACTGCACCTACA
>Ga0070707_100006799_pt1 | contig 10589 bp, 7 predicted proteins | sample KBSK5502metaG_FD_65468 | JGI IMG/M metagenome (GOLD analysis project Ga0070707, IMG submission 65468) | Corn, switchgrass and miscanthus rhizosphere microbial communities from Kellogg Biological Station, Michigan, USA - KBS K5-50-2 metaG | ecosystem: Host-associated > Plants > Roots >... | reverse complement strand
TCGAGCAGGTAGTTGTAGGCTCTGCCCACCACCGGGCCGGGCGGGACGCCGAGGATGCGCATGATCTCGTTGCCGTCGAGTTCCGGCCGCAGCCTGGCCAGTTCCTCCTGCTCGCTGAGCTCGGCGATGCGCTGTTCCAGGTCGTCGTAGGCGCGGGCCAGCCTGGCCGCCTTGGCGCGGTTCCTCGTGGTGCAGTCGGCCCGGGTCAGCACGTGCAGCCGGGTCAGCAGCGCCCCGGCGTCACGGACGTACCGCCGGACCGCCGAATCAGTCCACTCGCCCTCTCCGTAGCCGTGGAACCGCAGGTGCAGTTCCACCAGCCGTGATACGTCCCGGATCACGTCGTTCGGGAAGCGCAGCGCGGTCAGCCTGCGCTTGGTCATCGTCGCGCCGACCACCTCGTGCAGGTGGAAGGCGACGCGCCCGTCCGGCAGCAGCTCCCTGGTCTTCGGCTTGCCGATGTCGTGCAGCAGGGCGGCCAGCCGGACGGTCAGGTCACCGTCGAGCCCGTACCGCCGCTCCAGCGCGATCGCCTGCCGCAGCACGGTAAGGCTGTGCTGGTAGACGTCCTTGTGCCGGTGGTGCTCGTCGGCCTCCATCCGGAGCCTGGACACCTCGGGGAACACCTCGTTGGCCACCCCGGTCTGCACCAGGAGGTCGATGCCAAGCGCCGGATCGGGCGTCAGCATCAGCTTGGTCAGCTCGCTGGTGATCCGCTCGGTGGACACGATCTCCAGGCGGCCCGCCTGGTCGGTCATGGCGGCGAGCACGTCATCCGCGACCGTGAAACCCAGCTTGGCCGCGAATCTGGCCGCGCGCAGGATGCGCAGCGGGTCATCGCCGAACGACTGCTCCGGCGGACCCGGCGTTCGCAGCACCTTCTCCCGGAGCGCCTCGAAGCCGCCGAACGGGTCGGTGAAGTCGTACCCGGGCAGCCGGGCCGCCATCGCGTTGACGGTGAAATCGCGGCGGCCCAGATCCTCTTCCAGCGACGTGCCGTACTGCACCTCGGGCCTGCGTGAGGTCCGCCCGTACTGCTCGCTGCGGTAGGTGGTGATCTCGAAGACCGTATCTGCCTTGCGCAGGCCGACGGTGCCGAAGGCGATCCCGACCTCCCACGTCCGGTCGGCCCAGCCGCTGGTGATCTTCAGTACCCGATCGGGGGTCGCGTCCGTAGTCAGGTCGAGGTCACCCGGCTGCTGGCCGAGCAGGACATCCCGGACCGGACCGCCGACCAGCGCGAGCTCGTGGCCGCGGCGCGCGAACAGGCGGCCGATCTCGGCCACGGCGGGCACCCGCTCCTGCAGCAGCGCGGCGACCGCTTTTCGCTGTTCATTGCTCATGGGCACGGCCACTGAGAGTATCGACCGCGGGGGTCCCGCGCGAACAGCCGGGTTCTTTGCAGGACACGAACCTTTTTCAAGACACTAGCATTCCAGGTGTGCACGGCTTGCTGACGGCGAAACTCAGGCGGACGCTAGGGATGGCCACCGTGTTCGCCGTACCGGCGGCGATCCTGGCCGCCGGGCTGGCGTCGGCCGCTCCGGCGCAGGCCAGCCCCGCCGAACGGGCCAGCGCGGGGCACCTCTCGGTGACCGTCGACGCGATGAACCCGTCGTACGCCACCCCCGGCGCCACGGTCACCGTGTCCGGAACCGTCACCAACGGCACCCGCCAGACCCAGGCCGGCCTGGAGGTACGGCTGTACACCTCGGCGACCCACTTCACCACCCGGGATGGAATGGACGCCTACGTGTCCCGCGGCGTGGCCAGCGACCTGATACCCGCCGGGGACCCGTTCTTCGTCTCCGCCAGCCTGGCGCCCGGCTCCACCGCCTCGTGGTCCGCCTCGTTCCGGGCCGGCACCCAGGGGATCACCAGCTTCGGCGTATACGGGGTGACCGCCCAGCTGCAGGACGTAGCTGGCGGGGTGGTATCCGCCGACCAGACGCTGCTCCCGTTCTGGCCCGGGTCCCGGGTGGCGGGCCTGGCGCGCCCGCTGAAGATCTCCTGGCTCTGGCCGCTCATCGACCAGCCGCACCAGAAGGTGTGCACCGGCACCCTGACCAGTAACGACCTGGCTAGCGCCCTGGGCCAGGGCGGCCGCCTGTCCACCCTGCTCGACGCCGGAGCGAGCCACCCCGACGCCCGCCTGACCTGGGTCATCGACCCGGCGCTGCTCAGCGACGTGAGCACGATGACCAGTCGCTACCAGGTAGGCGGCCAGCCGAGCTGCACCGGCGCCTCCGGCCAGCCGGCCAGCACGGCCGCGGCGAGTTGGCTGGCCGCACTCAGGAAGATCACGCCGGACCAGCCGACCCTGCTCACCCCGTACGCCAACGTCGACATGACGGCCCTGGTCCATCAGGGCCTGACCAGGGATCTCGGCACCGCGTACCGCACCGGCGAGGCGGTGGCGAGCAGCGTGCTGCACGAGACGTTCGGGCACGACGTCGCGTGGCCACCCGGCGGAACCGCGGACCTCTCCGTGCTCACCAACCTCGCCGCCGCCGAGCACGTCGGCACGGTCGTGCTGAACAGCAGCGAGATGCCACCCGTCGTGGACGCCGCCAACCCCTTCCGGCCGGACGACGCGGTCGCCTCGCTCCGGGTCGCGGGCCTGCCGATGAACGTGCTGCTCGCCGATAACACCCTGACCGGGGTGCTCAGGGCCGGCGACACCAGTTCCGGCACCCTGCCGAAGAACACCGAGTTCGCCGTGCGGCAGCGGTTCCTGGCCGAGACGGCGATGATCGCCGCCGAGGCCCCTGATTCCGAGCGCACGATCGTGGCGGCCCCGCCGGACGGCTGGAGTCCGTCCGGGGCCCTCGCCAGCGACCTGCTCGGCGAGACCGCGACCGCCCCGTGGCTGACGCCGACCCCGCTGACCAGCCTGAGCTCGGCACCAGACACCGAACGCACGGTGCACAGGCACTCGCCGCCGGGACGCACGGCGAGCCCGGGCGAGCTCAGCCCCGGCTACCTGAGCAAGGTGCGCGGCCTCGGCGCCCGGCTCGGCGTGTACAAATCCATGCTCTACAAGCCCGCGGCGTCCTACACGCGCTCCCTGGACGAGGCCCTGCTCGCCACGGAGTCGGCCGCCTGGCGCGGGCGCCGCGCGGCGCAGGGCGCGGCGCTGGCCGATCACCTGTCCGAGTACATCAGGAACGCCGACAACAAGGTCAAGATCATTTCGTCCGGCCAGGTGCCGATGGGCGGCGCCTCCGGGCTGGTCCCCGTGTCGATCCAGAACGGTCTGCATCAGGCCATCCGGGTCCGGGTGGTGGCCACGGTGGCCAACTCGCCCCTGCGGACGTCCCAGCTGACCATCGGCCACTTCCAGGACGTGGTGACCATCCCGGCCAACGCGCCGGGCACGGTACGGCTTCCTGTCAACTCCGCGCCGCAGGGGTCAACCCAGATCAAGCTCAGCCTCACCAGCGCGGACGGGACGCCGCTGCCGTTCACCGAGACGTCGCTCACCGTCCTGTCCACCAGGTACGGCCGGGCGATCCTGTTCCTGATCGGCGCCGCGATCGGCGTCCTCGTGCTCACCTCGCTGTACCGTGCCGTCCGGCGGTGGCTGCACGGCGACTCGCATCTTGTCAACGAAGAGGCGGACCCACCGGGTAGCGTCGTGACTGGCACCAGCGACGCGCGACACCCGACGGAGGCACCGGATGACCTGGCCGATGCACGACGCTGGGTCGACGACGCCTGACCCCGGGCCGGACGACGCCCGCCGCCAGCCGCCCCCGTGGCCGCCCGAGCCGCCGTGGCCGGAGGAACCGCGAGACCAGGAGCCCCCCTGGCCGGACCAGCCCGGATCAGGCGAGCCGGGCCCCGGCGACCCAGACCCCTCGCGCCGGGGCCGGCACGCCGCCCCTGACCCGCTGCCGCCGATCGAGGGCCCGATGCCGGGCGGCGGCCCGAGCCCGGCCGAGACGACGCTGCCGCTAGCGCTCAAGTGGCCGGCCCCTCCGACCCGGCCGCACCGCTCGCCAGCCCCCGGCCCGGCCGGCGCTCCGCACGGGTGGCGCCGGGTTCCCAGGACCGGCGGCTACCCACCGCCCAGCCCCGCCCAGCCGCCTCGCCCGCAGCCCACCTTCACGCCGGCCAGGCCTCCCGGACCGCCCGGCGGGCCCGGCGGCCCCGGCGGCGGGCCCCGCGGGCCGGCCAGTCCCGTGGCGGGCGCCCGGCACGCCGGGACCCCGCGGCCCGCCGCGACCCAGCGCTCCAGCCTGGTCCGATCCGGCGCCGGCATGGCGGTCGGCACCCTGGTCTCGCGCGGCACCGGCTTCCTGCGGACCCTCGTACTGGTCTACGCGGTCGGCATCGGGGCGCTCGGCAACGCGTACAACAACGCCAACACACTGCCGAACACGGTCTACTACCTGATGCTCGGCGGCATCTTCACCAGCGTAGTGGTGCCCCTGCTGGTCCGGGCGGCCCGGCGCGACCCGGACCGAGGCGAGGCCTACGCGCAGCGGATCTTCACCCTGGGCGCGCTGGCCCTGCTGGCGGTCACCGTGCTGGCCACGCTGCTAGCGGCTCCGCTGGTGTACCTGTACGCGGGCAGCATCAACGGCCCGCCGGGCAGCCACCTCGCCGCCGAGCACAACCTGATGGTGGTGTGGGCGTACTGGTTCATCCCGCAGATCTTCTTCTACGGGATGAGCTCGCTGATCGGGGCGATCCTGAACACCCGGGGCCGGTTCGCGGCGCCGATGTGGGCGCCGGTCATCAACAACCTAGTGGTCATCGCCGTCGGCGCCCTCTACTTCGTCACGGTCGGCACGAACAAGGAACCGTGGACCATCTCCCCGGCCGGGGTCCAGCTGCTCGGGATCGGCACCACGCTCGGCGTGGTGGCGCAGACCGTGGCGCTGTTCCCGTCGCTGCGGGCGGCCGGGTTCCGGTGGCGCCCCACCCTCGGGTTCCGGCCCGGCGAGGTGTCCGAGATGGGCCGGATGGCCGGCTGGATGTCGGTCTACGTGGTCACCCAGTGGGCCGGCAACCTGGTCGTCCAGATCCTGGCCAACAAGGCGTCGCCCGGAGTGAACGGCTACTCCGCCTACTCGATCGCCTGGCAGCTGTTCCAGCTGCCCTACGCGATCGTGGGCATCTCGGTCATCACGGCCCTACTGCCCCGGATGAGCGAGCACGCGAGCGCCCGCCGCTATTCGCTGGTCAGGGACGACTTCTCGATCGGCGTCCGGCTGGCATCGGTGATCGTGGTGCCGGCCGCCATCTACCTCGGCCTGCTCGGCGGCCCGATAGCCGAGTTCCTGTTCTCCTACGGCAGCACCTCGGCGGTGCACGCCAGGTATGTAGGCGAGGTGTTCGGCCTGTTCTCCCTCGGCCTGGTGCCTTACATGCTCACCCAGCTGCAGCTGCGCGTCTTCTACTCGTTCCAGGACAGCCGGACCGCCGCCTTCGTCGGCCTGCTCACCATGTGCGCCAGCATCGCCGCGGCGCTCATCGCCTGGTCCATGCTGCCCGGCAGCCAGGTGGTGGCCGGGCTGGCCATCGCGTACGGGTTCGCCAACCTGGTCGGGACGGTCGTCGGCTGGGCACTGCTGCTGCGCCGGGTCGGCAGCCTGGACGGGTGGGCGATCGCCCGGAGCCTGACCCGGATGCACCTGGCGACCGTACCCGGCGTCGTCTTCGCGCTCGCCGTCATGGCCGGCGCGGGACATGTCGTCCACAACCCCAGCCCGGCCTATGGCCTCGTGGTCACCGTCGTCGGCGGCGGCGGCGCGATCGGGCTGTACGCCCTCTGTGCCAGGTCACTGCGTGTAGCCGAGTTCGGATTCCTGATGAAGACGATCACGGCAAGGTTCAGCGGCCAGAGAAGCCAACACTAAGCGGTCGGCATTAGCATGGGTGGCAACCTATGAGCACATACACGTCGGAACCCGGAACTCGGCTGGCGGGACGGTACCGTCTCGTCGACCAGGTCAGCTCGGGCACCGGCTGGACGTACTGGAAAGCCACGGACGAGACCCTCGCCCGTTCCGTTACCGTGCTCACTTTCGCGACCGGTTTCCCCCGGGTGACCGAGACCGTGACCGCCGCCCGGGCCGCTAGCCGGCTCGGCGACCCGCGCTTCTCCCAGGTATTCGACGTGGAGGACGGCGAAGAGCTGGCCTACGTGGTGCTGGAGTGGGTGGCCACGGAATCGCTGCTCGACATGCTCTCCGAAGGCCCGCTCGAGCCGGCCCGCGCGGCCGCGCTGGTGGTGGAGGCGGCGCGGGCGATCGCCGGCGCGCACGAAATCGGCCTGGCGCACCTGCGGCTCGATCCGGCCTGTCTGCACTGGACGGCGGGCGGCGGCGTGAAGATCGCCGGGCTCGGCATCGACGCCGCACTGGCCGGGTCGGCCCTGACCGCGTCCGACGACGGCACGGACGACCCGGAACTCACCGACACGCGGGACCTGGCCCGGCTGCTGTACGCCGCGCTAACCGGCTACTGGCCCGGCCAGCCAGGCTCGGCCGGGTCGGCGCCCGGCCCGTCGCCGCAGGCGGCACGGCCAGTACTGCTGCCGCCCGCGCCGGAGAACGGCTCGGGCCTGTGCACGCCGCGCCAGGTATCCGCGGGAGTGCCGGCCGGCGTCGACGACGTAACCTGCCGGGCGCTGTTCCAGCAGCCGAACCGGCACGGGCCGGCCCTGAGCACCGCGGCGACGTTCGCCGACGCCCTAGCCAGTGCGGCCCCGCCCATGCCGTTGCCGTTTTCCACCGCGGCCACGCCGGCCCGGACCGCCCCGTCCGGCTACGGCTATCAGCAGGACGGATCGACCAGCCCGTACCCGCCACCAGAGGCCATGCCGCGCCAGGGGCCGCACCCCGGGCTGCACTCCCGGCCGGGCGGCGGCCTCAAGCCGCCGTCCGAGCGCTCCACCGCGGCCCGTGCCGTCATCGGCGTCGTGATCGTGCTAGTCCTGGCGGCGATCGGGGTGGCCGCCTGGTCGGTCAGCCGCAGCCTGCATCACTCTCCTGCCCCGGCGCCGACCGGGTCTCACTCGTCGTCGCAGAGCGCGGCGGCGGCCACCATCCCGCTCAAGCCGGTCAGCGCGAGCGTCTACGACCCGCTCGGCAGCAGCGGTGACGACGACCCTGCTGAGGCGTCAAAGGCGATCGACGGCAGCGCCAGCACAGCCTGGCACACCAGCTACTACTTCAGCCATGTGTTCGGGAACCTGAAGAAGGGCACCGGGCTGATCCTCGACATGGGCCGACCGGTGCGGCTGAGCCAGCTGACGATCCAGTTCGGCACCAGCTGCTGCACCCATGTCGTGATCGAGGTCGGCAGCAGCAGCACAGCCAACGCCGCGACGCTGAGCACATTCACCCCGGTCCAGAGCTCGAGCGCCGCTCATGACAGCACCACCTTCGACGTGACCAAGCCGGTCACCGGCCGCTACGTGCTGATCTGGATCACCGACCTACCGCCGCTGGCCAGCAACCCCGGCAGGTACGAGACGCTGATCTACGACGTCACCGCGCACGGTTCCACCGCGGGCCAGCCGGGCTGATGCGGCATGCCGGACGACGGCTCGCCAGCTGACCACGAGCTGCTCCGCCGGCACGTGGCCGGGGACGCCGAGGCGTTCGGCGAGCTCTTCCGCAGGCACCGGGACCGGCTGTGGGCGGTGGCGCTGCGCACGCTGTGCGATCCGGAGGAGGCCGCCGACGCGCTCCAGGACGCCATGGTTTCCGCGTTCCGCCGGGCTGCCGACTTCCGCGGTGAGTCCGCCGTCACCACCTGGCTGCACCGGATCGTGGTGAACGCGTCCCTGGACCGGCTGCGCCGCCGCGCCGCCAGGCCTGCCTTGTCCACCGGGGACGAGCAGGCGTTCGAGGCCCTGGTCGCGCAGGACGGCGATCCTGCGCGCGCCTCGGACACCAAGCTGGACGTGGATGCCGCGCTGGGGCTGCTGGCGCCGCAGCAGCGGGCCGCGCTGGTGCTGGTGGACATGCTCGGCTTCTCGGTGGCGGACGCCGCCGCCATCCTGGACACCTCGCCGGGCACGGTGAAGAGCCGCTGCGCCCGGGCCCGCGCCCGGCTGCTGCCGCATCTCGCGCACCTGCAAGGGAACCGATCGGCCAGCGAGAGCGTCTCACCTGCGCAGGGAGGCGACACGTGAGCGGGCAGATGACCCATCTGGACACCGATGTCCTGGCTGAGTTCCGCGCGGGACTCATCACCCGCCGGCGCGGCGCCAGGATCGCCGCGCACCTGGCCGGCTGTGACCGCTGCACGGCCCTGGACGACCAGCTGGCCGGGGTCTGTTCACTGCTGGCCGCCGTCCCGGTGCCGGCCATGCCGGACAGCCTGGCCCAGCGTCTGGACGCGGTGCTCGCGGCCGAGGTGGCCCAGAGAGGCATGACACAGGGAGATCAGGCCGAACGGGCCGACGGTGACGGCACGGGCGAATCCCCCGCGCCCCGGCGGCCGGGCGGCGACCGCGGCTTCCGGCTACTGACGCTGCGCGTGCTCGCGCCCGCGGCTGCCGTCGTCCTGCTGGCCGCGGGCGGCTACGGCCTGAGCCGCATCGGTCTCGGCTCGAGCACCGAGTCGGCCGCCTCTACCTCAGCAGGCCGCGCGGAGCAGGCCGCGCCCACCGCCGCGCCCACCGCCGCGGCCAGCGCGAAGTCGGGCGCGCACGCCAATGCGCGCGCGGCCGGGCCGACCAAGAGAGCGGTACCGCAGGGGATCACGCCGGCCATCGTCGTCAGGATCAGCCACAGGAACTTCTCCCACGCCGGGTTCGAGCAGCAGGTTCAGGCCGAGTTGCGGGTGCCATCCGGCTCGCTCGCCACGCAGGCCGCGTCGCCGCAGGTCCGCGGCTGCGTGCAGCAGGTGGCCGGCACTTACCGGGTGCAGCGGGTCGAGAGCGTCCGCTACGACGGCAGCCCGGCCACCCTCATCGTGGCCCGCACGGGTGCGGACGATACGGCGTGGATAGCGGCCCCGGACTGCTCCGCCACCCATAGTCACGTGCTCGACACGACATCCCTGCCATAGGGAATCTCCGGGCCCTAGTATCGGTTCACTGGAGTGCCAGTCAGATGAGGGGTTGATAACGGTTGGCAGAGGTGACCGAAGTCCGGAACGTCATCGTCATCGGGTCCGGCCCGTCCGGTTATACGGCGGCGCTTTACGCGGCTCGCGCCGAGCTGAAGCCCTTGGTTTTCGAGGGCTCGGTTACGGCCGGCGGCGCGCTCATGCAGACCACCGACGTGGAGAACTTCCCGGGCTTCCCGGACGCCATCATGGGTCCCGAGCTGATGGACTCGATGCGCAAGCAGGCCGAGCGGTTCGGTGCTGAGCTGCTCTCGGATGACGTCATCGCGGTGGACCTGACCGCGGACCCCAAGGTGGTCAAGACCGATGACGAGACCTACCTGGCCAAGGCCGTGATCATCGCCACCGGTTCCCGGTACAAGGAACTCAGCGTGCCCGGCGAGAAGGAGCTGGGTGGGCACGGCGTCTCCTGGTGCGCCACCTGTGACGGGTTCTTCTTCCGCGGCCACGACATCGCGGTCATCGGCGGCGGTGATTCGGCCATGGAGGAGGCCATGTTCCTCACCAGGTTCGGCAAGTCGGTGACGGTGATCCACCGGCGCGACACGCTTCGCGCCTCGAAGATCATGCAGGAACGGGCGTTCGCCAATCCCAAGATCAACTTCGTGTGGAACAGCGAGGTGGTGGAGGTCCTCGGCCCCGGCAAGGTCACCGGCCTGCGGATCAGGAGCACCAAGGACGGTACCGAGCAAGTGCTGCCGGTGACCGGCATCTTCGTAGCCATCGGCCACGACCCGCGCTCGGATCTGTTCGCCGGGCAGCTCGCCACCGACCCTGATGGCTACCTGCTTGTCGACCAGCCGTCCACGCGCACCGCCATCGAGGGTGTCTTCGCCGCCGGCGACGTCGTCGACCGCACCTACCGGCAGGCGGTCACCGCCGCCGGCACCGGCTGCGCGGCGGCGCTCGACGCGGAGCGCTGGCTGGCCAGCAAGGAAACCTGATAGCACGAGCCGTGCAGGAATTATTCATCGCAAGTCAAAGGGGTGTGATCGCAAGTGGGCGCGACCAAGGTCGTGACGGACGAGACCTTCGAGGTGGAGGTCCTGAAGAACGACAAGCCGGTCATCGTGGATTACTGGGCCGAATGGTGTGGCCCGTGCCGCATGGTCGCCCCGGTGCTCGAGGAGATCGCCACCGAGTACGCGGACAAGATCGATGTCGTAAAGCTCAACATCGACGAGAATCCCGCGGTATCGCAGCGTTACGGCATCATGGCCATTCCGACCATGAACGTGTTCTCCGGCGGGCAGGTCGTCAAGCAGATCGTCGGGGCCAAGCCCAAGTCGGCTCTCCTTCGCGAGCTGGCCGAATACATCTGATCCTGTTCACTCCGAACGGATCAAGCACAGACCCCTCAGGGTCATGCGAAGCGCCGGTTATACCGGCCGCAGCGCACCCTGGGGGGTCGACGGCGTCATGGACCCGAGCAGTCGCTCCAGCGCCACCTCGACATCCTCCCGCCAGCTCAGCACGGTCCTGAGCTCCATCCGGAG
>Ga0070707_100006798_pt1 | contig 10589 bp, 9 predicted proteins | sample KBSK5502metaG_FD_65468 | JGI IMG/M metagenome (GOLD analysis project Ga0070707, IMG submission 65468) | Corn, switchgrass and miscanthus rhizosphere microbial communities from Kellogg Biological Station, Michigan, USA - KBS K5-50-2 metaG | ecosystem: Host-associated > Plants > Roots >... | reverse complement strand
CCCGGTGGAACGTGGCGGCCTGCATCCGCCGCGACACTCCATCGGGCTTCTTGTTTGTAGGAAGGCTCACACTCTGGCTCCGACCTCGATCAAGGGGCGGACAATGGCTGGGAGGTGAGAGGGAAAGGTCGCTAAAAAGCCGACCGCCCTCGACCTGTTATCAGCAGGGAGGGCAGCGAGGCGGCGGCCTGGGAGGGAGTCTCTCCCATGTATCGAGTCAAGAATACTCCAGTTACGTCTGGTAGTCAATGCAAAGATGGTTCGACAGTGAGACTGCTAGATAGACAGCCATCTGATTATCCCGACTTCGCTACATCTCCCCATCCGCATGGGCTTTACACGTTCCGGCACCGCTACCCGGTCCGCTACCGTGACGACATCACAGATATCATCCCCGGCGGCGTCTGCCTCGACTCGGGTTCGACCTGGCCGAGGGTGTTTCACCTCAACCGGCGACTGCGTCGAGCCTTGGAGCAGTCCGGGCTGTCGCTGTGAGCCGGGCCGTCTTCGCTGAGACCGCACCTGAACTCCATGCGCTCGGGCTCAACGTCTGTCCGATTGTACCCAGCATGGACCCGAAGCGGGCGAAGCAGCCGCTCGGCAACAAACAACTCGTCTTGTGAGTGGCGCATAGACCACGCTCAGTTCGATGTCATTCGCCGTCGCGAGGGCGATCCCCACACAGAACCAGGGGAGGTGCCTGATGAAGTTGCTCGTCCCTTCAAGAGGGTCAACGATCCAGCGGCGCAACGCGTCACGCGGAACGACATCGTCCTCCTCGGCCAGAACGGCTAATCCGCTCGGCGGAAGGGTCTCCACAATGGTCGTTTGACTCGCTAGATCGGCGTCCGTTACCGGCCCAGCGCCATCGGCTTTCATGGCGATGCGGCCCTGCGCGCCATAATAACTCTTCAGCACGGTCCCGCCGCGTCGGGCGGCTTCCACGGCGAGGTCACGCAACGCGTTCGTTAGCACCGGGGTTGGAGCGACTCTAAGGGATTCTCCCTCCACTATTCCTCTCTCGGCATCTTATCATCCGACTTACACCGCGGCAGGAAGGCGCACGACGGGTCGCTTCGGACGATGCCCCGGATCGTGAGCTCGCCGACTCTTCCCAATCTACTTGTACTGGCTCAGGATCGCTGTCGCCTCGCGCTGCGCCTGGTCCAGGGCCGCCTTGGCACTGAGCCGCCCTGTCTGAGCAGCTTGAACCGCAGTCACGAGGGTCAACCCAACCCGATCCACCTCGTGGACCGTCATCTGTTCCCCAGCGTACCGCAGCTGTTCTGTCGCCGTCAGGGCTTGAGGCGCTTGCTGGAGATAGTCTCGAAAAGCCGGCAACGACAATTCGCTTTTGCGAATCGGAACGTACCCCGTGCCGATGGTCCAGCGCGCGGCGGTCGCGGGCTCAGTCATCCAGCGAATGAACGTCCACGCCGCCTTGGTGTGGTCGGGCGGGATTTTCTTGAAGACATAGAAGCTTCCACCGCCGGTGGGAGCGCCGTATCGCTTGTCCGCCGGCATGAAGGCCGCGCCCCACTGGAACGTCGCGTTCTTTCGGATGAACGTCATCGCACCGGTGGACAAGTACATCATGGCCACCTTCTGCTGGATGAAGTCTTGGCTCGTTTGGTCCCAGAAGGCTTCGCTCGACGCTCCCGGCGGATGGACCTTGTATTTGTTCTGCAAGTCGAGGATGAACTGAAGCGCTCGGACCGCCTGGGGAGAGTTGAATTTCACCCACTTGCCGTTCGGGTCCGCAAAATCTCCGCCCGCCTCCATAATGAACCCTTGGATGATCCACGGCGAGGTGTCCACCGCTGGGATCTGCACCCCCCATTGTTTCACTTGCCCACCCGAATCACGTATGGTGAGCTTCTGCGCGTATGCGACAAGCTCTGTCCAGTTTTTCGGAGGTTTAGTCGGGTCCAGCCCCGCTCTCTGAAACAGGTCCTTATTATAGTAGAAGATCGGCGTGCTGCGCTGCCACGGAATACTCCAGACATGCCCCTTCGCACGTGCATTCAGCAGAAACGCGCTGTAAAAGTCATCCAGCCATGCCTTGCCACCGCTTTGCGCAATCATGTCATCTAGCGGAATGATCGCGTCCCGGTCGAGCAGAGAGAAAAGTTCGGGCGTATCCAGCACCGCCACATCGGGCGGGTTGCCGCCCATCACACCCGTCATCGCCTTCGCCATCGCCTCGACGTAGTTGCCGGCGAACACTGGCTCGACCTTGATATCGGGGTGGGCGCCATTAAAGTCCTTCACCATCCCGGTCATGAGCTTGTTCAGCGGCCCGGAGACGCCCACGGGGTAGTAGTACTTTAGCTGCACTGCCCCCTGAGCGTCGATGATGACGGGTGCCATCGCGACGACCAAGACTATTGCCAGCGCGCAAGCCACCGTCCGGTTCGAGAGCATTTCCGCACCCCCATTCCACGTTAGCGGATTGCCGTCCCGGAACCACGCTTTCTTCACCGATGAAACAGTCATTCCCTTGTCGAGAAGGCCAAATGAAGGGAAGGGGCGCCGTGTGCTGGCCGGTAGTGTCCTAATCACAGCGGGCGTGGGTCGGCTGACTTCGTCGCCGGGCCTTCCCCGGGGGCGGGCGTGGTCTCGGGGACGGTGGGCTCGGCGCGCTGCGCTTCTTCCCGCAGAATCCGGCGGAGACCTCCGACCGCCGAGGCTATAGGCCGTTGGCCAAGGCGCCTTTTGGGGAGAAGGGTTCCCCTCTGCGGACGCGGAACGCCGGGTCTGGACCATCTGCTGGGCGAGGCCCGGCATCGCACGCTCATCGAACTTGCGGGGCACGATTTTCGGATGGGAACAGTGATAAGTGATGGGCGCTGAGAAATCACTCCTCCCGAACATTCCAACGCCGCTGCTGGCCGGCCGGCAACGTGAGTTGGCCGTCCTCCACAACCAGTTTCGAGCGACAGCGGCCGGGCGCGCCAATGTAGTCTTCGTTGTGGGGGAGCCGGGGATCGGCAAGACCCGTCTCCTCGAGGAAGCTGCCGCAAGTATCGCCGCCAGCGATGCCATCGTCCTTAAAGGTGGCGCGTCCGAGAGCTCGGGGATGCCACCCTATCTCCTCTTCCTGGAGGCGCTGGGCGCGCATATCCGGACCGCCCCGATCCAGGAGTTGCGCACGCAGACCGGCGGAGCGGCCGCGATGTTGACCCACATCTTCCCCGAGCTGGGAGGGCGTCTGAAGAAACTGCCTCGAGTGTACCCCTTGCCCCCTGAGCAGGCCCGCCTCCGATTTTACGAGGCCGTGGGCACATTTGTGGCGGGCATTGCACATCGGCAGCCGCTTGTCTTGATCTTCGATGATGTACAGTGGGCCGATGCCTCGAGCCTCGATCTGCTCTGCCACGTCGCGAGCCGCCACCGAGGCATCCGGTTGTTGATCCTCGGAGCTTACCGGGCAGAGGAGGCGTTAGCCAATTCGTCTCTTGCCGAAGCGGTGGACCGCCTGAACAGGTCCCGCCTGCTGACCACGGTGACCCTTCCCCCGCTCTCGCACGAGGAAATCACCGCTTTTGCCGCCAGCTATCTCGGAGCTGCTGTCGACTCCCAAGTCGGGCAACTACTCTACCTCCACAGCGAAGGCAATCCGTTCTTCGCTGAGGAACTGGCGCGTGGATGGCTCGAGACCGGCGGCCTCGCCTGGCAGGGCGAGCGCTGGACGCTGGCGCCTTCGTTCGATCCCGGCAGAATTCCGCCCGGCATCGTCGGGGCAATCCACCAGAGGGTAGGGCGGCTTCCGCCAGATGTGACGGGGCCGCTGGAGACCGCGGCAATTATCGGGCGGACGTTCAATCTCCCCCTGCTAGGTGCCGTGGAGGGCCAGTCCGCAGATAGCGTAGAGGGACGTCTTCTTGCTGCGTGTAGAGCCGGATTGCTTCGGGCGAATCGCGACGCAGCGTTCACGTTCAGCCACGACAAGATCCGTGAGTGCCTGTACGCGCAAGTGGCGCCAGGACGGCGGCAGCGCCTCCACGAGGCGATCGGCCTTGCACTCGAGGCCCAGGGCGGCCGCGAGAGCGCTCGTGACCTTCCTGCGCTTGCCTTCCACTTCTCCCGTAGCGCAGACCGGGCACGTGGGATCGCATACTCCGCTCGCGCGGCCGAAGCCGCTCTCGGCACTTATGCGGCGGCAGATGCCATAGCGCACTACCGTATTGCCCTCGACCTGATGGCGTCCGACGATACGCGGCGGAGCGAATTCCTGCTCGGACTTGGTAAGGCCGCGCTACTGGCCAATGCCTCCGCCGAAGCCGCGAGCGCGTACGAGACTGCCCACGCCTGGGGGCTCCAGATAGGTGACCGGCTGACCGCCGGGCGGGCGGCGATGGGGCTGGGGGAGGCTCATAGCAGGGTGGGCGTCTGGCAGGCGGAACTTGCGGCGAGGGAAACGGCTGTAACTCTGCTCGAGGACGATCCGGGACCGGATGCCGTGCGGGCGCTCGCCGCGCTGGCGTCTGCCGAAGCCTTCGTGGGCAGGTTTGCAGCGGGCATCCGACATGCTGAGCGAGCTCTCGAGCTGGCTCAGCGTCTGGGAGATTCCCTTCTTGAAGCGCAGGCTCTACGGTCGCTTGGAAAGCTCTTGGTACGGGTGAACAATGTCCCCGCCGGTGTACAGGTGCTTGAACGTGCGCTGGCGCTCGCTATCGCTGTCGACGACCCCGCAGAAGTCGGTCAGTGCTCCTACCGCATCGCATATACAGTGCGGCGGATAGGCGAGCTGCGCCGCTGCCGCGAGATGTCCCTTGCCCGAATCGAGTGTGCCCGGCGCGTCCACGATGCATACGAGCTGCTCGACGCCCAAGCCTGGCTCGCGCTCGTGGCCGTTGACGTGGGAAACTGGTCGGAAGCGGAGGAGTTGATCGCCCAGGTGGAGCCCGTTGTGGCCCACATGGCCAACGCTCAACCACATGAAGCTATACTGAGGGCCCGGGGACATCTCGCGTATCGGCGCGGCGACTACGCGGGCGCGGAGCGCCACTACAGGGCTCTTCAAGAGAGCTTCGACAAGAGCCCCGAAGTGTTAGGCCGCTACCAGGCGCCTTTAGGCCTTGTGCTGCTCCGTGTAGGCAAGCGGGAAGAAGCGCAAGCGCACGTGGCCCATCTTGAGGCGCTGCTTGCCTCCACAGCACCGGGCAGTATGCCGACGGCGCCGATCCTCGTGTTTCTCGCAGACATGGCATTGCAGATGGGTGATCATCAGCGCATACTACGCTTTTACCCACCCCTACTGGTCTTTGAAGGACAGCACCACAACCTCTTCTTAATCGACCGTATCTTAGCGGCGATTGAAACCCTGAAAGGAGATTGGACGGCGGCCGAGACACATCTCGCCAGCGCCGAGGCACTTGCGAGGCGGGAAGGTGTGCGGCCAGAGTTGCCCCTCGTTCTAGCCGGCCGGGCGGAGCTTGAAGTAGCCAGGGGAGGCCGGGGCAGCGCGGCCCGCGCCCGCGCACTCCTTGCTGAAGCACTTAGCCTTTTCCAGGAACTCGGCATGGCGGCCGATGTCGCCCGCATCCGTAGGCGCCTCCGTGCTCTCCCCCATCAGCCCGGCGGACCGGCGACCGCGTCTTGCCCGGCCGGACTGTCCCGCCGCGAGATCGAGGTGCTACGGCTGGTTGCCGCCGGCCAAAGCAACCGCCAGATCGCACAGGAGCTTGCCCTTAGCGAAAAGACGGTCGCCCGCCACCTCACCCACATTTACACGAAGACCGACACTCACAACCGGGCGGGGGCCGCAACCTTCGCCGTCCATCACGGCTTGGCCTAGCGTCCCCTTCGGCCTTCTACTGAAATCCCTGGTGCCACGTGAGCATTTCTTCCCACCGCAACTACGGGGCCTGCGGCGGAATCAGCCTCCCCAAGATTGAGACGTTCTTCCGATGTCCTGGGCGTGCCCGCTGAGATACGCTACCCCCGGAGGGGGAGGAGAGATGTACGCTCTAAGCGGGCACGCCCCTAACTAAGTACGGGGCGCGTGGGAGGCCCACCACCAGGCCTAAATTCAAAGCATCCGAAAGGCACGCGCGGCTCAAGAAGGGGGGAAGACCAATGAAAGCATACAGCATCGTCTCAGTCGGGCTTACGGTCCTATTGCTGGGTGCAAACATCGCCGGGGCCCAGGAGCAGGGCAGTGCTTATAAGGAAGTGGGCAAGGTCCATTTCGCGGTTTCTTGCACCCCCGCGGCGCAGGAGCAATTTGACCACGCGGTCGCACTCTTGCATTCGTTCTTTTGGCCGGAGACGATCAAGGCCTTCAGCGCCGTCGCCGCGACCGACCCTACCTGTATCATGGCCTACTGGGGGATCGCGATCAGCCAGCGCCCCAATCCGCTGATCGGCGCACCTGATTACGCCGCGCAGAAGCGTGGCTGGGAGGCTGTGGAGAAGGCCAAGACGATCTCGGCCAAGACCCAACGCGAGGCCGACTACATCGGGGCGATGGAGGCGCTCTACAAGGATTACGACAAGGCCGATTATCACACGCGGGTAGTCGCCTACACCAAGGTGATGGAGCAGATCTACCGGCGCTACCAGGACGACTCGGAAGCCCCCATCTTCTTTGCGCTGGCCCTCAACGAGTCGGCGGATCTGTTCGACAAGACCCTGACCAACCAACGCAAGGCGGCGGCGATCCTGGAAAGGGCATTCGCCAAGCAACCGACGCATCCGGGCGCCGCGCACTACCTGATTCACTCCTATGATTATCCTGCGCTGGCCGCGCAGGGCCTCCCCGCGGCAATCAAGTACGCCGCATTGGCTCCGGCTTCGCCGCATGCGCTGCACATGCCTTCGCACGTCTTCTCGATGCTCGGACTGTGGCCGGACCTGATTATGGCCGACACCAACTCGCTCGCAGCCGCGGAGGCGTATTCTGAAAAGAATTTCGGCGGCGCGGCCTATGGGAACATCCTTCACTCGATGGACTTCCTGACCTACGCTTACTTGCAGACCGCGCAAGATCAGAAGGCGAAGGCCATGGTCGAAAAGCACGACGGCATCACCAAGTGGGTCAATCATGTGCTGCCGGGCGACATGGGCTATGCGGCGATTCCGGTTCGATATGCTCTCGAGCGCAGCCAGTGGAGCGAGGCTGCCGCGTTGCAGCCAGTGGAGAGCCAATATCTTCAGGCCATCGCGATAGGCCACTTCGCCCGTGCGCTTGGGGCAGCGCGCAGCGGCCGGCCGGCCGCGTCTTCGGCCGACATCGCCAAGCTCGACGCATTGTCGAAAGCGCTTGCTGACGCCGGTAACAAGTACTGGGCCGAACAGGTGAATATCCAGTACGGCACCGCTAAGGCGTGGGTCGCCAAGGCCGAGGGCCGTACCGACGAGGCCGTCGCGTCAATGCGCGCAGCCGCCAATCTCGAAGACGCGAGCGAGAAGAACATCTCGATGGAGAACCGCTTGTTTCCCATGCGTGAACTCTTGGGCGACATGCTGCTTGAGACGGGCCAGCCGCAGGCGGCCCTCGCCGCCTACGAGCAGGCGCTGACACGCACGCCCGCTCGTGTGCGCTCCTACTACGGTGCCGCAAAGGCGGCCGAGAAAATGGGGGATGGGGCCAAGGCCAAGGGCTACTACCGGAAAATCGTCGCGCTGTGCCCCGCGGGCAATACTGAGAGGCCCGAGCTCAAAGAAGCCAGGGCCATCCTCGCGAAGCACTAACGCGAGCGCGAATTACACGTTGGCGATCGCAGAGGAAGCTGGAGAGGCAGAGTGTGCCATGCGTTGTGCTGGGAGGCAGCGTGACGACCGTACGGTCCCTCGCAGCGCGTGGTGAAGGACCACGAGAGGAGTCCAGCCGTGGGCATGCTCGTTGTCCGCGATATCGCGTTGTACTTCCAGGAGGTTGGGAAAGGAGACAGCCTGCTGTTCATCCACGGCATCGCCGAGGATGCAAATACCTGGGACGAACACGTGCTGCACCTGGGCGAAGAGTTTCGCTGCGTGGCCTACGACCGCCGCGGGCATACGCGGAGTCCGCTCGGCACCATCGTTTCTTCCTCTGTCGAGGTCCACACCGATGATGCCGTTGAAGTTATTGCTGCGCTGGGGCTGGCCCCGGCGACCATTGTTGGCTGCGACCGTGGAGCAGAAATCGGCCTCGACCTCATCCGCCGGTACCCGACCCTGATCCGAGGCGCGATCTTATGCGACCCGCCGCTTGAATCCCTCACACCTCACGCCGCGCGAGAATTCCGGGCGCGAGTCGCTTCGCAAATGCAGGCGGCGCCCACGCCCCGCGCAGCAGTAGACGTCTTCTTTACCCATTCGAGCGGCACGGCGTGGACGCGGCTGTCCGAAGGTCGTCGGGAGGCGGCACGCTCTAACTACGCCGCACTGTTGGCAAGTCTCGATTTGCCTCCGTACCAACTCACCCCGGACAACCTCCAACATATCGTAGTGCCAGTAAGGGTTGTTACCGGCACCCGAAGCGTACCATTCCTGCGACAGGCAGCTCGCACGCTCGCTCAGCATATTCCGAACGCGGAATTCCTGGAACTTGACGGTGTTGGATCCGTCCTCTATTTCGACCAGCCTGCCGTCTTTCGCGATGCGGTTCGCTCGTTCGCGCAACGGCTCACCGGCGCCCCGATCTGAATCAGGAGACGGTGATAATAAATGGTGGAGCGGTGTTGGGTGGTGCTTCGTCGGCGGTCATGATGAGGACTGCGCGCCTGGTTACGCTCAAGGCGCGGCTGCGAGTCTCCGGCCGTCTGGAGCGCCACCGGACTATCCCCGTTCGCGCCACGTCGCCCCGCGCCGCGACGGGCGGGGCGTACCTTATCCGGCTAGATGCCCCCTGCCCCGGACCCGACCATGGCGAGTTTGCCACCATAGCGGCTCGCATCGGAAGCCGCAAACTGGCAGGCCTGGCCCAGCTTGCCGACCCGGGCTCTGTTTCAGAGCGCGCAGGGCCTCGCCTTAAAGTGCCGGACGGCGAGATTCAAGGTTGGCTTGCAGGAACCGGCTGAAGGATGGTGGGGCGATCCCAACAGATCCGAAACTCGAGCCGGAATTGGTGGCTCCGATCACGCATACAGGGGTAAAATGAGCGAACTGCGCCTCAGGTGGCGAAGTCGATCAGCTGGCGCACCGGCGCCCCAGATTTGAGCGCGACAAAGCCTTCGTTGATCTCGGAGAGCTTCAACCGACCGGAGATCAGGTGATCAAGCTTCAGTCTTCCTTGGCGCCACAGCGACAACAGTCGCGGCATATCGACCCGGAACCGGTTGCTGCCCATCGAGGTACCCTGCAATTTGCGATCGCGGAGGAAATCAAAACCATGTAATTCGATCTTCACGCCAAACGGGACCATGCCGATGATCGTTGCCGTGCCCCCCGGCCGCAGCATTGCAAACGCCTGCTCGGCCGTTCCCTTGGTGCCGAGCGCCTCGAAGGCATAATGGACGCCGCCGCCCGTTATGCCTAGAACCTCCTGCACCGGATCCGCGTTGCATGCGTTTAACGTGTCGGTCGCACCGAGCTTGCGGGCGATGTCGAGCTTGGAGGCGACGGTGTCGATGGCGATGATACGCTCGGCGCCGGCAAGGGCCGCGCCGTTGACCGCCGACAGCCCGACACCGCCGCAGCCGATCACGGCGACCGTCGTCCCCGGCTCCACCCTCGCAGCGTTGAAGACGGCGCCCACCCCGGTAATGACACCGCAGCCGACGATGGCGGCGCGGTCAAGGGGGATGTCGGGGTCGATCCTCACCATCGCATTCTCGTGCACCAACATTTGCTCCGCGAAGGAGGAGAGATTGAGGAACTGGTTCATCGGCTCCCCTCCTCTCCAGGACAGGCGGCGCGAGGCACCCGGCGGCATCTTGACCTCGGTGTTTTCGCACAGATTGGGATGACCAGTCAGACATTGCGAACAGGTGCCGCAGAACACCGAGAGGCAAGTGATAACGTGGTCACCCGGCTTGACATAGGTTACGTCATCGCCGACCGCTTCGACCAGAGCCGAGGATTCATGGCCGAGCACACAGGGGGTTGGATGGTCATACAAACCCTCGATATAATGCAGGTCACTGTGACACAAACCCGCAAAGGCGGTGCGTAGCAGTACTTCGCGCGCACGCGGCTTGGCAAGCGCGACCTCTTCGATCGTCAAGGGCTCGTTCGGAGCGTGCAGGACGGCGGCCTTCATCGGGTCCACCTCCTCGGGTTTTCCTTATGAACCAATGCTAGCGCAACACAGCGGACAACATGTAGCGGTTTGAGAATCATGGTATCAAAGCTTCGTGCGCGGTGGGTAGACTTAATAGATCCACCGCCCTCGGCCCACTGGACCTCCGTCAGAAAATGGTTCATCTTCCCACAGCCTGATCTCCTCATTGGCTATCACGGTGGCCACGAGGCGGGCGGTCTGGAATATCGTTCGGTGTAAAAACGCGGCATGTGATTTTTCCGGTGGTGTGCATCGGAGCCATTTAGCGAGCGGTGGCCCAAAAGGGTAGTGAAAACCGCGCCTCAGAAAGCCGCGAAATTGGTTAGTTCACTGGCCGGAACCGGGTGTTCGAAAGGATTTCCTTTTGGGCATCCCTACT
>Ga0070707_100006796_pt1 | contig 10590 bp, 7 predicted proteins | sample KBSK5502metaG_FD_65468 | JGI IMG/M metagenome (GOLD analysis project Ga0070707, IMG submission 65468) | Corn, switchgrass and miscanthus rhizosphere microbial communities from Kellogg Biological Station, Michigan, USA - KBS K5-50-2 metaG | ecosystem: Host-associated > Plants > Roots >... | reverse complement strand
AAGTGCCGTAGGCACGAAATATTTATAGAACACAGTCAAACAAGAATCACCAAGACGACTTGAGCGAAATGCCCAGCGCATTTCGCTCAAGTCGGAACAACACCAAATGGACGCTTTCGGTTCTATATAAACATTCCGCCTCTACGCGGCTGTCTGCAAAGAACCTTTCGCCAAACTACTTCTTCTCAGCCGCTGCCGCTGCCGCTTTCTTCTGCTCAGTCGGCGCAGCTTCAACTTCTTCGCGCACCGGCATCCCCAGCGCGCGCTTCACTTCATTCTCAATCTTGCGCAGCACTTCCGGGTTGTCTTTCAAAGTCTGCTTGGCATTCTCGCGGCCCTGACCTAAGCGCTCGCCTTTGTAAGAAAACCACGCGCCGCTTTTTTCCACGACCCGGTTGTTGGAAGCGAGGTCCAGCAGATCGCCTTCGCGCGAAATGCCTTCGCCGTACATGATGTCGAATTCACATTCACGGAACGGCGGCGCGACTTTGTTCTTCGCGACTTTAACTTTGGTGCGATTGCCGACGATGCGATCGCCGTCTTTGATCGCGCCAATCCGGCGAATGTCCAGACGCAGAGAAGAATAGAACTTCAAAGCGCGGCCGCCGGTAGTCGTCTCGGGATTGCCGAACATCACGCCAATTTTTTCGCGAATCTGATTGATGAAGATAAAGCAGGTGTTCGACTGGGCCACAATTGCCGTCAGCTTGCGCAGTGCCTGCGACATCAGACGGGCCTGCAGTCCCGGCAAAGAATCGCCCATCTCGCCATCCAACTCAGCCCGCGGCACCAGCGCCGCCACTGAATCAACCACGATCACATCGACGCCGTTGGATCGCACCAGGGCTTCCGCGATTTCCAGGGCTTGCTCGCCTGAATCCGGTTGCGAAATCAGCAGGTCGTCGACATTCACTCCCAGCTTGTGGGCATAGTCGGCGTCCATCGCATGCTCAGCATCGATGTAAGCCGCGACGCCGCCGGCCCTTTGCGCTTCGGCCACGATGTGAAGAGCGAGGGTGGTTTTGCCGGAACTTTCCGGACCATAGATCTCGCAGATGCGACCACGCGGCACGCCGCCGACGCCAACCGCTGCGTCCAGCGACAACGAAGTCGTGGAAATCGCCGGCACGTCGGAAATGGCACGCTCGCCAAGGCGCATTATCGATCCTTTGCCAAATCTCTTTTCAATATTGAGCAGCGCGGCTTCGATAGCGCGGCTGCGCTCTGCAATTCGGTCTTCAGGCATAACAGGCATCCTTTTCTTCTGCTCCTCTTCGGCTCAAGTTGTGTTTCGGGGCATCCCACGGCTTAATGTGGGCGAGCATAACACAACTCAAGCGAGAATGGAACAGTGTTTCACACATGCAACGCAGAAAGTTTCAAAAAAAGCCGGAGAAGCATAACGCAAGACTCGACCTCCGTCGAGGGAGATCTTGAATCAACCAGAACCTCCTCGAACGAAAGGAACTAAACAAGGTTTGCAAACACCGCTCAAGAAGTTCTTTGAAGCTAGCTCATTAAGAGTTGTCGAGCGAACGCTCCAACCCGTCGCACGGCATTATCCTGTGATTCAGCCTTTTCTATCTCACTGACGATCGCCGAACCAACCACCGCCGCATCTGCGTAGCGCCAAACGTCAACCATGTGCTCGGGTTTTGAGATGCCGAAGCCAACCGCGACCGGCAAATCTGAAAACTGACGAACCCGTCTGACAAGTCTCTCGGCTTCGGCGCTCATATCTTCGCGCGCGCCCGTCACTCCGGCGCGAGACACCGCGTAAATGAAGCCGGTCGCTCGTTCAGCGATTAATTTCAGCCGCTCATCGGTTGAAGTCGGCGCGATCAGGAAGATCAGATCCAAATCATTCTGGCGCATCGTGGCCGCAAATTCTTCGGCTTCTTCCGGAATCAAATCAGTTACCAGAACTCCATCCACGCCGGTTCGCTTTGCTTCGTTGGCAAGTTTCTCAATTCCGAATTGCAACAGCGGATTGAAATAACTGAATAGAATGATCGGGACGTCGGTCTCTCTGCGCGCGTCCGAAACGACCTGAAAGACATCCCCAACGCCGACGCCGTGAAGTAGCGCGCGTTCTGAGGCACGTTGAATCACCGGGCCATCGGCCATGGGATCGCTGAATGGAATCCCGAGTTCAATCAGAGTTGAACCCGCATGTGCGAGTTCGATTATTAATTTACGAGTGGTCGCGAGATCGGGATCGCCGGCAGTGATGAAAGGAATGAAACCTTTCTTGCCTTCCTCTTTCATTTTGTCGAAAACTGCAGCAATCCGACTCAAGTAAACCTCCTGTTCGCGCGCCCCCGAGTTCTTCATTTCACCCTTTTCGCAACCAGAGTCTGGCCACCTTGATAGATTTCCATTTGCGTGACTTTCCCGTCATTGCCCCGAACGAACATCAACTCTGCATCTACTATTTTCGAAAAGAACCTGACGCTCGATTCCGCGAAGAGTTCGACCCTCGTTTCCCCCTGCTGCTGAAGAAACAAGCGGCGGTCCTCCTTGCTGACGGTGAACAGCAGTCCGTCAGCGATTTCAAATTGTCCGAGATAAGCGTCGAAAGTCTGGGCGTCCACCTTGATCGGAGTAAACGCGTGTTTTCGCCGGTGATCGAGCCATTTCATCATCGCAGCATAGCCTGCCTGCTCGCCTTCATACGAGTACCCGCTCACCAGCTTTTTCATTCGCAATAACTCATTATCGAAAACGTCAGGCTTTGCGATCCAGTTTGGATCATGCAGGATGTGGCCCGCCTGATCCTCAGAGACGAATATTCTCAGGAAACTCGCGACGAAGACTGACGAGGTGAGAATCCCAGTGCGATAAAAGGGCGCACTCAGTGCGTCGCTATTTGCCAGCAGGATTAACGACAGTCCTTTCTCGGGCACCTTGATGTAGGTTCCTGAGAATTCATCCGGGTCGTTGCCAAAGTGCCAGATGCACTTGAGGCCATGATAGTTCTGGACAAACCAGCCGAGGCCGTGCACCAGCGGCCGGCCACTGTTCGAGACAAACGGAGTCCACGACTGATCCTGTGTTTCTTTTTTCAGATACACGTGCTGATCGATCGCGATGTCGAACTTAACCAAATCCGGGACGGTGGAAAGCAAGCCTGCAGCAGTGCTAATCCCTCCCCATGGATACGTGGTGTGAACAATCTCGTTGCCATAGAGCCGGTATGGTTGAGCATAGCGGGCCAGCGTCCTCTGATAACGATCGAGTTTGTCTTTACCAAATAGTTCGGGATTCTTCGACGCTGTGGTTAGCACGTCCCCGCTGGGAACGCTGCCGGACATATTCAGCGGCTCCAGGAACATCTCGGTCATCACCTGGCGAAATGATTTGCCTGTCTTTTTCTCAATGACCGCAGTCAGCAACGCGAATCGAGCCCCATCGTATCTAAAACTATCGCCGGGCTTTCCTCCGGAGGTGTGACTGAGAACGTGTTTCACCTTTACGCTGTCATCTCGGAATTCACTCGAATATCTCGACATTGGTTCATCGAGATCGAGCTTGCCCTGCTCTACCAATTGCATGAGGACGGTGGTGGCAAACGTCTTAGTGAGAGAAGCGATGTAATAAAGAGTGTTCGGGGTGGCGGGAACTCGCTTCTCGACGTCGGCGTAACCAAATCCTTTGGTCCACAAAAGTTTTTGATTTTTGACGATGGCCGCGGACAGGCCGGGAATCTTCAAGACGGAGCGCAATTGTTCAAATTGCGCTTCCAAACGCCGCAGACGTTTGAGGTCAATCGGAGAGGCCGCGCGGTCTATTCTTCCGGATTGTGCCGGTACCGTTGATTGGCCGGCCACGACCAGCAGCATCAAGAGAGATAAGCGTCTCAGCGGAAATTGCAGTTTGAGACCTTTCATATTCTCTCCTGATGCTTAAGCGCCTTTATCTAACTCGTTGCGGACGGTATCCACATCCTTATCGCCACGCCCGGACAAATTAACGATCAGGATTTGATCCTTCTTCATCTCGCTCGCCACTTTCAATGTGTGCGCCACCGCGTGTGCTGATTCCAATGCCGGAATAATACCTTCGAGCTTCGACAGAGTTTGGAACGCGGATAGTGCCTCATCATCGGATACCGACGTGTACGCAACTCGGCCCTCGTCATGCAGAAACGCATGCTCCGGACCAATTGAAGGATAATCAAGACCGGCGGAGATCGAATGCGTCGCAGCGATCTGTCCCCGCTCATCCTGCAAAACGTAACTCATGGTTCCCTGCAGAACACCCGGTCGACCGCCGCCGTTTGCATTGAATCGCGCGGCGTGCTGGCCCAACTCCGCTCCCAACCCGCCCGCTTCGACTCCAATCATAGAGACGGATTGGTCCGCCAAAAATGGATGGAACAAGCCAATGGAGTTCGATCCGCCGCCAACGCAAGCAATCAGACAATCGGGCAGACGATTCTCCTGCTCAAGAATCTGGGCGCGCGCTTCGTGGCCAATGACGCTTTGAAAATCGCGGACCATCATGGGGTACGGATGCGGGCCCAGCGCGCTGCCTAATAAGTAATAGGTATCCCCGACGTTGGTGACCCAATCGCGCAACGCTTCGTTGATTGCGTCTTTTAAAGTTCGCGAACCGGCATCGACTGTGCGCACTTCGGCGCCCAACAATTGCATGCGAAAGACATTGAGCGACTGACGCCGCATGTCTTCCGCGCCCATGTACACTACGCATTCCAATCCGAACAGCGCACAAACTGTTGCGGTGGCTACGCCATGCTGGCCCGCGCCGGTTTCCGCGATGATGCGCTTCTTTCCCATGCGACGCGCCAAAAGAATCTGGCCTAAAGTATTGTTGATTTTGTGTGCGCCGGTGTGCAGAAGGTCTTCGCGCTTGAGATAGATGCGTGCGCCCCTGGCATGTGCAGTAAGACGTTTTGCCAGGAAAAGCGGAGTTGGCCGTCCCGCGTAATCTTGCAGAAGTGAGTCGAGTTCTTTTTGAAAACTATCGTCGCCGCGCGCCGAATCGTAGGCGGCCGTCAGTTCTTCCAGCGGCGCCATCAAAGTCTCTGGCACAAAGCGGCCGCCATAACGGCCCCAGTGACCAAGCGAATCAGGCTGTGTGATAGGTTTCGACATGAAGTCTTCGCGCCTCTCCCACTGGGAGAGGGGGCGGGGAGAGGGAGCGAAGCTTACGGCACTGCCAGGCCCTCACCCTGACCCTCTCCGAGTGGGAGAGGGAAGATTGAACTAAGGTTTTGTAATCTTATGTGTCGAACGCACGCGGCCAGGCGACTGTGATCCACGCGTGTCGTCAGCGACTACGCGATTCTCGCGACGATACATTGTCAGTCGATTGCCGTCGGTTGTGCCTTGCTCGGCATCTTCCACATGAGCAGGTTTTCCGGTTAACACGGCCACCTCATCCGCATTCGTGTATTGGCACCAATCCCCGGTGCCGCGCCGGCCAGGCTGAACAATCGTCACATTGCGCTGAGCAATCGTGCGCTCGACTTCGTTCGTGTCCTTCTGTAAGTAGACATCGGCCACGCCCGATGTCAGACGATCCGTTCCCTGCTTGATGTCCACGTTGGTTTCGTAATGCAGCAAACGCTCGGCGTCGGAATATCTCATGAATTCAGCCGTGGCAAACACCGGGACAACTTCTGTTGCATTCGCGGTTTTCTGTTTGGCTTGATACAGAGCGCTCTGCACGTGACCCCAGGCCTCCATACGCTTCTCTTCGCGATAGAGGGTAATCGAATCACCGCGAACATAATTGTCGTCCTGCCACATGCGCGCTGAACCCGAATAAACTGCGCGGCCGGAATCATGATCTACTTCAGCCTTGTCCCCGGCGATGTAAACCGGACTCTTGACCTTGCGAAATGGAGTCGCGCCGTTCGTCTGCTCCTGGCTGTAATAAGTCGTCTGCACTTTGCCGCGACAGACTGAGACGTGAGTTTCGTTGTTTGAGTCTATCTCGACGGCCTTCGTGCGGGCGCGCGAATCCCAAACCGTCGGATCGCCGCCACGCATCCGCACCACCTGATCTGCCGCCGTATAAGAAATGCTGTTCGCAGTTCCATTGCGATCCAGTTCGTTGAACTTGGCGTCGCCGGTAGCGTCAACTCGCTCCACATCCTGAGTCTCCCGCACAAACACCGTAGCCATTTTCTGCGATGTTATTGTTTGCACCCCGCGTTTCTCGGTCGCTTGAAAAGGATCGAATACCGCTTTCGCACCGCCCGTGGCCGTACAATTGCGCGCGATGTTTCCGCTTTCGAAGAAATCGCAATCGAATCGCGGCGCCGTCAACGTCTTGCGATCGTTCTTTGCAGTCTTCTGCACCGGCTCGACGTAGAGTTCAGCGTTGCCTACAGCTTCAGCCCTTTCCAGGTCCTTCCCGTTCGCGCGCCAGCCCAACTTGATTGAATCTGCGGTCAGGCGTTTGCTCGCCGCGCGCGGATCGCTAGCCCGCGACTTTGGCGCAGACATGGTCGCGATTGAGCGACCTTCGGTGCGCATCTCTTTCAATAAACTCTGATCGCCCACAGCCTGAAAACTCATGTCGAGTGTATTCGCGCCGCTGAGCTGCACATCTGAATCCGCATTGAGCGTCTGCGCGCGAATGTCCCGCTGCCCGTAAGCGCGCGTTAGCCGCTGATCGGCATCAAAATAGAAATCCATATCAACAGAGTGTGCTTCGGCCGCGTGTCCAGGATCCATCGAACGCAGATACGAGTTGCCGCGCATCTCGATCTTCTCGAGCTTCTTCTTGTCGTTAATTATCGCCGTGAGTGTGTCACCACTCATGACGTCCTGCTCCTGCTCAGCCGTCGCGCCTCCGGAAAAAGTCAGGCGCATGGTCGCTTGTTCAAAGACTGCCTGGGCCGAATGAATGATGACCGGCTTTGCCCGCGCTCCGGTTAGTGGCTTTGCATCTTTTGCTTTTGGATCCTTGAACGCTTCGGGCGCTATCGTTACTACAACGGCGCCACGCAATTCCAGCCGCTTCTTGTCGTTATCGACCAGCGCGCCGGTCGATTGGCCCGAGATGTTTTCTCTCTCAAAGCTGACGGGCGCGGCAGTCTCGGCAATCTTTGTTTCCTGATTGAATTGGAGCGAGTCCGTCCTGACTTTTAACGCGTCGTGAGATTCGATCTGCACATTCCCGTTAAATTGCAACACGCCGCTCTTCTGATCGTAGATCGATCGATCTGAAACAATCTGATCGGGCTTGTCACCGGTCGGCTGAAAAACCTGCAGGTTCACCTGCTCGAGTTCGTGATGACCATCCGCATAAGTCACATCGCGCGCTGCGCGCAACCATAGGTAGAGACGATCGTTTTTGGTGATGCGCTGTTCATATCCGTTGATAATGCCGGTAATCTCTTTGGACAGCGCGGGTGATTCCGATTTCAAACGGAACGGCGTGTTGTTGCGCATCTTGTAATAAGACACGCCCACGAAAATCGCGCCGCCCACCAGGAGAATTAGAGCCAGCGCACGCGCAATCGCCGGAACGCGCGCCCGTAAGTCAACCGCGGTGATTCTCTTCTTTCGCGTAACTGCCTGCATAGTGGCACAGATTTCAGTCTGTGGTTCTTCTGCGAAAGCAACACTGACTTAAGTCTGTGCCGCTCTCATGTCCTGCACATTCAATTGCAATTTGATGTCGCCCTGCCATCGGTTCGCCTCGAACTCGTACGCGAGGTCAATCTGGTCATTCATCTGTGGAGGCTGGTCAACTTCTTCAATTCCACGCCACCAGATGGCTTCCATCGGTCTATTGTCAGCTCCGCCAACACGCAACTTTAGATGCTGTTCTTTAATGATCTGGGGCTCACTAAGGACGCGAAAATTTCGCGTCACGAATATCGGTCGCGGATTTCCCGCCCCGAAGGGCTCGAGCGTCCGCAAATCCTGCGTCAGCTGAAATCCCAGCTCTTTCGCCTCAAGCTCCGCATCGATCGACAACGCCGGCGCCAGATCATCCTCAGTCAAACACGAGGCCGCATGTTCATTCAAGCGGCGCCGAAAATCCGCGATGCGATCGCGCCGAATCGAAAGGCCGGCCGCGTGCGAATGCCCGCCGAATTTTTCCAGCAGGTCGCGGCATGAGGTCAAGCCGTCGAAGAGGTGATAGGCCTCGATGCTGCGCGCCGACCCGTGCCCGGCGTCGCCGTCGAGCGAAATCACGACGCAAGGCCGATTCAATCTCTCGGCGATTTTTGACGCGGCCAAACCGATTACCCCTCGGTGCCATCCATCCCCGGCAATCACGGCCGCATAACACAGACTCATGTCTGTGCCGCTGCTTTCAAACTCTTCAATCGCGCGATTGAAAATCTCGCGCTGTGCTTCCATGCGTTCGCGGTTGCGCGTATCCAGATGCTCAGCCAGACGCCTTGCTTCTTCTTTTTCTTTCGCTTCAAAAAGTTCGACCACCGCGCGCGCGGCGTCCATGCGCCCGGCCGCGTTGATTCTCGGACCAATGCGGAAGCCGAGGTCGTAAGCCGTCATTTCGCTATCGTCGCCGCAACCCGCAATCTCGATCAGCGCGCGCAACCCGGGATTGACCGCCCGCGGCAAATCAGAGAGTCCCAGCGCCACGATGGCGCGATTTTCGCCAACCAACTTCGCAACGTCGGCGACTGTTCCGATGGCGACCATCTTCAGAAAACCGGGCACCAGCGATTCTTTCCCGCGCTCGCGGAACAGTGCATGGACCAATTTGAAAGCGACCCCCACACCGGCCAGGTTCTTGTCGGGATAATCGCAGCCGTGTTGATTTGGATTCAGCACCGCTAACGCAGGTGGCGCACCTTCGTCTTCATCGGGCAAGTGATGATCGGTAACGATGATGTGCAGCCCATTCTCACGTGCCCACACGAGCGGCTCGTGCGCGCGTATGCCGCAATCGACGCTGACGACCAACTTGTAACCTTCGTTGACCGCTTGCTCTAAAGCAGGTTGTTGAATTCCGTAACCTTCCGTGAAACGGTGCGGGACGTGATAGCCGGCGGTTGCTCCCAACATGCGCAGCGCGCGCAGCAGGACTGCCGTGCCGGTAGTCCCATCGACGTCATAGTCTCCGTAGATAAGAATCGGCTCGTGCTGATCGATTGCCCGAAGCAGGCGCTTTACAGCCTCCGGCATTCCGCGCATTAGTAACGGATCATGAAGCTGATCGCGCGAAGGATTAAGGAAATTCTTCGCTGAGTCCGGGTCCCGGTAACCGCGCGCTGCCAGCAAGCCGGCAACGATCGGGGAGACTCCGAGCTGCGTAGCGAGATCCTTCGCTCCTGGTTGATCGGTTTTTCGAATAACCCATTTCTTGCTCTTCTTCTTGAGAGAGGGCGCGGCGGTCATGATAGAGGGAGTTTACTTGTTGTTGAGCGCAAGAGCTAATTTTGGAGACTGGAGCGCAAGCGTCCCGCTTGCACTCAGCCGGGTCCCGAAGCTTGGAGAAGCAAGCGAGGACGCTTGCGCTCCAGTCAACCGGCGCCCGCCAAATGTTTATAACGGAGAAATGCGGCCCATAAACAAGAGTACGAGTATCGCCCCGCCCACAATTAGCCGGTAGCCGATGAACACGCCCGTCGTGTGCGTCCGTAGGAAACGAAGCAGGAACCAAATCGACAAATAACCTACGATGCCGGAGATAATCGTGCCAACCGCCAGCGAAACCAGGCTGCCCTGAGGAAGTCTGTGTAGAGCTTCTTTCATTTCCAGCAAGCCACTCGCGGCAATGGCTGGAATGGAAAGCAAAAACGAAAAGCGCGCGGCGGTGTCTCTCGTTTCGCCCGCAAAGAGTCCGCCCATGATGGTCGAACCCGAGCGACTGGATCCGGGAATGAGCGCCAGGCATTGCGCGAAGCCGACGATGAGCGCGTCTTTGACAGTAAGATCCTGCATCTGACGCTGCCTTTTCCCCACCGCCTCGGCAACCGCCAGCAGCAAAGCGATGACTACCATCATCGTCGCGATCACCCAAAGATTTTTGGTGAACGTCCCCTCGATCTGCTTTTTGAAGAGTAATCCGACGATCGCGACTGGAAGTGACCCGATCACGACCAGCCAGCCAAGCAGCGCTTCGTGAGATAAGCGCGGTCCCGGCCCTTCATTCGTTCCGCCCGTCAGCAACTTAAGATGGTCCCGCACGAAGGCGATCGAGATCTTCCAAATGTCGCCGGCAAAATAGATTAGAACAGCGATCAGGGTTCCCAACTGAATCACCGCAATCGACGCAGTCAGCTGTTCCGGATTGAGTGTCAGGCCCAGGACCCGACTTGCCAGCACTAAATGCGCGGTTGAGCTGATAGGAATGAATTCAGTGAGGCCCTGAACGATGCCGAGCAGGATGGCCTGAATCAAAGTCATTTTGTATTTTGAGTTTTAGAATTGCGGTTCGTAATGTAGACATCCAACGACGGGCGAGTATCACACCGCCGATCTTAAATCGCAAATCTAAAACTGAAACTACTCTTATTCGCGGAAGGAGTTTCTTCGGGAAATCCAGTCATACATAAAGTTAGGCATGATCATCCCCGCCCGCACGATGGTGGCGAGTTGCCAGGGGAAGGCGTATGACTTCTTCTGCTTCTCG
>Ga0070707_100006793_pt1 | contig 10592 bp, 15 predicted proteins | sample KBSK5502metaG_FD_65468 | JGI IMG/M metagenome (GOLD analysis project Ga0070707, IMG submission 65468) | Corn, switchgrass and miscanthus rhizosphere microbial communities from Kellogg Biological Station, Michigan, USA - KBS K5-50-2 metaG | ecosystem: Host-associated > Plants > Roots >... | reverse complement strand
CTCCTGAAACGTGGGCTGCGACGTCCCAGAGAGTCTATGGGTGGTCAGCGGTTCGTCAGGCTCGGGGTGGTACCTTTTTCAACCGCTGATTTTGGTACCTAATTAAAGCGTTGCTGACAACGTTGGCGTTGTCGGTCCTGGTACTTGCCGCCTGCGGGAGCGCGGCTAGCGTGGCACCGACTCCTACCCCGATTTCGGTTTTAGGCCAGCAATACCTAAGGGCCGCTGACAAAGCGAACAAAGCCTTCGATGCAATCCATTCCCGACTCCTCCAAGACTGCAAACGCTTGACCCATGCAAGACAGACTTTGCCGAGTACAGCAAGATTGAAAACACGTTTGTCACCGAATTACGGGCGATCAAGGTTCCCGTGTCGATGGACGCAGATTTACGCGCCGTCTTGGATCTCGAACGGCATCTTATCAGTCTCGATGACGACGCGGCGCAAGCTACGTCTTTAGACCAAATCAATGCGGATTACACCGCGTCAACTACGCTGGATAATCAGTTCGGTGACGCAGTAGACCATCTCCGGCTGACCTCAACTTACCGGCTGCCCCAAGCCTCAGCCCGTACGCAAGCCCGTCACCAGCACCATCAGCCTCAGCATGAATAACTGCGCTAGAGGCTCGGTAGCAAAGGCCCGCTACCGGGCTTCTTCTTTGTCAACATGCAGAGCCTGGAGCGCACAAGAAAACATCGCGACCAACGCGACGTAGGAATCGGTCAGAAACCTAAATCGCATTGACCGCGATGTAATGACCGATTTTTAGGTTTGGAACCCCGGTTGGTCGGGCAGCGCTTTATGCTACGCAGGCCCGACCATGTACCAGGGCACCAAATCAGAGGTGCGGGACTAGGGACGCCCGCTTACCCAGGACGTCAAGTGTCAGCATCCGTGCCTCTAGAAGTCGGGGCAGATGAGCCCTCCTTTACATACCAAGTGGTCAGGCACCGAGACTGGATCGTTATCTTGGACGAATCCAAGTTGACGCAGCGCCTCCAGGCTCAATTTGCGGGATGGCTGCTTAGGAGCAGGGCGTGACAGCATCAACTGACGTAGCTGCTCGATGTTCTCATCGGGCATACCGGCGTCTGGACGCCTCAAGCCTCCGAGGGTGAGCGAGGGCGCGTCATCCTGAAAGATATTCTCGCTCCATTCTGGCGCTAGGAGTCCACAGGAAGTCATGCGAGCATCTTCACTTGTCATGCTGACCTTGATATCTCCGGTTGATGCATCAAAGACGGATGCATCAGTTTTTAGTCTCTTTCGCTGCTGCTCCAGGAATGCGGCAACCTTCGCGTTGCAACTGGCGCAAAGATCGAGACCAACCGAAGCGAGGTCAGGGGTTGCTATAGCCGTTGCCGTTGGCTCTTGCAGTATTTCTAGCTGACCAAACGTCGGCACTTCAACGGCGAGCATGCCGCCTTCCCCGATTTTGGGCGTGGCTTCAAGCGTGAGTGCGCGTTGTCGTGCAACAAATCGTTGCACCGATTCGCGGTTCGTAAAATCGACTAAATCATCTTCGGGAATAAATATTTCTTCCATTGTCTTATAGTTCCTTGTCTTGTCCAAAATCTGAGCCTTCATCAAAACCGATGTAGCCGGTTGAATGTTGCTGCATGTGTTGTGCCAGGCTCGGGACTTGGTTTCCATAACCTACAGGCGGGAAACTCAGATTGCAGCGTGGACAGCTTTCTAAAATATCAAACCCCATATCGTTACTACCGAATTCGATTGGAGAATTTCGCACAACTGACACAACGTCAACTTGTGGTGCCTCAGGATATCCTTCGGGTGAACGTAAGGACGATCCAAGTTCGGAAGCCTTTTCAGGCTTAGGGTTAATCGTTATCATGTGTTTCCTCTTGCGTTTCATTGCCGCACCACTGGCAGGGCGGATTTTCATTTAGGTGATTGAGGCAGACGGTTTGAAATCTGCCACACTCCAGGCAGAAACGGAAGCGGCTCCGATCCATTTAGGAAAGTCGCCGCATGTTGCCACGTTTGCGCGTGTAGCTCGGCTCGGCCTTGGCCGCTTCCCACCATCTAATTGCAAAGCAGGCAGGGCACTTTTGGGCTTGTGTAAAACGCGCCAAGCTATCCAGGTGCGAGCAGCGTCGGCAACTAACAAGCGTAGTTTCGAGGTTAGGATTTTCCATTGCGGCTGGGCTTGCGTACCGGGGCGTCATCTCTCCACCAAAACGGCGACTGGCATTTGTAGCACTTCGCCGGAAATGGCGAACGGGGTCGCCACGTAAAGCCGCAGACTTTGCAAGTGGCTTGGGCGATCTCCAAGATCGGAATTGTCAATGTGGTCATCAAGTTACCTCACAGGTTTAGGTTTCGGTCCTTCTGCCTATAACGGTAAAGTAGTGGTTAGACCCAGTGGCGCTTAAAGGAAAAGCCAAAACTGCGTATCAGAGGAATCTGATGCGCAAGCGTCGGAAGCTAGCGAAGGTCAAGGAGCAGAATCGCCTTTATCAACGACGCTGGCGAAAAGCAGACGCGAAAGCTCGAAGGGTGATCCTCAACCGCTGGGGCAACAGCAGAGATTTGATGTTTCAGGTTGAGGAGATTTCCCAGCTGCTACCGACCGCGCCAGCATCCCAACGGCTCGAACTACGAGACCAACGAAAGAAACTGGAGGCGCAGTTACAGCGACAACTTGAACAGGAAGAGGACGACATCGCAACTGAGCGACGCCGCATCCTGAGAAAGCCGTAAGCGGGACGGGTAAGCCTGTGCGAGAGCGCCCATGATCGAAATTCGTTATACAGGCTCTGAGTCCCTTATATACGCCAGTTACACGCTGCTGGGTTCAAAACTATATCGCGACAAATGACGATATACCCCAGCACTTCCCACCCATCCGATGACCTACAAGTAAAAGTTGCTCGGCTCCAGGCTGGCTGGAGCTTCCCACTCCTCCGCTCGTGACGGATTCACTCGGCCAACGGCGTTATATGTATATCGTGAGTGAGCTCACTGCGTTATCCGTTGTATTCGCGATTCTCGTGGTCGTCGCGCTAGTCCTCGGCGTCGCATATCTAAGTTGGCTACTCGGGTCGCGCTTCTTTGGAGACGATCCGGGTGGGCGCGATCCAAACTTGCGCGGGCAATTCATGATGTGGGGCAACGGCCCTAAGTACATCGAATTCCTAAGAGAGAAACGAAGGCTCATTCGCAAGAACCGCCGCCGTTATTGACAATGAAGTCGACGTCTGAATTCGGCTGAATCCGGCCCCCCGGGCCGTATTAGCGCATAGCCTGGACGCAAAGAACCCACCGCCACCCCGGCTATCTCTTGCCCACCCGTATGACCCGGCACGCATGAAGGGTTAGCAGGCAAATCGAGGTATAACGCGGTTACGTGGAGTACGTTCTTATGAGGCAATAGGACTGCGGCATAAATGATGAATTCTGCGACCGACCATTTGCTTCAGAGGGCTAGTAAGCGGCGTGCGCCCGTTTCGACCGTGATGCCTCCGGGGTATGCTGGCCTCGAAAGGCCGGGAGCGGGCGACAAGCCGACCCATCCCAACTCATCCTCTACCCAACCCAACCCGGCCCTTCCCCCAGCTCGTGTCCTTAATCTGCGACCCAACTATTTTGCGAGGTCGTTCATGCATTACATGAGCAAAGGGCTGGGGGCGGCGTATAAGGCCCATGCGCCGCCATCCGTCCCGAAATCACGTCGTCTTGTCTTTCCATACCTTCTCGATGTCGCTCGGGTAGTGCAGGACACCATCGTCGCTGATGGTTATTTGAATGTCCCCCGAGTCTCGCAGGGATACGGTATGCGTGGAGTATCTACGATAGCTCTCAGTTGCGTCGTACTCGGCTTGCGCAACGGACGTAACAGTTAGCCAGGGTGACATGGCTTTAACGGCTGCCCGGTGGTAACCGGTCTTTCGGCCATGATGAGAAGCCTTAAGCACAGACACGTGGCGGACGTTGATGGTTTCCATGATTGCGGGCCAGCTTTCATCAGCCGTCGCGTCGCCGCCCAGAACAATGGCACGGCCTTTGTACTTGACTCTGAGAACCATGCTGACAATGTTGGCCATCTCGCGCTCGACAGCCAAGTCAACCAACTCGTCTGTTGGTGCCCAGAGTTTGATACCGTCGTCAGTCCAGTATTCGCCGGTATCCTTCGCTCGGTTGACCAAGGCACGCGGGTTCGTCTTACTTTTGCGAAGCTGCTTGTAGGTTTCCCAATCTGCGATATCGTAAGGCCCTTCGTCGGCCTTCCAAGTCTCTAGATTGAAGTCGTGGCTGCCGGAGTGCCAAAAGTTCCCGATGACCCTTTCGTCAACAAGTCTTGTTATGCCTGTCATATGGTCCATATCAGGATGCGTGATTATCAGGCGGAAGATATGAGCATCTTTGCCGAATCGGTCATCCAAGAATTGAAAGGGATCGGCCAGCTTTGCCTCCTGCTCAGCAAGTCTTCGTTTCTCAACAATTGGTGCGAGAACGCCAGCAGCCTTTCGGATTTCCTCTAATACCTCGCTTCTAGTCGTTGGGTCAAACGACCGCAAGTTGTCGATATCGACCATAGTTAAGTTGCCAGACGGGAACTCAATCACTGTGCAGTCTCCGCGACCGACATTGAGGAAGTGAATAACCAGCGGCACCTACGCCATCTCCGCATAACCTACGAAGACCTGCAGCGTGTACTGCCGATAGAATTTAAGGTAGCGATACAGCAGGGCGACGGCGGCAAACAGTGCGGCAGCGGCCCAGCCAAGACGGGGTACCATAAAGTCAGGACCTGCACGGGTATTGAGTAAGGCTCCAGCCAGGAGGATCAAGCAGGCAATCGCAGCGGCTATCGAGGTGTTTCTGGCGAATCCGTACAAATTGAGAAAGGTGTTTAGCCGATCTGCGACGCGGTTGTCTTGCATGACCTTCGCCCAGCACAGGTAGAACAAAGCGCGACCTGCCTTGTTTATCCCAGTAGGTTTTGCCTTATCAATCACTCGCTTCTTCGTTTCGTCGGGGAGTGCTCGATGGTAGCCGGAGAACACCTTTTCACGAAATTTGCCGGAGCGTTTGTCAAGGAAGAGGATCTCCTCGGGAGGGCCGAGCCAACGCCGAGCAAGAGTGTCTTCCCACAGAAAAGCAGAGAACGAGGCAATAATGTGACCCGTCGCATATATGATGACGAGCCAAACGAAGGTAGCCTCCAGCCCAAGTGGTACGTTCAAGCCTGAACCGTTGCGGTACGCAAAATCAGCAGCAGCCACAACCACCAGGCCAGCTGTCAGATAACCGAAAAAATCGTAGACGGAGAAGGGGATCTTATCCATAGCCGCTGGCTATCCTTTTGCCAGATTCACCGATTGCCCCGGTCCTTTCCCCGAGCGAACTCAGCAGATTGCTATCATATCGGGCGCAACCCCAGGGCGGGTAAAGATTCGGCAGCGGGGTATGCTGGCTCCGGCTCTGGCCAAGGATAGAGGGGCGCATGGAGATTCGCATCTTCGATGTGGAACACGGGTTTTGCGCCTACCTGGTCGCGGACAACGGGAACACCATGCTGTTCGATTGCGGCACGAACGGTACTACTGGGTTCAATCCGGCAGACTATTTCAGGGCGAGGGGCTGCACGGGTATCGAACGCTTCTTCTCTCTCAATTATGACGAAGACCACTTGGATGGTCTGCCACGGCTCTATGCACTCCGGGATCGCATACCGATTGCCATCCTTAACCGCAACACTTCGATTACGCCCGACCAGATTCGGGCTCTGAAACGTCAGCAAGGCGGAGCGGTCGGACCCGGGCTTGAGACTCTTCTCACAATGATGACCATTTACACAGGGGCCGTCGCGTCTCCGCCAGAGTACCCTCAACTGACATACGAGGTCTTCCAGAATCGGTACCCTGAAGGCGATGGTACGAACAACCTGAGTTTGGCCGTGTTCATACATTATCCAGGCGTGTCGATCCTGTTTCCCGGGGACCTAGAGCAGCAGGGGTGGCAAGTGCTTCTGCGTGACCGTGCCTTTCAGGAACAGCTTCGCACTGTCAACATTTTCGTTGCATCGCACCATGGCCGCCAGAGTGGTTATGTGCCCGAGGTCTTCAACTTCTGCAAACCAGACATCGTGATCATCTCGGACAAACCAATGGAACACGACACGCAGGAGCATAGCTACGCGCAACACGCACGCGGGATCACTTGGAATAAGACAGATGTCAGGCGGGTCCTGACAACGAGGAAAGACGGCACGCTCACAATAACCCCCCAGGCAGGCGGCTACCACGTCACCGCGAACAGATAGAACGCAGTCAGGCGGGCACCCAAACACGCGGTCGTGGGGGCTCCTGGCTCGTAGCTAACTCCTAGCGAGGAGGACAAGGTGCTCATCCTTGCACATCTTCGATATGACAACGTGCTCATTGCCAATGGGCTCATCTTCTTAGTCAATGAGCTTCTTGAACACCTTGAGCACCTTGTATTCAAAATCCGAAAACCGATGAGCACCTTGTTAGCCACCCCAAAAAGTGGTCAAGGTGCTCAACATGCTCAAGGTGCTCAACACACTAGAAGGAAGGTGGATCATCTTCCATCACTGGAACTTGACCAGGACCGACCCAATACCAGTTGGAGTAGGCGTCTCCCTTGCCCTTGACTGACTTAATGTTGAGCTTGTTCTTTGCTCGGCGCAGGGTTGCAGGGCTGATACTATGCTCACGCTCGGCTGTCTCGTATTGCATCGTGGCCTTGACTGGTCCATTTGCCAGAAGCTGGGTTAGGTAGTTTTCGGCGTCGTCCAGTTCTGAGCGGTTATCAGCGCTTTGGTCAGGGTCCATCAGGGCGGCGAGTGATACGTGACTTTCTCCGAGCCACTCGAAGGCGCTATGTCGGACTTCGAAGGCCAAAGCGCTTGGTGGCTCCTCTGCCAGGTTGTGCTTGATGCAATGCAAAACTCTCTTGCGTTGTTCGCCATCATTCGGATCGGTGCCGAGAAAAAGCACACTCCGGGCAGTGGCGAGAAAGGCAATGCTACTTTGGCCACGATAGATCGCCTTATCGCGTTGACCTTTCGTCAGGTGTTGAATCGCAACTATGGTTACGCGGTTTCGCTCCGCAAACTCCGCCAGCGGGTCCAACACTGAGCGCATGTCGGCGTACTTGAAACTGTCTTTGCCCTTGCCTAAATAGGCGTCGATTGGGTCAATGATGATGAGGGCGGCGTAGCCACGCTTGCTGACCTGATGCCCGATTGCCTCCAGGTCGGTTTGCAATGAAACGGCGTGTCGTTTGCCATCCGCTGACTTCACACTCCGCAAGACATCGACGCGGTTGAGATTGGCTCGTAGCGCTTCGAGTCTCGGACGGATCGTGTCGGCAACACCATCCTCGGAAGTGAGGATGAGCACGTTTCCTATTTCGCCAGTCGGGTCATCATCGGGGAGGGCGTCGCCTCGTGTGATCCTAGCCGCAAGTTCAAGCGTCAGCCAGCTCTTGTTTACTCCAGGATCACCCCATAGGAGGGTCAGCTTGTGGTTTGGTACGCGATTGCGCCACCTCCAGGTGACCTGTTCGGCGGCTACGTCGGCAACGGTGACAACCTCTAAGGGTTCGGTTCGAACATCATCTAACGCGCACTTGATTCGGTGGTCTAGCTCGTCGTTACTTAACTTACAGCCCTGCCTCCGGCAAGCATCAAAGATATCCGTTTGGTCTAGTGACTTTGCCTGTCCCCACTGATACGCTAGTCGGTACTCCTCGGTTTCTCTAACATCGTTGAGTACATAGGTTGCGTCACCGTTGGGGTTTAGTCGAGTGTCGGTTAGATCATTCCGCTTTCTAGTCGAAGATGCGCGACGCATGTGATGTGGTTTTGATGAGTTCTCATTTGAGTCTCAATCCTCCTGATACTTTCCGTGATGGTTTCCGAACAAAAGTAAGCGACCAGCGGGAACACATCACTGAAACTACTGGTCGCTCGGAAATTGGGAGCGTTGTTAGTCGGTCGGGTCGAGTCGAATCGCTGTGTACGTTGCAACGTAGAACTCCGTGCTTAATTCGTTGCGGGCTTTAACCGTGGGAATCTAACCAGCTAGGGGACTTCAACCCCTGCCTCAGCGCCGGATCGGCTGAGGGTTCTTACGCCCTCAGCTTGCGTCCGGGGAGTTCTACGCCTCTAATTCTCTCACGGATTCAGCGGGCGTCAAGTTTTTACACGTTGCAGCGGAGCCCACTTCTTATCTGCCTGAGTGAGGGTCCTTCGCAATTCGGAAAGCGCGGGGCGCGATTGTTGGTCAGCGCTTTAAGGAATCGATCCGGTCCTCAGGGAAACGAAACGTAGATGAGAGACGGACCCACAAGTCGCTTACAGAGTATCTCTTGACTTTTCGATAAAGCCGTAGTTATCGATCAAATGCCTAATCATCGCCTCACCCTGCTCTTCCGTGAGTTGTCCGTGCCATTGGCGCGGAGTCATTTCCTCGCTATCGATGAGCCGTGTGTGGCGAGCCAGTGTTACCGATGCAGTCCAGTAGAAGTAGCCTTGGTCTTGCATCAAAGTTAGTCTTTGATCTGTTCGATGATGGTGCGCACTTCCGCAGGGAGCTTGTCTACATCGGTAATTGCCGAGAACTTGCCTTGATGCTGATCGTGCTCCGAACAAGTCAACCGAAAGATTACTTTGTCATAACCTCTGCTCGTGCTGCGCGTCCACTGATTCTGATGCCACGACCAGTAATGCGACGTGCTACGAGGGTCGCGCCAGATATAAGTGATCCGTCCAGGGCAATTGCGTCCGTTACTGTAGATATAGGGACACGGGATCTCTCGCGTTTTTACGTCAATGCTTGGCGCTGTCGCCGTTACTCCGTTTTGATTACCTTTCATATTTTTCCTTTGCCGTTATGCGGCGTCGTTTTGACTAATCAGCCTTGTGAGTTACAAAGTTACGCACTCGTCTAGGCAACCATCAACCCTTGAATCTGGAGATGCTTCACGGCCTCCCCCTGGACCGTTTTCCAAACGGTGTTCCTAACTAGCTCCGTGTTGGACGTTGGAAAATCGGTGACGAAGTTGGTCACCTGACCCTCCACAAAACCACGCAGGGCAGCAGCAATTTCCTTCAGGGTCGTCTGACTCATCGCCGCCATCGCCGGTTCCACTGGCGCCGGGAGAGCAATTACAGAAGTTGCTCCGTTCTGGGCACCCAGTGCAACCAGCTTGGTACCTAATGGCAGCGCCCTGATCGGAGTGGAGCGCCGACGAGGGGCTGGCTTACCCCTGAGTTCTCGGACATACTCGTTCGCGAGCGAAAAGGAAAATCGATTTTCGTTTTCGAACTTGGGCTGAAGCATCGTCCAGTTGTCAACAATGCGCATGCAGTTTCGAGCATGTTGCGGAGTGAAGGGGAAATTCTCCTCAACCCAATGTGTAAAGGGACCGTGACCTAGCTGCTTCTTGGCTTCGTTCAGACACTTCCCCATCGAGAGATAACGAGGGGTGTTGTCCCGAGTGAACGCCTTGAACGCATCGGTGAGGTCTTGGTAAGCCGCCATGATTTCCTTGACGATGTCGGCAAGAAGCCGCCCTGGCTCTTCCTTGGGCTTGCAGTCAGGGGCCATCTTGGTCATAGCGTTTGTCGTCTTGGTTTTGGTCGGACGTTCGGCGGTAGCGGTTGATGTTGCTGGCAACGATTTATCCTTTGCCTCGTTTGAGGCTGAACACGCGAGTTTTGACGGCAATAGGCGCGGATCGTCGGTTGACTGAGGAAAGGTCGTCATCTATAGGCAAGGCTTCGCCCTTGCCTCTTCGGTGCAGCGAAAAAGGGGAAAGCTCTGCCCTTGTCCTTAATTGGGCTGGCGTTATTATACCAAATTCGCGGCCAATCGTCAATGATTTCATGCGGCCTCTTGCCTGCCCTGGAGATAGCGAAAGAATCGCGCCCTCGTGATTCGGACCAATCGCTTGGTCGTGCCGACACGCACAGGGCCACAGGCAGCCGCGACTCGGTATGACTCCGTTTTGGAGATGTTCAGCACGGCGCGGATATCAGCCGCCGTCAGGAAGTACGGCAGCGAGTCGAGTCCGTCCCAAACATCATCATTAAGATGTTGTTGGGCACCGTGGAGGTGTCCTTTTCCAGCGGTGGCGAGTCGGATGGAAGCTCGGCCCGTTGCCGTCTTAGAGGATTCATTAGACATGCGTCGTTTCCCTGCTCTTGGCGATGGGACCGACGCGGGTTGCGTGCTGTCAGCTTTCGACCCAACCTGTTAGAAATTTCAGGCTAGATAAGCCAACGCGTTCTGAGCACTCTGGAGTCTACGGGAGCATTGCACACATGTCAAGCGATTTACCACAAGATCCAACAGTGCCCTTGTTACCCAGCTAAGCAAGAATGTGCCGGAACTCTTGGGACTCTTGGGTCTCGTGTATGCCACGTGTATGCCGTTTTGTTGGTTCCACTAGTCCCAGCGGTGCCAGCCGTCCAATACGAAATGGAGTTCTGAACGAAACCTGTCAAGTAGCAATTTAGGTTTCAAATCCCTCAAGCCACCCATCAGACCCACCTGATATGGCCAGTCCTACTCTTGCTCTTTGCCCTGTTCCG
>Ga0070707_100006791_pt1 | contig 10594 bp, 9 predicted proteins | sample KBSK5502metaG_FD_65468 | JGI IMG/M metagenome (GOLD analysis project Ga0070707, IMG submission 65468) | Corn, switchgrass and miscanthus rhizosphere microbial communities from Kellogg Biological Station, Michigan, USA - KBS K5-50-2 metaG | ecosystem: Host-associated > Plants > Roots >... | reverse complement strand
CCGACATGTCCGGCGGCAACAACGCGATCTACGTATTCGCGCTGCCGCAATAGTTTACTTGCGATGCTGGGCGAGTAGCTTGAGGATGACCACGATTCGAAGCAATCCAACAGCCGACATTTGAGGTCATATCCGTCAAGCCGAACAAATTCGTATAGCCATGAAGATGTTGCAGCTCGATAGCATCTGAACGGGAGCAACCGCATCATTTCCCGACCGCAATGCCGACGAGCACTTCAACTGCGTCAGGTTTTGTGAAGAAGACAAAGGGAGAGTCATTCCACCGCGTATAACGCAGTTCGGGCTGAAGGTGAACGATGCCCGTGTAAAAGTCGAAGCCGGCGGAGACCACGGGGCCGTACGTCCATGGATTGACCAAGTCGCCATGAGAGGTACGAGTATCAATGGAGACCGCTGGAGCTGGCGGAGATAATGTCTGGGCTGTTCCATAGGTGTGCATAATTCCGGCGACGTTGCGTGCGGAAAACCCAGCGCTTGCGAATATCGGAATATGCTGCACCGGCAGGTGCCATTTCAGCATGAGTGGGAGTTCCCAGGCATGCGTTGTTTCGTCAATGGTCTCGTCGATAGTGAAGACGGGTACTCTGCTGACGCAACAGTGGCTCGAATAGCTCAGTCTCCTTTTGTATAGCGCGTCCATTTCAATTGACACTCCATGCGGCAGACGGATTTCCGCCGTGGGTCCGAAAAGCACGCGGTCGTCGTGTGCATTGCCCGGAATAAATGGGTAGGTGAAGGTATTCGTGATCTGGCCAGCCACCTTGACTCCGAACGTGAATCTTTGGCTGTAGGCCGGTTTAGGAAGGCCGAGGTGAAATGCCGCCAAATTCAAAGCCAAGATCCTGATTGCTATTCTTGATGAAGTCAAACGGAAGAAGTACACGCAGTCACAACTTGTAAAGCGTCTCGATGAACATCAGCCTGTCGTAAGCAATCTGCTGCGTGGCAAGATTTCTCAGACTGCGGCCTAAGCGGCTACCAGGCTGCGGAGCACCCACGGCTCTTCGTCCTGGCCTTTTTCTGCACACCTCTCGCCATTGCCGCCGGTTCTCATGCTATATAACCCGTTATTTAGGCACAATCACACAGGATGGCTGACAACACAAAAATCGAATGGACGGACGCAACGTGGAATCCCATCCGCGGATGCACGAAGATCAGTCCCGGCTGCGCGCATTGTTATGCCGAAACGTTTGCCGAGCGATTCCGCGGCGTGCCCGGGCATCCGTACGAACTCGGCTTTGATCTTCGCCTTGTTCCATCCAAGCTGGCCGAACCGCTGAAATGGCGCTCGAGCAAAATGATCTTCGTGAATTCCATGAGCGATCTTTTTCACGACGGCGTGCCTGATGAATACATCCATTCCGTCGCCGATATCATGATGAAAGCGGACTGGCACACTTACCAGATCCTGACGAAGCGCTCCGAGCGAATGGCATCTCTTCTTCAAACCACGCTCCGATTCGCCGGAGAGGCGCCGCATATCTGGTGGGGCGTCAGCGTCGAGAACCGCGCGCACGGTCTTCCGCGGATCGATCATTTGCGATCGGCGCCGGCCCGCATCCGATTTCTTTCTGTCGAGCCGCTACTCGAAGACCTTGGCGCCTTCGATCTTTCTGGAATCCACTGGGTGCTCGCCGGTGGCGAGAGCGGACACGGCGCACGCCCGATGAAGCCCGAGTGGATTCGTGCATTACGCGATCACTGCCGGCATCAAGGCGTTGCCTTCTTTTTCAAACAATGGGGCGGCATCCATAAAAAGAAGGCTGGCCGTATTCTCGACGGTCGAACTCACGACGAGTACCCGGTCAGATGACATCAGGCGACATTCCACGTCGATCCGCAGGCATCGCACTGTGCGCGTGTTCGCGGCTGCTTTCTGAAAAGACCGATTACCGGGTTGGACACGCAATTTCCCACGGCGTATCATTCGCGGCCGGAGGCAAAAGATGAAGCGGACTATCTTTGCAGCACTGGTCTTCGGCTTCGGCTGGGGCTTCGGCTGGGGCTTCGGCTGGGGCTTCGGCTTTGCGATTAGCGCGTCGCCAGCCATCCTCGCAGCTGCGCAATCAGCAGCATGTGCTCCGTCCGGCGGACTCAACTTCATTTGTGGATTGCAGGCCGCCGAAGATCTCGTTCCGGTTCCCGGCACACGCTGGCTGATCGCGAGTGGAATGGCAGCCGGAAGCGGGCTGCACCTCATCGATACACAGGCAAAAACAGCCGCCAATCTGTTCACGTCCGATGTGTTGATAGCTCGTCCTGATAAAAAGAAATTCGCGGGTTGTCCGGGCGCGCTCGATCCGAAAAAGGCTGTGTTGCACGGCCTGAGTCTGCGGTCAGGGCAGGCCTCCCGATATACGTTGTACGCCACGAATCACGGCGGACGCGAATCCATCGAGGTGTTCGAGGTGGACGCCCGCGGCGCCAGGCCGTCGGTTGCATGGATCGGATGTGTGCTGATGCCCGGGAAGCTTGCCGCAAACAGCGTCGCCGCATTCCGCGACGGAACGCTCGTCGCTACTGTCCTCATGCTGCCCGACAAAACATTTCAGGATGTGTGGGCCGGAAAGAACACCGGTGTCGTGTTGATGTGGACACCGGGTTCGAAGGACTTCCGCACGCTGGCCGGAACCGAGCTTCCCGGCAATAACGGCATCGAGACGTCGGCCGACGATCGCGAATTCTACGTCGCCTCGACGGGTGCCAAGAAGATCGTCGCGTTTTCGCGCTCCGATCCTTCGAAGCCATTGCGCTTCGCCCAACTCAAGGACTTCGCGCCGGACAACGTTCGCCTGGTCGGAGATCGACTGATTACAGCCGGGATGATTGATGATGAGCCGTCGTGCGGCGGCGCACCAAAGAAGCCCGAAGACATCCGCTGTCCTCGCGGTTGGATCGCCGATGCCGTCGATCCCAGGACGATGGCCATCACCGAGATCGGAAGAGGGCCCAAGGCCCCACCTTATACCGGTACAGCAACAGCAATGCCGGTCGGCGACACGCTATGGTTGAGTTCGTTCGCAGCCGACCGCGTGGCCTACCGGCCGTTGCAGCGGTAGAATTGCCTTCGCACGCGCGCTCGTTTTTCAGCGGGCCTACCGGGAAATCGCCGGAAATCAGACATAACGTCTGGGCTAGAATAAGCCAGGGCTCCTCTATTGAACCAGAAGAGCCCTGTTGCTTTTACACGCCCTGAGCAAACGTGTATCCACGCTCCTGGGCGCGGTTCACGGCGACGATACCTGCCGGCACAATATGCGCATTAGGGAAGAGATTCGCGACGAACTCTTCGTAGATCTGAGCGGCATTGCCTTTCGTTTCGGCGGCGATCATGTCCGCAAGCCCGTGAGTGGCCCTGTTGCATACGGCCAGATGCACACCGCGCTTCACAAGGCTTTCCACTGTGGTACCGTTGTTCGTGAGAGTGCCGCCGTAACCGGAAGCGTTAAACAGGTTGAACATCGGCGCCTGTTTGGTTTTCGGATCGTTAAGATTCGTTCGCCGCGTAATTAGCTGGCCATATTTCGACCATATCGCTTCGTTATAGGCAAACCCGGTGGACTGATGGCGGGCGACAATCACAACAGCTATATCCGAGTCATTCAGTCCATAATCCCGATTCGCTTCAAGAAACGTATTGGCGAAACGCACCGCCGAGCCAAAACCTTCCGCCGTGCTGCTGTCAAACAGAAGTCTGTGCTTGCCCGGAACTTCATCGAACCAGTCGTCCCGCTCATGTTTCGCCGGCGTCCAGCCGTTTTTCGTCGATTGCGCCGGGGCGCTATATACCCCGGACGCCATTGCTGCGCCGGCGACCGTCACTCCGGCGCCGAGATGCGTCAGAAAAGAACGTCTTCGAATCATTTGGTCCCCCCATGAAGGAAAAAACTGCACAATCGTACTTCGTCCCCGGGAGTTTGTCGATGTTCGCGATGTCAGGCGTCGGCACGTCTCAACCTTAGCCAGAACGACGCTGCTGGGCGAGCAGCCTGAGGCGCACCGCTTGCGCGCACTCATCTTCAATTTTGAAATAGCGCGCCACGGAGCCGCGCTTCACGTGGCCGGAGCCGCCCATCGCAACAGCGACGTATATTACCGCGGGAATCGCATCGCTGCCGGTGGCTCGCTTGATTTGCCCGACGTTGTCCACGCGTTTTGAAAGCTGACGAGAAGAGCGCCCTCACGAGAGGTAGTTTCGCGGCAAATGCACTTTTGTGCAAAGCCCTTACCACCGTACGCAGACACCTGTTTACGTTGACGCTTCCGCTGTTCTCGCGCGCCTCAATCTGCCTCATGCCGTTGCAGCTCCACCCGCGCCTTGCGCATTCGGCGGAGAAATATTCAAGCCACGTCTCCGATTGCCCTGCAGGTACCTCGAATTGAATGGGCCAGTCGCGGGCCGCCTCGAAGCGGCGGTCCTGCACCTGCACCATTCCGCCGCGGCCATCGCCGACCATGATTGTGGCTTTGGAATTGCTCTTCGCCATGCATATACCTCAGAGCTATTTTGCACCAATAACTGGTCTTTCATTCTGATGTGTAACATTTTGGGCGGCTATCGAACGTCCGGTACAAACTATGCTTTTCTACTGAGTGGCGCCCTTTTCACCTCGTTCGATTTCCCTGGAGCCGGCTTCACGACCGCGACAGGGATCAGCCCGGGCGGCGATATCGTAGGACGCTACACGGTAAACAAGATCAACAATGGTTTCTTTGCTCACTTCGGCCAATTCAGCACGATCGATTTTCCCGGGCAATCTTCAGCGAGCTACCGCGATTGATCCGCAAGGGACATCCTCGGGCGCTACCGCAGCGCTGACGAAGTCTTCAACCGTTTTCGAATGACTTCGCAAGAGAAACGATTACCGCCGTTACGCAGGGGGGTCTAAACTGTCACGCCAGTATTGCCGATACGATGAATGCACCATCGTTTCTTCACGGATGCAGCGGCATGGTGCAAGCGCCGGGGGTCTAGCGAGCATGAGGCAATTCGACTCCCGGCGCGCCACTACGTCAGTTGGTCATCGTGCTATTTGGCGAGCAGCCTGAGGCGGACCGCTTGCGCGCACTCATCTTCGATTTTGAAATAGCGCGCTACGGCCGCCGCGCCGACTTCGAGGGGGTGCGGCTCGCCGGGCCGCCGATCGGCCAGCATCCTGAGCCTGGGAGCCGCATTGTCGAACTGGGACTGATTGCCCATGATGATGGTGGCGCCGGCGGCAGCCGCGATGGATGCGAATTTCCGCACTGAAGCGAGGTAGGTATCGAAATGCGGCACGTCATTCAGGAAATTAAATTCGGTACCGCCTGAATAAGCGACCGTCAGCGGGTTGCCGCGGTCATGTACCTGAAAGATGCCGCCAATCGAACCGGGCGTGTGGCCGGGCAATAGATATAAGGTAACTGTTCGGCCGCCAAGCGTGATCTTCATGCCGTCGGTGGCGACGATGTCGCGTTTCGGCTTTCCTGCCGGAAAACCATTGACGGATTCGGCGACCAAATCCCAATCGCCCGCTCCCATGACAATACGCGCACCGTAGCGCTCCTGCATGAGTTTCGCGCCGCCGACTTCGTTTAGATGAGCATGGGAAATAATGACGTATTTCACCTTGGCTGGATCGAGTCCAAGTTTTTTCAGGCCGCCGGCAATGAGATCCTCCGACTCATAGACGCCGTGCGTGTCGTAGAGAATGATTCCGTCGCTGGTGGTCAGAGCCCAACTCGAACGGGAAGGCGTGCCCATCCAATACAGATCGTCGAAAGCCTTCTTCGGCTCGAGGTAAGCACTTTTCCGATTGGGATTCGGTCTGGGCGCTGGAGCGTCTGGCCGGGGAGCGCCGTTCAGCGGCGCGACGCAGATTGCCGTCACCAGGCCGTAGAAATCGGGAGTGTCGTCGCGGCCTCCTGCGGCGTTCTTGCCGGCCGCAAGATGACCCTCGATCGAATCTCCTGCAGGCGCGGGCGCCGGAGTCTGCGCCGCGGCAGCGCTCACGAAGGCCAGGATACCTAGCGCGCAAATCCATTTTGAATGACGCATCATGTTTTTGCTTTCTCCTATCCATTGGGCACTTGATGCACGATCTTACCGCCGACCATGGTCATGTCGGCCGTAATGTCGCGGATAGCCGATTCCGGCACGGTAAGCGGATCAGCACTCAAGACCGCGAGGTCAGCGAGCTTGCCAGGCTCGAGCGAACCCTTCTTGTCCTCATCGAAGGTGAGATAGGCGCCGTGCTCGGTCGCGCAGCGGAGTGCCTCCACGCGAGTGATCGCCTGCTCCGGCGCGATACGCTCATTAGTGACGCGTGAAAGCCGCGCCACCGACTCCCAGATCGGCCAGAACAAAGAGATCGGCACATTATCGGTGATGAGTCCGACCTTGATGCCGGCGTCGATGAGATCCCTCAGCGGCGTGTTCTCTCGTTGCCGCTCCCGCGGTAGTCGCGCCTGCCAGGTGTGCCCTTCCTTATAGATGTTCGAGTTCGTGTGCGAGGTCACGACAAGACCCATGCGAACGATCCGCTCGATATCTCTGCGCGACAAGACGCTGATGTGAACCAGCACCCAACGTCTTCCCTTGAGCGGCACAGCGCGATCGACTTCGTCCAGGAGATCAATGACACCCGGCGAGTTTGAGTTGAGAACGGCGCGAATGTCGTTTCTCGCGCACTGGATCAGCACCTCCTTCAGGCGCTCGCGCGGCAGCCCGGTATCGTAGTTGAAGCCGGCCCACCCGGTGTAGGGAGAAGCCGATGCGCGCACGTCGTCGCCCGGCTGTCTCCCGATATTGGCGTAGATTCCGGTCAGCTTGAGCAAGTCGTCGCCGGACGCCGGCTCACCGAGCAATCCGGCCCAGCTCTCGATCAACGATTCGAGCCGCGCATTGCCGGCGGTTTTCCAGTTCGGGCTGAATACCAAACCGGCTCGCATGGTCAACATGCCGTCGCGTTGGGCGTCCTTGTAAGCACGGATCACTTCGTTGGCGACCCCATGCCCCTCAAATACGCTGGTTGTACCGAACGCGTGATAAGCCCTGGCCGCTGTCGGCAGCCCGCGAGCGCGGTCGCCGCGCGAGAATTCCGCGGGCTTGCGGAACCAGATCAGTTCCGCGGTCGGCTGCATACCGTTTTCAATGAAGACGCCAGTCGGGTCGCCATTCGCGTCCTTCTCGATGCTGAGCTCCGGAAGTGGCGAGACCGTCTCGCGCGTAATGCCGGCGCGTTTCAACGCTTCGGTATTGGCGCATGCCACCAGCGGCGGCGTGCTGCGCCAGAAACCCCAGATGGGCCGGATGAACACCGGGTTGTTCGGAGCGGCGGCATCAAGCTCCTGCCGCGTCGGCCACCGTTTCTCGGCCAGTATGTCGGGCACATCGAAGTAGAACGGCGGATCGCCGATCGGCATGGTCACGATCCATTCGCCGGGCGCTTTTTGACGAGCCAGCTCGCTGATTCGATCCTGAATATCGCGGATCGAACGGACACGTCCCAGCGAGGGAAAAACGGTTTTGAGACCTTCCCGATCCATGTGCGCGTGGCCATCAATCAGGCCTGGGATGACCGCTTTTCCGCGCAGATCGATGGTGCGCGTTGTCGGAACCGTCAAAGTCGCCATGGCAGCATTCGGACCGACCGCCAGGATGCGGTCGCCCACTATAGCAATGGCATCCACGACTCTGGACGTGCGATCGAGCGTGATGATCTTGCCGTGGCGCAAGACGATATCGGCAGGGCGGGTTTGACCCATCAGCTTCGGGCCCAATGCTGTTGCTATCGCCATGCCTGCAGCAGTCTTTAGAACATCACGGCGTCGCACAGTTTTCTTCGCCATCACGCGGCTGGTGTCCTTGGCGGTCACGCCATTGGGCAACATATCGTAGGCTCTGCACATTGCGGCGCCGAGAGTCTGCAACATACGAATCACCTCCTCGCAAATAATTGCGTTAGTGAACTCCAGCGTCTCCCGAAAATTGGATTGCCGCGGATCTTTGCGTGTAGATTACAACAACGATCAATCCCAAAAGAAGGAGAACGGTATTCATTTGCCGCCCTGAGGGATGTGCGTTACGATGCAAACAAATATCAACTAGCAAGGTACACCCTGACCGACTAAAGACGCTAAGAAGGAGCCAACATGAAATCCGCGTCATTGATCTTCAGTGCAGCGGTTTTGGCTATCACGATGGCCGCAAGTGTCAGCATGGCCGCAGAGCCCGCCGCCGGTGCCACGCCGACGTTTAACAAGGATGTGGCGTCCATTTTGTTCAACAACTGCCTGATTTGCCACCGGCCCAACCAGATCGCGCCAATGGCGCTCATGTCGTACAAAGAGGTGCGTCCGTGGGCGCGCGCCATCAAAGAAAAAATTCTGAAAGGAGAGATGCCGCCCTGGCGTGCAGACCGGAGGTATGGCACATTTCGCAATGATCGGCGCCTGACTCCGGAGCAGGTCCAGACCATCGTCGATTGGGTTGATGCTGGTGCTCCGGAAGGTGACACGCCATTGACGGCAGAGATGCCGGTCTTTAAAGACGGCTGGAGCCATCCGTCCGGGCGCCCGCCCGATTTCATCCTTGAGATGGCTGAGCCGTTCAAAGTTCCGGCCGAAGGGGAGCTTCCGAATTTCACCATCTACCAGGAGCTTCCACCGGAGCTCAAAGAGAAGGAACACTTTCTGGAAGCCATTCAGATCCTCCCGGGAGTCATACCGGCCGTGCATCATGCCAGTTTCGGCATTGTGCCTCTGGCGCCCGGGCAAATGATTGGAACAGGAGAAGCGTGGCCCGGCGGGCCGATCATCCCCGGAGCATTACTTGATGCGAAGACGGGGAAGTCTGTCGGCTTTACGGGTGATGCCAACGAAGCCGCAGCCGGCGAAGGTGACGGAGTAACAGCGGGTGTCAACACGAGGCGTAGAACAGAAACCGGAACAAGGTTCTGCTGCTATGTTCCGGGGGGCAACTTCCAACAATTTCGTTCGGGAGCAGGTAAACGCATTCCCTCTGAAGGCTACATCGCATGGGGAATGCACTACACGCCGATCGGCAAGCCGCTGGTGGATCGGACGCGAGTCGGTTTTTGGTTCCAGAAAGAAATGACGCACGAAATCGTCGAAATCAGCACCGGTAACCAGACTCACATCGTTCTGGGAAAACAGTTGGTGAACAGCGAATTTACGCCTGTTCGCACCGCCGGAGTGGGAAACACGGGCTTTCCGGCGATCCCGGTCATTCCGCCACATGCGAAGAATTGGGCGATCACCTCCATCAGGGCGTTTCAGGATGACGTCACGCTATATGTCCTGTGGCCGCACATGCACACGCGGGGCAAAGAGATGACGTACGTTCTGACTTATCCGGATGGCCGCGAAGAGGTGCTGCTGAGCGTCCCGAATTACGACTTCAACTGGCAGATCTTCTACGAGCTGAAGGAACCGAAAAAGATACCTGCAGGGAGCACGATCAAGACGATTGGATCCTACGACAACTCGTCGGCAAACAAGTGGAATGCTGCGCCGCAGAAGGAGGTCTACTGGTCCGAACAGAGCTGGGACGAGATGTACGTCGGATTTTTGGATATCTCCGTCGACAAACGTGATCTCCGGACCACCGGCGGGAGTCGATAAGCGGGCATCGTTCCGAGCAACAGCCGTGTCGAAGCAACCACAAAGACACCAGGACACAAAGAAAGCCGGGCCTTCAACGATTATTTGAGCCCGGCTTTCTTTGTGTCCTGGTGTCTTTGTGGTTGCTGACGCACGGCATGGAGGAGTGGCATGAGGTCAGGTTTCATCTTGTTGTCGTTTGTCTCTTATTCGCTAATCAGTGTTCCTGCCTGGGCCGGCCTTCAAGCTACTCCAACTCGCCAGGAGGAGCGGCAGCGAAAGGAGGTGCAGCCTGGCACGACACAAGGATCTGCTCTCACGAACGTGACTGACGCACAGCCGAAGTTCAACATGGACTACTTCGTGGGCGAATGGAACTTCGAATCGAACTTATCCGAGAGTCCGCTTGGGGCAGGTGGACCAATGTCGGGGTCAGAGACCATAAGAAACGTTTGGGATGGGCGCTTTTGGGACATCACGATAAAAGGAGAAGGACCTGAGGGGCCGTTCACTGGAAAAGGCATCATCACTTATCAGGACAGTTTCTCCGGGCAGTCTTATATGAGGTACGAGGTCACGCGAGGAATAGCGTTGCTAAGAACGGGAAATCTCGGTTGCGATCTCGGGGGAACCTGCAACCTGTACTTCGAAACCCCACCGTTTGAACGCAATGGTTCGCGGGTACAACTCAGAGGAAGATATTATCTGACGTCACCTTCCTCTTACCGCGTGACGACCGAGATCGCAGTCGATAAAGGCGAGTACCGGAACTTTGGAACGACGTGGTATACGAAGAATGAAAAAGCGAAACCGCAGCCTATTAAGTAGAGAGGGTCCATGAAAGGACGTATAGCTTTTGGACTGTTTGCCCTTCTTGTGTTCTGGATGCCGGCTGGTATCCGCGCGGAGCAACAGGAAAGCGATTTATCGAAGCCAAAGGTTCCCATTGTGAGTGTCGTGGGATGTA
>Ga0070707_100006789_pt1 | contig 10595 bp, 10 predicted proteins | sample KBSK5502metaG_FD_65468 | JGI IMG/M metagenome (GOLD analysis project Ga0070707, IMG submission 65468) | Corn, switchgrass and miscanthus rhizosphere microbial communities from Kellogg Biological Station, Michigan, USA - KBS K5-50-2 metaG | ecosystem: Host-associated > Plants > Roots >... | reverse complement strand
ACCTCGGTCAGCTCCTGTTTGGCCTCGTCGACACCCGCGACGTCGTTGAAGGTCACGACCGTCTTGTTGCCCAGGAACATGCGCGCGCGGCTCTTTCCGAAGCTCATGGCCTGGTTATTGGTGCCCTGCGCTTGCCGCATCATGAAGAAGATGAAGGCGCCGATCAGGAGCACCGGGAAGATCGAGATCAGCAGCGTGGTGATGATGCTGCCGGCGGCGCTGGCCTCCACGGCCCCGTACTGGATGGGGCAGTCGGCTTTGCTGGGCGCGCCGGCCGCGGTGCAGACGTCCTGCTGAACATCGATGTTGCCGATGTCAGGCACCACCACGGTCTTGGGCGTGTTGGGGTCGCTCTTGAGCGTCACGGTCAGCTTGGTGCTGTCCTGGCTGACGGATTTGATGTCTCCCGCCTTCGCGGCGGTCAGCATGTCGCTGTAGGTGTAGGCAGCGGGTGCGTTGTTGTCGACGATGTACGTCCAGAGCAGCGCGAGCCCGAAGACGGCAAGGACGACGAGCACGACACTGTTGCGAACGAGTCGGTTGCTCAAGGTTGGTCTCTTCTAGCCTCCGTAGGGACCGGCGAGGGACCGATGATCTGGTCCGTCGCCTGCCTGCGGCGACCGCAGGCTGCGCCAGTATAGGTGTGGGCTCTGCCGATCAACAAACAGCCGTTCGGGCCATCCCCGAGCATGACTCGACAGGGTCCCTTGCTTTTCTATACGAACCCCGGATACCGATGCGTCACGTGCGCCGCACGATTCGGACCCGGCCCCGGCGCAGGACGGCGCTGCGCCCGCTCCCAAGCTCGATGACACGGCCCCCGCGGCGGTCGTTCCCGGCCGCGACCAGCGCCTCGGTGCGTTCCGATGAGGGTGTCGGTATTCCGGCGGCTGCGCGCAACATTCGTGCAGCGATGGCCGCAGGAGGCGCCGGTCTCCAGTCGATCCAGCCGTCCGCGGAGAGCCGTCCCGCGAGTGCCGTCAGCGCCAGGGCATCGAGCAACCGATCGTCGTCGGCCGCCTGCGATGCCATGCGGCCGACGGCCTCGATCGCCCGTCCATGCAAGCCTTCGAACGCGGGCAGCAGGTCCGTACGTGCCCGATTGCGCGAGAAACGCGGATCATCGTTGCTCGGGTCGATTCGGTAGCGGATTCCCGCGCCGTCGAGCGCCCGACGCAGATTCGCGCGCCGCTCGCCGAGCAGGGGACGCACGATGCGGCCGCGGCGTTCGGCAATCCCCGACAGCCCTGCGAGACCTGCGCCGCGGGCCAGGTGCAACAGGATCGTTTCGGCCTGGTCATCGGCGGTGTGCGCCGTCAGGATCACGGCATCGGGGCCCGCAACCTCGGCCTCCTCCTCCAGGAAGGCGTAGCGCGCCACGCGTCCGGCCTCCTCCAACCCGTTGCCGCGCTCAGCGGCCAGCGCCGCGACATCGGTCTTGTGGACGGTCACGTCCATGCCGAGCTGGGAGGCGGCATCGGCCACGAATCGGGCGTCTTCGGCGGAGCCATCTCGTAGGCCATGGTCGAGGTGCGCGACGCGTGGTCGCCATCCGTGGGCGGCGGAAACCACGCCAGCGAGATGCATCAGCGCCATGGAGTCCGGCCCACCAGAAATCGCGAGAACCAGCGGCGCCCCGTCAGACACGCCGAGCCGGATCAGGGAGGCCTCGAGCCGGGCGGCCAGCGTCGACAGGGGCCCTGACGCGGATCCAATAGCCGATGGCGTATCGGACACACCAGCCAATTGCGTTTCGCGCGTGCTCATTCGGGTTGTTTGGTGCATGTCAGCGTCCATTTCGTGTGGCGCTGATCACCCGGCGCGGCGGAGAACAGTGTTAGGCGATTAGTGCCGCAACGTCACTCTAGGGCAGCCTGTACCTACTGGCCGGCATCAATAAGGAGGCCGGCGTGGCAAATCCGCCACCCGCCTCAGCCCTCGCGGGATTCGCCTACGCCCCTCGATCCGCGGCGCTCTGCCACCGCTGAGCTCGTGACGGCAGCAGTCGCTGCGCTGAAGAGGCCGAGGGCAAGAGTCGCGAGCACGCTCGCTACGAGCCGACCTCCCGCCGACTCGGGCGCTAACTCGAAGAAAATGACTAACCAGCAGAGGACCATTGCCGATAGCCAGAAGGTGAACATGCCGGCACGCCGACGAATTGCCGCTGCTCGTCGGCCGGCCTCATTCCAGCTGGCTCTCACGCGGTGGCCGGCGCCGGCGATCCGCCTAGATATGCTTCCCAGGGCACTCACCACCCCGATGCTCGGTAGGGATGGCAGAGTCCACCTGGGCATCGCCTTTGATGTCTTGGTAATGGGCTCCGGAGGCTGACTAATGACGGTTTCTCGCACCGGCGAAGGCGCGGGTGGGCCGACCGGCGGTGCCAGAGCCGGGCGTGCGACCGTGGCGGAGGGGACAGAAACCTTCGACTGAAACGTAGCGTAACCAGCCGGCTCGCTGTGACAGCGGTAGCACCGGGAATCCGAGTCCCGATTCGCGCTCCAGCACTTCTTGCAGATCCAGCCGTCCTCGAATGTCGCCACCGGTTTTTGCACTCCTCGCATGGTCGCCCGGGATTCATCGGACTCCCAAGCAGGGTAACGCGGCGACACCGGATCGTCGATGGACGAAAAGTACTGGCCGCGCAACTGACGTCATCGGTTGCCGGTGTTTCGCGAATCGCAGACCCACTCATGCCCGTCTTTCAGAGCGGAGGTCTGATCGAGGGTTCGACGGCCCACCGCAGTCATCTCCTTGAGGAAGTCGAAATGGCTGCGGAGGTCTGATCGAGGGTTCGACGGCCCACCGCAGTCATCTCCTTGAGGAAGTCGAAATGGCGCTGCGGGGAGTAGCCGACAGACGGCATCGGTCCGCAGATGGTTCTGGTAGCGGAGGGCGGATTCGAACCACCGACCAAGGGCTTATGAGTCCCCTGCTCTACCACTGAGCTACTCCGCCATGGGCGCACGATTCTAACGCCTGGCCTGCTCCAGTTCAGGTCCGGCATCGAGAACACGCCAGGCCGATTCCGGGGAGCGGATACTTGGCGCCCATCGCCAGGAGGGGTGGCCGTGCGCCTGCCCGAGACACTCGAGGTGCTCCGGGACCGAAATCTCGCGCGATACGCCGCTGCTACGGCCGTCTCGGCCCTCGGCAATGGCATGGCCGACGTTGCGCTGGCGTTCGCGATCCTTGGCCTCGCAGGTCCAACCGAGCTGGGTGTGGTCTTCCTCTCGCGCGAGATCCCCCTGGTGGTGCTGGTACTGCTTGGCGGGGTGTGGGCCGACCGAATCTCTCGGAAGATCATCCTGGTCAGCGCAGACGCCGTGAGGTGTCTTGCCCAGGCCTCGACCGCTGCGCTGCTGCTCACCGGAACCGCAGACCTCTGGAAGATCGTGCTGCTGCAGGTTGCTTTCGGCAGTGCCAATGCATTCTCTCGGCCGGCGACGACCGGGTTGGTGCAACAGCTGGTCGCTTCGGAACGGTTGCAGAAGGCGAATGCGCTGCTCGGCCTCGCGAGGAGTCCCGCGCAGATCGCCGGCCCGGCAATTGGTGCCGTGATCGTCACGGCTGCATCGCCTGCGTGGGGCCTTGCTGCCGACGCGACGACATTTGCGATCTCAGGGTCGCTGATCCTCTCGCTTCGACTCGCGAGTGTCGCGCGAGGTGCGATGGGCAGCGTCCGGGAAGACCTCCGCGAGGGCTGGCGGGAGTTCACTTCGCGGACCTGGGTGTGGACGATAGTGAGCTACTTCGGGCTGTACCAGCTAACGTTGTTTCCCGCCCTCCTTGTGCTCGGACCGTTCGTCGCAAAGGAGCAACTCGGCGGAGCGGGCGCCTGGGGGACGATCCTCGCCATCGAAGCCATCGGCTCGGTCGTCGGCGGTCTCCTGGCGCTCCGGTTGCGATTCCCGCGTCCGCTGATCGCCTGCACGGTCCTCGCCATGCCGGAGGCCGTCATCCTGCTGCTGCTCGCTGTGCCGGCGTCAGTGCCCGTTATCGCAGGGATGGCCTTCATCGGCGCCACCTGTCTCACCATAGGCAACGTCGTTTGGTTCACCACGCTCCAGCGACATATTCCCGAGCACGCCATCTCCCGGATCAGCTCCTTCGACTGGCTTGGATCCGTCGTCTTCAACCCAATCGGCTACGTGCTCGTCGGGCCGCTGTCCGGGGCGATAGGCGTGCCCCAGACCCTTCTCCTCGCGGGATCCCTCAACCTCCTGTTCGGATTCATCCTCTTGACGGTCCGCGCCGTCAGACGCCTGCCCGAATTCCCTCCGGGCCCGGCCGATCTCTCAAGCGCCGTCGCGCCGAGCCCCGAGGAGGTGCTGCTGGGTCGTCCCGACGGCTAGCGCCGCCAGACGGGCACCTTCACACCGAGCCGTCCCAGCCAGCGCTTCATGAAAGGCAGCCATACGGCACCTCCGGCGAGCTGGAGGAGCACGACACCGAACAAGACGGCAAAGGGTACGGCGATCGCGAGCGGTGGGAGACCGATAGAGCCGATTCCGCCCGCGGACCCGTCCCCTCCTGAGCCGCCGACGCCGGTGCCGCTGCCCCCAGATCCGGCCGACGGTCCCCCCGAACCGCCGGCGGGGAAGGATGAGGATGGCGCGGAGCTCTGCGAGGCGGCACCCGAGGATGAACGCGCCGCCGCAACGGACGCAGGGGGCGATGCTGAGCCGGGCGCCACGCTGCCCGATGCCGATGGCGAGCCCGGGCCTGACGGCACGGGATCGGATGGCAACGGAAGGGATGGGCTAATGCTCGGCAGTGGATTCGACGGGAGCGGGAGGGACGCGCTGGCCGATGGCAGCGGGAGCGTCGGAATCGGCAACGTCGGAATCGGCAACGTCGGAATCGGCAACGACGGCAGTGGGCCGGAAGGCAACGGAAGCGACGGGCTAGTGCTCGGCAGAGGAATCGACGGAAGCGCAAGCGGGGATCCGGCCGAACCCGTTTCGCTCACCGAGACACCAGCCGTCGCAAGGCCGCGCGCCTCTTGAAGCCCCGCCGCGAGCACGACGGCGACCAGGAATGCGACCGAGGCGATGACGCGAAGATGGCTACGCAACAGCGCCGCTCATCCTCCACAGGCGAGCCGGCGTCGGATCCCCATCCGGCGAGACGATCTCCGGCTGCTCCGTGATCAGGGCCACGAAAGCGTTTGCGAACTCGGGGTCGAGCTGCGTACCAGCGGCCTCCTGGATGCGTCGCACCGCTTCCGCGACGGGAAGCCCGACGCGATAGGTGCGGCTGGTAGTCATGGCCGAGAACGTGTCCGCCACCGAGACAATGCGCGCAATCCGCGGGATCTCCTCGCCACGGAGCTGGTCCGGATAACCCCCACCATCCCAGCGCTCGTGGTGATGACGGACTCCAGCTCGGACGAACTCCATATCGGGCAGGCCCCCGACGATGAGGTCACCCACCGTCACGTGCTGCTGGACGACGTGCGCTTCCTCATCCGTGAGAGGACCAGGCTTGCGAAGAATGGCGTCAGGCACGCAGACCTTGCCGATGTCGTGCAGCAGCCCGGCCTGAAGGACGGCCTCCTGGAATGGGATGTCCAGCTTCAGGTGCTGCGCGATCGCCACGGCGTAGTGGGCGACCTCCTCGGAGTGACGCTTGGTGTAGTGGTCCTTGGTGTCGATCGCGGTGATCAGGCCGCGGAGCACCCCAAAATTGCGAAGCTCTTCATTGGAAACGGTGTCACCCGGAGCGTCGATCCGGATCGTGTCGCCGCCGCTCGCCTTCGCGTCCCGCAGCGTGACCGTCGCGGCGGCCAGGAGCTCGCTGACCGCCGCCGCGTGCTCCGGGTACGTCGCGATTCCTGCGCTGATCGTCAACGGGACCTGTTCGTCCCGGGCTGACGCCCGATGGATGCTGCGCAGACGTTCCTGGACCCGATGGATCGCGGGCCGGATCTGATCGGCGCAGGACGCTGGGCCGGCCAGCAGGAATTCGTCCGGACCGTACCGACCGACGATCGCGCCCGCCGGCATCTCCTCGTCCAGCGCACGAGCCACCTCCGCCAGGACGGCGTCCCCGGCCTGGTGGCCGACTGTCGTGTTGTAGAGATCGAACCCGTCGATGTCGAGGAGAGCCACCACCAGCCAGCCACTCTCCCGGCGAGCGTGGGCGACCAGCGCGGTGAGCTCCTCGACCACCATTCCGTGGTTCGGCAGACCCGTCAGGCGATCGCGGCGCGAGGTCTCGAGCAGCGCGTCCGCCTGCCGCGTGAGCAGGGTCTGCACCGTGCTGAACGCGACGATGAGCAGCGCGGCGAGCAGACCCCCGGCAGCGAGGAGAGCGAGGATGACGCTGGCCCGGGCCGAATCGATGGCGGCGGCGAGTGATTGACCGTCACGCTCGAGCCGAACGCTGAGCTTATGGGTGCCACCGAGGCTGATGGGCAGCTCTTCCTCGATGATCGATCCATTGGCGCCGCCGAGCACAACGCGCGGAGTGTCGCCGCTGGACAGCGCCGAGCCCTGGCCGGGGGACGGGGGTTGACCGGCGGTGGCCAGCACCCGGCCGCCGGCGTCGTAGATCGCCACCGATTGGATCTCGCCGGGTGCAATCAGCGCCCCCAGCGAGACCGCCAGCGACCCCTGCCGCGATGCGCTCAGCGACCCATTGAGGTCATCGGCAGTCAAAAGCCCAGCGATGGAGGACCGCACCAGGGCGCGGTCTGAGTCGGAGGTCGCCTGCAGGCCCGCCGCGGAGACCTGCGAGCCCACGACGGCTGCCAGCCCGATTCCCGTGATGACCGACAGGGCGAGAGACGCGCCGCAGGCCACCACCAGGAGGGGTGGCCGAGCGCGGCGCGCGCGGGGCGCTCGCGGACGGGTGCGATCTGCCACGCTCGCACGATGAACGCAGGGACCATGCCGCGGCACTCGCCAACACGGGTAACCCGGCCCCGTACCTTAGAGCGTGCCCGAATACGCAACCGGCGATCCCTCCGAGCCGCCCTCGATCGGCCGATAATTAAAAACAATGGTGGCGATCACAATGCATACTTCAGCACGGAAGCCGCTGCCTTAAGTTCCGAAAGGGCATGCCCAACGTGCCGCGACGCCGCTCCGAGCTCCGTGTAGCCGTACTTGCAAACCGCCAGGTGGTCGGGGACGCCGTCGCGCTCGCCATCGGTCAAGAGCCAGGTGTTCGCATCGTGGTTGGCTCCACCCAGCCAACCAAAGCGGGCAGGCATGCTCGAGTCCCCGACCTGGTGGTCGTGCTCGGGAGCCGAGCCGATGGCTCGACCGCAGCGGCGACCGCCGCGAGCCGTCGCCGCTGGCCGCGAAGCACCATCGTGGCCACCGCGGACTCAGATCGGCTCGAGGAGGGCGTGGGACTCGTTCAGCGGGGCGCCGATGTCTGGCTCTCGCGCAGCCAGGGCGTCGACGAGCTTCGGTCGATCGTGGCACGCGCCGTCGCGGGGGATCTGCCCCTCCCGCCTGCCTCGGTCCTCGCCCACATCACGCAGACCATTCGCGAGGGGCCAAGGCATGCCGGACGCATAAGCGGTCGACTCTCGAGCCGCGAAACCCAGGTGCTTGGCTGTCTCGCCGATGGACAGTCGCGCGCTGAGATCGCCGAGACATTGGAGATAAGTCCGGAGACCGTCCGCACACACGTGCAGCACATCCTGCGCAAGCTCGAGGTACACACCGTCCAGGATGCAGTGGCGATCGCCCTGCGCGAGGCATCGCCGGACGAGCCTGGAGGCTAGACGCGCGAGGACCCAGGGTTCGCCACTCGGGTAGTGCCGGCCCAGACCGCCGCTACATACTGGCCTGGACATGCGTACGGACGATCCCGCGCTCCGCGTCGAGCGTACCTACCTCACGCTCACGCTCTTCACCACGCTGGCGGCCTCGTTCATCTGGGGCATCAACACGCTCTTCCTGCTGGACGCCGGGCTGAACAACGCGGAGGCTTTCGCCGCGAACGCGTTCTTCACCGTCGGGCAGGTCATCTTCGAGGTGCCCACCGGCGTCGTGGCCGATACGCGCGGCCGCCAGTTCTCATACGTGCTCGGAGCCGTCACGTTGCTGATCTCCACCCTGCTGTACCTGGTGATGTGGCAGCTCCATGCGTCGCTGTGGGGATGGGCGATCGCCTCGATCTTGCTCGGGCTGGGGTTCACCTTCTTCTCAGGTGCGACCGAGGCATGGCTGGTCGACGCGCTCAACGCGACGGGATTCCAGGGACATCTGGAACACGTCTTCGGTCGAGCGCAGACGGTCGCGGGGGCGGCCATGCTCGTCGGTTCCGTGGCCGGCGGCTTCATCGCGCAGCTGACCAACCTGGGCGTGCCGTACCTGCTGAGGGCTGCGCTGCTGGGCGTCACCGTCGTAGTCGCCCTGCGTTACATGCGTGACCTGGGCTTCACCCCACAGCGCGACCTTAGCCCGGTCACCGCCATACGAAACGTGATGCGTGGCTCGATCGACGGCGGCTTCCGCAACCCGCCTGTCCGCTGGCTGATGCTCGCCGCTCCGTTCAGTGCCGGCGTGGGCATCTATGTCTTCTATGCGGCGCAGCCGTACCTGCTCCAGCTGTTCGGAGATCCGCACGCCTACGGCATCGCGGGGCTCGCGGCTGCCATCGTGGCCGCGGCCGGAATCGTGGGTGGGCTGATGGTCTCTCGAGTGCGGCGCTTCTTCCGCCGCAGGACCGATGCCCTAATCCTGGGCGGACTGCTCAACGTCGTGATGCTCGCCTTGATTGGATTCACGCGCAATTTCTGGCTGGCGTTGGCGTTGCTCACCGGGTGGGCGCTGATCTTCGCCATCACCGGACCGCTGCGGCAGGCGTTCATGAACGGCCTGATTCCCTCCGAGCAGCGGGCGACCGTCCTGTCGTTCGATTCGCTCATGGGATCGGCGGGAGGGGTTGTGACGCAGCCGGCGTTGGGGCGAGCGGCGGACGTGTACGGCTACGCGACCTCGTTCGTGATCGCTTCGATCATCGAGGCACTGGCGATCCCATTCGGCTTCCTCGCACGCCGCGAGAAGGCCGTATCGGATCCGATCGTCGACGAGCCTCGCTCCCCGGTGCACGACGCCGATTCGGGGAGGCTGCCGGTCGAGTAAGCGGCTGCGGGCATGGGTCGTGCAACGGTGCTCGACAGGAGGCTGACCGATGACCATTCCACAGCAACCCCCCGAACCGGAGGTCCCGCCGCCGGGCGAGCCGGGCATCGAGATTCCCCCCGGGGGCCCCACTCCTGACCTACCGCCCCAGGAATACCCGCCGAGCCAAGACCCGGGCTACCGTGCTCCGGGTATCGAGGAGCCGCCCGCCGAGCTCCCGCGCGAGTAGCGCCCAGCCCTTCTCATTCGTTTTCGGTGACTGGCGCCGCTGCGTGTTGACCGCGCAGCGCGCCACGCTCCCGGGCACCGCGGAGGCAGTGCGACAACCGAGCTGTCGCGAGAGGTCCGTATTCGTGGGCGGATGGACGCCCGGGGCTCAGCCGCCGAAGAACAGGTCGACCCATTGCTCGAGCAGAGGCTTCGTCGGCGCGACCTTCGGACGCAAGGCAGCAGGAAGCCTCGCCTCGGATCCAGGTGGAATGATCAGCAGCTGGTCGCCCGGGTGGCCCAGATTGGCGAGCCGGCGCGCCTCCGCGCTGACGAAGGCATCGCTGCCCAGATAATCGAGCTGCCGCCGCAAGGCCTCGTTGCGCGCCTGCATGTCGCTGATCTGCTGGCGCATGGCCTGGGCTTGCTGGGTGATCGAGTAATTGGCATAGACCTGCCGCCCCACCTGGATCGCCAGCAGCGCGCCCACCACCAGGAGCACGACGAGCCACGTTATCCCGGCACGAGTGGCCGGCATGCGCAGACGCGGTCCGGTCGCGCGAGGCGAGCGCGACGACCCGACCGGCGGACTGAGGCTCGTCATCTGGCCGGCAGTCTAGGAGGGGGTTTTCCAAAGCGTCAAGAAAACCTGCCGGGACCGTCTGCTAGGATATCGAACGTTTGTTCGATAGCGGAGCGTCACACCGCATGCTGACCGAGCGCCCGACCAGTCCCGAGGATGCGATCGAGCACCTCCTCGGGGATCCAGCCCTGCGGCCGTTGGTGACGGCCCATCGGATTCTCGAACCGAAGCCCCCGCAGCACGCCCCCTGGCCAGACGGCATCGATCCGCGGATCGTGACCGCCCTGAGAGGACGCGGGGTCGAGGCGCTGTACACGCACCAGGCACATGCGATTGCGGAGGTTCGCTCCGGACACAACGTCTGCATCGTGACGCCCACCGCCTCGGGGAAGACCCTCTGTTACAACCTGCCAGTCCTCGACGCCGTCGCCCGTGACGACGCCGCTCGGGCGCTCTACATCTTTCCGACGAAGGCCCTGGCGGCGGACCAGCTGGTTGAGCTGCGGGCCCTCGCCGAGGCGGCCGAGATCGGTCTCAAGACGCACACCTACGACGGTGACACACCGCCCAACGTGCGCAGCGTGGTCCGCAGTGCGGGGCAGGTGGTCATCACCAACCCGGACATGCTCCACTCCGCGATCCTTCCGCACCACACGAAGTGGTTCAAGCTTTTCGAGAACCTGCGCTTCGTCGTCATC
>Ga0070707_100006788_pt1 | contig 10596 bp, 8 predicted proteins | sample KBSK5502metaG_FD_65468 | JGI IMG/M metagenome (GOLD analysis project Ga0070707, IMG submission 65468) | Corn, switchgrass and miscanthus rhizosphere microbial communities from Kellogg Biological Station, Michigan, USA - KBS K5-50-2 metaG | ecosystem: Host-associated > Plants > Roots >... | reverse complement strand
CTGGGACGAGGCATTCCTGGGTGCCGACACCAGCGAGCCGGAGTTGTTGGCAAGGAAAATCCAGGCAGCGGTGCGAGAGGCGACCAGCCTTGACTGCTCGGTCGGCATCGGCGAGAACAAGCTCCAGGCCAAGATCGCGACCGGCTTCGGCAAGCCGGCCGGGGTGTTCACGATCACCAGCAGGACCTGGCCCGAGCTGCTCGGCCCGATGCCGACCGACGCGCTGTGGGGCGTCGGCGCGAAGACCGCGCGCAAGCTCGCCGCGCTCGGGATCATGACGGTGGCCGAGCTCGCCGCCGCCGACCATCGCGAGCTGGCCGGGCGATTCGGGCCGACGATCGGGCCGTGGCTGGTCCAGCTCGCACGCGGCATCGACCTGTCCCTGGTGACCGCCGAACCGTACGTCCCGCGCGGCCACGGCCGCGAGGTCACATTCCAGCAGAACCTGTCCGACTGGGCGCAGGTACGCGACGAGGTCGCCAGGATCGCCGCGCTGGTCGCCGGCGACGTGCGTGCCGACGGGCGGCCCGCGGGGCGGATCGTCGTGAAGGTGCGGTACGCGCCGTTCTTCACCAAGACGCACGGGCAGGCGCTGAGCGAGCCGACCCGAGACCCGGCCGCGATCGAGGCCGCGGCGCTGACCGCGCTCGACTGGTTCACGCGCAGGGACCCGGTGCGCCTGCTCGGCGTCCGCGCCGAGTTTGCCGACATGCCGACCCCGGACTCGGCGCCGAGGACTGTCAATGACTAGCACTACGGTTCGAATATGAGGCGGATCTCGCGCCTGTCGAGCGGGCCGACGCTAACCCTGGCCGACTCGCGGTCAGCGTCGCCCGCGATCTTCGGGCTCGGACTTGCGATGGCCTCCGCCCTCGCCGCCGCCGGGGCGGCGGTTGCGCCGCTTCCGGCGTTCACCATCCCAGTAGGTCGCGACCGCTGCCGCCTGGCGCGTGGCGCACTCCTCGTAACTGAGGCGCTTTGTTCAGGAGTCTCGTTGCTGTCGATCCGCAGGATCTCCTTGATCTCGCGCCTGGACTTGCCCGTGCGTTCTTCCTGCACTTCCTGGACTGCACTGCGCTAACGCCGGTGATCTTCAGCCAGAAGTCCTGGGCGCCAGGCACGTTCGCGCTCGGCAGCGTTCGCATTCGGCGCTGGGACCAGCGGCTCGACCCTCAGCCGCGCCAACATCCCCGTAGCCGTCAGCGGCTGGGTCAAGCCGTGGTCGCGTTTTCCCGGCATGCCTCGCGGGCCGCAGCGACGCCCAGCTCCAGGCGCTTCCAGTAGCCCGCGCGATCCAGTGCTAGGTATCGTGAGGTTGCACCGACCGACACAACACCACTTCGCGATGTCAGCGAAATCCGGCGTGGGGTAATTGGCAACCCAACGGGCTTTGGCCCCGTTTATTCTGGTTCGAGTCCAGACGCCGGAACTATTCCTTTAATCCGGATTCCGAGCTCAGCCGTGCCCCCGCGTCCGGCAGAGTCCGGTCGCCGCCGCGGTTGCTTCGCATGATCAGTGCGCGAGCGGGCAGGTTGACCGAAGACCACAAGCGAGACCGGCTGAATCTGTCGGATATCGCTCTAGAAGCTCCCGCACAACCTACGCTAGCGTAAGCTACGGTTACGTAAGCGTATTCGCTCGGCCCATGACCTCGGTTTGCGGATCGCTCATCTGACCGGCCCTTCGACAACCGAGGAACCGCGATGACCGCTACCACCGACGTCTCCGTCGAGCCTGCCGAGCAAGTCGAGTCCACCATGCCAGCGGAGCAAGCCGAGGCAGCGGCCTCCGCCGAGGCAGCGGCCTCCGCCGAGACCGTCGCCGCTGGCACGCAAACCGGGCTGGTCCGGCCCGCAGAGCCCGTCCGGGTCCGCCGCCGCGACCCGGTTCCTGAGGTCGAGCCCGAGCCGAGATCCGCGTTCGAGCGGGTCGCGGTCGGCATCTTCACCGGCGTGCCGATGCTCGCCCTGCTCGCCGCGGTGCCCGCGGCCTGGGTGCTTGGCTGGCTCGACTGGCAGGCAGTCGTCATCGGGATCGCGTTCTACCTGTTCTCCGGGCTCGGCATTGCGATGGGCTTCCACCGCTATTTCACGCACGGGTCGTTCAAGGCGAGCCGGCCTTTCAAGATCGCGCTCGCCGTCGCCGGCTCGATGGCGATCGAGGGACCGCTGCTCGACTGGGTCTCCGACCACCGCAGGCATCACAAGTACAGCGACAAGGAGGGCGACCCGCACTCGCCCTGGCGGTTCGGCGACGACTGGAAGGCGCTCACCAAGGGCATGGTCTGGGCCCACATGGGCTGGCTGTTCGACCGTGACGTCACGTCGCACAAGAAGTTCTCGCCAGACTGGCTGGCCGACGACGACATCGTGGCCGTGCACCGGTTCTTCCCAGCGCTGGTCGCCGCCACCCTGCTGCTCCCCGCCCTGGCCGGCGGGCTGTGGACGATGTCATGGAAGGGCGCGCTGATCGCGTTCTTCTGGGCCAGCCTGGTCAGGGTCTCGTTCCTGCACCACGTCACCTGGTCGATCAACTCGATCTGCCACACGTTCGGCGCGCGCGAGTTCGAGGCCAGGGACAAGTCAAGGAACGTGGCCTGGCTCGCCGTGCTCTCGTTCGGCGAGTCGTGGCACAACCTGCACCACGCGGACCCGACGTGCGCGCGGCACGGCGTGTTCAAAGGCCAGATCGACATCGCGGCGCGCGGAATCTGGCTGGCCGAGAAGCTCGGCTGGGTGCAGGATGTCCGCTGGCCCGACGAGGGCAGGCTGAGCGGCAAGAAGGTCGGCGCCGTGCGCGCGCTCGGCTCGATGACCAAGCGGGAGGCGCCGGCGCGGACCAGCTAGGGCGGCGCGCCCGGAGCCGGCTGGCTGCGCCAATTAGCTGAACGGCGGGCGGCCGGCGCATGATGGGGCAGTGAGCAGCCAACCCCCGGCGTCCGGCCGCAAGCGAATGACCGGCAAGGAGCGACGCGAGCAGCTGCTTGACATCGGGCGCCGCCTCTTCGCCGAGCGCGGCCTGGACGGCACATCAATCGAGGAGATCGCCGCGCGGGCCGGCGTCTCGAAGCCGGTGGTCTACGAGCACTTCGGCGGCAAGGAAGGGCTGTACGCCGTCGTCGTTGACCGCGAAGTCGACAGGTTCTTGTTGATGGCGACCGGGCTGCTCCAGGGCGAGGACACGATGGAGAAGTTCGAGGTCGCGGCGGTCGCCCTGCTCCGCTATATCGAGGACAACAGCGACGGATTCCGCATTCTCGTCAGGGACTCGAACCCGGCCTCGGGCTCTGGCACCTTCGCAAGCCTGATCAGCGACATCGCAGGCCAGGTCGAGTACCTGCTGGCGGACGTGCTCAAGATGCGCGGTTACGAACCGAAGCTGGCTCCCGTCTACGCGCAGATGCTTGTCGGCATGGTCGCTTTCGCCGGCCAGTGGTGGCTCGACGTGCGCAAGCCGAAGCTCGAGGAGATGGCCGCGCACCTGGTCAACCTGGCGTGGAATGGTCTGGCCCAGCTCGACCCGAAGCCGAAGATCTCACCGGAGGCCCTGAAGCGCCTCACCGAGTAGCGAGTCCGCCGAGCGACGACAGCCGCATCCAGTGGGCTGAGGTGGGTGTGGGCTGGGGTGGGCTTGGGGGTGGGGCTGCTGTGACCCTCGTGACGAGAGTGATGCTCGTGGCGAGCTCACTGACGCGGGCTCCATGATCACGGACGATTTTGTGCGGCAGACGTGAAAGATAGTCCGCGATCCTCGGATTAACGCGGTGGGGCGGCGGGGCAGGGTGCCGGCCTGGCTGCGGCGCGCGGCGCACGACGTGGAGGCTAAGTGGCGTCGCGACTGATGCGGTGGGCGACGACGAAGACGCGTCGGAACGGCAGGACCGTTCCGTATGGGTGCGCCGGATAGGCGTCGCGCAGCAGCGTGCCGTACTCGGCGACGAACTCGGCCGCCTTGTCGTGCCCGAGCGCCGCGATCACCGGCCGCAGGCCGGTGCCCCGGTACCAGTGCAGCACCGGGTCATCGCCGGTTAGGACGTGCAGGTACGTGGTCTCCCAGGCGTCGACGGAGAAACCGTGCCCGCCGAGCAGGTCTAGGTACTCCGCGGGGTCGGCGGCCTGCATGTTGAACGCCACGTCCTCGAGCATGGGCCGCCACCGGTCCGTGCCCGCGAGTCCGCGCAGCAGCCGGTGGGTCGGCTGGTCGAAGTTGGCCGGCAAGGCGAAGGCCAGCCAGCCGCTGTCGGAAAGCTGGCTCGCCCAGCGGCCGACCAGCTTCTCCTGGTCCGGTATCCACTGCAGCATCGCGTTGGAAACGAGGACGTCGACCGGCCTGGGCGGCTGCCAGTCGGTGGCGTCGGCGATCTCGAACCTGAGCCGCGGCGTAAGGCCGAGGCCGGGGTTGTCAACGAGCGAGCTCGCCTCGGCGATCATCTCGCGCGAACTGTCCACCCCGACCACCTCGGCCGAAGGCCAGCGCCTGGCCAGGTCCGCGGTCAGCTCGCCAGGGCCGCAGCCCACGTCGGCCACGAACGCCGGCGCCGTGGCGCCGATGCGCGCGATCAGCTCGTAGAACGGCCGCGAACGCTCCGCGCCGAACTGGCGGTACAGGCCGGGATCCCACATCACGCGCTCCATTATCTTGATATCGAGATTCTTCCGCAGTTCTATCGCGGCCTAAGTCTCGATGTCAAGAGATATGCTGCACGGGTGACGGAGCGGACGGGAACCGGTACGCCGGCGGAGCGCGCGGCCGGGGGCGCACAGGTGGCGGAGCGCGCGGACGCGGGCGCACAGGTCGCGGAGCGCGCGGACGCGGGCGCACGGGTCGCGGAGCGCGCGGACGCGGGCGCACAGGTGGCGGAGCGCGCGGCCGGGGGCGCATGGGTCGCGGAGCGGGCACGCAACGGTGCCGCACTGCGCGACGAGGTCGACGACATCGTCGCCGGCTGGCGCGCGGAGCGGCCGGACCTGGACCTGGCGCCGCTGCAGGTTCTCAGCCGGGTGTCCCGGCTGGCCAGGCACCTGGACCGGGCCAGGCGGACGGCCTTCGCCGCGCACGGGCTCGAGACGTGGGAGTTCGACGTACTGGCGGCCCTGCGCCGCCAGGGCGCGCCATACCAGCTCAGCCCGGGCGCGCTGCTGCACGCGACCCTGGTCTCGTCGGGAACGATGACCAACAGGATCGACCGCCTGGCCGAGAGCGGGCTGGTCAGGCGGCTTCCCGATCCCCAGGACAAGCGGGGCGTGCTGGTCCAGTTGACCGAGGTGGGCTGCGCCGTCGCAGACGCCGCGCTGGCCGACCTGCTCGACCGTGAGCGCGAGCTGCTCGGCGGACTCGACGCCGACGATCGCGAGCAGCTTTCCTCGCTGCTTCGCAGGCTGCTCAGTCCGTTCGATGCCCATGATGCGCAGTAACGCCAGCGTCGCGGTCCGGGCGATCTCCGCGACTCGAGCCCCGGCCAGGGTGATCGCGGCAGTTCTCGCCGCCGCGGCCGCGCTCGCCGGCTGCGCCCGCCCCGCGACCGATCCGCACGCCTCGCACCGGCACGCCGGCTCGCAGCTGGCCGGCGCACCGCGGCAGGCTGGCTCCGGCCTGGCCGCCGTCCGGCGCGGGCTGAGCCACACGGCCGGCCGCGGTCCGGCCTACTACCTGTCGCTCGGCGACTCGCTCTCACGCGGCGTCCAGCCCACAGCCACCGGCGCTGACGTCCAGACCCCGCGCGGTTACGCCGACCGGCTCGAGGCCTGGCTGCGCACGGCGATCCCGCGCCTTCGGCTGGTCAAGCTCGGCTGCTCAGGCGAGACGACCTCGACCATGATCCACGGCGGGATCTGCCGCTACCCGGCAGGAAGCCAGCTGGCGCAGGCGGCCACGTTCCTGCGCGCGCATCGCGGCAGCACCGCGCTGATCACGATCGATATCGGCGGCAACGACCCCAACTCCTGCGTCATCGGCGCCCGCCCAGCCACAATCGTCGGCTGCGCGATCAGCAGGATCCCGCTGATCGAGCGGAATCTGAGCACGATACTGGCGACGCTCAGGTCGGCCGCTGGGCGCCGGGTGCTCATCGTGGGAATGACCTACTACGTGCCTGAACTCGGGCTCTGGCGATCTGGTCACACGGGCAGGCAGATCGGCATGGTGACGGACGCGTTCGTCGCGGGCGTCAACCGGATCCTGGCCAAGCGCTACCACCGTTACGGGGCCAGGGTGGCCGACGTCTTCGCCGCGTTCCGCAGCACCGACTTCGGCCCGGGCGGCCCGGCCGGCGCGAGCCGCGCCGCCAAGCTGCCGCCGAACGTGCGGGTGATCTGCTCGCTCACCTGGATGTGCGCGGCGTCGCCGCGCGGACCCAACGAGCACGCGACCGACGCAGGCTACCGGGTCATCGCCCGCACGTTCTGGCGCGCCATCACTGGCTGAGCCAGCGGCCGTCGCGTCTGTCATCATGATCCCGAAGGATGTTTGCCCGCGATCCGGCAGAAATCCTTCCGGATCATCGTGTGGAACCCGAAGCTGCCTCGGCGAGCTCCAGCCAGCGGTCTTCCAGCGTTGCTCGCTCGGCCTGCACCGCGCGGAGTTCGGCGCCGAGATCGACCAGCCTGATGTAGTCGGCAGCGGCGCGGGCAAGCTCGTCGTGCAACTCGGCCTCGCGCCCTGCCAGCCTCGCGAGCTGGCGGTCGAGCCGCGCGAGCTCCTTCCTGACCTCTCGCAGCCGCGCGGCCGACAGGCCGGGCGAGGCAGCGCCGTCATCACTAGCCGATGGCTCGCCCTGCGCCCCGGGCAACGCGACAGCGTCCTCGGCGACCGCCCGCCCCGGATTGCCCGCCTCGCCCGCGTCTCTGAGCCGCAGGTACTCGTCGACCCCGCCGGGCAGGAACGCGAGCTTGGCGTCGACGAGCGCGACCACGTGGTCGGTAACCCGCTCGAGGAAGTACCTGTCGTGGCTGACCACGACGATCGAGCCGGGGAACCCGTCGAGCAGGTCTTCGAGCTCGGTCAGCGTGTCGATGTCCAGGTCGTTGGTCGGCTCGTCGAGCAGCAGCACGTTCGGCTCGTCCATCAGCACCATCTGCAGCTGCAGCCTGCGCCGCTCGCCGCCAGAGAGCTCGGCGACGGGTGCCCATTGCCGGTCGCCGTAAAGGCCCAGCCGGTCGAGCATCTGGCTCGCTGACAGTTCCCCCTTGCCGATCCTGACCGATCCGCGAACCTGTTGCGCCGCCTCGAGCACCCGCAGGTCCTTGTCGACTTCGCCGGGCTCCTGGGTGAGGTAGCCGAGTCGTACTGTCTTGCCGGTGACCACGTCGCCGCTCTGACGCAGGCCATCCCCGCGACCGGCAAGCACGTTCAGCAGGGTGGTCTTGCCACTTCCGTTGACGCCGACGACCCCGACCCGGTCGCCTGGACCGAGCTGCCAGCTGACCTGATCGAGCAGCGTCACGCCCCCGGCGGCAGCGGTGACGTCGGTCAGGTCGATCACCGTCTTGCCGAGCCGGGTCGCGGCCAGCCTGGACAGCTCGACGCCATCCCGCGGGGCGGGCTCCCCGGCGATCAGCGCCGCAGCGGCATCGACGCGGAACCGCGGCTTGCTCGTCCTCGCGGGCGGGCCGCGCCGGAGCCAGGCGAGTTCCTTGCGGAGCAGGCTGCGCGTGCGCTGGTCCTGCGCCGCCGCCAGCCTGGCGCGCTCGGCCCTCGCGAGCACGTAGGCCGAGTAGCCGCCGTCGTAGGAGCGGACCCGGCCCGCGTCAAGCTCCCAGGTGCGCTCGCAGACCTCGTCGAGGAACCAGCGGTCGTGTGTCACCACCACGAACGCCGCGCTCTGACTCATCAGGTACCCGGCCAGCCATCTGATCGCCTCGATGTCGAGATGATTCGTCGGCTCGTCGAGCAGCAGCAGCTCATGCGTCCCACGCAGCAGCGCGGCGAGCGCGACCCTGCGCCGCTCCCCGCCGGACAGCGACTCGGCACGCGCGCCGGCGTCAATTCCGGAAAGCAGCGCGCCGAGCAGGTCGCGCCCGCGCGCGTCCGCGGCCCATTCATGTTCAGGCAGATCGCCGAACACAGTCTCTCGCACCGATCCCGCCGGCCGTTCGGACTGCGGCAGGTAGCCGATCCCAGCGTCGCGGGCCCTGGTCGATCGCCCCGAGTCGAGGCCGCCCGCTCCCGCGAGCGCGGCGAGCAGCGTCGTCTTGCCCGAGCCGTTCCGGCCGACGACGCCGATCCGCTCCCCGGCCGCGACGCCGAGCGATACCCCGTCGAGCAGCACCCTGGTGCCGTAGGCCTTGACAGCGGCCTCCAGGTTGACGATGTTCACGCAGTCAGCTTGCCTGCTCGCTCAGGTGAGAGCGCCGGACTCCACTACGGACGCGCCGGGCGCCGGGCCGGACACCTGGACGACGGCGCGGCACACGCCAGCGCCGGTGATCGCGACCGCCAGGTCGCGCGCGGCGTCCGCGTCGGCCGCAAGGAACGCGCAGGTCGGCCCGGAGCCCGACACGATCGCGCCGAGCGCGCCATGCTCCTTGCCCGCCTGCAGCGCGCGCCGCAGCAGTGGCTGCAGCGAGAGCGCGGCGGGCTGGAGGTCGTTGGTCAGCAACGGGCCGACGGCGGCCGGATCACCCGACCGCAGCGCGGCCATCAGCTTGTTGCTCAGCCTCGGAGCGGGAACCGCATGCGCCTCGCCGTCCTTGGCCACGCGGGCGGCCCTGAGCCGGTCGCAGGCGGCGAATACGTCGGGAGTGGCGAGCCCAGTCGCGCCGAACGCCAACACCCAGTGATAGCTGCCGGACACGAGCGCCCTGGTCAGCCGCTCGCCGCGGCCGAGGCCGACGGCGGTACCGCCGATCAGCGCGAACGGCACGTCGCTGCCGACCTGCGCGGCGATCTCGCTGAGCTCCGCGTTGCTCAGGCCGGTCCGCCACAGCTCGTTGCAGGCGACCAAGGCCGCTGCGGCATCGGCACTACCGCCGGCCAGCCCGGCGGCGACCGGTATCCGCTTGCGGATCTCGATCTTGACGCCGCCCGCTCCCTTGCCGCGCCTTCCCGTCGCCCGCGCCAGCGCGGCCGCGGCCCGGACCGCGAGGTTGGCCGGGCCGAGCGGGACGGCGGGGCCGCCCTCGCCGCTGACGACGACGCTGGTGCGCTCGGCCCCCGTCACGGTCACCTCGTCGAAGAGCGAGACGGCGTGGAACAGCGTGACCAGGTCGTGGTACCCGTCGTCGCGCAGCGGACCGACCGAGAGCTGGAGGTTCACCTTCGCAGGCACCCGGGCGGTAACCGAGCCAACGGCGTCGTCTTGCGCAGCGTATGTCACGATTCGACGATCGTACGCGCTCGGGCCGCTGCCTCGGCAATCCGGATGTACTGCGAGACCCCGATCGCCTCACCGCGCAGCGACGGGTCGACCCCGGCGTCGCGGAGCACCGCTGCTGCCTCATGGACCGAGCCCGCCCAGGGAGCAAGGGCCGACCTGAGCGTCTTGCGCCGCTGCGCGAACGCGGCGTCGATGACGGCGAAGACGTCGGCACGGGTCACTGTGGTCTGGCCGGATGCCGGCCCGCCTGGCGGGCCGGCATCCGGCCGGCTGGTGCCAGGCCAGCGAGCAAACGAGACGAGAGCCGAGTCCACGTTCGGCACCGGCCAGAACACGGTCCGCGAGACGGCCCCGGCTCGCCGCGCCGATCCGTACCAGGCGAGCTTGACCGACGGGACGCCGTAGGTACGGCTGCCCGGCGGCGCGCACATCCGGTCGGCGACCTCGGACTGCACCATGACGAGCGCACGGCCGATCGAAGGCATCGCGTCGAGCAGGTGCAGCAGCACGGGGACGGCCACGTTGTACGGCAGGTTCGCGACCAGCGCCGTGGGCGGCTCGCCCCGCGGCGCGGCCGGGATCGCGAGCGCGTCGGCGTTGATGACTTCGAGCCGGCCGGCCAGCGCGGGCGCGCGCTCGCCGACCGTCGCGGGCAGTTCGGCGGCCAGCACCTGGTCGACCTCGACGGCGATGACCCGGCGCGCGGCCTCGAGCAGGCCGAGCGTGAGCGAGCCCAGGCCCGGCCCCACCTCGAGCACCACGTCGTCGCGACGCAGTCCGGCCAGCGCGACGATCCGCCTGATCGTCCCGGCGTCGACCACGAAGTTCTGGCCGAGCCGCTTCGCCGGACGGACGCCGAGCCGCGCGGCGATCTGGCGGACCTCGGCGGGACCGAGCAGCCTGGCAAGGAGTTCACCGGACGCCCGGGAACTCGCCGAATCGCTCACGGCAGGCACGTCAGCCTGCCGTGTCGGCCCGGGGGGACGACCCCCCGGAACCCCCCGCCGTGTCGGCCCGGGGGGACGACCCCCCGGAACCCCCCGCCGGGCGAGCCGTCATCAGCAGCGACCGGCCGGGGTCGGCGCCGGTGCCGAAGTCCGCCGCGTCGAACATCTCGGTGACCTGCCAGCCGGCCCTAGCCAGCAGGTCAGCCTGCGCGACCGCCGGCAGGATCGTCAGCCACGGCTCGGCCGCGGCGGTGCGGCGCCTGGCGTTGGCGCGCGCCAGCACAGCCAGCGAGTCGAGCCCGTCCGCGTGAATGGCCAGGCTGGCAGCCAGCACGC
>Ga0070707_100006787_pt1 | contig 10596 bp, 11 predicted proteins | sample KBSK5502metaG_FD_65468 | JGI IMG/M metagenome (GOLD analysis project Ga0070707, IMG submission 65468) | Corn, switchgrass and miscanthus rhizosphere microbial communities from Kellogg Biological Station, Michigan, USA - KBS K5-50-2 metaG | ecosystem: Host-associated > Plants > Roots >... | reverse complement strand
CAGCTGGTGGAGGAGGCGGCCGCCGGGCTGCGCCGGGCGCAGATCGGCGTCAGCGACATCGGGCTGCGCCGGCCCACGCTGGACGATGTCTTCTTGCAGCTGACCGGCGCCTCGCCCAGCCAGAACGGCGACGGGCAGGGCCCGCGGACGCGGCGCCGCCCCAGGCCCCAGCAACCGGCGCCGGACGTGCCTGCGCCTCGCACGCCGGTCCTGCGGCTGCGGCTCCCGTCACCGCAGGCTGTGCGCTCGGCGGTCACCGACACCGCCGTGGTCACCGGCCGCAACCTGCGTCACTTCATCCGCCAGCCGGATCTGCTGGTCTTCTCCACAATTCAGCCCGTCATGTTCGTGCTGCTGTTCGTCTACGTGTTCGGCGGCGCGATCAGCCGCTCGCTGCCGCACGGGGTCGCCTACGCCGACTTCCTGCTGCCCGGGATCTTCGTCCAGTCGGTCACGTTCCGCGCCTCGCAGACCGCGGCCGGCCTGTCGGAGGACCTGGCACGCGGGGTGGTCGACCGCTTCCGGTCCATGCCGATGGCCCGCTCGGCCGTGCTGGCCGGCCGCACCGTGGCGGACCTGGTCCGCAACATCCTCATCATCGGGCTGATGATCGCCGTCGGCTACGCGGTCGGGTTCCGCTTCCACGGCGGGGCGGCCGGAGCGGTCGCCTGCATCGCCGTCGTCGCCGCCTTCGGCTTCGCCCTCTCCTGGATCTTCGCCTTCGTGGCCCTCACCGTCCGGGGCGCCGAGGCGGCGCAGACAGCCGGGTTCGTCGTGATCTTCCCGCTCGTCTTCGCCAGCTCGGTGTTCGTGCCCGTCTCCACCATGCCGCACTGGCTGCAGGCGTTCGCCACCATCAGCCCCGTCACGGTCACCGCCGGCGCCGCCCGCTCGCTCGCCCTCTTCGGCACCCCGGCATCGCTGGGACCGGCCGCGGCATGGACCGGCGGCCTGCTGGCCGTGTTCATCCCCCTGTCCGTATGGCGCTACCGGCGGATGAGCTAGGCCGCGTTCCGCTACCCGAAGATCCTCATCACGTCACCCACGGGAGTCCCGCAGCATATACCGCCACCAACGTTGCCTGAACGCGAGCAGTCCAACGGGCACGGAAACGATCGTTGGGCACACCGCAGTGCCCGGAGGGGATCTGGGCGATCACGGTTCGTCGCGGCTCCAAAGGGTCTGCTCCCGTCAGGGAGCGATCAGGTTGACCGAAGGGTAGTAGGTGCGGTATCGCGCCGCGTGCCGTGTCAGCAACCGGTATCCGCGGACCGCGGCATGTGCGCCGATATAGAAGTCCGGAAGCGGGGATCGTCGCTGGCCGCTTCGCTTGCGGTAGGCGAGAAATGCCTTTCCGGCCAGGAAACCCGCCTCATAGGGCAGCGGCTCGCGCTCGAACTCATCCGTGGGGAGGGCGTCATCGAGGTCCTCGATCCTGTCGAACCCGGTCGAGACTTCGGCATACACGATCGGGTTGATTACCAGACGGCCGTCATCCCGCGAGCGGGCAAGGGCATCTGCGGACCACTGCATCCAGGCCGGGTCATCAGTCAGGACATCGAGCAGGACGCTGGAGTCCACCAAAGTGAACGGCCGCTCCGCCGCAACAGACAATCGGCGGCGCGGCTCATACGGCACGCAGCAGATCCAAGAGCTGGTCCGTGGTCATGGAGGTAGTAGCCCGGCCCCGCATCTGCCGCACGAGCCTCTGCCCGCGGGTCGTACTCCCCTCGGCACGTACGATGCGCAAGGTGCTGCCGTCCTCGATGACGTCTACCTCATCACCCTCATGCAAGCCATGCCGCTCGCGGAGGGAAGCAGGGATCGTCACCTGGCCCTTGCTGTTGAGACGCATCATGCCTCCTGATACGTAACACTTGTGATACGTATCACTCTACCTTATGCGCACTCTCAGGGCCAAGAGCCCGCCGTTATGCTCGGTGATTCATGGATCGGTGGTATTTCCGAGCCGCGTCGTAATGGGTGTTATGGCGCTGGGTGGCCTAGGCGCTGGGCCAGGTCCTGGCATGCCTGGCGTACGGGGACCCCTGCCTGGCTGCGCTCGATGCCGTATACGCGGCGATCATCCTGGACGCGATCATGGTCAAGGTGCGGGACGGGCAGGTCCGCCAACCGCCCCGTGCACGCCGCAAACGGAGTCACTCTCGAGGGACACAAGGACATTCCCGGCTTGCGGGCCGGGACCGGGGGCGAGGGCGCCAAGTTTCTGGATGGCGGTGCTGACCGACCTGAAGAACCGAGGCGGCTCGCCTCGAAACGGCACTGGGATGCCTTGCGGCGCGACGTCAAGCCCATCTAAACCGAGGTGAACGCCGCGCGGCCGCAGACGCTCGCCGAGCTGGAGCGTGTTTCTTCGCAAATTGTGGCCCCGGACTCGGGCGGACAGCAGAGCCGCAGCGGGCCACCCAAGGCGCCGAAGTCAACCGGGATGCGTGCCAGGCGGGTTTCCGGCTGAACTTGCCGGGCGTGTCGACCATGAACCGAGGCACCGCCGCCCGCAAAGAGTCAAGGAACCCCTCGCGGCCGGGCTGACGGTCACCTTGCGGCTCAGCTCTCCGTACCCCCCGAAATCGACGCCGCCCTGGCCTCGATCCGCCAGGCGGCGGCCAGGGTCGCGGGCGTCCGCGGCTGCCCCGCTGCGGAAGGAGCAGAGCTGCCCTCGGCGCTGCCTGCAGGCCCTACAGCAACTACGACGCGAACAGCACAGAACCCGAGCGCAATTGACGGAACCACGGGATCTATTCAGGTGGCGCAAAGAACTCCAAGGCGATGTTGTCCGGGTCTCTGAACGACAAACCTGACCCATAAGACGCGTCGACGATACCGCCGTGGGCGATCCCTAGTGAGTTCAGATGCGCCTGCCACTGCTTAAGCTGGGCCAGATTCGCACAACCAAACGCGACATGGTCAAGCCCTGGCCGCAGCTCATCGAACGGATCTGCACTCGATGGGGCGGCATGCTGGTGAATACCGAACAACGTGCCGCCGAGTAGCCACACGACGTGTTGGAATGGGCCGGTGTCCTCGTCGAGCACCGGATCGGCGCCGAACAATCGCTGATACCAAGGCCGGCTCCGATCAAGATCGGTGACCGTCACGGCAACATGCGCAATCGCCGGAAACTCGGCCATCACTCCCCCCACTTCTTTCACGCCCCTTACTCTTCAAAAGCATACTCCACGAGCTCGGTCGCGGTCCGTTGGAGTGACGGGACCAGAACGCGTTGATGTCCAGGCACCCGTCGCGGAGGCGGCCGTTGAACGATTCGATGGAGGCGGCGGTCGTCGTGCCTGTGGAAGCCCTCGCAGGCCGGGATTGGTGCTCTGATCCCGCTGATGTACCGGGCGTGCACCCTGGAGGTGGCTCCGGGTGGCCGGTACCGGGCTGAGGTGACCGGCCAGGACGGGGACCGCGATGTGCTGGCCGACGATGACGGCGGGGGCCGGTGCCGTTCCCGGAGCTGATGCTCCCGTCCCTGCTGTTGCCGGACTTTGACTTCCAGATCACCGGGCGGTCCGAGTACCTGGGCCGGGCCGGGATCGCCTTCGTCGGGTCACCTCGGCTGGCTGGCCTGCGGCCGCATGAGCGGGTGACCGGGTTGGTCGATGCCGAGCTGGGCATCTTGCTGCGCTGCCGGCGGGTCAGCCGTGGCCCGGCCGACGGCGCCGAGTTCACCGCCCTGTCCGTCGGCCCGCCGGAGCCGGCGAACCCTGACTCGCAGGACGCTCCCGCCTTGACCGACGCTGAGGTGAACTTGCTGTACCGCAGCGGCCTGGCACCGCAGCGGTTCGCGGGTGACCTGACCGAGCGGGCCGATGTGGCGACGATGCTGCGGCTGGCCCGGGAATCGTTCGCAGCCACCGAACTCGGCAACCGGACCCGGTGGCTGTGGCGGCCATCCGATGACGGCGTGCTGGAGAATTCCGACCGGGTCGCGCGGCTGGCCGTGGCGATGCCGGGCTGCTACGTGATCGAGGCCGTCACCGACCCTGGACGCAAACCCTCCCGCATCGCCTGCGACGGGCAGCGCCTGTGGCGCGCCTATCCCGACCGGGTGGCGGTGCGCGCCGCTGAGCCGCCGGCCCGCCCGATCGCCGCCATGATCGACCCCGCCTGGCTGCTCCGCGAGTCCGGCCAGGCCTCGGCCGACGGCGACGCACTGGTCGACGGCCGGCCAGCGCTGCGCGTGCTGGCTACTGGCGACGCGCTGCCGTCGCGCCTGAGCCCGCTGGCCGGAACGCCGGTGGTGGCTGACCAGGTTGAGGCTGCATCGACCGCGCGCTGGGCATATGCCTGCGCCAGGCCTGGTCCTACCTGGGGCATCTCGTCCTACGCACCGAGCTCACCGGCTTGACCACCGACATCGGCCAGTTCGGCTTCGACCCGCCGCCCGGCATGAAAGTCATTACCGGCGGGGTGCTCGCGGAGGCAGGCCAGTCGCCAGCCACCATCGCCCTGAACACAGCCAAGGGCGCCGCCGGGCTGGCCCTCGAGATCGGCCGACGCTGGCTCAACCGGCACGACCTCGCCGGACCCGGCCACTAACCCTGTACAGCCCGACCGGCGCATGAAAGCCCGCCACCGCCTGCGCAGCCCGCCGCGCCAGCGGCGATGCCGCCGGCCAGCATCGCCAGGCCGCAGCCGCTGCTGGCGGCGGCCCCGCCAGAACGACAGCTCCACATCGCCGGCGGCGGGCCAGTCCTCCTCAGCGTCCCGGAACCCGCCGAACCCCTTCCCGCCGATCAGGCCGATCGCGGACAGCGTCTGCTCGTGGATGGCGTCCCGCGGGCGGGCATCCGCGTCGAGGTCCTCCGACCAGGTCCGGCCCGAGTCCAGCACCAGCAGCCGCCAGGCCATCTCCGCGCCGGCCAGCGGGATGTCTTCGCCCTCGAACGCCTGCCAGGCGGCCCGCGCGGCCGCCGCCAGTTCGGCGTCGGCGAGCTTGCCCGCCGGGGACTCAGGTCATCGTCCGCATGCGGGTGATGGCGGTGACTTTGCAGGCGAACTCGGGGGTGTTGGCTGGTTCTGGGCGGGTTTGGGTGCCCGGGTTCAGGAGCCAGTGGGCTGGGATGGTGGCAGGGGGTCCTGCCTGAGGGGCAGGAGGATGGCTTCGACCTCGCGGTGTCCGGGGCTGTCACCCTCCTGGCAGTCCTGCAGCGGGGTGCGGTGGTGCCCAGGGTCGCGGAGGTTGGGGTCGGCGCCGTGGGCGAGCAGCCGCCGGACGCTGGCGGCCCGCCCGTTGCCCGCCGCGGTGTGCAGGGGCAGCCGGCCCCATTCGGCGTCGGCCTCGTTGACCGGCGTTCCCGCCTCGATGAGCTGGTCGATGACCGCCAGTCGCTGGTGGTCGGCGGCGAACACCAGGGCCCGGAGCCTGCTTTGCAGCGTGAACCGGCCCAGCGGCCAGCCGGTGACGTCGCCCGCGGCGGCCGCCTGCTCCAGGCTGTGGATCTTGGCTCCGGCAGCGACCAGGACGTCCACGACGCCGGTCATGCTGAACACCGCAGCGTGGTCCAACGCGGTGCCGCTGGGCACGCCGCCGGAATCGGGCGCGGAGACCGCTTCGATGTCGGCCCCGGCGTCGATCAGCACCTGGGCGACCTCGGCGTCACCGCAGCTGGCCGCGGTGATCAGCGGGGTTTCCTTGTCTTCGGGGCGGCCGTTGACGGGCGCGCCGGCGCCGATGAGCGCTTCGGCGATGGCGCCGGTGCCGGGCAGGTCGCGCGGCAGCCCGAGCCGGTCGTGGTTGAAGCGGAGTATGGCCATGTAGCCGAGCGGCTGGCCGTGCTGCCGGTCGGCCCAGTGTTCCATCGGCCTGGTGGCCAGTTCGGGGTGCTCGGCCAGCAGCCTGGTCAGGCGGGACAGGTCGCGGCTGTTGAGGACGTCGCGGCGTTCGACTTCGAGTTTGAGCTTGGCCCAGCTGGCGAACCCGTACTCGCGGGCCAGCGCCAGCTGCGCCGACGACAGGATGATCCGGCCGGCGACGGCACGGATGCGTGCGATGGCTTGAGGGTCGCCGCGCTGGGCGGCGCGCAGCAGCTCCTTGGCCTGATGGCGGAGCTGGTCGAGGTCGGGCCGGGCAGGCAGGTCAGCCATGACGTCTCCCTGATCACCCGGTGGTCCGCGGCCGGGCCGGAAGAGAACGTCATCAGTTACGGCCTGCTACGTGCTCGCGGAGGTGGACTCTGTCCAGCCCGCGGACCCAGCGGCGCCCTCCAGCGCCTGGTCCTCATCGTATCCACGCAGGCCTGTCTCAGCGCAGTAGCGAATGGCGGTCGGATCGCTGATCCCGAACAGGCTGGTAAGCCGGAGCGGATCGCCGCCGGTCGCATAGGCCTCGCCGAGGAGCCGGTCGGCGCGCAACCGTCAAGCGCAGCGCGGGCCGCTCGCGGACGTCGCCTTTGCACGCTGGGATTCCCGCGGACCAGGTCGTCGCGATCGGTGAGCGCACCGTCCGACGCCAGGGCTGGCTCAAGAGAATTCGGACCGATCCAAACATTGGGCAGACGCCCTTGACTGCGAAGTGGTTCTCGATCCAGATCCATCCATTCGTGCAGACATCCTCACCTGCCGCGTTGCAGATGCGGTCAAGGTGCTACTTTCTCGGCCGACTGTCTAGCCACAGTGCCCAATGCTCTATCGTGCCGACCCGCAGCAGCCCGGCCTGCGCCCAGGGATCTGCGGCCAGACGTGCCTTTATCTCATTCTCATCCGCAGCCTCGAGGACATGCAGGGTCTCCTCGCCGCCTCCAACGGGGCCGCCGAGAATGATGAAACCATCCGCCACGAGCCCGTCCATGAAGGCCGCATGCTGGGCCCAGCCTTCCTGCTCACGGATCTGACGCGACGAGTCCCAACCTCGGCCGTGGACCAGCCGCACCGCGAAATAGCCATGCCCGCAGCGTACGAGCCGTCGCCGACATGCCATTCAGCCCTGGCTGGCTACTCGTGCCCGCCACTGCGCATCCGCTCACGCCGCCGACTGCTCGTGTGGAGTTTTGGAACTCCCCGGGGTGAACTGGCGTCAGCGGTCAGGCCCTGGGCTGCGGCTATCGCTGTTGCTCGGTGGGGCGGATGAGCATCTCGTTGACCGCTACGTGCCGGGGGCGGGTGACGATGTAGCTGATCGCATCGGCGATGTCCGCGGCTTCCATACGCTGGCCAAATTGGTTCCGGATGCTCTCCAGTACCTCCGGTCTGTTGTGGCTGGCAAGCTCGGTCGCGGTGGCACCGGGCTCGACCAGGGATACCCGCACGTACTGCCCGGCGAGTTCCTGGCGCAGTGACTCGCTGAACGCGCCCACGCCGAACTTGGTCAGCGCGTAGACCCCGTTGCCGTTACGGGCGAACCGGCCCGCGACCGAGCTGATGTTCACCATGTCCGCGACCTGGCGGGGGCTGTCGGTGGCGGCACGCAGCAGATGGGGCAGCGCAGCGTGGGCGCAGTACAGCACGCCGAGGACATTCAGCTCCACCATCTGCTGCCATTCGGCCAGCGGCGCCCTGGCGGCCGGGCCGAGCAGCATGACGCCGGCGTTGTTGACCAGCGTGTCGAGCCGGCCCAGCTCCATGGTTGTGCGTTCCACAGCGGCTGCCGCCTGTTCCTGGTCGGCGATGTCATACTCCAGCACCAGGGCGATGCCTCCCTGGCTTGTGATCTCTGCGGCCAGTTCCTCCAGCCGGTCCCGCCGCCGCGCGGCCAGCGCCACCGCCGCGCCCTGGGCAGCTAGCGTGGCCGCCGTAGCCGCACCGATGCCGCTCGACGCCCCGGTTACCAGCGCGACCGTGCCGCCCAGTACCCGCTTCACCCGACGCTCACCACTCTCACTCGCTGAAGACCGCCGCCCACCTCGATACCACAACAAGCAACACCGCGCCTCCCTGCCCGTATAACCATGACAAACAGTTCCCGGAACTGCTGGTGGTACTCCGGCCCAGGCGGCCCCGTGGTCAGGGCGATGACATGTTTTGGCGTGATCGGACACCTTGAGAAGACCGACGGGCTTCGGAGTCTTCACCGACCAAGTCGGTCACCCATTTTGATCGTGTTCGGCCAGCACAGCCTGAACGACGTCCGCATCTGCCGCTCCTGGTGCGATGCCGACCAGGCCGAGCAGGAACTGCTTGCCCGGGTGCCACCCGAGTTCCAGCTGTACGCGAGACGGGCTTCCGGGTCCGGCCAGTACAGTCCAGGACTCTGCGCCACTCTGCCCGATGTCGACCCGTCCGGCTCCGAGCGCCAGAAGGCGCTCGATCTCGTGGTCGCGATCTTGGGCGCTGGCGGTCACGTCGAGGTGCAGTATGCGGGTGCGTCAGGCTGCACTCCTGGTCGGCCCGCACTCTTCTGCCGCAATGAGGTCATGACGACGACCTGCCAATCGTCAGCGCAAGTCGCACGCGAATGGCTGATCTGGGCGCGGCCGGCAATCTGGCACCGCGCTCATCGGCCAGCGCCGAGGCGGCGATACAGCTCGGTGTGCCGGGGCGAAGATCAGACACGCTAAGTGAGCGGGCACACGTATGTGCCGTTCGGCGCGCCGGCGGAGCTGCCGGGCGTGGCTGGCATCGGGGGTTGGCCCCGGTGAAATGCGCGGGGTGCTATCGGGCCTGGCGGAGCATTTGTTCGGCGTATTCGGTCAACAGATCGCTCAGCGAGATGCCACGGCGCCCGGCCTCGGCCGCGAGCCGCTCGGCAACGTCACTCGGAAGGACGATCGTGCGGTGCACGCTATCGTCGCGCTCCCAGCCCTGGTCACCCATTTCAGGCACGCTCGCTCCTCTCCGACAGCAGCGCTCCGGCGTTTTTGACCGCGACATAGCGGCGAAGGATGCGGTCGCTCAACAGGCCGAGGCAGCTGAGGTTCGGAAACCCCGGCCCTTGCGCGAGCCCTGCCATGACTGGCAGGTGCAGCGGCGGCGCCAGGCCTGATACGGACAGGTCGAGGTCGATCACAGGCTCCAGCTCGCCGCCGCCAAGCGCGTCCCGGTACCGGCCGCCCGCGTTCTCACCCAGGAGCGCCTCGAACCACCGCCCGTCGAAGCCGATGGCAACGACAACGGCGTCATACGCGACGCGCTCGCGCTCATCGCCGTATGCGATGGTCACAATCACGTCGTGCTCGCGCGCCTCGATCTCGGCCGCCCGCCCAGCGAGAGTGCGGAAGCCGCGCGCCTGGTTGAGCGCCGCCTCAGCCTGCAGCGAGAAGACGCCACGATCGGTGCGCTCAAGGAACTCGCGCCGGTGCGCCTCGGCCAGGCGCGGCCACTCTCCGGGGTCTGAGTAAACCCGGTTCTCTTCGTAGCTCTCACCGCGCGAGTACAGGATGCCGCGGGCGGTCAGCACATCGATAGCGGAGCGCTGGTGGCAACGCTTCACCAGATCGATGACCACCGACGCGGCAGTCTCGCCGCTGCCGACGACGCAGACGGTCAGCGCGCGGTCGCGTCTGAACTCGTGCGCCGCGAGCCAGTAGGTCCGCCCGTCCAGGACCCGGGGGTGATCATGCGGCTGGCCGGGCACCGTGATGGCGGGCCCCGCGCCGGTGATGACCACGCCGTCGGCAGCTATCGCGGCGCCGGCCGCGAGCCTGACCTCCCAGCGGCCATCGCCGGCAATCTCCAGGCGGGTCACGGCACCGCAGACAATGTCCGCCTCCGCCGCTTCCGCGACGTCGCGGAGGTACACGCTCCACTGGCGATGCGTCGGCCGCATCCGGCCGCGGTCGACCCAGTCGCTGTAGACGCCGTGCCTGATCAGGTGGCGCTGCCAGCTGTAGCCTGCCATCGCCGCGACCGCGTCGGCGGATGCATCGCCCCAGCTCGCAGCATACGGGTAGCCGACGTCCTTCTCCGGGGGCGTCCCCAGAGGCAGCAGGCCGCTGGTGTATCCCTGCCGCCCGGTCCAATTCCCAGCGACCTCGCCACGGTCGACCAGCACAACGCGCGGCGCCGGCAAGCCGACAGCGGCTAGCGCGCGGGCCTTTGCGGCGATCGCGATACCCTTCGGGCCGGCGCCCACCACAGCAAGCGTTGACACCTGCCGAGAATAACCGGGCGGCGTCGGCCAGGCTGCCGCGCCCGGAGTTGAACCACCGCCTTGATCTCCTCGGCTAGCCCGCAGGCGCGGAAACAACGGGCCTGCTGCAGCAGCGGGTCACCCTCCGAATACCGAAGACCCGGTCTGGCTCAACAGCGCCCACGCCGCTCAGCCAACTTGATCGGTGTACTTATTCGGCAGGCGCAGAATAGCTCCTGCTGACGACCGGCCAGCAGCGCCTGGATCGCGAGCCCGATCAGGGTGATCATCGACAGGCCAAAGGTGAGTGCCTACCCCGGCTGCGCGCGGTCATCACGGGCGACACTCGCCCCATCTGCCGCCGACCGCTTCCTGAGTCGCGGCGGGCTACCAGCCAGGATCCGCGACGCGGGCTGCGCCCGGCGGCGGCTTCGTAGAGGGCGCAGGCGACGAGTGGTATCCCGGCGCACCCAGATGGCTGGGACGCAGGTTGACTACCTGGACACGGCAGAGGACCAGGAGCACAATGTGCATCCACCGGCGACCGGCTAGAGAGACGTTGA
>Ga0070707_100006784_pt1 | contig 10600 bp, 5 predicted proteins | sample KBSK5502metaG_FD_65468 | JGI IMG/M metagenome (GOLD analysis project Ga0070707, IMG submission 65468) | Corn, switchgrass and miscanthus rhizosphere microbial communities from Kellogg Biological Station, Michigan, USA - KBS K5-50-2 metaG | ecosystem: Host-associated > Plants > Roots >... | reverse complement strand
GTCATCGCCTCCTGGGCGGCGTGAGCTCCAGCGATCGAGACAATCAAGAGCTCGCGTGACGTCATCATCGCCGTCGCGGTTGCACCGGCGTCCCGCGCGCAGTCCTGACGCTCCTCGTCGAGTCGCGCGATTCGCGCCCGGAGCTCGTCGCAGGAGCGCGACAAGCGCTCGACGGTCCCGCGGACGCCGGCGGCGCGCTCGCGTACGCGGGCGAGGCGGATCTTGCGCTCGGTGACGACCGATTGCTGTGCCAGGACCCGCTCGCGGCACTCCGAGGCGGCCTGCTCCGCCCCGGTGACCTCGCCGGTGAGCTCCTCCTGGGCGTGCATGCCCTCGGCGAGCACCCGGCGGGCGTCCTCTTCTTCCGTAGCCGCTCGCTCCAGCGCATGCCCGAGCTCCCCGAGCTCGCCCTGTACGACGCCGAGGCGCTTCGACACGGTGGCGAGCTGCTCCTCGGCGCGACGCAGATCCTTCTCTGCCGTCACGAGGGCGAGCTCGCCGGCGTGCGCCTCGGAACGCGCCCGATCCAGGGCCGTCCCCACCTGCGTCATTCGCAGGCGCAGCGCTTGATGCGAGGCGAGGAGAGCCGTCATCTCCTCGCTCTTCCTCGAGACGATGTCGTGGAGCTCGCGCATCTCGCGCTTCTGCTCGATCATCCCCGCGGCAACGGCGTCACCGGAACCGCCGCTGACGCGCCCGTCCGCATGCACCACCGTGCCGTCCAGTGCGACGAGCGTGCGTCCCCAGCCCGCCAGTCCGACCGCGACGTCCGCCGACTGCACCAGCACCGCATCGCCGATGAGCGTGCGGACCAGAGGCTCGTCCTCCGGGGCGAAGGTGAGCCGATCGACGAGGGCGCCGAGCACGCCCTCGCCCTGGAGCGAGGTGGCCTCGCCCCCAGCGACGTAGCGCGGGCGTGCAGCGACGAGGCTCGCGCGACCGCGGTTGCCCCGAGCCAGCTCCCCGAGCAGCTCGACGCCGCGATGTACGTCGGACACGACGATGCACTGGAGTCGATCGCCGAGGAGCCCGGACACCGCAGCCGTGAGCTCGGCCGGCGCTTCGATGCGATCGGCCACGAGGCCGAGGAGCGCAGGATCGCGCGTTCCGACCAGGCTCTTCACACCGGCGCCGACGCCCTCGAGCCGGGCGTGGAGCTCCTCCAGCGCGCGCAGCCTGCTCCGGCGCTGACTCAGCTCGTTCTTGGCATGGTCGACGGCGCGATCGCTCGCGACGGCCGCCTCGCGCAGCTCGCGCATCTCGATCTCGAGCCGGGCGCGCTCCTCGGCGCTGATCCTCTTGCCCTCCGCGAGCTCGGCGGTGTGCTTGACGAGAGCAACTCGCCGCCCCTCCACGTCCTCCGCCTCGTACCGGAGGCGGCCCTGCTCGTCGTCGAGCCGATCGCGGCGCCGGTTCATCTCCTCGACGCGGCGCTCGAAGCCGGCGAGCGTGGCTTCGGCGCGGGCGACGGCCGCGGTCGCGTCGGCGGCGCGCGTCCGGAGCTCGCTCGCGCGCTGGTCCGCTATCTCCTGATCGTGGCGGAGACCCTCGAGGACTTCGTGCTCCTCGATCGACTGCTCGGCCTCTGACGCCTCTTCACGCTCCACCGCCGCGAGCTCCTCGACGAGCTCGGTCCGCTCCATGGTCAGATCGGCGACCGTCCTCTCGAGGTCGCCCTGCTCCACGGCTGCAGCGGCGCGGCGCTGGTCGAGGTGGACCAGGCGGTCGCGCGCGCGCGCGATCTCGGCCTCGTGCGTCCGCACCTCGTTGTCGGCCGCGAAAGCGGCCGCCTGAGCGGCCTCGGCGCGCTCCTCGATCCGATGCGCCTCGAGCCGCGCGACCTCGAGCTCCGCCTCGCGGGCGTCGAGCGCGGTGCGGGTCGCCTGCTCCGCCTCCGCCTGCTCGGCGCGCGCGGCATCCTCGTGCTTCGTGACCGCAACGATCTCCAGCAGCTTGTGGGCGGCCTCGTGGAGGATGAGGTCTTCGAGCTCGTTGCGGTACGCGATGTAGCGTTCGGCCTTGGCGGCCTGGCGTTTCAGCGAGGCGAGGTTGCGCTCGATCTCGGAAACGATGTCGCCGACGCGGAGCAGGTTCTGCCGCGTGAGCTCCATCTTCTGCTCGGCCTGCCGCTTGCGCGCCTTGTACTTCGTGATCCCGGCGGCCTCCTCGATGAGCATCCGCCGGTCCTCGGGCTTGGCCGAGACGATGAGCCCGATCTTGCCTTGCTCGATGATGGAATAGGCCTTGGTGCCGACGCCGGTGCCGAGGAACAGATCGGTGATGTCCTTCAGCCGAACCTGCGTCTTGTTGATCAGGTACTCGCTCGTGCCGTCCCGGAAGAGGCGGCGCGTGACCGCGATCTCGGCGTAGTCGCGGTACTCGAGTGGCAGCCCCTGCGCCGCCTCGGCGTCGGTGTTGTCGAACGCCAGCGTGACCTCGGCCAGGCCATGCGGGCCTCGCGACTCCGAGCCGTTGAAGATGACGTCCGCCATCGACCGCCCGCGGAGGTGCTTGGCCGACTGCTCGCCCATGGCCCAGCGGATGGCGTCGACGATGTTCGACTTGCCACATCCGTTGGGTCCCACGATGCCCACGACGTCCTCGTCGAAGTGGACGACCGTCCGGTCGACGAAGGACTTGAACCCGCTGATCTCGAGCTTCTTGATGTGCATGGTGGCTCGCTGGTCCGAGAAACGCACAGGCGACCAAAGTGTATCGTCACAACACGTCACGTACCGTCATGACGTGCACAGTAGGGCTACACGTTGTCGGCCTGCCGCACAAGTCTTGACAATCGGGGCCAGTCTGCCTCTGGAGCCGACCTGCCGGCGGAGGGCCAAGTTTTCTGAACATCGGAACCAAGGCCGACGCTCTAGCGCCGATTCCGCCCCGGAGCGAGTGAGCGGTCATCGTCATGGGCCTTCGCACCCGTCGGCTCGCTGGCAGCCAGCTTGACAGGTGGCTAACGGGGCCATAATCCTGGGGAGATCCCAGCTTTAGAGGTCACCCCGATGCCCACGTACGAGTACGCCTGCACTTCGTGTGCAAACGAATGGGAGTTCGAGCAGTCCATCCGCGACGAACCCCTGAAGCAGTGCCCGAAGTGCCACCGCAAGACGGCACGCCGGCAGATCTCGCGGGGGACTGGGTTCATCCTCAAGGGGAGCGGCTGGTACTCGGATCTCTACGCCTCGCCCTCGAACCAGAAGAAGGAGAGCAAGGCGGACAAGGCCGAGACGTCGTCGGACGCGAAGTCCACGAGCTCCTCGGAGACGAAGACCGAGACGAAGACCACGCCCTCCGACTCCGGATCCAGCGGAGAGAAGCCAAAGGCCAAGGCCAAGCCCGAGCCCAGCGCTGCGGCGTAAGACCTCCGAGCGAAGCGAGTCCCGCGGGGCTTCGACGTCCGAAAGTGACCGTCTCCTGACGGTCGCGGTACCGAGTCGCCTGCGTCCCCTGCTACGGTTTGGAGGATGGACGAACGGAAGCGGCTCGAGGAGCTCCGAGAACTGCTCTCGGAGATCGATCACGAGATCCTGCGGAGCATCGAGCGGCGGGCACGCGTCGCCCAGGAGATGAGCAAGCTGCGTACGGGCACGGCGCGCTTCGCCCCCGCTGCCGACGGGGCCCACCTCCAAGCGCTCGAGCGCGCCGTGACGTCGCCCTTCCCGACGAGCGCCGTGCGGCCCATCTTCACCGCGATCGACAGCGCCTGCCGGCTCTTCGAGGTCTCTCCTCGAGTGATTTTCATCGGCGCCGAGGGCGGCTTCGGGTGGATGGCGACGCGCAACTACTTCGGCGCGGGCGCCGATCTCGTCCGCGCGGAGACGTCCGCCGCCGCGATCGAGGAGGTCGCCCGCTCGCGCGCCGACTTCGCGGTCGTCCCGTACGAATCGCTCAAGGACGGCCCGATGTTCCCGACGATCCAGGCGATCGCCGCGGCCGACCTCAAGCTCGTCGGCGAGCGCGAGGTGACGCAGGCGCTCATCCTCATGAACGGAACGGGCAACCCGGCCGATGTCGAGAAGATCTACGTGGCTCCGCAGGACCACGTGGGCTGCGTCCAGTACATCGAGTCGAATCACCCGCGCGCGCTGGTCCTGGACGTGCGTTCGCCCGTCATGGCGTGGGAGCTCGCCAGCGAGAACCACGGGAGCGCCGCGATCGTGCCGCGCGGCTCGGTCGGCACGACCGACCTGCGGGTGGCCCGCGAGAACATCGGCGACGACGGGGAGATCCGGATGCGCTACGGCGTCATCTCGCGGCTCCCGGCGCCGCGCTCCGGCGCCGACGGCACGGCGGTTCTCTTCAGCGTCCACGATCGGCCGGGCGCGCTCCACGACATCCTGCAGCACTTCAAGGAGCGGAGCTGCAACCTGCGGCGGATCCAGTCGCGACCGGTGCAGGGCGAGGGCTGGGAGTACGTCTTCTACGTGGAGGTCGGCGGGCACATGACCGACCGGCCTCTCGTCGCGGCGCTCGAAGGCGTGAAGCGCGAGGCGAAGATGCTCAAGATCGTGGGCTCGTTTCCGCTCGAGGTCCCCGATCCTCCGGCCCCGGAGTCGTCCTTCGACCGGATTCGCTGACCCAAACCACGCCCGATGATCCGACGAACGGCTCTCTTCGCCTCGGCGCTGCTCACCCTCTCGGCGCCCTGCGCCTTCGGTTGCTCCGGTGACGGAGAGGTCATCCTCATCGGCGGCGAGAACGTCAAGGGCGAGGACATCGACCGCGACCCCCTGGCGCTCCTGCCCCGAGGCGTCGTGATGCTCGGCTACCTCGACGCCCAGACGATGTTCCAGACCGGGTTGGGGCCCGACATCGGGCGGCTTGTCGCCAACCTCCTGCCGCTCGGACCGGAGTCGAACTTCGTCCCGGCGCGCGACGTGGTGAAGCTCTACGGCGGTATGTACGCCATGCAGGGCGCGGACTTCTGCGTCATCGCGCAGGGCAACTTCGACACCGAAGCGATCGGCAAGGCGGCCGATGCGCGCGCGGTCACCGCCTTCGGCCTGCCGCTCGTAAAGTCGCGCTACGCCGATCGCGACATGTACACCGCCGGCAACGTCGGCTTCGTGGTCCTCACGTCTCACACGGCCCTGTCCGGCAACGAGACCGGAATGCGTCGCGCCCTCGATCGGCTCCGCTTCGGCAAGCTCGAGCGGTCCGTCCCCTCCTGGATGATCGACCTCACGAGCACGAAGGGGGCAGCGTTCGCGGTCGCGGGCGACTTGACGTCTCAGCCCGGAATCGCCGAAGCCGCGGGGCAGCTGCCCTTCGTGTCGGGGCTGCGCAACATCCGCATCCTCGGCAACTTCCAGCCGCCCGGCGTCAACTTCGTCGGAGCGCTCACCTACGCCGACGCGGCGAGCGCCCAGAACGGCGCTTCGTCGCTCCAGAACGTCCGGCAGCTCACGCAGTTCATGAGCTTGCTGTCCTCGCTCGGGTTCGGGGGCTCGGTGCCGCCGATGCAGGTCGCGCAGAACGGCAACGACGTCGCGTTCACGCTTCCGCTCGACGATCGCTTCGTGCGCCTGCTGCTCGGGCGTGTCGTCGACCTGACGCGCCCGGGAGCCTTCGCCCCGCCCCATTGAGTCGAGAGTCGAGAGTCGAGAGCTCGGATCGGGTCGGGCCGATCCGGACTCTCGACTTCTCGGGTCGCGCCGACGCTTCTCTTCCGGACTCTCGACTCTTGACTGTCGACTCTCGACTTCTTCCGGACTCTCGACTCTTGACTGTCGACTCTCGACTTCTTCCGGACTCTCGACTCTTGACTGTCGACTCTCGACTTCTCACTTCAGCAGGAATACCGTCCCGCCCTTGGCGCTCGAGTCGACGAAGGCATAGACGTCGCCGCCCTTGCTCCGATGGAGGCCGGCGGGCTCGTGGTAGCCGTCGTACTCCCCCATCTTCGGGAAGGTCTGCAGCTCCTTCGAGAGGATGTCGAGCCGCAGTACGGCCGTCGTGCCCTTCGCAGCGTCGAGCCCCGAGACGAGGATCGCCGACCCGTCGGCGGAGAGGGCGAGGCCGGCCGGGTAGCCCACCGGAAGGTTGCCGAGGAACTCGGAGGCCATTCCGTTGCTCACCTCGATCACGCTTGCGAGCCGCTGCGACGAGGCGACCGTATCGAGGACGTAGATCTTGTCTCCCTCGACGGTCACGCCGCTCGGATCGACGAAGGGTGCGCCGGTGGCGACGGCCGTCGGCTCGCCACCTTTCGCCGCGACCTTGAAGAGGCCGGGTGTCCCCACGCCATCGGTCCCGGTGAAGTAGATCTGGTCGGCGCCGCTCTCGTCGGCGACGTCGAGGCCGCGGGGCCGCGTGTTGTCGGTGCTCAGCACCTCGGCGGCCGCGCCGCCCTCCGCCGGCACGCCGAAGATCTTCCCGCCGTCGGTGCCGAGCGCATCGGAGCCCTCGGCGCCGAGGTCCGCGACGTAGAGCGTCTTGCCGTCGGTGCTTACGGCGACGCCGAGAGGGAAGACGAACGGGTCGCCCGCGGCGAGCTTCAGCACCGTGCCGCCGCCGGCCGGGATGCTGAAGACACCGGGCCCGTCGGGGCCGATGGCGGTGAAGTACACGACCGAGCCGTCCTTGGAGAGGGCCGCGTCGAACGGAGACGAGTACGACGGATCGTTGAGGACCACCGTCGACGAGGTGATCGTGCCGTTGCCGCCGCCAGTCCCCGCGCCGCCTTGCCCGCCTTGGCCGCCGCCGCCGCTGCCGGGGCCGCTGCTGGTGGACGAGGTGGAGCCGTGCGGCGTCGTATCGCTGTCGCCCCCGCAGTCGCAGCCGGCGACCGAGATCGACGCGAGGAGCAGCCATGGCGCGACGTTTCGGATGAAGCAGAAGCTGTGGGTCACCTGCATGCTCATGAATCCTCCCGGAGGGCGCATTGCGTCCGTCGAGCTACGTCCGAGCACCGAAGTCGGTTCGGTGCGTTCGTTCGTACGCGCTCGAGGCAACCGTCCGCGGACTCGCGCGTAGGCGCTCCATCACCTGGAGGCGACGGATGACGATCACGAACCTTGTCGGAGCGGTGACGATGGCGGCGGGCCTCTTGCTCGGCCTCGTCGGTTGCGGGACCGCGGACGCCACGGACGGCTCGGGCGGCGGCGGCGAGGGCGGCGGAACGCCGGGATCCGGCGGCGCCGGCGGCGGAGCGCCCGAGACCCCGACCTGCGAGGCGTACTGCGCCGCGGCGATGGCGAACTGCACCGGCGACCATGCCGTCTACGTCTCGGCCGACGTCTGCATGGCGGTATGCGCCACGATGCCCATCGGCGCGGCCGCGGACACGACCGGCAACACCGTCGGCTGTCGGACGTATCACTCCGGCGCGGCGAAGATGGCGCCCGCCGAGCATTGCCCCCACGCCGGCCCCGGCGGGGCGGGCTTCTGCGGTGAGAACTGCGAAGGCTACTGCTCGCTGATGCTCGATGCCTGCTCGGGCGTGTTCAACGGCACGACCGAGTGCATGACGGCATGCAACCAGCTCAAGGACCAGGAACCCTTCAGCGCCAACGTGAAGACGGGCGACACGCTCCAGTGCCGCCTCTACCACGCCAGCGTCGCCACGCTCGACGACGTGCACTGCACCCACGCCAACATCCAGTCGATGCCCGAGTTCTGCGGCGCCCCCACGAACTAGAGACTCGTCACGTCCGCCTCGGCGGCGGAGGCGCGGCCGTGAGCGGGTCGTCGGGCCAGGGGTGACGCGGGTAGCGGCGGCGTAGCTCGCGCGCGATCTTGGGATAATGACGCGCCCAGAAGCCGGCGAGGTCGGTGGTGACCTGCACCGCGCGCTGGTTCGGCGCGAGCAGGTGGAGCACCAGCGGCACGCGCCCGCGCGCGATCGCGGGGCCGCTCGCCATTCCGAAGAAGTCTTGCAGACGTGACGCGACCGCGGGCACGTCCGGCGCGTAGTCGATCCGTGCCCTCCTGCCGCCGGGGAGAACCACGGCATCGGGCGCGAGCTCCGCCAGTTGCCGGGCTTGCTCCGGCCCGAGCCTCGCGCGCAGCGCCTGGCCGATGTCGGCGTCGCGGAGCTCGGCGAAGCTCGCGAGCCCGAGACAGAGCTCGGTCAGCGTGTGGTCGATCGCCGGCGCGTCGAGCACCGGCAGGCCGAGCTCCGGGCAATGCCGAGCCAGAAACGCGACCCGCGCGAGGAAGCGGTCGACCTCGGCGTCGTCGCGGGCGAACGCCCGCCAGCCCTTGGCGCGCGCTGCCGCCGCGAGGACGGCGGCCGTCGCGCCGGGGTCGGCGCTCTTGGCCCGCGACTCCTCGAGGACGAGACCGTCGTAGGCGAGCGTCCGGGTGAGCTCGACGCGCTCCGACGAGGCGTTCCAGCCGACGCGCATCTCGTCGCGGACCGCGTCGGTGTAGAGCTCGAGCAGCCAGTCCGGATCGACCGCGCTCGCGAGGCGCACGACGGTGCGGCTCGAACGCCCCTCGGTCCGCTCCTCGACGTCGACGGCGACGACGAGCTCGGAGTCCCACGTCCCGTCGTCGACGAGGATCGCCGTGCCGCCGGACGCGAAGACGATCTCGGTGCCGGCGCGGCCGGTCGCCGTCTCCGGCCTTCGCACGCGCCCCACCCGGTCCGGGTAGCCAGCCAGGACGGTGATGCGCTGCGCCCGAGCCCGGGCGTCGCGCGTATCCGGCACGGGCTCGTCCGCGGCCCCGGGACGCCGGCGGTCGGCGATTCGGCGGAGCTGCCGCGCGACGCGGTCGGCGGCGTGCACCCGCGCGGGATCGAGGCCGATCGCGCGCAGCCGATCGGCGCCGAAGCCCGCGGCGGCTGCTTCCTCGAATGCGCCGAGGGCGTCGAGGAGATCCGCGCTGCGAGATCCGCGCCCGCCCAGGCGCGGAGAGCCGCCCGCGAGGATGTCGCGCTCCCCGACGATCGCCGCGAGGGCGCAGCCGTCGTCGGCGATGCCGCGCCGCTCGGCCTCGACGATCATCCGGCCGAGCCGGGGGTGGACCGGAAAGTCGAGCATCCGGCGTCCGGTTTCGGTGATCCGCCCCTCACGGGTCGCCCCGAGTCTTCCGAGGAGCGCCGTGCCGGCGTCGAGCGAGGCGGGGGGCGGGGCCTCGAACCACTCGAACGCGGCGAGATCGGTCGCGCCGGCGGCGAGGAGCTCGAGCGCCGTCTCGGCGAGATCGGCGCGAGCGACCTCGGGCGTGTCGTGCTCGGGGCGCGCCAGGAAGTCGCCTTTCGTGTAGAGGCGGATGCAGGTCCCGGCGCGCGTGCGGCCCGCCCGTCCGGCGCGCTGCGTCGCCGAGGCGCGCGAGATCCGCGCGACGCGCAGGGTCGGCAGCCCGGACCACGGCGCGTGCGCCGCGATGCGCGCGAGCCCGCTGTCGACCACGGCGACGACGCCGTCGATGGTGACCGAGCTCTCGGCCACGTTCGTCGAGAGGATCACCTTGCGCCGGTCCGACGGGCCGACGGCGCGGTCCTGCTCGGCCGGCGAGAGCGAACCATGGAGCGGCAGGAGCGCGAGATCGCGCTCGCGCGCGAGCGGGGTGCACGCCTCGAGGGCGCGACGGATCTCCGCCGCGCCGGGGAGAAAGACGAGCACGTCGCCCTCGGGCCCCTCGTCGCATGCCCGCCTCACCGCCGAGGCCACCATGCTCGCGAGCGGCCGGTCGTCCGCGCGAGGGAGATGCTCGATCTCGACCTCGAAGCGCCGGCCCTCGGCGCGCAAGACCGGCGCATCGCCGAGAAACGCGGCTACCGGCGTCGCCTCGAGGGTCGCCGACATCACGACCAGGGCGAGATCGGGTCTCGGCCCGCGCTGCAGTCGGCGGAGCAGCGCCAGGGCGACGTCACCCTGGAGATGCCGCTCGTGGAACTCGTCGAGCACGACCGCCGCGACGCCCTCGAGGCGGTGATCGACGAGCAGGCGCCGCGTCAGGATCCCTTCGGTCACGAACCGGACCCTCGTCGCTCGGCTCGTCGCCTCCTCGAAGCGCATCTGGTAGCCGATGGTCCTGCCCACCGGCTCGCCCAGCTCCTCGGCCACCCGGCGCGCCGCCATTCGCGCAGCCAGGCGGCGCGGCTCGAGCACCACGATCTCGCCCGCCTCCGCCAGCCCGTCGTCGAGGAGCGCCCGCGGCACCCGCGTCGTCTTGCCCGCGCCCGGCGGAGCCTCGAGGACCAGGTTCCGGCGCTCGCGCACGGCGGCGCAGATCGCGCGGAGCAGGGGATCGATAGGCAGCGGGATCAAGGCGGGTAGTATGCGCCCATGCCCGCCCTCTTCGAGCACTCCGCGACGACCCTTGCCCGCCTGCTCGCCTCGGGGGAGGTTTCCTCCGAGGAAGTCACGCGGGCGCATCTCGAGAGGATCGCCGTGGCCGATGGGCGGCTCCGCGCGTTCACGACCGTTCTGCGCGACGAGGCGGTTGCAGCGGCCCGGCGCGCCGACGAGGAGCGCCGGCGAGGGCACGTCCGCGGGCCGCTGCACGGCATGCCGGTCTCGGTGAAGGAGTCGATCGACATGCAGGGGCTGGCCTCGACGCTCGGGATCCCGGCGCGACGGAGCCTCGTCGCGCAAACGGACGGCGGGCTCGTGCGCTGTCTGCGCGAGGCGGGGGCGGT
>Ga0070707_100006783_pt1 | contig 10600 bp, 5 predicted proteins | sample KBSK5502metaG_FD_65468 | JGI IMG/M metagenome (GOLD analysis project Ga0070707, IMG submission 65468) | Corn, switchgrass and miscanthus rhizosphere microbial communities from Kellogg Biological Station, Michigan, USA - KBS K5-50-2 metaG | ecosystem: Host-associated > Plants > Roots >... | reverse complement strand
CCAGTCATGTATTCGCAGCCGTGCGGCCCGAGCCCCTCGACCACGGCTCGCGCCCCCGAATTGCGGACCCCGAAGCGCATCCCCGCCCGGCCGATCACATGGAGCCGACCGCCGGTCGCGCCGTACAGACAGGTGTTGCCAGCGATCGCCTGACGGTGTGGCTCGGCCGCCAGACCGGGCTCGGGTGCGACGACGATCACGCCACCCGATAGGCCTTTGGCAACGTAATCGTTCGCCTGGCCGACGAGACGCAGCTCGACGCCGGACCCGGCGAACGCGCCGAACGACTGACCGGCCGCGCCGCGCAGACCGAGATGGATCGGTCCGGCCAGCTCGCCGCGCTCGATCGCACCGGTCAGCCCGGCCCCGAAGGATCGGTCGGCGGTCGAGAGGGCGAGGCCCTCGGCTCGGAAGCCGGCCTGTCCGTGCAACACGCCCACCAGGCGGCGCTCGAGTGGGCTCGCCTCGCCGTGGGGAATCGCGCGACCGGCCGACGCGGGGTCTCCCCGGCGTTCGGGCGACGCCGCCCAATGACCGGCGCCGATGACGGCGGAGAGATCGAGCGTGGCCGCCCGGCGGTCCACCGTCAGATACCGCCGCGACTCGCCGACGAGCTCGCCGACGCTCCTCGCGCCCACGGCCGCCAACTCGACCCGGAGGCTCTCGGCGAGGGCGAGGGCGAACCGCTCGACCTGCTCGGGTGTCCCTGCGAACTTCGCCCGGAGGTCCTCGCGCTGCGTGGCGATGCCGGTCGGGCACGTGTCGAGGTGGCACTGGCGGGCCATGTCGCAGCCGACCGCCACCAGCATCGCGGTCCCGAACGCGAACTCCTCGGCGCCGAGCAGGGCCGCGATCAGGAGGTCGCGGCCGGTCCGCAGGCCGCCGTCGGTCCGGAGCGCAACGCGGTCGCGGAGACCGTTGCGAAGGAGGGTCTGGTGAACCTCGGCGAGGCCGAGCTCCCAGGGTGCGCCGACGTGCTTGATCGAGGACAGCGGCGACGCGCCGGTCCCGCCCGAGTGGCCTGCGAGGTGGACGTACGTGGCGCCCGCCTTGGCGACGCCGGCCGCGATCGTGCCGACTCCGCGCGACGCGACGAGCTTGACCCCGATCCGGGCAGACGGGTTGATCGCCCGGAGATCGGCGATCAGCTGGGCGAGATCCTCGATCGAATAGATGTCGTGGTGCGGCGGCGGGCTGATGTAGCTCATCCCCGGCTGGCCGCGACGAAGGGCGGCGATCCACGCCGTCGCCTTCTTCGCCGGCAGCTGGCCGCCCTCGCCGGGCTTGGAGCCCTGGGCGATCTTGATCTCGAGCTGCTCGCCGCGGGCGAGATACGTCGCGGTGACCCCGAAGCGGGCCGACGCGACCTGCTTGATCCGAGCGTCGTGGCGCTCGCCGTCGGGCCCCGGGACGTACCACGCCGGGTCCTCGCCGCCCTCGCCGGTGTTGGCGGCGCCGCCGGCTCGCTGGATCCCGATCGTCAGGGCCTGGTGGGCCTCGGGCGACAGGGCACCGACGGACATCGCGCTGACGACGAACCGCCGGGCGATCGACCGAGCGGGCTCGACGTCGGCGAGCGGGATCGGCTGGGCGCCCAAGGCGCAGCGCCGGACGCGGAAGGCGTCGCGGACGACGGTCGAGCTGGGGGCAACCGGCCTCGCGGGGGCGGGCGAGGTGGCCGAAGAGACGGCGGCCGGATCGATCGGCGCGAAACCCGACGCCGCCTGGACGTCGGCAACGATCTTCGGCGCGTAGCGGTGGAGCTCGCCGTCTGCGCGGAAGCGGGCGAATCCGGGGTCCTGGAGCTTGTTCGATGGCGTCGTCGCCGCGACGGCACGCGCGGCCGCCCGGCGGCGGAGCTGACGCTCGGCGAGGTCGGTGAAGCCGACCCGCCCGGGCCACGCCGGCGCCGCCGGGAAGCAGCGCGTTCGGACGTCCTCGTCGAGCTCGATCGTCTCGAACAGCTTGCCGCCGATGTAGGACGACGCGGTGCTGATCCCCATCCGCGCCAGCGTCTTGCGGAGGCCCGCGTCGAACGCCGCGAAGAGATTGCCGACGGTCGCGGCCGCGTCGAGCTCCTCGGCGCCACGGGTCCCGGCGAGCTCGGCCGCCAGCTCGACCGCGAGCCACGGCACGAGCCCGGTCGCGCCGACCGCGAGAACCATAGCCGCGCCGTGGACGTCGAGGACGTCGGCCGCCTCCACGACGACGTCCGTGCGCCCGCGCAGGCCCGCCGCGCTCAGGGCCGCGTCGACGGCGCCCGCTGCCAGGATCGACGGGACCGGCAACCGATCGAGCGAGAAGCCGCGATCGCTCAAGACGATGAGCTCCGTCCGCCCACGGGCGGCGGCAACCGCGTCGGTCGCGAGGCGGTCCAGGGCGGTCGCGAGACCGGCCGCGCCGTCGGCTGCCAGCCATGTCGCTTCGAGGCGGCGGACCGGCCCGCCGAAGTCGCGCAGGAGCGCCGGAAGGTCGGCGAGGAACGGTCGCTCGAGCCGGATCGTCCGCGAGCCCGACGGCGGTCCGCCGAGGAGGGCCGGTCGCCGGCCCAGCTCGACCCGGAGATCCATGACGGCCCGCTCCCGCTCGGGGTCGATCGGCGGGTTGGTGACCTGGGCGAACGACTGGCGGAGATGGTCGGCGACCGGCCGGTCGATCCGGCCGAGCCCCGGGATCGGGGTGTCGTCGCCCATGCTCCACAATGGCTCGTGACCCTCGAGGGCCATCGTCTTGAGGTCGAGCCGGGCGTTCTCGGCGTGGAGACCGGCCAGGAAGCGCAGGTCGGCGCCGGTCGGCGTTCCGTCGAGGACGATCGACGAGTCGTCGTCGCCGGCCACCGGATCGAGGTGGGCGATGCGCGGTGCATCGTGGATCGGCAGGCGCCGGAGAAGGTGCGCCTTGGCCGCGACGTCCTCGAGCACGAGCCCGCGCGCCGGATCGACCAGGAACAGCTCGCCCGGCCCGAGCCGGCCGCGCCGGATCGTCTCCTCGGGCGCCAGCGGGATCGCCCCGGCCTCGGAAGCCACCGCGACGAGCTTGTCGCGGGTGACGGCGAACGCCGCCGGCCGCAGCCCGTTCCGATCGGCGATCGCGCCGACGCGTCGGCCGTCGCCGAACACGATGGCCGCCGGACCGTCCCACGGAGCGATGAACCCGGCCGTCCGGCGGCGGAGCGCCGCGACCTGCGGATGCGGCGCGCGGCGCAGGGGAAGCGCTTCGGGCATGACGGTCAGGAGCGCCGTGCCGAGGTCCCAGCCGGTCGCGACGAGCAGCTCGAGGAGCTCGTCGAGCGACTGGGAGTCGGAGCCGTCGTCGGCCAGGAGCGGCCCGGCCGCCGCGAGCTCAGCCGCCGCGACGCCGCCCGGGTCACCCGCCCGGCCACGGACCTGGGAGCGGTTGCCGCGGACCGTGTTGATCTCGCCGTTGTGGGCGACCGCCCGGAACGGCTGGGCGAGCCGCCAGGTCGGCTGCGTGTTCGTGGCGTAGCGCTGGTGGAAGAGGGCATACCGGACGCGGATCCCCGGCGCCCGCAGGTCGGGGTAGAGGTCCGCGAGGCGGGCGCCCGCGACGAGGCCCTTGTAGACGATCGTCCGGCACGAGGCCGACGGGACGGCCATGACGTCGCCGAGGCCGGCGCTCCACGCGGCGGTCTCGATCCGGCGACGGGCGAGGACGAGCCGCCGCTCGAAGGCGGCGTCGGTCAGTGGGTCGCCGTTGGGCCCGAGCGGGCGGCCGACGAACGCCTGGACGAACGCAGGGCGACAGGCCCGCGCCGCGCCGCCCAGGGCGTCCGGGTTCGTCGGCACGGTTCGCCAGCGGAGGACCTCGAGGCCGTCGGCGGCGAGACGGTCCGCGACGAGCTGGCGAGCCGCGCCGCCGCGGGCTCCGAACCCCGTCCGCGGCAGGAAGAGCTGGACGACAGCCGGGTGCTCCCGGGCGAGCCCGGAACCGGGGGCAAGCGCCTCGACGACGGTCGGGTCGAGCGGGATCGACACCCCGGCGCCGTCCGACGATGCGCCGTCGGCGCCGAACGCGCCGCGATGGGCGAGGGCGGCCAGGCCGCCGAGGGCGAGGGGCAGGACGTCGGCAAGGCGCTTGCCACCGGCGTCGGCGACGAACCCGATGCCGCAAGCGTCGTGTTCGAAGGCCGGGTCGTAGAGAGGCGCGACCGAATCCAGCTGGGCGGCCGCGCGATCGGTCGAGCGGCGGGGACGCCGAGGTCGCTGTGGAGGCTCGATGGACATCGATAAGGACTCCGTCGGAACCGAGTCTTGGAGGTCGAACCGACCGCCCGGGAGGAGCCGGACGGTCGGTCGGTCTCGTTCGGGTCGGCTCGCCGGGCGACGGTCGGGAGAGGTCGCCGCCCGGGAGGCCGGCCCTGGGTTACGTCTGGTAGGCCACCTCGCCGTGCGTCGAAAGGTCGATGCCGACCTCCTCTTCCCTGGCGGAGATCCGGATGCCGAGGATCGCGTCCACGAGCTTGATGATCACGAACGTCGCGACGACCGCGTAGGCGATCGTGGCCCCGACGGCGACCAGCTGGGTCAGCACCTGGCCGGCATTGCCGTCGATCAGGCCCTTGTACGACGCCTGGACCGCGCTCGTCGCGAGGACGCCGGTCGCAACCGCTCCGAAGACTCCACCGACACCGTGGACGGCGAAGACGTCGAGGGCGTCGTCGACCTTGAGCCGCTCGCGAAGGAGGGTCGCGCTGTAGCAGAGACCGCCCGCGACGAGCCCGATGAGGATCGCGCCGCCCGGCGTCACGAACCCGGATGCCGGGGTGATCGCGACGAGACCGGCGACCGCGCCGCAGGCGGCGCCGACGACGCTGACCTTGCGGTGGTGCAGATAGGCCGCGGCCACCCAGGTGATCGTCGCGGCCGCAGCGGCGGTGTTCGTGGCGATGAAGGCGCTCGCCGCGAGGCCGCCGGCGCTGACGGCCGAGCCGGCATTGAAGCCGAACCAGCCGAACCAGAGGAGGCCCGCGCCGAGGACGGTCATCGGGATGTCGTGCGGCTCGAGCTTCTCGGCGCTCGCGACGCGCTTGCCGATGAGGAGCGCGACGATCAGGGCGGACAGGCCGGAGCTTGCGTGGACGACGGTCCCGCCGGCGAAGTCGAGCGCGCCGAGCTTGAACAGCCAGCCATCGCTCGCCCAGACCCAGTGGGCGATCGGCGAGTACACCAGGATCGACCAGAGGATCGTGAAGAGGACGAAGGAGGCGAAGCGCTTCCGCTCGGCGAAGGCTCCGGTAATCAGCGCCGGCGTGATCGCGGCGAACATCAGCTGGAAGGCCGCGAACAGGACGAAGGGGATCGTCGTCGCGTAGATCGTGCTCGGCGCGAGGCCGACGCCCATGAACCCGGCGAAGCTCAGGTTACCGACGAGCCCGGGGATGCCGAAGAGGTTGGCATCCGGCCCGAAGGCGAGGCTGAACCCGACCAGGACCCAGACAACGCTGACGATCGCCAGCCCGAAAAAGCTGTGCATGATCGTCGAGAGCACGTTCTTGCGGCGGACGAGCCCGCCGTAGAAGAGGGCCAGCCCCGGCAGCATGATCATGACCAGGGCCGTGGACGTCAGCATCCAGGCCGTGTCGCCAGTGTTCATTCGATGCGCTCCTCCTCATCGCCAGGGGGTGCCGTCGCGTTCCCGCTCAACGGGTTGGCGGTGCGAGCCCCGCGAGGAGCTCGCTCCGATCGCGAGGATGGGCGCATCGGCGACCCCGCTTCGTCGCCGAGCGGGACCCGAAAAGGATGCGATCCGGTGTCGGCCGGCGCGGCCTCAGGTTCGGCGCCGGCCCAGCAGGAAGTACGTGGGCGTCGGCCCCTTGCCCTTGACGTCGATCAGTCCGCGCTCGTCGAGCTCGAAGGACCCGCGGAGGCGCTCCGCCATCGCGAAGGTCACCTGGACCCGTCCGGGAACGCCGAGCGACTCCATCCGGCTCGCCATGTTCACCGTATCGCCCCAGACGTCGTAGATGAACTTCTTCGTGCCGATCACTCCGGCCACGACGGCCCCGCAATGGACGCCGATCCGGAACGTGATGCCATGGCGCACGGCCGCCTCGATCCGGCCGACCGATTCGGCGAGGTCGAGGGCCATCGCTGCGACGCGCTCCGAATGGTCGGCGGATTCGCCCGTCATGCCGCCGACGACCATGTACGCATCGCCGATCGTCTTGACCTTCTCGAGCCCATAGCGGTCGACCAGGCCGTCGAACACGGTGAAGACCTCGTTGAGCACGCCGACGAGCTCATGCGGCGACATCGTCGACGACAAACGGGTGAAATCCACGATGTCGGCGAACAGGAGCGTCACGTCGTCGAAGCGATCCGCGATGAGTGGCTCGCCGCCGCGCAGACGGGCAGCGATCGGCTCGGGCAGGATGTTGAGGAGGAGGCGCTCGTTCTCCCGCGCCAGCCGCTCCCGCTCCTTCACGGCGGTGATGTCCGTCCCGTAAACGTTGATGAACCCGAACTCGGGAACGTCGACCGGCAACAGCGCATACGTCCGGCCACCGCTCTCGAGCTCGACCATGACCCGATCGGCCGCCCGGACGCGCTCGAGCAGGGCATCGCGGAGGTCCGTCGGGAGGCTCGAGCCGACGGCGAGCCCCAGACCGTCGATCAGGCTGGCGCTCGCCGGGTTGGCATAGGCGAGGGCGCCGTCCCAGTGGATCCGGAAGACCGGGTTCGGGTTCTGGTCGGGAAACTTCACGATCGCCCGCTCGGCGGTGACGTCCATGCCGTAGAGGTTCGTGAAGTTCAGGTCCGTGATCGGGACGGGCCAGACGGCGTAGGTGCGGCTATCCGCGACGAACTCGACGAATCCGTGGTCCGGCGCGACTGCGTCGAAGCGCGCGGTCGTGGCGACCGGCATGGGGTCGCCCACCCTGACGCCGATGGTCCGGAGGATCGGCGCGCTCGCCGGGTTTGCGTAGATCAGATGCCCGTCGGCATCGATCCGCATAACCGGGTTCGGGTTGTCGTCCGGAAAGCGGTTGATCGCGCTGACCTGCTCGCCCGTGAGACGCGCGGCGCCCTCGTGCGGCTCATCCGCCGGGGTGGATGGAACGCGGGCGGCCATGTCGTCGAGATCGTAACGCCTGAGAAACGAGGACCCGGAGGCAATGCGTCGCCGGGGGAACGACGCACACGAATCCTCCGAGCCCTCAAGGATGAGAACGCGGCCGACTCGGGCCCGTTACGGTCGATCAGGCCCCCCTGCGGGGGGTGCCTCCGGAGCACGTTGGAGGAACGACTGACGATCGCCCGAAGGCGCCGCGACGCCGCCGAAGCGTTATTCCGCCCATCACCGCTATGGAAGCTGCCTGGGTCATGACGTCACGAACCGAATCGGGCGGCTTCTGTTCGTCGCTCAGGTCGCTGGCGCGCCCGAGCATGAGCCCAACCAAGAACTGCATCTGGAACGAGGAGGTCGGTGGCTCAGTCGATTTCTGTGACGTCACGCCGGTGACGCCATGGCTGTCTGGAATGCAGTAGATGTGTTAGGTCGGCTGTTCCAATGACTTGAGGAACAGGTAGAGTCCGGCCAGCGCCGCGATCATGGCCAGCATCCCGACCACAGATAGCGCGCGAGTCGACCGGCCCTCCCCGCGGATCGCTAGGTAGCCAAGCCGATAGAGGATCAGGACGGAGCCGATGAGCCCCGCCAGGACCGCCTTGTCTCGAAGATCAGAAGTGCGATTCGATGGATTGGGAACAATCGCTAGAAGAGCCATCGCAACAAGGAACAACGCCAGTCCGACGTAGCTACCAACTCGCGTGAAACTGCTCATGTCGTCTCCGGTCGGGTGAGCGAAATGTACGCGAACGTGGGCGCGCGGCCGTCGCTCCGAAAGACTCCCCACCCGGGGTGCCTCCGAATTCCGAGCTCGGCCCGCAGCTGATCGACCATGGCCAGGACGAGCACGGAGGAGGCGGGCGCAGCCACGATCCTCCTGTCTCTCTCGTCGCCGCGACGACCGACCCACCGACCGAACGTCAGTCAGTGTGTCAGCGCCCTGACTGTCAGTCGATCGAGCCCGTTTCACGCACGGTTCCGGCCCTGACCGCGACACGATGAGGAGATTGCAGTGCCGCCGGCATCGCGCCGACCGCGTCAGTCGTGCTCGAAATCGTGGCGAGCCGGGTGGGATTCGAACCCACGACCAAGGGATTAAAAGTCCGAGCCCGACCGTCTCGCATTGTCCACTAGCGTCCGGTTTCGTGCGTGAATTCTCGATCGTCGCGGCTGCACCGTCCCGCGGCGTCCGGGGCCGTCCGACTCCGTAGGCTGTCAATTTGGATGTCAGACTCCCCTCCCTATCTGGCCGCAAGAAGGGCGTCCATACGCTCGGCCGCGTCCATCTGTAGCTCCGGGATCGCGTGGCTGTAGGTGCCCAAGGTCAGGCTAATCTGCGAATGTCCGAGGATCGACTGAACGACCCGGGCGCTCACGCCGGCGACGAGCAGTGCGGTCGCCGCACTGTGGCGAAGATCGTGGAACCTCCGGCGGGGCAAAGCGGCCGCCTCGAGGATCGCGTGAAACGTCCGAGAGACGTTCGGTCCATCGAGCGGTCGGCCCGTGGCGGTGGCGAACACGAGGTTCCAGGGCTCGTCGTGTCCCTCTCGACTCGGGTCCCAGACGCCGCCGGACCGGAGCCGTTCCTCCAGCTGGCGTGTCCGGTGGGCCCGCAGGGCGACGACACCGAGCTCGGGCAGGGCGATCGTCCGACGCGACGTCGACGACTTGGGCGGCACGAGATCCCACTCGCCCTCGATCTTCGCCAGGGCAGCCCGGACAGTCAGCGATCCCCGCTCGAGGTCGACGTCGGGCCACGACAGGCCGAGTAGCTCGCCCATCCGCAGCCCGCTCGAGACGGCGACGACGAACATTGCCTCGAGGCGATGACCGTGGACGGCCGCGAGGAGCGTCCTGATCTCGTCGGGCGCGAACGGCTCGATCTCGTGCCGCTCCTGCCTCGGGGCGGCCGCCAGGGCGGCCACGTTCCGCGGGAGTACGGAGTTGCGTACGGCGCGGCCGAGAGCGATCCGGAGGACCGCCCGGATCATCGCGACTCGCCGCGGTGACAGACCGGCGGCCGACTTCGCTCGCAGGAGCCGCTCGACGTCGGCGACGGTCAGGGCGGTAAGCCGGATCTTGCCGAGGGCTGGCACGAGATGGACGTCGACGATCGATCGATAGCTGTCGAAGGTCGACGCCCGCACCTTCGCCTTCGCGGCCGGGAGCCAATCGGCCGTGAGGTACTGGCCGACCGTCAGGCGGGCCGGAGCAGGCGCGAGGCCGTCGCTGCGCGTCCGCAGCGCTGCCTGGAGCCGCTCGTGTGCTTCCTTCCGGCTCCGCCCATAGACCGACTGGCGCCGGCGCTTGCCATCCACCCAGCCGAGATCGACGACGCCCGTCCACCGACCATCGGCCCGCTGAAACACGCTGCCCTCGCCTCGTCCTCTACGCATCTCCCTGATCCCTTCTGCGCTTCTCGCGAAGCGCCTTCATTCGGGCCGCGGACGCGCGACGCTCCGCCTCCCGCTGTGTGGGTGTGAGGTTGGCTCGTCGCTCGGCCTGAGTCAGTCGCCACGCGTCGCGGCGCTCATGCTGGTCGCAGTAGTTCCGCTCTCCGTCGCGCGGCGGCCGATCGCGCAGGTACGCCCGCGCGCATACCGAGCACGTCAGCACGGTTCGGCCTGCCCTGAGCGCCTCGATGGCAAACACGACGAGGGCGGCATCCAGACTCTCCGGCTCAACGTCGACGCGGCCGGCTACGCTCGACAGCCGCGATGCAGCGTGCGCCTCGGTCTGCCACCACGCGACCAGCTGATCGACGACCCAGCGTTGTTCATCGAGCGGGCGGGCACTTGCCCATAGCCCCGCCACGTCGGCGCCCCATGCGGTCGCCCAATCCGAGCTCGAACCGGGGCGCCCGTGCCGGAGCTCGTAGTTGATCCGGAGCACGGCTGCGAAAGTGTTGCTGTAGCGGATCCAGTGGTCCAGTTGACGCCTGCCTCGGTGCGTCGGTCGCTCGCGAGCGCGAGGCGGCACGGGCAGCCTCTTTCCGGCCGGCCAGAGGTCGGACAGCGCCAGGAGGAACGGCGTGATGTCGTGGGCGTCGTGGCGACCCCCGTGCCAGCACGCACCAAGGACACCCCATCGGAGAGCGAAGGCGACGACGTCGCGCTCGTCCTGGGCGGGCAGCGCGAGGAATTCCGCGAACAGGTCGGGATGCGGGCGGGCGACGGGATCGCGGGCGGTCCCGATGTCCTGATGCTTCACGGCGCGGGGATCGACTCGGCGGGCGGGAAACGTCCACTCGAGGAGGCGCACCGACCCGACTTCGACGACGCCGGCGGTGTGTGGTCGTGGCCATCCTGTCGCGAGAATGTTCGTCACATGATGAGTCTAGACACCGACGGACGAACAGTCAATGATCGGGACGCGAGCCACTCAACGACGTCACTCGCCGAGGGAGATAGCCGATGAGGGAGAGGGAGATCGGGCCGGACCGGCTCGCTCTGTCGATCGAGGAGGCGGGCCGGGTGCTGGGCATTGGCCGAGCGACGGCCTACGCCCTGGC